>Ga0307510_10002437_pt1 | contig 21129 bp, 25 predicted proteins | sample 12_EM_MG_FD_207224 | JGI IMG/M metagenome (GOLD analysis project Ga0307510, IMG submission 207224) | Populus trichocarpa ectomycorrhiza microbial communities from riparian zone in the Pacific Northwest, United States - 12_EM | ecosystem: Host-associated > Plants > Roots > Unclassified | place... | reverse complement strand
AAAAATAACTATGCTATGGTGGAGAATTGAACTTATCTACACTTTCTGAATGCCAAGGCGTCCCCCGTTGCAAAAGATTTGGTTGACAGTATAGACGGCTGGAACCATACTATGAGTTGAGCTATCGGATCCCCTGCCTTAAACGAGCAGTCCGTCTTGCCATGGTTTCGAAGTATGACCTTGACTTCTCTGGTGTAATCCGCATCTATTATATCACCACCCACTCCTATTCCCATCTTGCTAGCCATACCACTTCTTGCCGCTAGCGTTCAATATGCTCCTTCTGGTAATCCTATCGCAATACCCGTATCCACCATTGCTTGTCCTTTTACTGGTACCAGCACGTCCTTTTGGGCATAGATGTCATGACCGGCCACGAATCGTAATCCTTTTGTTCGCATTATATCCTTGTCGGAAAGTTTCATTATCCTCAGGCTTGTCGATTGGCGTTTTTCTGGGATGAGGGCTGTCTCTGTGCTCTGTTTTTGATGAATCACTGAAATTGGAAAATGTTCTGTGTTCAAAATCGACTGTTCCGTGTGATGAGCTCCCGCCTCAGGACAGTACTCCGGCCGTCTGCTTAGTGCTTAGAATTTCCCCCCCCTGCTTCTGGCTCAGTAGACTATTTTGAAGTTGTAGCTGGTCAACTCGTGTGCCCCTCGAATTTGATGTTGGTTCTATATTTTTTTTGTTAAAAAGGACTGTAGATTTTGGTGGTCGGTATATACTGCCACAGGCTCTTCTTCACCTGTGAGTTATCGTCTGCATTCGCTGAACAGTTCCATTATTGCGAGTAGCTCTGTATCCTGCATCTCATAATTTCTTTCGACGCTGTTTGGTTTCCAAGAATGGAATGCAACGTGGTGATGCTGTCTTCCTTGGTATTGAGACAATACACATCTGAGTGCAAAATCGCTGGCGTCTGTCTCCACTCCTGCTTTTCTTCCTAGGTAAAAATGTGATAAAATTGGTGCCGTTATAAACCACCTTTTCAACTCCTGACATGCCTCCTTCTGCTCTCTTCCCCGGTGAAACTCCTTTGGTTTCCCTTTTAATGTCTCGGTGATTGGTTTGCAAACCCTCGAGAAATCTTTGATGAATCGTCGATAGAAGTTTGGGAATTCAATCAAGATTTGGACTTCTTTAGCGCATCTCGGGTGGGCCCAGTTTTGGACGCTTTTCACTTTTCGATCATCCATGGTGACGCCGCTCGTTTTGACAATGTATCCCACGAATTCAACTTGTTCCTGATGGAACACCGACATTGTCAATGAGACTGCCAGGTTGTATTCTTCGAGTCGGTCAAGGACCTGTTGAACTAGTCTGATATGCTCTTCCATATTTTCGGAGTATATTAGGATATCGTCTAGGTGGAGGACTATTCCATGATTCAAGAATTCCGTTAGGATTTTGTTCATCATTGTCTGAAAGGTTGCGGGAGTGTTTACCAGTCCGAAAGGCACAACCTTATATTCATACTCCCTGTATCTTGTATGAAAGGCTGTCTCAGGTTCATCGCCTTTCCTCATTTAAACAAGTTGGTATCTATCTTTTAGGTCGAGCTTTGTAAATACTTGGGCTCCAGCGACACAGTCTCAGAGTTCATCCGTGAGCGGGTGTATTTATTCAGGATGGTAAGTTTGTTGAGGTTCCTATAGTCTACGCATAGTCGTAGACTTCCGTCAGGCTTGGGAATGATAAGAATTGGGACTCCATAGGGGGACTCGCTATCCACTATTTTGTCTTGTGCCAGCATTTTCATAATGTATTTGTCCAGTTTGTTCAATTGGTGTGCTGACATTGGATAAAGTGGGCCCCATGGGGCTTCCGCCCCTTCCTTAACATTGATGGTGTGATCGAAGGTCCTTCGAGGCGCTAACATCTCCGCTCTTTTTCTCTTCAAAAAGCTCCTTGTAGTGCCAGTATGGTTTTGGCAGGGACTCTAACTGTACTCCTCCTTCCTCTTCTCTTCCAATCCTTCCTAGATACTGTGCTTCTTCGTCCCAAGCCACAGTTTCATCCCACTGTAATAAATCCGCCACTGCCTTATCTTTTATATGAGCATGGCATTTCGCTTCTTCAAAAACCCATTTACTTGAGTCCACAATATTGTTCAGGGGGTGTTCATTGTGCCACCACCCGAATGCGACGATTAAATCATATTTTCCTGCATTCGTAATTTCGCAGGATATCATGCTTCAGTGACTGTTGGCACCGATTTCCAATAGAATAGGATGGGTATAGAATGTTCCTCTGGTAGGCGCAGTTATGTCTTCGAAGGTCGTGATTTTTAAAGGTGAATCACTAGCTTCGGTCCGGATGTCTAGCCGTTCTTCGGTATCCTAGTTCTTGAGCAAGATGTTTGAACCAGAATCTCGAAAGACGTTTATGGCGTGTTGTTGCCCTCTTGTTTCGATAAATGCCTTCATATCAGGGCCGCCGTAGTGCTCAAGCTTTTTAACAGGTCTTGAGCTTTCCCTCACGCAGTGATGAAATCTTTTCATTGATAGGGCTTCATTTAATGTGGGGGTTTGTTACCGCACCTGCGCAGTTTTCGCTGTTCAAGCCGCCTCAGACAAACCTTTACACTAAGTGTCTTATTTTTGAATTTTGGGCAGGGCACTATGAGCGGTCTTTACCTCCTGCCGAGGAGTTCCCAAATTCCAGGAGTAGTGGTTCAGTCGAGTACCCATTGGGTTCGCAACCAGTGTGCACTGCCCTTTATTGTCGACTTATCCCACATGTGAGGCTGTCCCCTGCGAGGAATCCACTGTACCTTCGGTTAAGGTGTTGGCTCTACTCCCCCGGAGTGGCCTCCTCCCACATCATTCATCAAGACATGTATCTTGTGCACCATAGAGGCGCCTCTGGCTTTTATTTGCTCGGCTGTGGTACTTGGAGAGAATGTCAGGTTTCCCTGGATTCCGACCCCCCTTGGTGTCCTGCAACTAAAGCCTTGTCCTGACATATGGTTCTCTTCTCTTTCTGGCTAGTCCCGTTGACGGGTTTCTTCGCTTGTGACTTTTTAAGGCTCGTGTGGTCAGCACGGACTGCCCACCTTTTGATATAATCGAAACCTGTATCGTTTTTTGGTATTTTAGCCTTCCGGTGGGATACCATCACCGCCTATGCCGCAGGTTTTTCGACTCAAGGCGGCAACCTCACTACCTAATCACCATCATTGTTCGTACATGAATGATGTTTTGACAAAATCTCGTCATGCTGAGAGGCCCATGCTGGGGGCCTTTGCACCGCTCGTTTTGAGCTGTCTCCCTGGCTGTCTACGGCCACAGTGGTTACCACGGGGCGTCGCCTGGATGCGAATAAGGCTTGTCATTTGAGCTTTGCTTATCCTCGATATACAGCTGATACCTGTACCGCCTTTCGACAGAATTTCCATATGCGGTTTTTTATCCCGCAGCATGTAAATTCGTTGTCGTTCTTTCCTTTGTCGACAATTTTTGGATCGACACCCTTGTTGGCTTCAGCCCACACTGTGTGTTTCACCTCCCCCTTCGGTGCTATCAACTCTTCTTTTTTCACCTTTCACTCCGCAGCCTTTTTTGCCTTGTCGTCCCCCTTTTCTCTAGCCAAGTATTGCTTTTTTAGTCACTTTGCGGCCACGGTTGGCTTTGGATCCTCGAACTTCCGTTTTTTGCCCTATGTGGCGCCGGAGGTACCGCCCCCTCGAAGACTTTTTCATTCCTTGAAGTCTTCTTCGGCTCGGGTAACGATCCTGACTGCTTCCAACCGTTCCCCCTTATCGACATACTTCTCTTAATGAGAGTCGTCGTAATCCATCTTCGGAAATTTCGTCATCAATGATTTTTCTCCAGGCTATTGCGGTCACTCTTGCATTGATGTTGAGATTTTCCATTTCTAGCAAGAACTTAGCGATGTCCCGCGGTATGTGACAAGGCCCATCTCGCGTAGGGCATTTTCCGCTTTATGAGTAGGGCCGAAGCGTCGCAACACTTGTTCTGCAAAGACTTGGCAGAACTCGTATCCCGTTGGCTTAGTGTAACCTAATTCTCCAGTCATTTGTCTCTGGTAGGTTAGCGCAAATGGCCTGACTTCCTTCCCCTCCATCTGGCTCAGGGCGTATCAGACTCGCTGCACCTCGTCTTCCTACTGCCAACTGTTTCAGCTGAAGAAATCTGTGCATGTCAGCAACCACATGCCTATGTCTTGATGATTTCGTTCCTAAACAGGGCAGCGCATTCCGCTGGGACTCTCGTTCGTCCTCCCATGGCGTCGGTCATAATTCGTGACAGCGTGGCTAACTGCTCCTTATCTGCCGCGTCATCATCGGCTTCTGGCTGAGGTGCGGGTCTCTTGTCCCTTCTTCCTTTCTTACTGTCGCCCGGCTTTCGTCCAGATCCTTCTCCTTCGTCATCAGGGTCTCCTCCCCATCCTGGAGCCCTTGCCACCCTTCTTCCTCATCGTGGTAGTGTGCTTCCACCTCCTTCCTCTGAGGCTTCAGGTGTCAGATCTGACGCCTTCTCTTTTCCTTTGACCTGTCCCAACAAGGTCTGCCCCATTGCTTTGAACTCTAAGATCTCACCATCTCGGGCCTGCCATGCTTCTTGGTGCTGTAACATCTCCTGCTTCATGAGATTTATGCTTGTCTCATGATTTTCAAGTGTCCACTTGTGTTGCTGGTTTAGCCGAACGATTTCTGGGTCCAATAGCAAGTCAAGGTGCATGGACTGTTCATCGGTTCAGTGCACGGCTTCCTGGAGCTGAGATGTGACAGCCTGGTATCTGGCTTGTCTAACCTCTGTGTCGTCTAGCCGTTCTGCGACTTGAGCTGCGAATCTTTCCTAGACTTTTTGTGACTCTAAGTCTAGGATTTGAACTTGATTATCAATTTGGTCGAGCTCCTGGCCAACAATCTGAGCATCACATTTCAACTGCAATTTGACTTTTACCAGTTCTTGGGCCATAGGTAGCACTTCGGTTGGCCGGGAGCTGAAAGAAAGATGCTGCGCATCTCTACTTTCTTTGAAATGTGGGTCGAATCGTCCAAGGATCCCGGCCAAACGTTCAGGTCGATCTGTCATGATGGGGTCGTGGGTAGGATCAGCCCTTTTCGAGCCTCTTGTGCATCTACTTTGTTGCTTAACTAAGAAGCATATCGAGACGCTTGGCGACCGGGGCGCAGGACTACCAGAGTAGGACCTGGCTAATTGTGTACTGCCGGGCTCAACATTTGGCCCTGTGTCGTGGGAGAATTCGTCCCCGCCTTCTTCCTATTGTGATTCCATTGGCCCAGGCACTTTGGGGTTAGTAGCCAAGTTTTCAACTTCTTACTGGAAAACCTATCTTTTGTTTCCTCCTGATGGTTCTGATGTCTCGAAGTTCTGACTCGAGTGCTTATTCCATTCTTGGTACTGAGTGTACCAAATGGAGTGGGATTTTTCTGAAGGAGTATGGTAGGTGAAGTTCTCGCCGTACTGCTATCGGTATAGTGCGGCTATGTCTGCAATGGTCGCGGGGATTTTCTCGATTGGGCCACCAGAAATAGGATTCGTGGGGGAACTCTTGTGTCTCTAGTTCAGCTATTTCGGTAGACTTGAGGACTTTGTCTAATGAAGTAGTCCTTAAAGGTCTTGGTGAGAAGAGGGTCTCGGGTTTGGGAGTATAAGTATCTCGGCCAAACATTCGTCTTGGTAACAATGTGAAGTATGAATATACTGTTAGGTGGTAGCTTCGGCGTAATGTATTCCGACAGCGAAGACTTGGATCGTCTTGTATCAAAACATTCATTAAGAAGACACGTGTAATGTAGGCTAGATTCAATAGAGAAGTTGGGTATAGATCGTCAAAGTATTGGTAGCGATCAAGTAAAACTTCTTATATTGGTAAGATCTCTTCTCTGTGCTTGTTGTGTCTAATAACAGTGAAGATGCTTCGATATTTATATTCCGCGTCTGAGCACTCACTGTATACATGCTATCTCTAGGACAACCAAGTATCTTGCTAATCTTTCTGCCAACACTTCTCGAGTCCGAACACTCGTCCACCCTGAAAACTTCCTACCACACCTTCTTGCCCCCATGGTTAACTTATCGGTCTGTGCTTCGCATTATTTCTAATGTGTGGAGACCACTTCAGGTGTCAGCTTATCCGTTTATCCATTGACAGCAATAATTACGAATTATCTTACCCCCGTGCTTTACAAAGGTAGTCTAACTCACAAGACAGAAGATGGCTATTCTTCTTTGGTTGGCTCCATAGAGAATTCGACATGCGACAGCATGTTGTATTCTTGTCTTCCGGCATTACTTGACCTGTCCTCGGGATCGCCCCTATGGGTTTCTTCCCTCGGACTCCATCCTTTGCCAACTCGTCCTTTCTGGAGTCACCCGCTCCAGTTACTCGCCATAGTTACCTTCTTCATACCCTACCCATCTTTGTAGGAAAGAGGAGACTAACTTGTATGCAAAACGTCCCGTCACCTTCGACCTACTCTTGTGACAGTCTTTCTTCCAGTGTCTATAGCCTTATGCGCCGTCATCCGATTCACCTACTTCCACCTGCATACGGTGCCCGGAGGTCTCCCCTCATATATCCCGCGAACAGGATCCGGTCAGAGGGATGGCCAAGACGTATACGGTGGTTTAAGACATGTTCCAATGATAGTGGTCTTTGGTGTTTGGACGCAACTACCCCGTGGCGAGTGATGATGCCCTCTCCCAACGCCGGGGCTGGAGCCGGGTGTTAGCTTGTTTCTTCGAAGTTCGTGCGCATCAAGGTAGGGTAACTCTGTCCTAGAAATCCTTACGGGGACTCCGTGCGCCTAACAGCAAGGTTTATTTTTCCTGATGTATAGTGATTTTAATCATAGATTAGCGTAGCCATTAATAAGGATGCTTGGTGGCAACTACCAACTGCTTTCCAGATCCTGCCAGCATTAGTACCTGTATTGCATGTCCTTCAACAAAGCCTGAATGTAACCTCATTCCAGGAATAGACACTAGTAAGTATTCTAAGTATATTATTGTCCATTTACAGGAAATATAAACCCCCATCAACTTTGTAGCCATCACTTGTATTCTACTCCATAAATATCTTTTTCTTTGAGGCAGCACTCTATTCAATTCTATTAGCCCTTATACTACTACAAGTACCAATTTTGCATTATCACAGTTCCTGAGCACGTATTACCCATATATATGATAAAGTGATATCTGTAAGTATCAAGAGAGTGATAGAGCTTCAAGATAGCAAAAATAGTTGCTGATATGTCAGGAAACTTGATAAGCTCATCAAAGGACTCAGTGCATCATGTGAGGATTCAATCTATTGTATATCTCATACTATTTAAGAATCTCTTTATAGCCTGTAGGAATAGGTTTGCTTGGTATACACAATGTATGAATGCTTCAACCAATAAATGATACGATCATTTTATCTATTGCTCAATGTATGTCTGGTATCACTAAAACCTTGCTTTTCTTGCACAAATGACTACTGACTGGATCAAGCTTCCTTTGCCAGTCCTTTTGTGAGATAGACGCTGTATCTTCCTGTATTGCAATATGTAGAAATAGTTTTACCTGATCGAAGTGGCAGTAGCAGATAGAACTATGGCCCCAAACTTGACTTGCCCTCTAGTTCCAATAGAACACAATGGCATACGGCCTATTTGAATGGTCATATCATACCTCACACTGTGCAAAACTCTGAAAACCCAATCGGGTGCTGCCCTTGCTTCTTCATCATTCATTTTCACCTTGCATATGCATTCATTGGTTGAACCGCTTGCTGAATTATACTGTCATCCCAGAACAAGCTGAAAATGGCAACTAATGTTAAGCTCGTTTCTTCAAATACTTTCAATTCGGTTATATGTTCATCTCCACTCATGGGCCTAATCCCTACTGCATCCTGCGGTATCTGTTTTGTCAGCCAGCTCTTTACCCATCCTGCTAACTGGGAAATATTCGGATTGTATCAAGAGTGTTTAGGGTCTTGTTTGGCTGCTATCTCAGTTTTCTGCTCAGGTAGGTAACTTACAAAGGCTTAGTTCACGGCCCATTACTCGCGTACATTAAGAGGTAGTTTCAAATCACATGATTGCTTACCCATATTTGGTTAACTCACGCGTACTAATGCATCAGAGAGTGTGCGCCATCGTCTCAACACACAAAAGGATACAAATTAATAATTAAAATGATAAATTCATAAATGGAAATATGGGAAATAAAAGGAGAAAAATAGCAAATAGAAAATATAGAAACAATAGAAAAGATAGAAAAGATATTATTCAGGTCAAAAAGCAAAGGTTCTTGCATTATGCCTCCCCAGAGGTTACTAGTCGGCGAAAAAACCACAGTTTGAGTAAGCCTACTAGTGGTTTTTTCGCGAACCACAGATCTGGGGATGCTTGGCCAAAGAGCTAACTGTAATTGAGGTGGTTTTTTCCCCGAAGACCGTGTGCTATTCGATCATGCTATACCTCAAGGTTTCACCCATTTTCATGCTACCGGTATATGAAAGGTTGTCTCTTTAACTTGTATAAACTTATTTCACTCCATCAAATTTGAATTGTAGATACTTTTATACCAACTCCTCTCTTTATCGTTTATCCTTAGAGTATATGATATGTGTCTATGATAGCTTTTCTCTCTCGCTACCCTGTTGAGCATCCTGTAAAATACTCCCCAGCATATAGTGACTCATTATGCCTCTACTCACTCATCACAAGGACTATTGTATTTTGATACCATTAGAGTAGCTTACTCAGATAGTCAAGAGTACTTGTAGAGGGTGCCAACTACGGGCGACCACAATCTCCCTCATCCTCCCCCTACCAAGCTTCGTTTTCTCCTGGACAGGGTGGGCATCATTTTCTGTACTAGGACCGATACACGGGACCTGTCTTCGCCAGACCGACCGTTCATAATACTTTGAATGAGTACTGAAGGGAACAGGTTTGTGATAAAAGGTAGAGATGAAGAAAAGAAAGCGCTAGCAAAACCGCTTTTGTAGATGCTGTAAGCAGCCTTCATTCATCCGTATCGACTCTTGATACATCATCGGTCTGTAATGTCAAGAACAATACGATTATTTAGCACTTTTTCCTTTTTTTCTTTTTTGTTTTTTTTGAGTCATGTATTCGTTGCTGAAGGTACAAGAAACCGGATGGAGCACTAGCGATAGCGAAAACAAAACCTATAAAACAATCCAATGGCCCGCTTCACCTCCTCATGAGACAAACAAATACCCCTCACCCTTAGGAAAACAATCAAACATGAAAAACTCGCCGTACCTCTAAGACCCTATGGTATGGGCCCAACGGCACACCAGCCATCAGCCCAAACTAATGGGAAGGAATGCATAGGAAAACCAAACACGAAGGACGCAAATGTAAAGATGTACAGGAGCAAAGAAACCCTTCAGCAGGCTCCCCTGAACAAAAGAAAAGTATGGGTGGACACCTCCATGCGCCACTGAGAAGACTAAACTACCGTAAACTCTCGTTAAATCCACCATCGGGGATCGGGGACTTGGCGCACTAGCAGGGGGGTATACGCAATATGCCAAGAGGGCGAGTGATCGTCCATGATGCGGAAATTAAGTATTCCGAACATTGTTGTGAACGGCAAAATCCTCTTGCCCAGGAGAGTGTGCCTTGAGCAAGCCTAAGGCTTTAAGGTATTAGTAGTATATCATTCAAGTCAAGTATGTACAAATTCAATAGAATCATCCTCCATATCTCCTGTATCCCCTACATCTGCCAATTCATCCAAAGTCCTCAAGTCCTGACGCCAATCACCAATTTGTAAATTCCTAAAGCCTTTAATATCTAACATGGAATCTAAACTACCGTCAATAGGAAGAGATAAGCCAACATTACAAAAAGAAGAACGAATGATCTCTGCCTTTTGGGATTGAAAATGGTGGAAGGCATTGCCAACACACTCTGTAGTCATTACCCGACGATCCCCAATAGTCCATCTTTCAAAAGCCTCTAGAGATTCCAATTCAAAGATTTTCTGATCTGTAAGATCACGAAGCATTTCCTTGAAAGGCTTGTTCACCGAAATGTCCAAGGGTTGGACAAGACAAGTACATCCGCCGGGAATCAGATAGGGGGTTATATCGTTTTGGCGTAAAATATCGAGAATCGCGGGGGTCTTGTGTGAGCCCATTAAATCTAAGGCGAAAAGTGTAGGCCGGCCACCAAGAAAAGGGATTAGGTGGTTTGTAATATAGCGTTCAAATAGTATATCATTCATATACGCTGTAGAGTTATATTCTACTAGAACTCCCTTGTGATATCTCTCCTTCTCCGCTCTCAATCGCTGGCCTGTACCGTGGAATATGACCATGGGGGGTACTCGTGCAATTCCATCAGCGAATATGCATAAAACAAGCGTTGCCTGGCGCTTGTTCCACCCTGACCGAGACTCCTTTGCCCAGATGGTCGTGCTACCCACAAGGTCATATGTCTTCCCATTGAGGTACTTGAATGGGATTGGCGTTTCGTCAAGATTGCAAATATTCGATAGTTCGTAGCGGCCAACCGGAAGCTCAATGGCAACCTCCCAAAAATTACCGGACTGAGGTTGCGAGTTTCGCGCGTTAAATCAAAGCCAGTTGACAACTAATAGTTCGTAATCCGCCGGTATCTTTGTAGCTTTCTTGGTAATTGATCGCAGGCTAATCTTATTATGACCTAGGAACCCGTAAAACCACCCATTGCTGAACCGGAATATATTCGGATTCACCCTTGAGTATATCTCACGAAATCGGAACCGGGATTGAATGCGAAACCATCCCAGTCTTACTATTCTTCCTGCCTTCCGCCGCTGTATAAAGTCTTTATACAACTGATCCTCCAACTCGGGCCATAGGACCTGACCAGTGTACCCCTCCCATTCCTCCCGTCCCTTTTGTGATCCCCTTCCAACTCTCTCTATCTCATTTTTCTTTCTTATCCAATCACTTATCGTACGACATGGGATTTGGTATAGATCGGAAGCCTCTTGCTGGGTCAGTTTTCGGAACTTTCTTGGCTCGGATAGTGGAATTTGGTGATTTTCAAGAATGGTAAGCACTCGCAGTCTCTGATTTTGACTATATGTTCTCTCTGGATAGACAATTGGCTTCAACTCCTTTTCACTTTATTGGCGTTCAGCAATAGGCTTTACTTTTGGCCCCCGGCGGCGTTTTGGACTTCGAACTGGCGGCATTCTGTTCTGGTGCGATAATTTTTAACATAGCTACATTCTCTTTCCTTCCTTCTGCTCTATTTAGCTCTCTACTACTGACTCACTGCCATTTCACCATATCTAGGTATTTGCTTTCTCTCCCCTATTACTTTTATGTTCGAGTCATTGCAATACGGGAATGGCTAAACCTTATACCGTTCCCTACAGTATTATGACTCACTTCACGAACTTGATACAGTCTGTGCGTTCGTTTTAATTTCAGAATCATGGACGATCACTCGTTCTCTTGGCATATTGCGCATACCCCCCTGCTAGGGCGCCAAGTCCCCCGATCCCCGATGGTGGATTTAACGAGAGTTTACGGTATCACGTAAACTTGAATAAGAGTAACACACGCTAGGATGTCAGTTTAGAGTGTGGCAGAAACTTGCACAATCTCAGGTTACCAAAAGAGAAGAAATTGTATTTTGCTGGATTTTTCTGCTGATTTTAATACACAATTTGTAATTCCTACCTCCTTCTTGAGGGTTTAATTACTATGGCACTGACCTCTTATTGTATTACGGTATTTGTATAGCTCAGTTTCACCTTATTTTAAACTACAAGCGCATGTTGCTCTTATTCAAGTTTATGCAGTACTATTGCCAGCCTTTAACAAGCGGAACTTGTCGAGACACCAAACCCAAAGGATGCAGGGGGAGGAATATTCGACGGGACAGGACCCAGGTCGGCGACGCTTTCGACTTTAGGAAAGGCCAAGGAGACAGTGCAATACCATGATCAACCGTAAATTATCACGAGGTTTGCGACCGTAGAGTAAATTGCGGGAGCGGATGAAATAGAGAAGAAGAGCCACCCAGCGAGAAGAGCCCCTCAGCCGTGAAGGTGCCAGCTATGCGGACAAGGCAAATAAGGTGCCAGCTGATGGCAGTAAGGTGCTAGCTGATGGCAGTAAGGTGCCAGCAATGAGGGTGTGTAGCAGTACGGTGCACGCAGATGCAAATGTGGGAAGCAGGAGGAGGAAGGCTCACCAACAACCAAGCAGGGCAAACATGGAGGAAGGGGACAGTGTCACGATTTTTTGAAAGCCGACAGTTTTGACCGAGCAATTCAGGAGAGAGTGCAATACCAGAGAGCAGGGCCACCAGGGCAACTACTTCACCGATAGCCCGAAACTACCGACCATGTATTGACAATGGGAGAAGGGTTGCCAACTGTGCAAGACGCTAAGCAAGACGTGTCGTGAAGTGCGGGATAAGGGGGAGATACATTAACACACCGGTGCTTAAACGATGACAGAATCAAGAACCCCGTGGGAGGTGAGCCCAGAGGCCACAGTAGAAGAGGAGGAAGAGATGTGTGTGAAACTCCTTGGCAGAAGCCATCAAGTTAGATCAGAGGCGGAGAACACTCTCACGATGATTTCTCATGATGTTGAGATTTCAATCGCTGGAGGTGGAGCGGACGTGTTGGATGTCGGTTATTTAGCACAGTTGTCTAGTTATTTACCTCTCAACTTTATCACGGTTTCTATCTTTTCGTGGAAGGGAAAAAATCGGGCTCGGTAGGGGCTTTCAGCTTATTGGCGAGTTTTCCCCGTCGGCCTTCCTTTCCCTGGCTACCTGGAAGGGGGAGGGGGAAAGGGTGATTCTTAACATTTTTCTTTCTCCTCCCCTAGCCCGTGAAACTGGATGGGCTGGAGTGTGGGGTGGTTCCATTTTTGATTCTAGGTTTGTGGTGTCTTGTGGTGCTTGCCCCGGCCTTGCGAGAATAGGGGTGAGGAATTGAGGGCTTGCCGACAGATAACGCACCGCACCTGAGCTGCATTCTTGGTGCGATGATACTTGTATCAATAAAGCGCACGATCTCAGATGTAACATGACCTTTAAAAGTTGTATCACAGAGATAAGAAAACTCCCAAAATTCCCGCATTTTTTATATTTCTAATAATAGCCCATCTTTTGTCTACCTCTCCATTCTTCCCTAGATACTCTACCTATCAGTGGAACCTACTTTGTCTAATAATTCGAGAGTTTGACGAAATAAGAAAAATCCAAGCCAGAGCTCATAGGTTTTCCACAAACGCAACGGCCATCTGTTCTCGTAATTTTCTCGAATACGCCTTTGAGAATAGCGGACATATATAGAGCTCCAAACAAAAGTGATCGATAGAGGGGAAGTCGTTCGATAATTTCTTACTGCGAAGTAGCCCAAGTTCTCGAAGGATCAAGAAATTAAGGCGCACAGGAGGCTGACAAAGGCAGATAGTAACTGCGAAATTCTCTATACATGAGATGATGGCCATAATAAAATACATGAGAAGTTCCGACCCTCTCCCGGGTGAATAAACAATACTTGGTGGGTGACGATGTATAATAGTAAACAATGACCTCTGGGGTCCTCTATGAACAACTCCTGGAAAAAAATAGCAGATGAAACAAGCGATATAAGAAATGAGCAGAGGAATGTAAATCGGAAATGCGAAAAAGGTTGAGCTCCCGACAAAAACGCCCATAAAGCCCGTCATAGTTTATCCCAAATATAACCCCATTCTAATAGCCGAATAAAAATATGAGGAAAAACAAAGGGAATAAAAATTCTGAAGATAAGGAATATTCGCAATAGATATCAGAAAACCCAAAAAAAAAGGTAAAGCCGAGAAATATTATGCACTACTCAAAAACAAATCATCACGTACGGTCTGCCAAGTCCCCGCCAGCGACTGAGTTGGCTGTAGAGGACGAGGCGGACGAGTAACCGAGACTGCCGACACCTCCGTTCAAAAGATCATGCACGGCAACCCGAGGAACTGAAGGAACTGGGAGCTTTCGCTGTGAGCCATCAGCACGGTTGATGATATCCCCAAGCCGGATTCCATGGCTGGGATGTGAAGGTTGGGACATATTGCCGCTAGCATTATATGGATCGGCAATTTCCATAGGTGCAAGAGGGGGCACGGGTCTAAGTGAAAGATGTCGGATGCTCGGAAGCTGCATTTGGTAGTCATCACGATCGCGAGGGAATAGACGCGGTGAGTGTGCCGGTGTTGCCAATGGCGTGCTTTCAGGGGTTGGCGAACAGGAGTCGTGAGAGAAGGTGGGAGAGGATGGCGCAGTAGAAACTGGAGAACTCGGTCGAGATTTCTTTACCGAGCGGTGGTGGTTATATGGGTCATCGTCCTCGTGGGAGTGGGACCTGGACATTGGCTGTGCACCATGAGAGAACGATGGAAGGGGGGGTCGACTATGCTGGTGGTGTTGGAGGTGATAGTGATGCCTTTCTCGCTCCAACTGTTGAGACGCTGTTTGTGCCAGGAATCCCAAATCCAGCCCATAGTTGTATTTACCACCCATAAGCGAAGGGCTACTCGATGTTCGAAAAGGCGTCAGCCCGGAATGGATGGATGGCTGGTGCATTCCATGGTATGAATGTGGTGGAGACACGTTCGGTGAGCCAACGTGGGAAGGGGGAGCAGACTTAGAGATGATTTTTGGTGGAGGAGGCATCATCTTTCCCGGCGAGCCTATTGAGGGATGATCGTGTTGGGCAGCCTGAGCAGCGGCAGCAAGTGCGGCCTGCTGCTGGTTCTTGTTGCTTCTTCGGGAGTTTGGGTTTGTATGGATTCTGGAATGTCGAGTAAGTTCGTCAGAGCGGCTGAACTTTTTTGAGCAACCAGGAAATGTGCATCCATGTGGCTTCTCCCCGGTATGGGTTCGAATGTGCCGAGTCTGGTGTTCGAGACGGTGAAAAGCCTTATCACACATGGGACATTTGTAAGGACGAGGAAGTTCAGGCCTTTGGTCCTGTATCGAATCCTGTGGTGGCATGAGAGGAGGAAGGATAGAAGAAAGCCCACTATGGTTCAACTGGTGGCTTCGTTCGTGATCGTGGAAAGACATAGGTCTATGTGAAGGATGTGGAGGGGATTGATGGAGGAGGGATGCAATATTAGACGTTGAAGGACCTCGCTGCATGTGATTCACGCTGCTCAGCAAGAGTGATGAAGAGATGACGAACAGAGGGAGGAAAAAAGTGTGGAGAAGTTAGCAGGCCCGCGGGGTTATATAGAGTATAGCCGGTTGCTGATCTCAGGAGAGCGTGGGGTGAAAAGGGAGACAAAAAGTGTGGAGGAAGGGGGGCGCCGCCGGATTTGTACCGCGATCGAGTACAGCCGTTCGGGGAAATTTTTCTGGTTTTCCTTTTTTCTCCTTTTATTTATTGGGAAGGAGGGTGGTACAGCCCGTAAAAAAATATAGAATAATATAATAGTGCTATAAAACAATAAAGCTTCGGCTGCGGGCAATGACGGTGCTGATGATTGAGGAAAGGATGGTAATGTTGATGATTGCTGGGAACCTTTTTTTTTTTTCGTTTCTTTTTATTTTTTTTCCTTCGTTGTACTCGAAGACGATGATGATCGAGGTGACGATGAGGCGGAAGGATGAATAAATGGATGGGTGTGTAGGTGTGTGTGCGTAGCTCCCGGCGAAGCTGAAAAAGCGTGTGAGGGGAGGGAAAGGGCTGCCCTTTTTTTTCTTTTTCTCTTCCTCTTCCTCCTGTCAAGCCTGAATGTGAAAGAAAAAAGGGTATGAGGCGCTGCTTCTGTTGGCGCTTTGCTGGAGCCTGGGGCGTTTGTCAGACTTGGCCGATGTGGGGACACCGAGCCGCGGAGGGGAACCAAGTGGGACAAGATTATTGCAGGCGGTAGGTGAACAAAAATAAACCCCCACTGAAAAAAAAAATGAAAAAAAAAAGACCCCCCCCGAAATGAAAAATTGTTCCCTCACGTTGCAAGAGGACAAGAGAATGGCAAAATTGCTTAAAAGACGAACAGTCGTGAGTGTGAGAATGGTATTATTCCCTGCTGAATCTCCTAGTACCGGTATATGCTACTCAACCCCTATGTTCGTTTGTCCGGGCTTCGAGACGGGGGCTTGTTATTCTTCTGGAGGAAAGACCTAACGATATCCTTCACGCTGTGTCCAAAGTATCCGGGTGCTGTTCAGTGCAGGTGCAAAGCTCGTTCGTCTTTGTGGTGAGGGTGTTTAGCGACTTGATGGGGAATAGAACTAGGTCCGGAGAGAGGGGGCGGTAAGAGGGGGCGTAGATATGGGGGAGGGCGGGCTTTTTGTAGATACTCCTCTACAAGGCAGGACTTGCGGTGGTGGAATGTTGGTGGGTGTCTGTCTCCTGATCCTCGAGTATGATACCGTACTCGTACTTTCATAAACAGGCGTAGACAGCGAAGCACCCACAACACAGGCTATCTCACCCGCTCAACTCACACATTCATATGTTCAACTTGCTTCGCGCCGCCTCCCCTCCTCCCCTCCTCCCCCTCCCCCTCCCACGCTCACACTCACACTCACACCCACACCTCACAAATGCGCCCATGAAGGGGTAACCAAGCGCAAAAAAAATAAAATATAAAATAGGGCTAAGTGGAATCGCAGTGGGTGGATGGATGGGTGTCCTTGCTGATCGGGGTTCTACGGCTGAGAGACTGCGATGAGTGGGGTTGGTTGCATGTCGAGACAAACCTCTCTTCGATCAAAAGGAAATTTCATCTGATGCACTCATTCCAGTGTGGGGGAGCCCGTCATCGCAACAACCTCCACCCTTTCCGCCACTCTGTCACTTATTCAATCACTCACCACCACTCCGCCCAACCGATTCCCCTTCTCCCGACAGGGTCCCCGGCAGTTACTCGAGCAGTCAGACAATGTCGCGGACAAGATAACCAGTGCCGTGCCGTATCACACCTCACACATGCGTTTTAAATACTTTTACAGCTTTGCCTCAACTTACCGCATCCCCCCTAACTTATGCTGGGTTATGGTGCCATGGCATACTCGCCTTTCTTGTGGCACACCATGTCTAATGCGCAGTGGGGGAAACAAGCTCCTCCGAAGCCCATTGTATGGCCACTCAAAAACATGGGGAAGTGATAGGATGGTAAGTCAAAAAACAAAAAAGGGGGTAGATGCACCCGCTGCTTAGATGGACGATATGACGCTGCGAAACAAGGCCAAGTGACTACTCGAGTATACACCAACCCCCATATCTCATTCTCACTGGTTGGTCCTACGTACCCTACATCCCCACCGCCTGGACACGGTTGGGTACGGCAGTCCGCTATGAATTATTGCTCCCACTTAGATCTGTGACCTTCTGGTTATGTGCGAGTACAAACCACAATACGAGCCCGCCTGGCCTTATGATGTATAACCTTGGAAACCTGCCCCGGACACCTAACCGGCGGCGACGATAGTGTTGTTTTGTTGTTGATGTTTGTTGTTGCTGTTGTTGGTAAGTATTTTCTTACGATTTTTGGTAACCAGCGCCCAAGACCGGTACATGCGTTTATAAAACTTTTTCATGTCTTACAAACTCGCTTCATTTTTACTCCATCCACAGGACCCACCCTCGGACTCCTGTGCGCACCAACGTCAACGAGACTAAGCTTTATGGGCAGGAAAGTGGCCCTTTTCTTTTTCTCTTTTCGCCCTCCTTGCACAAGAGAATAATGTCAAAAATTTGCTTTATTTACACAAAAAGTCCGTATCACCATTTTTTGGAGAGATGTTTCGTGTGGCCGTTTGGTCTGCGAAAACGACAGCGGCCAAAGGGTTCGTTCTCGGCATTGTGTCCGGAGGGTTTCAACGGCCGGTCAAAGATTTAGAGAGATATGCATTGTTCGGCTCCATGAAAATCAGTCCCGGACTAGCACTCCAAAGCTTCTTGCGTGGGGGTGCCAGTAAGGAAGGATGATGCTGTTTGGATTACAGGGGGGGGCAAAGAGAGGCCCAGCTCTGAGGTACGGTACTGTGCTGGTACGAGTACGGCATGATACGTCCGGAGGGAAGGTCGGGAGGAGTTCCGTTTCCACTCGAGCCCTGCGCACGCCCTCGCCAGGAACGCGATCTAGGTCCCTACAAGTACACTGATGCAAGATCTTTGGGAATCTGCTTTCGATTTCGCTTGACATACTATCAAATATCTAGTCTCAGTTTTGCGAACTGAATCCCTTCCCTTCCCCTTGTTCCCCCTTGATTGCTAACCGCCACTACATCTCACCAGAATCCTTCCTGCTACCCTTCGCTTTGCTCGGTGGTGCCCTTACATGTGGGAGGTTCTAGATGAACGGATAGTGCCCCGCGGTCCTATTTAAGGGCAGTACAACGTTACCGAACGGTGGATCTAGGCATTCCGCGCCCGAACTCCCCCGTCTTTGTGGTCCGCTCCGATGAACATGGAATGAGTTTTGCCGTAGATAAGGCGGTGGATCGTGGTCTGTGATCTAAATGGAGTACCGGTACTCGAGTAGAATATTGAAATGGGCTTAGCAGCGCCGGACAAGGGGAGAACAGTGGTAGATCGCAACGGGAGACCAGATGGACGGGCTAACCGAAATATAACGTTTCCCTGCATAATCTGGTTCGACATACCCCCTATGGCCCCCGGGCGAGACCCCTCTAGTTCACTTGGCCATCTATTATTTGACCTTTTTCCTCGATTTTATCTAGTTTTTCTCTGACTAATTCTAAGGTTCCGGCTAATTTCCCGAGCTCGCCCGATGGGTGATAAGGCGGAGATGCAGGTCAAAAAGTTTCATCCAAGCTCGTGCGGGGGGGGGGCTTCGGTCGCTCACCCGAAAAATGGCAGATAGTAGTGCGGACACGATGCCCGCCAGTACTATGCCCGTAACGGGCCCGTACCATGTCCTGGTGCCTCCAGTGTCTATGGTATCAATCATATCACAGAACCCGGGGGGCCTGGTGTCGCTTGGACGTTGAAATACTCATGATCCCTGCACAGCTGTGGGACTACAACAATCTCCCCTCCCCCTCCGTGCTCCTGCCGTACGGAGATACTGGGCTGGCTCCTGCCATTCCTGTAGAGGTGCAAGAGGACACATCTGCCACAGGTTCTGCCGTGTTGGTGCTGTCACCCAACCGCCGCTCTTAGACCCAGCACACGTCAGATTTCGGGTTAACCAGTCCCTTTCTCCACAATAGCTGGGTCAACAACTCAATTTTCTTCAGCTAGTTGTGATACTGACAAGAGACACTTGCGCCGGGTTCAATACCGCCACCAAATACTAGTGCCCCCACAACCAAACCTCAAAATTGGTTGCTGCAGTTGCGGCGCGGCAAAAGGGTCGAACCCAGGGAATTGGTGATACTGGACCAGCAGATTCCTTTACCTGGTATTGATCCTGCAGGCATATTTATTCCTCCTTTTCCCGCGGCCACATCAAAACTATGTGATAGATGCCCCGCATAGTTATCCGAGGACCCTTGGGAGTTCTGTCCGTACATCTGTAGCCTCCCCCGAACGCCGGGCGAAAAATGGGTTAAACGAGAATGATAGTCTATGAAGCAGAAATGCTCACGATTTATTGTTATGATGCTTGTAGCGGCCGGGCTCGGCTTGAGGCGGAATTTTGGAGAGGGGGGCGGGTACTATCCTTCGCGGCTGTGGATTTACTGTAGGGATATAGCTTTCCCTATAGAAAGTCCCGAGATGCTGATTGGGGTGGGACTTTTCAATAGGGAAAACAGCCAACAAATCGCCTCATATTTCGGAAGATGACATGCTCTATGAGCCATGGGGGTAGGGGTTCTCATTACGATGTCTTTTTCAAAAGAAAATGAGAACAAGGCTCTGTTTAGCAAGCCACAAAGGTGGCGTTACAAAATTTAATGAAATAATTTAGCGTTGCACTTTTTTTTTTTGGTAATGACTCGACTTGCGGGCTTACTGCTGGGTCTCCGTTTCTATCACATTTATATAAGCAAGGCAGCTGCTATGGGATATGACCTTTTCTGTGCTCTTTAGTCAATGGGGTTCGAGGATTAGCAAAAATTGAATCCACCCGCGAGAAAAACGGCATTTTTTATAGTGCGGTGCGCTCGGTTGGGTCTGGCCTTTTTCGCGACCGTCCTGCCGTCGGTGTCGGCGGGGCCCTGGGGCTATCGCTTACTATCCCTGGTATCAACCCAACTATGATACTGCTGTACCCATGCGAGAAATCGTAGCCGGGGCAAAACGACCCACGATGGCGGGAATGCTACAGCTGGAGATTCACATGCTAGAAGGCTGAGAGGGCTCCTAGATATCAAGGACGAAAAGAAGCAATAGGGCCCAGGGGAGCAAAAAAAGCAAAAAGCAAAAACAACCAGCATCTATTCACGTGCTTCTCATAAGGAACAATAATAGATCTTAAACCTTCTCGACACCGCGGGCCAATGGCTCTGAGCCCAACTCGACACCGCAAGCCAATGGCTCTGAGCCCAACTCGACACCGCGGGCCAATAGCTCTGAGCCCAACACTTGAGTGTTGCTATCATTTGAGGACTCGATTGGAACCTCGTCGTTTTCCTCAACCTCTTCCGGTAGAATCAGATTCAAGAACATTGCAAGACTAATGGTTATTTGGGAAAAAGTGAGTAGTAAATCGTTAGTCACTGGCTCGGCATGGCCGTAGAGGGTACGGCATCTAGCAGGGGTTCATTGTCACTCACAAGGCGGTTATGGCAAACCCGGTCTCCATGATAAGGTTGATGGCATCCAAAAGCCCCCGCAATCCCCCACCTCCCTTGTAGGTGAAAAAGTGGCTATCAAGCCCTTCAATCAGTGGCTGATCCTCCATTCCAGAAGGGCAAGAAGGAAATCTTACTCAAACCATGTCGGGACGAGGGTAGCCCCGTATCTATAGTATCATATGATATCCCGTAAGTCTTCATTTTTCTTTCAACGGGAAGGATGCAGATTAATTTACCCCAATGCAAGAGCTGCTGTCAGAATGAATCGGTCTAGAAAAATTTGAGCGTTAATTTGAGAGACTAAGCGATTGAAACTTCAATGGCGGAGCAAGACAAGTTGAGGGGTAGGGCAAGTGTGAGAGGGAAATGGGGGGGGGGGGGGGGGAAGAAGAAAAGAT
>Ga0307510_10002436_pt1 | contig 21131 bp, 23 predicted proteins | sample 12_EM_MG_FD_207224 | JGI IMG/M metagenome (GOLD analysis project Ga0307510, IMG submission 207224) | Populus trichocarpa ectomycorrhiza microbial communities from riparian zone in the Pacific Northwest, United States - 12_EM | ecosystem: Host-associated > Plants > Roots > Unclassified | place... | reverse complement strand
GCTGGTAGGGAAGGACGGCACGCGTTGGCTGGCTGGGAGAGACAAAAAAGCGCGAGCTGTTGCGAGCTTGGAGACGAGAATGCGAGTTGTAGCGAGCATCGAGGTTCCTAACTCGGGGGGGTCGAGGGTACTATATGTACTGGTAACTCGCCGTCCGTGCGCGGTGAGCTATGACATCGGGATGCCCTGGCAACCCTTCCTTCCCAGACCTCCACACAGTTCTCACTTGCTTTGCCCAATTGGCATTGGGTTATTCCAACCCGACATTATATATATTGAGAAATATCCTGTGAGAAAAAGTTATAGTTAGTGGAAAATTTTGAAAATACAGTCACTTTACTCAAAAAGGGGATTAATATTTAGATTTACCTTATTTAGACCTATCTTATGGTGTATCTTTTGTTCACATACAGAAACCCTGAAATATGGAGAAAGGATTGCCAAACAAGATTATTTCTGAAAAATGACATTTTTTTATACGGCAAAGGTCTCCAATGCCACGGACTTTTATGTTTTATCCCTCCAATGCCACAACGCCCTCCAATGCCACAAGATCGTCTAAGATAGAACCCTAATCGGATGGGGAAATATTTTACCGTTACTTTTTTTCACTATACCCATAGTATGATACCAGAACTAGAATACAGGAAAGTACAAATGAAAGGCAGAATACCCATACCTAGACACACATCTGGTAAATATAGCACCACTCCTTTAACTTACTCTATCTGCTGTCAAAATAGCCACCTCTTGGTTTAGAGAGGAAAAGGACCAAGGAAATATGTATAGGAAATGGCAGCTCTAAGCATGAGGTTGATGGCAGGTAGCAGAGTTGTGGCGAAGACAGTCAATAATCTCTCTTGGCTTAGTTGCTTGTGTAACATTAAGAAATCGTGGAAGGTGTCGGCGGAGCCAGCTGAGCGAGCTGGAGACTGAATAGCACTTTTGTCCATCTCCGGGAAGACAATTATGCTCAGAATTTAGCACAGTGACCTTAACATCTTGTTCTCCTGTCTGGTTTGCTCTGATACGCCATCCACATTCAGGAACCACACAGGTATAGATCACCCGCTCATGATCTTTATCAGCTACCTTGAATGAAAACATTTCCTTCACAGACCAATCCTCCACGAGCTCCTTAAGGACAGTAAATGCAGGGAACGATTGTCCCAGCACTGGCGAAGCCGCGATTTGTGCAAGCGTGGACATTCCAAGTAATTTATTCCTGGCTTTGGTGAAGGGTGTGGTGGTTGTCTCGCTGGCCCACTGAATGGCCACCATTCGCACCTTAACAAGAAAAAGTCACGGTAAAATATTTTCTTATCCTCTCAGGGTTTTATCTTACACAATCTTGTGGGATTGGAGGACGTTGTGGCATTGGAGGGATAAAACATAAAACTCCGTGGCATTGGAGACTTTTGCCATTTTTTATATGATGGCATGCAAAACAGGGCCTTATTAAATTTTGTTGTGTAATTAAATGGTTGCTATGGATGAGCCAGATCCTGGTCTTGAGCCATATCCCCTTGAAACACGTTATGGAACCACTTCCCCTGGCATCTATTTCTTTCCTCTTGAAAACTCAGAATGCTTCCCCCTGTTAGGGATCTCTATCTCTGACCTCCCTGTTTACTAATTTACCATCTTCTCCGATATGCTTTACCCTGCACCCATTTCCTTTCCTCCAATCTTATCTCTCTCTTTAAGGTGGTTTCCTCTCACTCCTTATTCGCATATTCACTCTCCAAATCTCTTGCAAATAAGAAGTCTCTCCACTATCTGGCACGTTTAGATCCCTCCTCCACAACTACACAGGCTTCCCCCTGTCTGAATATTTATGTTTCTCCCACAAAACCATCAATGCCCCCCCTGTCATGCATAGTTATTACTCTCTCCCAAAACTACATACTCTTGCCCCTGTGGGAACAGAGATCTTTCTTCTCCAACTGGCGGAAGGCTCCCGCCTCTGTGGGATAAGACCCACTGATATGAAGCCAAATTCAGAATAATTGACATGCTATCATGGTTTCTGCTGACAAGTATGTATATGAGGGTAATTGACTTACCTTTGATAGCAAAGGGAGTATACATACCATACAAAAACCACACCCATCCTTAATCCTACCCCAAAATAGCGCCAACCACAGCTGTTGTAGCATCTTTCAAGCCTTCCAATGGGCTAACGTGGCTCCAAAATGGGCCAGCCCAACAGGGCCCAAGCCCAACAAGGTTGAGCCCAACCCAACCAAGGCCAAGAAATGACAGCCCGGGTTAGCCAAATGGGCCTAGTGGGGCGGCTGATATAACAAAAGGAATTCAATATTATATATTAACATTGATGTGAAATTAGTATTAGAATACAAAATGGATGATAGGAAAAGTTGAGCTTGCTTTAAATGTTTAGTCTTTGCCGGATCGTCTTTGTGGATTGAATGAATGTGTACCAGGTGGGCGGCAGGGTTTCTTGTACCATAAGACTTTTGAGACTTCTGGACACAGCGTATGCATTGCCAGTACCTAATTCATTTGATATAAAGCATTAGATATGACTTCATTAGCAGAATATTCCAGGGGTGAAGACTTACTCGATATCATCAACAATAACTAACTTTCCATTAGGTGACTCCAGAGGTCCCCATACCCAAGATGAGGGAAACTGATGCTTGCGTTTCTTTCTTGAAGCATGATTTGGCGGAAATAAGCCATTGGAGCCTAACTCCCTTTCTTCGACGAGTTCAGAGACAGGAACTTCAACATCTTCCAAGTCATATAGTGGAGACACAGAGCGTAGACTGGGTGATCGTAGATTAGCGGGAGGGCCTAAAACCACACTACTGGTATTAGAACAAAAGCTCATTGTTTCGCGTTTAGTATATACTCAAGGGTAAAGAGGAAAGCTAGGGAATGGAAAGAACCTTGGGGGGTCAGTCAAGTAGATTGTAAAAAGAACAGACCTTGTATACTCTCAATCAGAAGCTGCTCTATTTCCCATCAATTAAATGCCCAGAATGACTGCCTCGGACCATTGAAAAGCCCTAATCACTTTTCCTTCTCACTTTTCACTATTCAATCGCAATTTGAACACATGTCTGCTAGGACCTAGCTTGTAAAGGCAAATTCATTCCCAAATTTTGTGTCCTCACATTCTGGTTTCCATGGTGACAATGACTTGAAGGATCGTCATGGTAAAAGTCAGGAAGGCAAGACAAAACATTCACTAGGCCCACCGGGCTACCCGGGCTTGGCACCTCCGGCCCGCCCCGGCCCAAGCCCAGCTAAAGTTGAGCCCAGCCCAATGGGCCCAGTCCGGCCCAACCAAGCTCCCGGGCTGGCCCAACGAAGCCTGGACGCATTGGAAGGCTTGTTCCTTTGGCAGTGGCAATCATTGGCGATTCATCTCCAATAATGACCTGAACGTTCTGTGAGAGTGGAGACAGTTTTTGAAAGTCTCGCCTCTCCCTACAAACATGATCTGAAGCTCCTGAGTCTACAATCCACTTTGGATTAAAGATGTCTTCCCGATTGGTGTTGGTCAATACCAGAGCTAGTTGTCCAATTGCCATTGTGCCTCTAACTATCATGACTGAGGCCTGGGCACGAGAGTCAAGGAGCTGGTCATCTGTTCAATTCCATTGTTCTTGTTGGTACTTTCGGCATTCAGACCGTTTGTGCCCTACATTCCCACAATGCCAGCAGCCCCTGGTGTCCACTGTTGATTTCTGGATTCCACGGCCACAGCGAGGACTTTGGCTATGTGTGTGGTGACGGCTTCTGCCTCGGCTACTTCCACGTGTTGTATACCTGCCTTCACCTCCTTGACCGCTTCGATCCCTTCTATCACCACTGCTTCCACCTGAGTAGGCTGCGTGTGTGGATCCTGAGATCAGTAATGAGCTAGCACTGCAAGCAGTAAGTAAGTTGTTGCTGTTCTTTTCTGCTTCAGAAAGGGTGTTAACGACATTATCCCTAGTCTCCTGTTCCAAAGGTGCAAAGTGGATTGTTTGATAATCGATTCATACGAGGCAGGTAATGTTGTAAGAATATGAAATACGAGTCTGGCATCAGACATTTGTTCAGTTGTTCCTCCAAGCTGTGTTCGAATATCCTTCAAGCGTGAGATGTATTAATTGATACTGGTATCACTATCAAGTGGCCGGAGTATGTGAAAGGTACGAACGAGGGCTAGCTGTCCTGCACGGGAGCTTGCGGAGTCGAGCTTCTCCTTCAATATTGTCCAAATCTCGGTTGGATCTTCCATGCCCTTAATGTCAGTCTTAATTTGCTGGGAGCAGGAGCTCCCAATAATAGCGAATGCCTTCCCTGCGCGTGCCCTATACTTGTCGGTCCTTTTGATTCCTGCCAGGTTGTTCGCAACTGGTGGAGGTGGTTCATTTCCGCGAACAATTTCAAGTACATCTTTAGCCCGTAGGAACGCAGCAATATCACTGCTCCAGATGCTATAGTTGATTGAGGTGAGCTTCAGGGTTTCACCATATGTGGAACAGTACATCTCTGAGGGAGTTGTGAACCTAGTCATGATCCATATTGATGAATTCGGCCTGAGTGGGTTTAAGATGTGCCTCCGTGTAGGGATGCAAGGTGAATGTCTGCGATAAGAGAGGTATTCTTATTAGGCGGAGGTGGTTATAATACCGGCAATGCTGGTCGCTTAGATACGCCCGCCAGGGCTCAAAACCTGCTGAAATATAGCAAAAGATGGAGATGTATTGTGTAGATAGAACGCGTGTGTTTTTTCTTTCTCAGTCTATTAGCGGTAGCTATATATCCTGCTTAGCGCGAAGGTCGACTAGCATGGCTAGCACCTCCGGGACACTACTAGAGGTCTCACTTCATACCCCAACATTAGGCAGCCATTTCCGACACTTTTATACCTTGGTCTTCTAGTTCCTTCTCCTGGGAACAATTCTCACTTGTGCCCCTACCCTCCAGACTCTCACTTCTCCGCTTCCTAGATGCCATTAATTCCAACCGCTCCTTACTCCACTGCCAAAGCTCCTCCGGTGCCACAACCCTCCCCTTTGGCTTCCCAATCTTCTCAGTCATTCATACTCCTGTTTCTCCAAAGAAATAAACATTTTCCTGACCAAACGCCCCATATGACTCAGCTCCTTGTTGTTTTTCCTTCTTCGTATACTGTATGTATCTCTTCATCTTTCCAATGTACCTGCTTTGGTAACTTGTGCGTAATTTTCGGTTCTGGGTCTTTTGATATATTTCCACTAGTAGAGCGACCCGTTTTCACCAGCTTCTGTAGTTTTTCGATCTAGCAGCAGAAAACTGCCCTTGCCATGTCTCTTTCCTGGCTTTCCAATTTTCTTCAATCTTACTTCTCATTTCCTCTGCTTCACTCGCTTCCAAACTCGCATCACTTTCATATCCTGTCTCACTACCCTCTGTATCACCTTTCCTTTTCAATTCCTCACCTTCCATGTAGTCATAGGATTTGCTGTAGTCCTCTAAGGCTTTAAAGTTGGCAAACTTATGTTTGGCCTCAGTGACTATCTGGTGAACCAACTCGGTAAAAGATTTATGTTCGTCCAGTTCCAGCTCGGCGATTAAATCCACCTCTAGCCTACCTCCTGTACTGCCTAGCCTTAGGTATACGCTGAGTCTTTCTCCATTTCGAGCTTGTCTTTCTTCCTGCGAAACTTCATTGTCTCTTCCCAAAGAGTCTTTAATCACATATGCATCTTCCACATCCCGGACAGCCTGACAAACCTGTAACCACCGTCGGCTTAACAGCAACCCATACGTTGGTTCGCAAGACTCTGGCATAGCAAAGACCCGGACAGGAGTTATAACCGAAGCTACCTCCACCTTTAAATCAGCGTAGATATCTAAAGGAACAAGATTTGAGACAGCACTCCGGATGACAAGATCTTTGGTAGGCTGAAGTGAGGCGCCCATTGCTCATTGAATCCAAATTGGTGCGAGATTAACTACAGATCCAGCATCAATTAATACATGGTAAATAACAAAAGTGCAATCACCGATACATATCTGTCCTGTGGTATAAAAGTTAGTTACTTCAAAGTTGGGATCTGTCTTGCCCACAAGTGCTGCTTCGGAAAGTATAGACTCTACGACTCTCGCTTCCGCTTTACATTTCCCCTTACTAGCTACACACCGGCCCTTAGGCCTCTCCTGTACGATAAGCTTTACAAACTGAGGCTTCCCCTCTGGAGACAAGTTGAAGAACTGCGCCCAGGTAAGTCTGGTAACCTTGGTATCATGAAATCCAGAAACAAGGTCAAAGCCAGGCCGCCCAGCCATTAACCAAACCGGTTGATGTCCTCAAGGTCTTGCGGGTAGGCGCTTCTGCTCTCAGTCCTGGTTAGTATTCCCCTGTTCTACCTGTGACCTCAATCGTTGGGTAGGAGGTTGCTCCTTCTGAGATTCAGAGCTTTGAGTTAACTCGCTTCGTAGTCGTGCTCTTTCACCCGCCATCACCTTGGTAGAAATCGACCATTAGTGGAGGCAAAGCTAGAAGAATCGTTTTTCGTTAGTAGTTCTATTACTCTATTACCCTCATGACTTGTATCTAAATCTGACTCCGTCACATTACTGGTTGGTTGGTGAACTACTTCCACTACCATTCCATTTACCGCCGATGACTGATGAACACCGGAATCTGCCTTGGTAGAAATGCGTGCTCCCCATGGTAGTCTCTCCTGCCTGCCTGCAGTGTCTTCCTTGCCTATATTTTTCCGCTCTTCCGCTTGCCGATATTGACCAGCCAAGTACGGATTAGTTTCTTCCCTTCGTGGTAAGTCTTGACCTGGCTCATGTCGAGGTAGCAAGTGACACTCATATCGTCGGTGTCCGACAATACCACACTGGTAGCAGACAAGCTGCGATCGATCTCTGCGAGGATAAGTAGTCTGCGTTGGATTGCCCAATTGGTAAGGACTGAAACTCGGATGTCTCCCATAATTATTGAAGCCTGAATATGCCTCATAATCGCGCCTATCCTGCTATGGCCCAAATGAGTGGCGAGTGGGGCCCCATTGAGGTCCATTATCTCGTACTGTATTAAACCGATCTTCCCATGGTTGGTCCCTCATCTCCCTTCTCTGGTAATATTGCTTGTTGCCAACACGAGCAGGAGGTTTCCAAGAATAACCAGCCAGAGATACCAGTCGATTTCCCATTGCATAGGCTTCAATTGTCAGAAAATCCGCATTGTCTGGAAGGCAAATCGGTTTGAGAATTCCGTCGAGCCGGTAACGAGAATTCTGATGCTTGGTTAACATTTGTTTTAGTTCTTCCAACTCTTTCCGGATATTTCCAGCTTCCTTCATTGTCTTCCTCTCATCCTGCTTTTTCCTCCTCTCCTTCCTAGCTCTCTTTTCCTCCCTTACTCTTCTACTTTTACTTCCTCCACCTTGTTCCTCCTCATCATCGTCAGTATCACTATCACCATGTTCTACATCATCTTCGTCCTCAGATGATCTCTCCTCTCCCATTACATCCCAGAGTCTCTGAACCTTGGTTATAGCTTCTTCTACTGTCAGTCTATTACTTAGACCACTCATGTCCTGTTTCCGTAGTTCGCGTGAGTCCAGCCTTTTGATAAACTGAGTGGCAACCAAGTGCTCATTCTCAATCGACATTTGAGCAGCTATCTTTCTAGTCAACTTGATATAACCACGAATTGATTGTGTACTCCTCTGACGGAGGCGGAGAAACAACTCTTCTGCTCTTCGTTTCTCATCTACAAATTCTGTAGAGTTCTCAAAGCGTGATCTCAACTCAGGGCAAAGGGAAACTAAATCCCTAGTAACTGTCAATGGCAATCGATTGACAAACTTAAAAGCCACACTTCCAGGCTTGATGTGTCGGATAACATGATAGGCTTTAGCCTCACTACTTTCCTGAGCCTGATTAGCATCACATGGAGTCCTGCTTTCCTCCCTTTGAACGTAGATTTGAAAGCCATAGAGGAAGTGCTCAACATTCTTGCTTGAGGCACCACCGAACTCAATCATCTTTAGCTCTGCCATGACTGGAGGCTCCGGACAACTTGAAGAAACTAAGGGCAACCGGGAAGGGGGATTAGCTTTACAAGTGTAACAGGTTTATTCCTGTCTAACGAAAATACAATAGGACCAGCGATAGGCCTGCTAGCGCTGGTACTAAGGGAGGCTTCAAGGAACCGGTAGCTCAAAGGATGATAGTTGAAGGACAAATAGAACTCAGGGATTGCCGTTCAACCAAGTGTATTCTTAGACTGAAGGTCTGTCGAAGTCTGCTGTCTCCTGCTAGCCAGGAGACTCGTTTAAATACAAAACCCAAGAGCCATGGCCTTCCTGCAATCACGATCATTTACCTGTAGCTGCGCACATACCGGAATCCTGTAATCCTGCAAGACCAAACAAAGAAACAAACAAACAGTGCTCAGCCTTCGCCAGTGTTACATGACCATTCCATACCCGGAATCCTAAATATAAACTTCCAATAAAGCAAACCAAACATAGCAATATGATAGCATAGCCTATCTGACTCAGAGACAGTGGCGGAACTGAATCAAATCAAATAAACCAAATATAATCAACTAAACCTAGGAGATCCTGCACTGCTCGCTCCTGTGTACCGTTACCGGAACATGTACACATGTTACAACGAGAGGGGGAAGTGTGAGATGAATGCGATAGTGGATAAGGTCCTTGGTCTGAGCTAATCTCATACTCGGAATCATCCAGCAACAGAGGATAATTCGCCGGAAAACTAGATGGTACCCACTCGGCCTGGATTACTAGATTCGGAGAGGTAGCCACTGTGCCCCTTCTCTCTCCTGGGCTCCCCAAACGGTTTACACCAGACTCTGCCTGGTTCGATGCTATAGAAAAACCTCAGATGAAATCACTAATCTGTTGTCCTCGTAGACTTCGGGAGCTTTGAAACAAATTTGGGGAAGCCGTAATCCTAGCTTTTAGAACGATTAGCAGAGGTCAGTTTGGAAGCCACTCGCCTTTCGGGCACCACCTGTCAGATCACTTCCAGCGAAAGCGTTCTTTGGTGGCTGTTTGGCAAAGACTTTCGCTTGTTCAGAGACGGTTCAGAAAACAGAAAATATGGATGAAGAAAAGCCGCACTCCAAGATCAACCTATCCTCGAGAATCTCAGTTGTTGTGCTCCTTGCCTTCGTTGTTTTTCTGACAAGCTCCTTCTTCTCCCAAATCTATACTACCTGCCAAGCTTTCTGTCTAAACCTAACCACGATCACATTACATGGTGTTTATCACTGTTTGCCCTATTGGCCATTCATCCGTCCGACATTACCGTAGGCTTCTGCAGAGCCGCATCCGCAACACACCTTATCCCAACTCCAAATGTCCCTCTTAAAGCCACCAAAACTTGTCGCTTCTACAGGAACAACTTACAATTGCTCTGTCGCTGAGACTCCTGCGAGGGAATTGTCCCTACAGAAACGGTCAGGCCTAGGAAACCCACATGAGAGTAATCTCTTCAAGAGTGCGCAGTGGTCTCCGGACGGAACATGTGTCCTTACTAACAGTGAGGACAACATTCTCCGCACGTTTGTCCTGTAATTATATCCCTCCTATCCTCACCGCATCATCTTTCCTAATTCCATATTAACCCCTCCATCTTGAGAAAAAAGACCGGTAGATCTTCTCGACCCTTCCGATGAACCGAAATCCCTGACACCGTACTCGCAAACCGCATCTGCTGAGCCGATATCATGCGTCACGGTTTACCCCTCCATGTCCCTCGCCGACCCAGCGACCTGCTGCTTCCTGAAGTCCACCCGCGACCATCCGATCCATCTACACGACCTCCTCACAACAAACACCCGCGCATCGTACCCCCTCATCAACCTCCAAACCGAAAAGTACCTCTCCCCGCAGTCAATGATTTTCACTCTCGAAGACCCAAACAAATTTATCGTCGGAGCCACTTCTCAGATATCATTCTTTGACCTTCAGCGGCCCGGTGAGGGGCCATATCTAGATCTCAAGACGATCCCGACACGACGGAGCGCGCAAACCAGTGAAACTATGAAGGGGATCATCTCGGCTTTGGCTATCAACAATGGCGTTCTTGCTGCCGGAACACTTTCTCGACAGGTGGGGCTCTATGATGATTGCGGTAGTGGAAGCACTATCGGTGTGTTCACAGTTGATGGCGAAGGTAGTGGGATTACGCAATTGTTATGGAGTAAATGTGGAAGATATCTACATGTTGTCGAGAGGAAGAGTGACGTAGTATCCGTTTATGATGTTCGGGTTGCTGGTGAGAAGGTGGAGAGCCTTGAAGGGAGGATGGCGCAGACAAATCAAAGGATAGGGGTTGATATTGCCTATTCACTAGGAGGGGAAGTGGTATCCGGTGGGGTTGACGGGATGGTTAGAGTTTGGGAGACTGATGGGAAGGGCGAGAAGGCGTTTGAGTGGAAAGCTCATGACGATGTAGTCAGTAGTGCTGCTATTCATCCAGGGGGCATGGTCATGGCCACTTGCTCGGGCACTAGGAAACTAGGCGCAGATGATGAGAACTCGGAAGAAAGGGGGTGGGACAACAGCTTAAGGATTTGGGCGTTGTGAACATCCCGGCCTGAAAACCTCTCGGAGAGCAAAGAGCGAGAGGAAGTTGAAAGAAATGCACACCTGGCTATCCCTGCCTTGGACTTGTCCCGGATCATAATGTTGGTAATACCACTAGACCTCGTGTAACTGCCCGAACTGCTGGTGGTTATTGGGCCTACTGTGGGCTTCGGTGAATTGCGGTTCCATTAGTATTTTGGAGCGGCCGGATGAGATTACAAACTGAAACAGTCCAGAAATCCCTGAGGAACGCAATGTCTTTTTGGATACCCTACAAGTAGACTAGAACCATTAAGCTCAGGAGAACTGGATAGACTTCCCTGGTCATTTTTATTACGAATACCCCTTTTCCAACAGGACAATTAAGCTATTCCCTCCGGTTCGCGACCCAAAACTAGAGCGCCAAATGACTAATAAATGAGTCAGCATTGGACCCTTCTTGATACCAACATCCTTATTACCCCCTTAGGGGTGCTTCCACGTTCGAAACGTCTCGAATCTGCTTCAAAACTAGAGGCGTCTCCTATTGCCAAGAATCATGAAGTATATATCTATGAAGAGAGTCCCCCTGAGCTTGCTCGTCCTGAGCTCACTCTTTTCACCGCTAAGGGCTAATCTTAATTGTCCCTTCCGTACTCTCTTTCCCTGAAAAGGCCGGACCTTTGTCTTTAAAACTTGACCCCCTCTTAGTACAAAAAAAATGGTAAATCTCCCCTTCTTCTCCTTTCCTCTCGCTCACTGCGCTAACAGCGCCTCCCCCAGCCCGGTCAACAAAAGCTCCTCCTGTGCCCTCCAAACTCCCCAGCACTGCACCACTACGTCTCCCTCCTAGGGACAATTTCCCACAGCGAAACCTCGCTCACCTCTTTGCGCACATACGCGCAGTCGGAGCTACACCTGCTTAACAATTATTTCGCCATCACAACCGCGCGCCTAACTACCCTCCAGCCACTGACTAAGCCATCCAGTGTGGCCGATCCCACGGAGCGACGGCATGCCGTCGAAGAGCAGAGACAGAAGTGGGCAGAACTGCACGCTATGGAGAAGTATAAAGCGGAGATCGAGCGGTTGCAAGAGAACGTTCATCGAAGGGAGGAGCTGGAGGGCCGGCTTCGCGGTTTGCTGAGGGAGGTCGGGGAGGCGTTGTTGGAGAGGGAAGTTTTAGCGGCGGAGGGGCGCGAGATTGACGCTGCTTAGCTATTGTATTATTATACGGGAGGTTGGGATGATTGGGTTTACAAATTTTTGTTAAGGCTCTTCTGGAGCCCCGTCTGAGTTGTTTGGAGGAAATTTTATGTTCAACACGGTCCGGGGGCTTTCCCATTTAGCAATATCTCTAAAAGGTGTTTGCGCTCTCAAGAAAGCTCGGGGGTCCTAGTTTCTATGTCGGGGAAAATAAATAAATAAAAATTTCCCCTAAGGGAATACCGTCTCTACCCCGGCCAACTTTGAACCTCCCCTAGAGTTAAATCGCGAAGCCCAGAAAGGTTCCACAATCCCAGCACGACACTCCCAAAGCCACCACCCCCCGAAACCGCCTTCCACCCCGTCCCACCATCTCCGCAGCCAAGCTAAGCCGCTTCACCCAATCCAATCCAAACGCAAACATAATGGGCGAAACGGATAGTCACTTCAAAAACAGCAACATCCCATCGCGCGTAAATAATCGTAATTATATTATGATAGAGGTCTCACAGAGCAAGCAACCAGAAGTTACAGTACTGCACCGCACTTGTACAGTACCACCTCCTACTTACACAGTCTAGACCAGCACCATACCGGCACACGTCAAAACTGCACTTATCCCTGTCTAGCACAATAATATGATGTTACTAGCAAATGCCCACTCGAGACCTCGAGTTCTTCCTACTCACTCCCATGTGTACCGTATTACCGTAAAATTTAGGAATAGCGGTCCCCCCTCAAATAGGGCCCTCCCCCAATGATAGCGCCCCCCCCTCCCCTTTCGCTGAGAGCTAAAATATAAATTGAGGATTGTTCAGTGCGAGTTTGCCACTTGATCCCTCCGCATAGCAACACGCCCCCCCGCTTCTTTCCTTAATATCTCGCCCCGGGGGACATTATTTACGTATTTTTCACTATCCCTTAGTCTGGGTGTGTGCTGCACAGCCCAGGAGATTTGGTCGGGAGAGAAATAATGAGGTCTGAACAGTATCCTTCATTCCTTAACCGGAAGTTCCAGACTGAGACTTATGCCACTGATCTCGTGAGTGCCCTGACAAACTAAGTAAATTATAATCTCTCTCTGCTCTTTCTAGTGCTTTGTGGAGGATTTTTTCATTTCATTTCATTTCTTGCATTCTTGCTTGCGATCTACCCGGCTTTCCAGGGATGCCTTATTATTGCCGGGCGGGGGGATCTGTCCCAGCAAGCAAGTAAGTATCGTTATTGGTGTAACACCATACATTACAGATCGGTTCACAAAAATTTCAATAGATCAAATTGGATTATATTCTGAGATAGTACTTTGTAGTTGGCGACGTACGGTACATAATAGAATAATAGACTAGGAAGTAATGACCAATCGTGTTCTAAACGCAGAGTAGTAATAGAGTAGAGAAGGACTAAAACAGAGCCAAAAACAAAGACTAAAAATTCCGATAACTGCATGAATAGGACTAGTACATGCCCCCCCCCCCTCCGACTTCCCAACACTAGCAGGGTGGAGTTAGGAATACCTACTCAACTAACAGTTGATACCCATAAATGCTCATACAGGGACGTGTATGCTAGATCACAAACTTTGATCCGGGATGATGATTCGCAAGGGAGAATTTAAAGTGGGGTACGGGGGCAGACGGGGGGGGGGAGGAACAGAAACAAAAGAGAGGGATGCTGAATGTTTGTTGGACGCTCCGGAGAGGGATTCGAAGTCGGTTTAAAGGAGAGATAAGCGGCTGGCGGTATATATGTGAATATTTATAGGAGGAGATTTGTGTCTTTAAGAGCGATGGCCAAGATTCCCCCCTCCCGAGGTCAAAGCGCATTGGGGTTCGCAGATTGGCGGGATTACAGTAGATTCACCGCTCTTTTCAGGACAAGGGAAGCCCACCAGAGCAGTGTTCGGTCATTATCGGGGTTAGCAAGTTTATGTGCTAGCAGTAGTTGCACTAGGTCATCATTGCCGTTCACGGCAGCCCACGAGAGCGGTGTTCGGCCATTATCGTCCGGGATATTGGGGTTAATATCTTCGCGTTCTAGCAGGAGTTGAACTACTCCAAAATGGCCTCTCTCGGCAGCCCGCGAGAGCGGCGTTCGGCCAGCATGATTGGTTATATTAGGGTTGACCTTTTGGCATTTTAACAGTAGCTTCACTACTTCACCATGGCCCTCCCCAGCAGCCCACGAGAGCGCTGTTCGGCCATAATCGTCCGGGATATTGGGGTCGACATCTTTGTGTTCTAGCAGCAGTTGAACTACTCCAAAATGGCCTCTCTCTGCAGCCCAGAAGAGAGCCGTTCGGCCAGCCCACCCAGTCATATTAGGGTTGACCTTTTGGCATTTTAAAAGTAGCTTCACTAATTCATCATGCCCCTCCCCAGCAGCTCGCGAGAGCGCTGTTCGGCCAGAACTGTCGGGGATATTGGGGTTGACATCTTCGTGTTCCAACAGCAGTTGAATTACTGCAAAATGGCCTCTCTCGGCAGCCCACCAGAGCGGTGTTCGGCGAATGATATTAGTTGTGTCAGGGTTGACCTTTGGGCATTTTAACAGTAGCTTCACTACTTCACCATGGCCCTCCCCAGCAGCCCACGAGAGCGCTGTTCGGCCAGAACTGTCCGGGATATTGGGGTTGACATCTTCGTGTTCTAGCAGCAGTTGAACTACTCCAAAATGGCCGCCCTTGGCAGCACACAAGAGAGCCGTTCGGTCAGACCAACCGGTAATATTAGGGTTGACCTTTGGGTATTTTAACACTAGCTTCACTACTTCATCATGCCCCTCCATAGCAGCCCACCAGAGCGGTGTTTGGCCAAAGTCATTGGCCATATTAGGGTTGACATCTTCACGTCCTAGCAGTAGTTGAACTACCCCATTATGGCCCCTCTTGATATACCAGAGTGGCGTTTGGCCGGAGAAACCAGTCATATGAGGATTGACCTTTTGGCATTTTAGCAGTAGCTTCACTACTCCATCATAACCCAACTTCGCAGCCCTCAAGAGAGGTGTATCGCCAAATGTGTCTTGGATATCGGGGGTGATTTCTTTCCCTTCCAACAGCAGCTTTACGACTCGGTCATCCCCACTCGCAGCAGCCCACATGAGTGGTGTTCGGCCATAATTGTCCGGGATGTTGGGGTTGACATCTTCACATCCTACCAGTAGTCGCACTACTGCATAATGGCGTTTCATGACAGCCCACAAGAGCGGTGTTCGGCCATCGTCATCGGTGATATTAGGGTTGACATTTCGGCATCCTAACAGTAGCTTCACTACTTCATCTCGCCCCTCCCCAGCGGCCCACGAGAGCGGTGTTCGTCTCCAATTGTCTGTCATAATGGCGTTTGCGCTGTCCTCACTTTCCAACTGTAGTTTCAGTACTCAAGGGGCGGAAAAGGGATGGGAAAGAGAAAACCAAGGATTGGCAAGCCTCAGTCACTTGAAGGAAATGTAGGCAATCGACGTCTTGGGGGGAATAGAAAACCACCCCCTTGAGGGATTCGTGATCGCGGGGGGTTGGTCAAATAGGCTGCCTCTGGCAAAAGTAGAAAAGGGTGGAGGTGATAGAGGTCGTGCGCAGAGACAACTGCCGCCGTACAAGCACCGCTAGGAAGCTGCCGTGAGGTGATCGTTGTGAGAAGAGGCCCGGAATGAAGGCTGTAGGAAACCAGAAGTGTGTTCGCTATTCGATGTGTAGAGTAATGATGGTTATCATTTCGGGCGAAGAGAACGCAGCTCAGACTAAATACAGTTTGTGGTAGCCGCTGTGCTCTCTATCGCATAAACACCAGAAACACCAGTCATCCTCGACATGGTGACAGTCCCACTCGCCTTACTAACTAATACCGGTGTGCCCTAACGTGGCATCCCACGATGGGGTTACTCCATCAAGAGGAAGGAATGGAGAAATCGACCAATAAATGTGGCGGCCGTGTTCCCGAAGATGTCCACCGTTGCCCTAATCTAAATTGCAAAAATAAAACTGTCATGCTGCAAAGAATGGCAGGAAATCGAGCTTTTATCATATAACTTTCTAGGACCTCTGCAGAACACTCACATTTACTAAATAGAAACCTAACTACAAATGACTTACTGATTACGAGTATCATACAAACAACTAGCAGCCCTCTGGAGACCTCTTGTCTTCCTACTCACCCCCATATGTATTATGATACCTCGGAATTTAGGAATAGCGGCCGCTGAAATAAGCCCCTCCCCCAATGATAGCTCCCCCCCTTCTTACCGAGAGCTAAACACAAATTGAGGATTATCAGTCTGAGTTTGCCACTTGATCCTTCAGTAATCGGTTCACGAAAATTTCAACAGATCAAATTGTATTATATTCTGAGATAGTACTTTTTAGTTGGCGACGTACAGTACATAATGGAATAATAGACTTGGAAGTAATGACCAACCACGTTCCAAACGCGGAGCCGCAACAGAGTAGAGAAGGACTAAAAGATAGCTAAAAACAAACTAAAAATTCGGATAATAACTGCATGAATAGGACAAGTATATGCCCGCCCCCTCCTACTTCCCGACACTAGCGTGATCTAGTTAGGGATACCCACTCAAATAACAGTCAATACCCATACAGGGAAGTGTATGCTGGATTGCCAGCATTGATCCGGGATGATTCGTAAGGGAGAATTTAAAGTTGAATAAGGAATCAAGAGAGGGGGGAAGAAGAGAAACGAAAGAGAGGGATGTTGAAGGTTTGTTGGGCGCTCCGGAGAGGGATTCGAAGTCGGTTTAAAGAAGAGATAAGCGGCTGACGGAATATAGGTGCATATTTATGGAAATGAGTGAAAGGGGGTGCACTTGCATTTTTAAGAGCGATCGCAAAGATTGTGCGCTGTTGAGGTCAAAAGGCATTGGGGTTCGCAGATTGGCTGGCTTGCAGTAGATTCACCACTCTGTTGTTTGGGGTGAGGGAAGCCACCAAAGCGGTGTTCGGCCATTATTGTCTCGGATATCGGGGTTGACACGTTTATGTGCTAGCAGTAGTTGCACTAGATCATCATTGCCGTTCGCAGCAGCCTTCGAGAGCAATGTTTGGCCATAACAGTTTGGGATATTGGGGTTAACATCTTCGTGTTCTAGCAGTAGTTGAACTACTCCACAATGGCCTCCCTCGGCAGCCAACCAGAGCGGCGCTCTGCCAACGCGATTGGTTATATTAGGGTTGACCTTTTGGGATTTTAACAGTAGCTTCACTACTCCATCATAACCAAACGTTGCAGCCCTCGAGAGAGGTGTATTGCCAAATATATCTTGGATATCGGGGGTGATGTCTTTCCCTTCCAAGAGTAGCTTTACGGCTCGATCATCCCCTTTCTCGGCAGCACAGAAGAGAGCCGTTCGGCCATCCCAACTGGTGATATTAGGGTTGACCTTTTGGCATTTTAATAGTAGCTTCACTACTTCATCATGCCCCTGCCTAGCAGCCCACAAGAGCAGTGTTTGGCCATAACGGTCCGGGATATTGGGGTTGACATCTTCGCGTCCTAGCAGTAGTTGAACTACTCCAAAATGGCCACTCTCGGTAGCCCACCAGAGCGGGGTTCGGCCAGTCTGATTGGTTATATTAGGGTTAACCTTTTGGCATTTTAACAGTAGCTTCACTACTTCACCATGCCCCTCCCCGGCAGCCCACGAGAGCGGTGTTTGGCCATAATCGTCCGGGATATTGGGGTTGAGATCTTCGCGTGCTAGCAGCAGTTGAACTACTCCAAAATGTCCTCCCTTGGCAGCACACAAGAGAGCCGTTCGGTCAGACCAACCGGTCATATTAAGGTCGGCCTTTTGGCATTTTAACAGTAGCTTCACTACTTCATCATGCCCCTCCCCAGCAGCCCATGAGAGCGGTGTTTGGCCATAATCGTCCGGGATATTGGGGTTGACATCTTCGTGTTCTAGCAGTAGTTGAACTACCCCAAAATGGCCTCTCTCTGCAGCCCATAAGAGAGCCGTTCGGCCAGCCCGCCCGGTCATATTAAGGTTGGCCTTTTGGCATTTTAAAAGTAGCTTCACTACTTCATCATGCCCCTCCCCAGCGGCCCACGAGAGCAGTGTTTGGCCATAATCGTCCGGGATATTGGGATTGACATCTTCGCGTGCTAGCAGCAGTTTAACTACTCCAAAATGTCCTCCCTTGGCAGCACACAAGAGAGCTGTTCGGTCAGACCAACCGGTAATATTAGGGTTGACCTTTGGGTATTTTAACAGTAGCCTCACTAATTCATTATGCCCCTCCCTAGCAGCCCACCAGAGCGGTGTTTGGCCAGAGTCATTGGACATATTGGGGTTGACATCTTCACGTCCTAGCAGTAGTTGAACTACCCCATGATGGCCCCTCTTGATAGCATACCAGAGTGGCGTTTCGCCCATGAAACCAGTCATATGAGGATTGACCTTTTGGCATTTTAACAGTAGCTTCACTACTCCATCATAACCCAACTTCACAGCCCTCAAGAGAGGTGTATCGCCAAATGTACCTTGGATATTGGGGGTGATTTCTTTCCCTTCCAACAGCAGCTTTACGACTCGATCATCCCCACGCTCGGCAGCCGACATGAGAGGTGTTCGGCCATAATTGTCCGGGATGTTGGGGTTGACATCTTCACATCCTACCAGTAGTCGCACCACTCCATGATGGTTATTCATGGTAGCCCACAAGAGCGGTGTTCGGCCAAACTCATCGGTCCTATTAGGGTTGATATTTCGGGATCTTAACAGTAGCTTCACTACTTCATCATGCCCCGCCCCAGCGGCCCACGAGAGCGGTGTTCGTCTCAAATTGTCTGCCATAATGGTGTTGGCGTCGTCCCCACTTTGCAGCTGTAGTTTCAGTACTCAAGGGGCGGAAAAGGGCCGTGAGAAAACCAAGGATTGGCAAGCCTCGGTCGTTGAAGGAAATGTAGGCAATCGACGTCTTTGAGGGAATAGAAAACCACCCCCTTGAGGGATTCGTGATCGCGGGGGGTTGGTCAAATAGGCTGCCTCTGGCAAGAATAGAAAAGGGTGAAGGTGATGGAGGTCTGGTCGGGGGCAGGGACAGCTGCCGCCGTACAAGCAGAGCTAGGGGGCGGCGGGCGTTTTGAGAAGATACCCGGAATGAAGGTAGGAAAACTGAAGTGCTTTCCCTATTCGATGTGTAGAGTGATGATGATTATCATTTCGAGAGAAGAGAACGCAGCTCAGACTAAATACAGTTTGTTATAGCCACTCGCACAGTGGGCTCTCTATCGCATAAACACCAGAAACACCAGTCACCCTCGACATGGTGACAGTCCCACTCGCCTTGCTATCTAATACCGGTATTCCATAATATGGTATCCCACGATGGGGTTACTCCATCAAGAGGAAGGAATGGAGAAATCAACCAATAAATGTGTCGGCCGTGTTCTCAAAGATGTCCACAGTTGCCCTAATCTTAATTGCAAAAGCGACACTGTCAGTGTTGCAAAGAAGAACAGGAAATCGAGCTTATATCATATAACTTTCTAGGACCTCTGCAGAACAGTCACATTTACTAAATAGAAACCTAACTAAAAATGACTTATTGATTACGAGTATCATACAAACAACTAGCAGCCCTCTCGAGACCTCTTGTCTTCCTACTCACTCCCATGCGATACCTTGGAATGTAAGAATAGCGGCCCCTCAAATCGGGCCCTCCCCCAATGATAGCGCCCCCCCGTCTTGCTGAGAGCTAAACACAAATTGAGGACTATTAGTGTGAATTTGGCACATGATCCCTCAGTAATCGGTTCACGAAAATCTCCGCAGATCAAATTGGATTAAATTCCGAGATAGTACTTTTTAGTTGGCGACTTACAGTACATAATAGACTAGGAAGTAATGACCAATCATGTTCTAAACGCAGAGTTGTTATAGAGTAGGGAGGGACTAAAACATAGCCGAAAGCAAAGACTAAAAATTCAGATAATAACAGCATGAATAGTGGTAGTGCATGCCCCCCTCCAACTTCCCGACACTAGGAGGATGGTGTTAGGGATACCCACTCAACTAACAGTTAATAGGCATAAATGCTCATACAGGGATGCGTATGCTAGAACACAAGCTTTGATACGGGATGAAGATCAGCAAAGGGAGAATTTAAAGTGGAATCCGGAAGCAACCAAAGGGGGAGGAACAGAAACAAAAGAGAGGGATGTTGAATGTTTGTCGGGCGCTCCGGAGAGGGATTCGAAGTCGGTTTAAAGAAGAGATAAGCGGCTGACGGAATATAGGTGCATATTTATCGAAATGAATAGAAAACGGTACATGTACATTTTTAAGAGCGATCGCAAAGATTGTGCGCTGTTGATGTTAAAAGGCATTGGGGTTCGCAGATTGGCTGGCTTGCAGTAGATTCACCACTCTCTTGTTCGGGGTGAGGGAAGCCCACCAAAGCGGTGTTCGGCCATTATTGTCTCGGATATCGGGGTTGACACGTTTATGTGCTAGAAGTAGTTGCACTAGGGCATCATTGCCGTTCGCCGCAGCCTTCGAGAGCGGTGTTTGGCCATAACAGTTTGGGATATTGGGTTTCACATCTTGGTGTTCTAGCAGTAGTTGAACTACTCCACAATGGCCTCCCTCGGCAGCCAACCAGAGCGGCGTTCTGCCAGCGTGATTGGTTATATTAGGGTCGACCTTTTGGCATTTTAACAGTAGCTCCACTACTCCAGCATAACCAAACGTTGCAGCCCTCGAGAGAGGTGTATTGCCAAATATATCTTGGATATCCGGGGCGATGTCTTTCCTTTCCAAGAGTAGCTTTACGGCTACATCATCCCCACGCTCTGCAGCCCATAAGAGAGCCGTTCGGCCACCGCAACCGGTGATATTAGGGTTGACCTTTTGGTATTTTAACAGTAGGTTTAGTACTTCACCATGCCCCTCCCTAGCAGCCCACGAGAGAAGTGTTTGGCCATAATCTCCCGGGATATTGGGGTTGACATCTTCATGTTGTAGCAGCAGTTGAACTACTCCAAAATAGCCATTCACGAAAGCCCACCAGAGCGGCGTTCGGCCACTATCATCCGGGATATTGGGGTTGACATCTTCGCTTCCTAGCAGTAGTTGGACTACTCTAACATGGCCGTTCTTGGCAGCACACACGAGAGCTGTTCGGTCAGCCCAACCGGCCATATTAGGGTTGACCTTTTGGCATTTTAACAGTAGCTTCACTACTTCATAATACCCCTCCCCAGCAGCCCACGAGAGCGGTGTTTGGCCATCATCGTCCGGGATATTGGGGTTGAAATCTTCGCTTCCTAGGAGTAGTTGAACTACTCCAAAATGGCCTCTCTTGGCAGCAAACCAGAGCGGCGTTCGGCCACTGTCATCCGTGAT
>Ga0307510_10002435_pt1 | contig 21133 bp, 24 predicted proteins | sample 12_EM_MG_FD_207224 | JGI IMG/M metagenome (GOLD analysis project Ga0307510, IMG submission 207224) | Populus trichocarpa ectomycorrhiza microbial communities from riparian zone in the Pacific Northwest, United States - 12_EM | ecosystem: Host-associated > Plants > Roots > Unclassified | place... | reverse complement strand
TCTACGCATCAATCGAGTGGCAACGAAGGTGGAAGGCGGAAGGGCTGAAGGCAAGGTGAGGAGAGACAGGCGAGGAGGGAGAGAAGCGACTCCGAGAGAGCCAAGCGAGGGGGCTGTTTCGGGAGACGTCACGTGGTCGAACAGTTCGCTCCGCTGTTTTTTTTTTTTTGAATACGTTCTAAGGCTACAGCAGCACGAACAGAAGACCGGTCAAAAAAGAGCGGGATGTCTAGTCAGAGTTGCCTATTTCCATGCATGTCACCCTTGATAGTGATAACAGAAAGTCGCGCCGATTGCCCCCCCCCCATTGGAAAACCTTGACCTATACTAGTCAAACTTGGCCATTAGAGCTCGCGGACTCAAGCTCCTCTGTGGCAACGTGTGATAATAGCGATGATGAACACGCACGAACGAGAATGAGGGTGTCTGAGTGAGATGTACGCGGGGAGAATGGGAGGAGCGGGAATACCCACACTGAATACTACCTTACTGAGGGGCGCATTGTTAATCTATCCGCGCACTTGTCTCGGATTTGGCAGGCTGAGTCCCACAACGCTCACCTTAATTAGGTAGGCCACACTACTTGCCGTACCAGGGAATACTGCCAGGAATGTGGACGTACAAGGCGTGGGCACACCATGCTCATGGAGCTGCGGTGATTGACTCAGAGTTGAGTAGCGCTTGAGCCTTCATGATTATCTAATCCACTTGTGCCCGCCATCCGTGATACGGCAGTGATGCAACACGTGTTGAACACGTGTGGTACTACTGTACTAACTTAAAATCTAGCGAGAGTCAGTGCTGTGGCTACAGCCAAGACTGAGGGGACGTCACTCCCGACAGGTCATCCCTAGATCTGTTGTGAAACCATCCTTCCTTCAACACGTCGCCATGCTGACTATCAATGACTCAAATGTGGGAGAGCATGTGTGGGTTGAAGCAAGTGGAGGCTGTGGAGGTAAGTAACCATCCCAGCCCCCGTCTAACATCATAACAAAGTCATGGCGGTACAGACCGTACAGACCAACTATGCCCACGAATGACCATCACCGAACTTCCCGACGAAGTCCTTCTTGAAATCTTCGAATTTTACAAGGCCTATCCACTTCAACCTCCACTTCTCGACGAAGACGCTTGGCATATGCTAGTGCATGTGTGCCGACGATGGCGATATGTCGTATTTGGTTCACCACATCGCTTGGATCTGAGGCTTCTTTGTATAAACAGAAGACTGGTGAAGACGCTGGACATATGGCCAGAGTTACCTATTGTCGTACAAGTCGATAACTGGAGAATTGGTCAACCGCCGAGTGTCACCGACGTCATTTCCGTGCTCAAGCGGCGCGATCGAGTGTGTCAAGTCTTTATCGACGGTGTTCCAAATTCGTTATTGGAAGAACTAGTGACGATGAGTTTCCCTGCGCTGATCGAACTCGAGCTTGCATCATTTCAGGGAGACACACCAATCCTTCCAGATTCGTTCTTGGGTGGATCTGTCCCACGTCTGCGATCCCTTGACTTGTGGGGCATTCCATTTCCTGGAATAGGGAAACTACTTTTGTCTACCCGTGACCTTGTCACCCTTTCCCTGGGATCCATTCCACATTCCGGATATATTTCACCCGAAGCGATGGTTGCCATTCTGTCCGCATTGATAAGGCTCAAATCGCTTCATCTTAGCTTCGAAACCCTTGAATTTTGGGCCCACGGAGCGAGTCAAGGTCCCCCTGCGCTCACACGCGTCATCCTCCCCGCTCTCACCGACTTTGACTTCTCCGGTACTAACAAGTACTTAGAGGACTTCGTGTCCCGAATTGATGCCCCTCTCGACTGCATTGGCGTGACCTTCTTCGGTGAACTAGTATCCAACATGCCACTACTCCGCGATTTCATCGGTCGCACAAAAATAGTCGAAGTACCCTATCGAGCAGACATATCCTTTTCAAGTTTCGATGCCAGGATCTCACCTTTTCAGCGAAAAGGGGGCGTTGATTTCAAAGTGTTAAACATCCAGTGGTATACAACAGATTCACAGCTTTCGTCGCTTGCACGGTCCTGTAGCGGGTTATTGCCTCCCCTCCCCACTTTGGAACACCTCGGCATCTACAACTCCAAATTTTGGTCATCACAATGGCCAAATGAGGTGGAGGATACCCAGTGGACGGAACTTTTGCGCCCCTTCATCACCGTGAAGGACCTGGCCCTAGACGAAGCATTTGCTTTGTCTGTCGCATCAGCTCTGCAAGAGCTCGTTGGGGAACGAGTAATAGATATTTTACCAGCGCTACAAAACATTTTTCTAGAAGGTTTCCAGTCGTCGGACTCAGTTCCAGGCGGTGTTGCGAAGTTCATTGCTGCGCGAGAGCTCTCTGGTTGCCCTGTGATTGTCCACCACCGGGACAGGAAGCAGTAACGGTATACAACACGTCGGGAGGCCGGCGATCGATAGATGTTGTCTTCGTTTCGTCAGATTGACATTTGGTCTTACCATCTACTCATCTTTTTGTCGTCCACCCTCCTTTGTTCCTGAGATGGCACTCACTGTACCGTGTTCTACCTCCCTGTATGACATCTTGAACCAAGTACGGGCTGTAGTAGCAGGATACTGTAGTCGTCTCGGAGAATTCTGCAAAGCCCATGTAGGTTGCATGGGGGCCCGAGCCTTAGGAGGTGACCGGTGACCCATGATTCGGTCTACCTAATGCTCAGATTCGTTTCTTTCATTTCATGCCTTTCGTGATAGCCTCCCAAGACAGCGTCACGGAACGCTACTATGATCATGTCCAAGAGATAAATTGATAAATGTTAAGATGACTGGTATACGAAAACGCCATGAATCACCGATCGGAGCCAACCCTGGACCCTCAAGAGCTCGAAACCATCTCATTCGCCTTCGCCCGTTGGGGTGCGCTACTTTCCATTCGTCCCCGGTGAGGAGGACAAAGTCATAAGTAAGCAACTTGAACTCGCTACCGTTCTGGAATCCGCGCCTCCGTGCCTCGGCTGCGCCATTGGCTTCAACGAGATTCTATCGAGGACAAAAAAGCTCAGCTTTCCAGTGCAAGGAGAAGGCAAGGAAAGAAAGGAAAACTGGCCTGGACAGATGAGCCTGACGTCAGGCGCGCAGCGACCCCACCAGTGGATGGTGCGTTACCGTGCGTAGTCACCACGACCAGTGATTCTTCGCACCAAAAATCGAGAGGTATGGGTCGCCTTTTGGGTACAATACCACCGTGACGCGGAGCTTGTCGAGTCCAGGGCCCCCAGGGGCGTCGGTCACCATGTGCAGGTGACTGGGCGGAGGTTGCTTCGTCTCATTGCCAGAAGGAGCTCAGCCATGGGGCCCCGTTTTTCGTCCTTATCATGGAAGAACATCGACACACGACATGAGCCCCAGAAGGATGTGAAATAGCTCAGAGAAGGAGAAAGATGAAACGCACATCGCTGGGGATGGGATACGCGATGGGAACGATGGCCCGGTATCTGTAGTAGCTGCCTTGTTCGTCTGTCCTCAGCCCACTTGGCAGTCTGATACGGGGTGTTCGGTGTACTGAGTGTCGTAGTAGCCTTGGGTGAGAGGAAGAACGTGCGACGGTTGAACATTAGTAAAGAAGAAAAGGACGAAATCGGACGCAGCTCACCCTTGTCATCCGTCTCCCACGTCACGCCTTGACCGCCGCGCCTAGATTGGGCTCGCTGCTCGAGGTGGGCACACGACCCTCAAAATATATGTACTCCCCTTTCCCTTCCGACGCGATCGGCTCTTCGAGCGGGACTGTGGGAGTAATGGAGTATGAGAGACGGAGATCAAGATGAAGGAGGGGAGGGATGTGGCGAAGACGCAACTTGAACGGTTCGCAAGGTGTGTCACACATGGAGAATGGCCCCAGGATGTTGTTCTCAGTCGCGTCTTCAATTGGTGGGTTGTTGAGCGCATCGACGGCGGCGGAGACGCCGAGAACGTCTGAGAGGAGTATGAATCCCGGACGGAAGGGGGTGGAAGTTTTGCCCGTGCGGGTGAGAAGGTTGATCGTGCTCATCCATTCGTTCGTTGGGATGGTATGACGAGAGAAGGCGAAGGAGGTTCATGTCAGTCAGAGTTGAACGGGAAGGGGAGAGAAAACTGCACTTTATTTCGGGGACAAATTCACTCTGGCAAGTAAAGGGGTTGGATTTTTCACGCTTTTTCTACCTTTGTTGTGAAAGGCACGAAAAAGTACGAAAAGGTACAAAAGGGTACAAAAAGTAAAGGGGTTTCGACAACTCATAGTACTCATCCCTCATGCCGACTGTCAAGGATTTCAAAGGGTGTTGGTTGAAGGAACTCGAGGTGAGTGATGATCCGGATATTGCTCTTGGTTAATTTCCGAACCGTTGAAGTCCACTGCGGACAAGCTACTTTGCCCACAGGTGACTATCAGCGAACTCCCCAACGACGTCCTCCTTGAAATATTTAGCTTCTATCAGGATGACCAACGTGACACTGGCAGTGAATACGAAGATACCAGTGCATGGCACGCTCTAGTGCACATGTGTCGACGATGGCGATGTCTCGTGTTTGCGTCACCACGCCGCTTAGGTCTGCAACTCTTTTTTACAGATAGCAGTTCATCCAAGGAGGCGCTGGGTGTCTGGCCAGAGCTGCCCATTGCCATACATGTCTCTAACTTCGGGCCCTGGCATCCTCCCTTGCAAGCTCTTGTGAACAACACCATCGCCGCGCTCGAGCAGCACAATCGAGTGCGCAAAATCCGTCTCAGGGGCGACCCAATACCAATGTTGAAAACATTCTCTGCGATGAAGAAACCTTTCCCGTCGCTGGTCAAATTGGTGCTCAAGTCAGATGTAATACAAGGGCAAATACAAGGGTCAATGATTCCCGATTCGTTCCTGGGTGGATCTGCCCCACGTCTACAATCACTTGAATTCGATTCGATTCCATGTCCTGAAATAGGGAAACTACTTTTGTCTACCCCTAACCTTGTCTTTCTTCGCCTTGGCCTCATTCCCCATTCTGGACAAGGATACACTTCACCCGAGGCGATGGTCAACGGTCTGTCCATGTTGAAAAGGCTAAAATCACTTTGTCTTACATTCCACTGGGAAACCTCTCGACCTCAGTCACAGCAAGAAAGTGAACATCCACCCCATTTTGCACCCGTCGTCCTCCCCACCCTCACCGACATTAACTTCTTTGGTGATAAAGAGTACCTAGAGGATATTGTGTCCCGAATTGATACCCCTCTGCTCGCGAACATCGCCATCAGTTTCATCGATCGACCGGTATCCGTCACTTCACCTCTTCGCGACTTCATCGGTCGCACAGAAACATTCGGGGCATACTCTAAAATAGACACGTACCCTCAAGCGTACGTATACCCTTCCGATGGCCGCACTAAGATCGAGTTTTTTCGGCCAGATGGGGTGTGATCACAGAGTGCTAGGTTTGTGAGTCTCGTGCCATGCTCCAAATCGGAGGCTTTCGTCACTTACGCATGTTCGTTGCTTGTTATTGCCTCCCCCCTTCCCACTTTGGAACATCGACACCTTGACACCTACGAAAGCCAAACCTGGCCACGCGATACCTAGAATTTTACCTTTGTTGGGGATCTAGTCCTGACTCGGACGGGGTGTCAGTTCGGCTTTTCGCACCATCCCTGAAAGAGCCTGCCGGCGGTCGGGTCACAAATAGTCACCTGCACCACGAGGTGTTTTCGCAGATGTTCCAGTGATTCAGATCTGTTCCTGAACGTAACTGGCAGTTCATTGAGACGCGCGGGCTCTTTGGTCGCCTTATGTCATCGTATCACTGAGAAAGAAGGCGCGGGCGATAGTAAATACGCCTAGAGGTCGTTAATCGTTATCAACACTCTGCTATCCATACGACCAATGTTACAATCTACGTCTCTCTTTGCTATTATCCCTTGTTCTTGATACGCCGTATGCTTTTGTCTTACATCTCCGCCATGATCTAACCTCCCTGTATGACGTCTTGAAACAAGAATTGGACTGACACCCGGTGTAGCAGAATACTGGATCTGGAATGATGATTCCGTGAAATTTGGGTGTAGTATAGCAAAGAGTTTGTGTGTGACAGTCTGTCCTCGTCCTTCGCAACTACCCAAATGACTTGCGGTCCACCCGTTGAGGAGGGTGCCTTTTGCATAGTGCTGCAGCGGAGAGCCGTAAAAGTGGCGGTCAGGAACCTATCTCGTATTTTGTAGGTCCATTGTAGTGGGTGGTTTATTCCCTGCGCCTCTGAAGGTTGCCTCATGTTCAAAGGTTAGGGAGATGTACAGTCAGTACGGAGACCTCAGAAACACCACATACACTATCATCAACCCAAGACCCAAGTCACGCTCGACCTTCAAGAGGACCCCGTGCCGTCTCATTCGCCTCCGTTCGGGGCGCGCTGCTGCCCATCTCCCCCATGAGGACAAAATCGTAATTAAGCACCTTGGACTGTTCTGGAATCTGCGTTTTCGCGTCTCGGCTTGCGTCATTGTTTCAGCGAGTTTCTATCAAGAATACAAATCAGCTTCAAGAAACAAGGAGAAAAGGAAGAAAAACTGGCACCGTCCGGACTCGCTCGGGTGATGACTCTAACGAGAAGCGAGCAAGTTGCCCATCACCCGGATCCGCTCCTATATCCCTTTTCCTGTGGCACAAGAGAAACAAAGCAAAGGAGATAGGAGTAGATCGGGCGGTGGGAAACATGTCCCACCAATTGGTGAACTGCTTCGTCACTCGCCCAACGGGACGACAATGCCGCCACTTTACTCATCACGACCAAAGATTTTTCACGCCAGGACGACATCGCCCTCTGGGAACGGCGCCGTCGTGAGACTGTGGAGACCGGGAGCGTCGATCATCATGTGCAGGTGATTCGGCCGGAGGTTTGTGTCGCCCCAGTGTCTGAAGGAGCTCATCCACAGGGCCCTGTTTTTCGTCAGTATCACGGAAGAATAGCAAAAAAAAAAACACGACATGAGCCCTAAAGAGACGTGAAATGGCTTAGAGAAGAGGAAAGATGAAACCCACATCGCCGGGGATGGGATACGCGACGAGAATGATCGCGCGGTATCCGTGCCTGCCTTTTTCGTCCGTCCTCCGCCTATCCCATCAGTCTGGTGTGGGGCGTTCCGCGTACTGAGTGTCGTAGTAGCCCTGGGTTGGAGGAAGATGTGTGACGGTTGGCCGTCAGCAGAGAAGAAACAAACGAACATCAAATGTTGCGCACCCTTGTCGTCCGTCTCCCACGTCTCGATGACCGCGCCTGGAATGGGAGGTGAGCATACGACCCTCGACATACATGTACTCCCCTTTCCCTTCCAACGCGATCGACTCTCAGAGGGGGACTGTGGACGTAACGGGGCACGAGAGACGGTGATTAAAGCTGAAGCGGGGGATGGGCGAAGACGCGGATTGAACCGACCGTATGGTGCGCCATCCGTGAAGAATAGGTTCATGACGCCGCTCTCAGTCGCGTTTCCCACTGGCGGGTATTGAGCGCGTCGACGACTACGGAAATGCCGAGAACGTCTGAGAGGATGATGAACTCTTGGCAGAGGGGGTGTACGATTTTCCCGTGGGGGTGAGAAAGTCGATTGTCCTCATCCATTCGTCCGTGGTGATGCTATGGGGAGAGGAGGCGAACGATGTGTTGCAAGAATGTTCATGTCATGTCCATTTCCAAGAGTCAGAATGAGTGAAAAGAGGTGGGGAGAAAAACGCGGCGCAGGACGTACTTCATTTCGGCGACAAATCCATGAAGCTTGCTTATAAGATTCTTGAATATGAACCTTACGCGTCTGCCTCCTCGTATGCATCAACATACACTGCGGCGCGCACCTCCGTGGGGGGCATTGCTAGGGAATGTACTTGGGAGCAATTGTTGTACCGAAAGGAGCCGTGGGTAGGGACTAAGTATCGAACAGATTCAAGTCCCAAATGGGTCTTATACAGCGGACTCAGAAGCAGCAGAAGAGAAGAGAATAGACGACCGTGACTCTTAGGACTAAACATGGATTACGTACGATTCAACATCACTCCCGACCGACACACCGGTCGTCCCTAGCTAGCACTATCGTGAAACCTTCCTTCCTCCAACACACCGCTATGCTGACTCTCAATGGCTCAAATGTGGGAGAGCATCTGTGGGTTGAAGAAAGTGAAGTCTGTGGAGGTGAGTAACCATCGCAGGCTTCGTCTAAGATGGTTGCTGAGTTATGGCGATACAGACCAACTATGCCCACGGGTGACTATCAACAGTACGAAGTCCTTCTTGAAATATTCGGCTTCCATGCGGCTTTTCCACTTCCACCTCCATCTCGCGAAGAAGACGCGTGGCATACGCTAGTGCACGTGTGCCGACGATGGCGATATATCGTATTTGGCTCACCACGTTGCATGGATCTGAGGCTTCTTTGTATGAACAGAAGACTGGCGAGTACGCTGGAGATATGGCCAGAGTTGTCCATTGTCGTACATGTCGATAGCGGGATAATTTGTCAACTGCTGAGTATCACCAACGTCATTTCCATGCTCAAGCGGCATGATCGGGTGTGCAAAATCTTTATCGACAGTGCTCCAAATTCGTTATTGACAGAAATGGCGACGGCGATTGGGCCTTTCCCGGCGCTCACCGAACTCGAGCTCATATCAGTTGGAAGACCCACCGATCCTTCCCGATTCATTCTTGGGTGGATCTGTCCCACATCTGCGATCACTTGACTTGTGGGGCATTCCGTTTCCTGGAATAGGGAACCTCCTTTCGTCTACCCGTGATCTTGTCACCCTTTCCCTGGGAGTCATTCCACCTTCCGGATATATTTCACCCGAGGCAATGGCCGCCATCCTGTCCGGATTGACGAGGCTCAAATCACTTTACCTTAGTTTTGAAGTCCCTCAATTTCGGGTCCACGGAGCGAGTCGACGTCCCCCCGTGCTCACACGCGTCGCCCTCCCCGCTCTCACCGACTTTGACTTCTCCGGTACTAGCGAGTATTTAGAGGACATGGTCTCCCGAATTGATGCCTCTCTCGACTGCATCGACATGGCCTTCTTCGATGAACGAGTATCCGACATCCCACTGCTCCGCGATTTCATCGCTCGCACAAAAATACTCCAAGCGCCCCATCGAGCAGACATATCCCTTTCAAGTTTCAATGTCAGGATCTCACTTTTTCAACGAAAAGGGGGCGTTGATTTCAAAGTGTTAAACATCCTGTGGTATACATCGGATTCACACCTTTTCACACTTGCACAGGCCTGTAGCTGGTTATTGCCCCCCCTCCCCTATTTGGAACAACTTGGCATCTACAGGTACAAGTCTGAATTTTGGTCATCACAATGGCTGAATGAGGTGGAGGACACCCAGTGGATGGAACTTTTACGCCGCTTCATCACCGTGAAGGACCTGGTCATAGACGAACCATTTGTTTTGTCTGTCGCATCGGCTCTGCAAGGGCTCGTTAGGGAACGAGTCACAGAAGTTTTACCGGTGCTGCAAAACATTTCCCTAGAGGGTTTCCAGTCGTCGGATCCCGTTCCAGACGGTATTGCGAAGTTCATTGCTGCGCGAGGGCTCTCTGGTTGCTCTGTGATTGTCCACCACCGGGACAGGAAGCAGTAGCAGTATACAATACGTCGGGAGGCCAGCGATCGATATACGCCGTCTGCTTTTCGTCCAATTGACATTTCGTGCTACCATCTTCTCATCTTTTTTTCGCTCACCCTCCTTTGTTTCTGAGATGGCACCCACCGTACCGCGTTCTAATTCCCTGTATGACATCTTGAACCAAATATAGGCTGTAGTAGCAGGCGGAGGATTCTGCAAAGCGCATGTGGGTTGCGTGTGAGGCCCGAGCCCTAGCAGGTGGCTAATGATTCAGTCTACCCAATGCTCAGATTCGTTTCTTTCATTTCATGCCTTTCGTGATACAATCACGTCCAAGAGATAAATCGATAAATGTCCAGAAGACTGATGTACAAAAACACCATGAATCACCGACCGGAGCCAACCCTGCACCCTCAAAGAGGAGCTCGATACCACCTAGCTCGTGCATGGTGCCCCACTTTTCATTACAGTAGTGATGGTCAGTGTCACTTGTCATTCCGAGGATGATGTCGGTCATTAACTCCTCCATTGGGCCGTTGCGGCGCTACGACGGTAGCACGAAACTTGGCAGATACCCCGTGGGGCCCTGAGCATTGGGAAAACCCGCAAGCTCCCACGATAACTACCGGACAGTGACTTCTTCAACTGCTGCTGTATTGCCGCAGCCTGAGAAGGAGTCTGAGAGACGCGGGAGCGGGGGCCCATAATGATTGCATCATGCCGGAATATGTTTCCCATCACCCAGTCCCGATCCAATATCCTTTTCCCTGTGGCATCAGAGAAACAAAGAAAAGGAAATAGGAGTAGGTCGGGCGGTGGGAAACATGTCCCACTGATCGGTGAACTGCTTCGTCACTCGCCCAGCGGGGTGACAATGCCGCCACATACCCACCACAACCAAGGATGTTTTCACGCCAAAGACGGCATCGACCTCTGTGAACAGCGCCGTCGTGAGCTTGTGGAAACCGGGAGCGTTGGTCGTCATGCGAAGGTGATTCGGGCGGAGGTTGTGTCGCCCCAGTGCCAGAAGGAGCTCACCCAAAGGGTCCTATTTTTCGTCAGTACCACGGAAGAACAACAAAAGAAACCCACGACATGAGCCCCAAAAGGACGGGAATGGTTTAGAGAAGAAGAAAGGTACGTCGCCGGGGATGGAGAGTAAAGCGTCTAATCAAAGGGGGGGAGGAAACGTATGAAAGGTAACCCGAGCGATCCTATATACAGCATGAATCTTTCCAAAAAGATAAGGTCCAGACCAAGGGGCGGTTAGCGAGGGACCGCGTGCAACGCGTACTACGTTGAGCAGCGGTGCTTCGACCTTTTGACGTCGGCTGATGCTTCGGCGATGAGAATGTGAGTGCGACGAGGGGCGAGGCTTGTTCTATTAGAGGCAAAGTGTTGATTGAGTGGAAACAGTGGAAAGCGGAAGTGCTGAAGGCGATGCGAGCAAGGTGAGGAGAGACAGGCGCAGAGGGAGAGACGTAGCGAGAGGCGAGAGGGCCAAGGTGACGCGGTGACGCGCGAGGCTACAATAGTCGGGCGTTCGGGAGACGTCACGTGGCCGGATACTCGCCACTATCTGCCAGGAATGGGGATGTACAAGGCGTGGGCACACCGTACTCACGTAGCGGCGGTCATTGAGTTGAAGGTCATGACATGATGGTTCGCACGAGTGCCGAGCCAGTAGGTGCACGAGTATGACATCGACGATATTGCGATACCCACTGGCAGATTCAAGCCCAGATTCACCTCAACTAGAGTCTAGCGATAAGGGTTCTGTGTCGGCCGAGCTTTCATGTGAGGAGCCTGAGAGTGCTTGACATCATGATATAGGATCAGAGTTACGCTTACGAAATGCGACAGTACTGTACTATATGTATATTGAGTCTTCATACGTACCAAATACACCTGTGCCCGCCGTGAGATGGCAGTGATGCGACACTTGTGAGACACGTGTGTGGCACTACTAAAATCTACTAGTAGCGAGTACTAGTGCTGTAGCCACAGCCAAGACTGAGAGAACATCACTCCCGACAGGTCATCCGGTCATCCCTAGCTCTGTTGTGAAACCATTCTTCCTCCAACACGTCGCTATGCTGACCATCAATGATCCAAATGTGGGAGAGCATGTGTGGGTTGAAGGAAGTGGAGTCGGTGGAGGTGAGCAATCATCGCAGCCTCCGTCTAAGATCATACCAAGTCATGGGGGTACAGACCAACTATGCCCACGGATGACCATCAACAAACTTCCTGACGAAGACCTTCTTGAAATCTTCGAATTTTACATGACTTTTCGACTTCCACCTCCATTTCTCGATGAAGACACATGGCATACGCTAGTGCACGTGTGCCGACGATGGCGATATGTCGTATTTGATTCACCACGCCGCTTGGATCTGAAGCTTCTTTGTATAAACAGAAGACTGGTGAAGACGCTGGACATATGGCCAGAGTTACCTATTGCCATACATGTCGATAACTGGAGAATCGGTCAACCGCCGACTGTCACTAGTACTGACGTCATTTCCGTGCTCAATCGGCACCGTGACGATCGAGTGTGCAAAATATTTATCGACGGTGTTCCAAACTCATTATTGGAAGAACTAACAGCGATGAGTTTCCCTGCGCTGATCGAACTCGAGCTCGCATCATTTCAGGGAGACACACCGATCCTTCCCGATTCGTTCTTGGGTGGATCTGTCCCACGTCTGCGATCACTTGACTTGTGGGGCATCCCATTTCCAGGAATAAGGAAACTGCTTTTGTCTACCCGTGACCTTGTCACCCTTTCCCTGGGATCCATGTCAAATTCCGGATATTTTTCACCCGAGGCAATGGCCGCCATTCTCTCTGCATTGACGAAGCTCAGATCACTTTACCTTAATTTCCAAACCCCTGAATTTTGGGCCCACGGAGCGAGTCGACGTCCCCCTGTGCTCACACGCGTCGCCCTCCCCGCTCTCACCGACTTTGACTTCTCCGGTAATATCGAGTACTTAGAGGACTTCGTGTCCCGAATTGATGCCCCTCTCGACTGCATCGATGTGATCTTCTTCGGTGAACTAGTATCCGACATGCCACGACTCCGCGATTTCATCTGTCGCACAAATATACTCCAAGCACCCCATCGAACCGAGATATACTTTTCAAGTTTCAATGCCAGGATCTCACTTTTTCAGCGAAAAGCGGACTTTGATTTCAAAGTGTTAAACATCCTGTGGTATACCTCAGATCCACAGCTTTCGTCGCTTGCACAAGCCTGTAGCCGGTTATTGCCTCCCCTCCCTAGTTTGGAACACCTTGGCATCTACAAGTACGAGTCTGAATTTTGGTCGTCACAATGGCTGAAGGAGGTGGAGGACACCCAATGGATGGAACTTTTACGCCCTTTCATCGCCGTGAAGGACCTGGCCCTAGGCGAAGCATTTGCTTTGTCTATCGCATCGGCTCTGCAAGAGCTCGTTGGGGAACAACTAACAGAAATTTTACCAGCGCTACAAACTATTTCCCTAGAGGGTTTCCAGTCGTTGGATCCAGTTCCAGACGGTATTGCGAAGTTCATTGCTGCGCGAGAGCTTGCTAGTCGCCCTGTGATTGTCCACCACCGGGGCAGAGAGCAGTAGCAGTATACAATACGTCGGGAAGCTGGCGATCGATATATGCCGACTGCTTTTCGTCTGATTTACATTTCGTGTTACCATCTACTCATCTCCTTGTCACACACTCTCCTTTTTTCCTGAGATGGCAGTCACTGTACCGTGTTCTGATTCCCTGTATCATATCTTGAACCAAGTATGGACTGTATTAGCAGAATACTGTAGTCGTTTCGGAGGATTCCGCAAAGTGCATGTAGGTTGCGTGCGAGGCTCAAGCCTTAGCAGGTGACCAATGATTCAGTCTACCCAATGCTCCGATTCGTTTCCATCATGCCTTTTGTGATACAATCATGTCCAAGAGATAAATCGATAACTGCTCGGAAGACTGATGTACAGAAACATCATGAATCATTGACCGGAGCCAACTCTGGACCCTCAAGAGGAGCTCGATACCACCTCATTCGCCTACGCCCGTTGGGTATGCGCTACTTTCAACTGGCATTCATTCCCAGTGAGGAGGACAAAGTCATGAAGCAACTTGAACTTGGTACCGTTCCGGAATCCGCGCCTCGGGCCCGCCAGGACAAAAAAACTCAGCTTTACAACGCAAGGAGAAGTAACAAAGGCAAGGCAAACTGGCCTGGACAAGCTCTGGGGATGGGCCTGACGACAGGCGCGCAAGCGACCCCTACCAGTGGATGGTGCATACTCACCACGAACCAGTGATTCTTCGCACCAAAAATCGAGAGGTATGAATCGCCTTCTGGGTACTATGCCGTCATGGGCTTGTGGAGTCCAGGGGGCGTGGATCACCATGCGCAGGTGATTCGGGCGGAGGTTGTGTCGTCTCATTGCCAGAAGCTCAGCCACGGGGCCCTGATTTTCGTCAGTATCACTGAAGAACATCAACACACGACATGAGCCCCAAAAGAACGTGAAATAGCCTAGAGAAGGAGAAAGACGAAACCCACATTACTGGGGATGGGATACACGACATATCCGTACCTGCCTTGTTCCTCCGTCCTCAGCCTACTCGGCAGTCTGGTACGGAGCTTTCGGTGTACTGAGTGTCGTAGTAGCCTTGAGTGGGAGGAAGAACGTGTGACGGTTGAACATCAGCAGAGATGAAACAGACGAAATCGAATGTTGCTCACCCTTGTTGTCCACCTCCCACGTCTGGATGACCGCGACTGAAATGAGCTCGCTGCTCGAGGTGAGCACACGACCCTCGGAATCTATGTACTCCCCTTTCGCTTCCGACGCGATCGACCCTCCGAGCGGGGGGGACTGTGGAAGTAACGGGTTATCAGAGACGGAGATCAAGCTGAAGGGGGGGATGGGATGGCCCGGGCGAGGACTCGGACGCAGATTGAACCGACCGTCTGGTGCGTCGCCCGTGAGGAATCGCCCAGGACGCTGCTCTCCGTCGCGTATCTGACCGGGAGGTTGTTGAGCGCGTCGACGACGGCAGAGATGCCAGAACATCTGAGGAGAGGATGAACTCTTGGCGGATGGGGGTGCAGGTTTTGCCCGTGCGGGTGAGGAAGTCGGTCGTGTTCATCCATTCGTCCGTGGTGGATGCTATGACGAGAGGATGAGGCGAAAGAGGGTCATGTCAGCCAGAGTAAGCGGGAGAAAACGCGGCGTAAAACGCACTTTTTCTCAGGCGACAAATTCATGAAGCTTGTATATAAGATTCCTGAACTTGAAGGTGAATCTGACACGTCTGGCCTCGCACGCATCGCATTAACATGCAGAACAGGAGATGCAGTACAGTAGATCATGACATGGGTACGTTACGTACGGATTTGGTGCGAGCTCAGTACTGGTACTGAGAGTGCTAGCGCAACGGAAAATGTAATGTTGACACTAGAGCTGTGTCTTACTGGGAGGTCGAGGTCGGGAACGGGAATACCATTGGAGGTTGCAGCGTGCACCTCCGTGGCGGACTTTGCTGAGAAATGAACTTGGAGGCGATTGTTGTACGGGAAGGAGCTGCGGGCAGGTTTAAGTATTCAACAGGTTCAAGGCTCAAATGGCCGCTTCGCCTTCGTTCATCGGGGCGCGCTGCGGCCCATTCGCCCCGACGAAGAAGACAAAATCATATTTAAGCAACTTTAATAACTGTTCTGGAATCCTCGCTTTCGCCGCCCGGTTTCGTCATTGTTTCGGCAAGATTCTATCAAGAATGCAAATCAACTTCAGGATACAAAGAGAAGAGGAAGGAGAAATGGCGGGGACCGGTTACGCTCGGGTGATGACCGTCACGGTGACTCTCACGAGAAGCGAGCAAGTGACCAGTGCCAGTGGATGATGCTGCTTACCGCTTGCCACAATCAAAGACACACTCATGCCAAAGGCGTCGTCACTCGCAAGGATGGTATCTCCCTCTGAGTACAGCACCACCGTGGGCTTGTGAAACAGGCAGGAGTTATTGAGCATCATGTACAGGTAACTCAGGCAGAGATTGTGTTGACCAAGTTTCAGAGGAAGCTCACGGACGGTCTTGCGGACGGTGCCCTATTTTTCATTCCAGTAGTGGTGGTCAGTGTCACTCGTCATTCCGAGAATGTTGTTTCGTGAATTCCCCCATTGGGTCATTGCTGCGTTACGACTGTAGTATGAAACCTGGTCGATACCTTGTGGGGGGAGAAAACGGGAACTTGAAAACGCTCCCGCAATAGCCGGGAGATAGACGAACAATTTATTGATAACTAAAATAAAGGAGGTAATGCACGGATTCAAAATAAATAATAATAATAATAATAATACAATAGTCATGTGGTCTCTCCGGACATCGGAGCTACATCCGGGACTCGAACACTTTTGCGGACTCTAACTTGATCCCCTGCAGCGATTATCATTCTCACAAGTTATTCCATAACTGTTGTGAAATATCCATCCCTCAACGCATCGCTCGTGCTAAGTGTCAGGGGTACGAGGGTGCACATGAGAAAACGTGTTGGACGTCGACGAAAGCCGTTTGGGGTCGAAGGAAGTCGAGGTCGGGGTGAGTGATAATCTGCGGGTTCCTCTTGGATTATCGCTGAGTTGGGGTGGTGCAGACCAGATGTGCCCACGGGTGGCCATCAATGAACTCCCCGATGACGTCCTTCTTGAAGTATTCAAGTTCTATGTGGACTGCCACTTTGACGACTCGGATAATAAAGATCACGATGCATGGCATACGCTAGTTCACGTGTGTCAACGATGGCGACGTGTCGTGTTTGCTTCACCACGTCGCTTAGATCTGCAACTTCTTTGCACAAACAGAAGACCAGTTGAAAAAAGGCTCGATGTCTGGCCAGTATTGCCTATTTCCATACAAGTCGACCATGACAGAAGGTCGCCCCGATTGCGGGGAGTGACCAACATCATTGCTGCGCTCAAGCAGTCCCACCGAGTGTGCGAAATCTTCATCAAAAGTGTTCCAAATTCGTTGTTGAAAACGTTCGCGGCGATAAACAAGCCTTTCCCGGAGCTGATTAGGTTGGACCTCGTGTCGAATGAGGAAAATGCCCCGATCCTTCCTGATTCGTTCTTAGGTGGATTTGCCCCATGTCTACTAGAACTTGAATTGTGCGGGATCTCTTTCCCGGAATTAGGGAAACTGCTTTTGTCAACCCGTGACCTTGTCGTTCTTAGCCTTTCCCGTATTTCCCCATCCGGATACATTTCTCCCGAGGCGATAGTAACCAGCCTGTCCGTGTTGACGGCGCTCAAATCACTTGACCTTGGCTTCAGACCTCGTCCTCGGTTCGAGCCAGCAAGTCCACATCCGCCTCCGCCCACACGCGTCGTCCTTCCAGCTCTCACCAACTTTTCCTTCCGTGGTGATATCGACTACTTGGAGGACATCGTATCCCGGATTGATACCCCTCTACTCGCCAACACCACCATGAGCTCCTCCAATCGATTCTTATTCCCTCCATCCCTTCACAACCCCCAAGGTTCCTCTGATCGACTATCATTCGCCACTCCACCGCTTCGCGACTTCATCAGTCGGACAGAAAATTTTGGGCCATGCCATCGAACAGACATATCATTTTCCCGTCTCCGCGCCAAGATCGAGTTTTTTCAGCGAGATGAAGGTCGTTGATCACATGATCACAGGGTACTAATTTGTAGACCGCATACATACCATGTTTTAGATTGGCAGCTTTTGTCGTCGGCGTTTGTCTGTAGCTGGTTTTTTTCCTCCCCCGTTTTGGGAACACCTCGACATGCACGCGAGCCAAACTTGGCCATTAGAAGCCTGCGGACAAACTCCTCTGCGGCAAGGCCCATCTTACATAGGTAGGCTACACTACACACCGTACCAGGCGATTGCCAGGAATAAGGGTGTACAAAGCGTGGGCATACCGTGCTCATGCGGCTGCGGGCGTTGAGTTGAGGGTCATGACGATGCGTCGCATGAGTGCCGAGCAAGTAGACGCACAAGAACAACCTCGACGATGCTACGACACCCAGATGCACCTCTACCAGCGATAAGGGATACCCGTTATGCTGAGCTTTCGTCGTGTGAGCAGTTTGAGAGTGCCTGACATAGAGTCGTGTCAGAGTTACGGAATACGACAGTACTGTAGATTGGGCGTTTATCTGATTCACTCGTGCCCGCCGTGATACGACACGTGTGAGACACGTGTGAGGCACTCAAGACATAGATTAGCCCACTCATTCTTCCCAGTATCCAACTTGATCCTGCACTACAATCATCACTCCCGACAAGTCACCTCCTAGATCTGTCGTGAAAGCATTTTTCCTTTAACAAATCTCCATGCTGACTACACATGGTTCAAACGTGGGGGAGCATGCACGGGTTGAAGAAAGTGGAGTCTGTGGAGGCGAGTAATCACTGCAAGCTTCTTCCAAGAGGATTACTGAGTCATGGCGGTACAGACCAACTCTGTCCACGGGAGACCATCAACAATCTTCCCGACGAAGTCCTTCTCGAAATCTTCGGCCTCTATATGGCTTATCGACTTCCGCCTTCATCTTACGAAGAAGACGCATGGCATACGCTAGTGCACGTGTGCCGACGATGGCGATATGTCGTATTTGGTTCACCACGTCGCTTGAATCTGCGGCTTCTTTGCATGAACGGAAGGCTGGCGAAGACGCTACTGGTAGACGTGTGGCCAGAGTTGCCTATTGTCATACATGTCGATGATAAGAAAAGTGGCCAACTGCCGAGTGTCAGCACCGTCATTTCCGTGCTCAAGCAGCACGATCGAGTGTGCAAGTTCTTTATCGACGACGTTCCAGATTCGTTATTGAAAGAAATAGCGACGGCGATTGGGCCTTTCCCGGCGCTGACCGAACTCGAGCTCGTGTCATTTGATGAAGACGCACCGATCCTTCCCGATTCGTTCTTGGGTGGATCTGTCCCAAGTCTGCGAAGACTCAACTTGTGGGGCATTCCATTTCCTGGAATAGGGAAACTGCTTCTGTCTACCCGTGACCTTGTCACCCTTCTCCTGTACTCCATTCCACCCTCCGGATTTATTTCACCCAAGTCGATGGTCTCCATCTTGTCCGGATTGACGAGGCTTAAATCGCTTCACCTCAATTTCGAAACCCCTGAATTTTGGACCCAAGAAGCGAGTCGGCATCCCTTTGCGCTCACACGCGTGGTCCTCCCTGCTCTTACCAACTTTGACTTCTTCGGCGATAGAGAGTACTTGGAGGACATCGTGTCCCAATTTGATGCCCCTCTCGATTGCATCTCTGTGACCTTCCCCGGTAAACTAAGAGTATCCGACATTCCACTACTCCGCGACTTCATCGGCCGCACAAAAATATTCGATGCACCCTACCGAGCAGAAGTAGCCTTTTCAAACTTCGATGCCAGGATGTCGCTTTTCCAGCGAAAAGGGGACGTTGATTTCAAAGTGTTAAACTTGAAAATCCCGTGCTCAATATATGCGGAAGAATCACAGCTCTCGTCGCTTGCGCAAGCCTGCTCTTTTTTGCCTCCCCTCCCCAGTTTGGAACAACTCGGCATCTACAAGTACAAGTCTGATCCGTGGCCATCGCGGTGGCAGAATGAGGCGGAGAACACCCACTGGATGGGACTTTTACGCCCTTGCATCACCGTGAAGGATCTGGTCCTGAACGAACCAGTGGTTCTGTATGTCGCATCAGCTCTGCAAGACCTCGTTGGGGAACGAGTAAGAGAAGATTTACCAGCGCTACAAAACATTTTTCTAGAGGGTTTCCGGTCGTCGGGTCCAGTTCCAGAAGGTATTGTGAAGTTTATTGCAGCGCGAGAGCTCTCTAGTCGCCCTGTGATTGTCAACTACCGGAAAACAAAGCAGTAACGGTGTCAGCTACGTCGGAGGCCGGCTGTCGATAGATGCTGTCTGCTTTTCGTCCGATTGACATTTCGTGTTACCATATATTCATCCATCCTCATTTTACTGTACCGTGATCGGATTCCCTGTATGATAACTTGAACCAAGTATAGGCTTTGTTAGGGGGTACTGTAGTCATATCGATGGGTCTGCAAAGTGCATGCAGGTTACATGTGATGCTCGAACCTTGGCACCAATAACTCGCGTAGCTTCGGGCCTTCCGTGATAAGATCATGACCAAGAGATAAATCAATAAATTCTCAGGAGACTGATGTATGTACAGAAACATTATCAATCACCGACCGGAACCACCCTGGACCTTCAAGAGGAGTTCGATACTACCTCATTCGACATCGCCCGTTGGGTGTGCACTACTTTCCATTCGTCCTCGGTGAGGGCGACAAAGTCATAAGTAAGCAGCTTGAACTCGGTACCATTCCGAAACCCGCGCTTTCGTGCCTCGGTTTCGTCATTGATTTCAGTGAGTTTCTATCGAGGACAAAAAAAAACTCAGCTTTCCAAGGTCAGGAGAAGGGATGAGAAGGAAGAAAGCTGGCGTGGACACGCTCTAGGGAGGGCCCTGACAACGGGCGCGCAAGCGACCCCTACCAGTGGATGATAAATACTTACCACGACGAGTCATTTCTTCGCACCGAAAATGACATCGCTCGAGAGGTATGTGCCACCTTCTGGGTAGAATGCCGTCGTGAACTTGTGGAATCCGGGGGGGTCAATCACCGCGTAGGTGAGTGGGCTGGACGTTGTGTCGTCCCAGACTGCGAAGCAGCTCGCCCATGGTACCCTACTTTTCATCAGCACCGCGGAAGGGCGATAAAATCACATGGTGTGAGCCCAGAAGCGCACAAAAAAAAGCGTTGAGAAAAAAAAAAGATAAAAATCACATTGCCGGAATGGGATATACGACAGGGACGACCGCGTGGTATCGTCACCCACCCACTTCGTCGGTCCATAGCCAATCGGCAGTCTGCGCGGGACGTTCCGTGTAGTTAATGACATATTAGCCTTGGATGGGAAACGGAACGTATAATGGCAGGCCATCAGTGGACAAAGGAGGGGTGAACTCAGTATGATGAGCCCAGAATATATTAGGCTCGCTGCTCGAAGTGAGCATGTGACCCTCGACGGACATGTACTTGCCCTTCCCTTCTGATGCGATCGACACCCGGAGAGGGACTGTGGAACGTGACGAGACAATCGTGTTTCTGATTGGGGGGTTATTGAGCACGTCGGGAACAAAGAGGCGAGAACATAAGTTAGTTGTCGCCCCGAGAGTGATGACTGTTTGGGTTGATGCCTATGTGACAGTCACTATCCAATTGCGGGTGGAAATCACAAAACATTGCATTGACTCACGCCGTGCCTTGACCAAGGGGGTCCCGGACCGGGATTCCGGGATATGGGGTTAGATAGTTAGTCCGGTGCCCGACCACGTTATGATGAAAAATGACCCCCTCCAAACTAGGATATATGGGGTCAAAAACAGCAATCGTGGATCAACCTTGTGCCATATGCGATCAGGCACATATTTTCCGACCCTGAATGAG
>Ga0307510_10002434_pt1 | contig 21134 bp, 22 predicted proteins | sample 12_EM_MG_FD_207224 | JGI IMG/M metagenome (GOLD analysis project Ga0307510, IMG submission 207224) | Populus trichocarpa ectomycorrhiza microbial communities from riparian zone in the Pacific Northwest, United States - 12_EM | ecosystem: Host-associated > Plants > Roots > Unclassified | place... | reverse complement strand
CTCATAATTCTCTGCTCAAACAGTCTTCCAATTTGTCTCACGTTCTCTCTTGCGAGCCACGACTCGAAGTTCAGCTCGTTCCGTAGTAACAACACTTCACGCTGGAGTCCTGCAATCCCCTGTACTACGCTGCTTCCCGGTTCGGGCTTTCCTGGGCTCTGTGGCATAGCCTCAGAGGGGAGCAGTGAGTATGGCCAGATGGGCGTGGGATCAACAATATCGACATCCAGGTTTGACTTGAGTGCGATTGATGTATTGACCATGTCTTGGAGCGAGACCCGCGGCTTGCCAGGGATCTTGACCATTTGCATTGGAGGAGTTGAGTTCATTTGTCCTAAACCAGTATCACTAGTATCAACGAACAATGACGGCGGAGCTGTAACGATCTCATTTGTTTCGACAGGGGATGTTGTCTCTGGTACGACACTGCCTTGCCACGCTAAATGGGAATGTCGGAGCTCGAGCAATAAGCTTTCCGCGACAATCCTAGCTGTATCGTATTGCGAAAAGAACTCGTGTTCGCTAATTTCAGTTTTCGCATTGCGCCAGATTATCTGCGGGTGAATGGTATATTGCCTGAGCAAGAGCTGATTGGAAACAAGAGTCACTTAGGTTAAGGTCCGTGCTCGATCAGAAATTCGTACCTCGCTCTTGGTTTTGATCTGTTCCTGATCCAGTGCGTCTTCCCAGTCTACTGCATACGGTCTTTCCACCTTCTTCTCAGTGAGGTACCCAACGGGATCGCGCAGAAATGCAATGAGACTGCATGGGAATAGAAAATACAGGAAAGTGAAGTATCGCTGGGGGGTGGGCGCGGCCGCGGCCGACGAATCGAATGATAAATCGAGGCGTTCCCATTGTAGATCCATATTCACATCCAGAGTTCGGCTTGCCTTGGTAGCCTCTCCGAGGTGGTCTCTTTCAAGGGCGGCGCATTGTTCCTCGTCAGATGCGATACCCTCTGGGAGCAGTGAGTGAGCCGATGTTGTCGAAGTGCCTTCAGGCCAACAAAGGATACGCGCCAGGATGGCAAAGAGCTGGGGAAGTAGACGTTTTAGCGTGGTGCAGTCCTTGACTGCAAACATGGGCAATAATTTAGTAAGCATCGTGAGGCTTATCGTGCAGGCAGTCGAAGAACTGTCGAGCAAGAGTGAGGTGATGATAGAAGACATGAGAGGGTGCGAGGCCAAGATGTAGGCATGTTGTTCAAAGAGCGGTTCTGTAGTGTAGCGATTGAGTAGACCAATCAGCTGCAGGCGCGAGGAGGGCGACGCAAAGCAGTGAAAAACCTGCATTAAGAATGCCTGCACAGCACGACTATGTCCATATTCAGAGCTTGGTACGATGCAATCAAGGGCGCACCTCAGGCTGATCCATGCCGAACCCGACGAGGATATCCTCGAGGTTTTCCTTCCATATCTTCCGCTGATCACGCTGCTCCCTCGGCAAGTCCGCCCACTCGAGCACATCCTCAGGAGATGCTTCGTTGGATGCGTCTAGAAGGTAGAGGTCCAATATCCGTCTTCTAAATTCGCCCTGTATCTCGGGATGCCTATTATCCGGCTTTTCTAATGCCACGATGACAAGGTCCTTCGCTTGGGTAATCGCTTTGTGCGACAAGCAGGGTTCGCGCAAAGCGGCTCGTAGCACGAGATCAAACCAGGTAGAGATGAGAGATGTGGATGCGAGTAGTGGCTCGAGATGACGGAGCACGGAAAGGAGAGCCTCCGTTTGCTTGCATTTGCCGAGGTCAAGGGTATCTCGGATAACTTGTAGTTCATTCTCGAGGTTGCAGATTGATGACTCGGGATCCTCTGATGGGTTGACATCAGTCAGGAAGTTATCGAGGAGAGCAAAAACCTCTTCAACAGGCAAGGCCTGAGAGGAGCCCTCGAGAAATAGGCGTAGCTGTCGGGAGATCTCTGTCATGACATCAGGGCAGGGATCGTCAGTAGTCCGGTCGGTGCCTCGCGACAAGCGGCACCTTCGGGCTCACTGGCCAAAACTCGTGACCAGCTTTCTAGACGCTATTTTGTGTAGATAAGAGACATGGAATTATATACATGTGACAAAACTCGCGAACAAGTCAATGGCTCTTCCCAACCGCTCGTAATTTCTGCAAATCAGCGTACGACCCTCGGCGACTCTGGACCTCGCCAGTCGTTCCCTCCGGTTGTGAAACCTTCAACAAACTATCGTAATCTCCAGCATCCTCATCATCTGAACCCCTAGGAGATCCTGCTCTGCTGACTTCACGACTTGTCTCAGCACTCCGACTCCAACCAAAGAGGCGTTCATCAAGCCAAGTCTTGTAACAGCATGATGAGGCCCGTCATCCATCTTACATACACGGCTGGCACGTACCATAGGGTGTGACAACAGGTTGCCTTGCGCATCGACGGCGCCTACTCCGCTCTTTCTCCGCCATATCCCATGCTTACCGGAGGATGGGGGTACGCTTGCGGAAGGCACGAGAATGCGGTACTATCAAACAAATAATTAGCGCTTGAGTTGACCCCGACTCCATTGGACAAATACCTTATCGAAATTCTCCCAGATTTGGGGCCCGAATTCGTCAATAGCTTCGCTGAGTTCCTTGGCCAACTCTTGCCGAACCAGCTTCAAGTGTTCCAAGTACCGATTCTTTCCAGGAATAAGAGCGATGATAAGAGGCCCTAGCGATCTACGAAGCAACTAAGCTAGCTGATAGGACTTCTGTGGATAGCGCGACCAACTTGAGTACATCCATACCCGCTTCACCAAACTTGAGGGCCGCATAGCCAATGCACGGAAGCGCGGTCAATGAGAGAAAGGGTGTCCAGAGGATCCAATTCGAGGGGGCATCTGCCTTGATGGCAATTATGGTAGCAACAATTGCATAGAACACATAGAGGGCCGGGATCATGACGAGCGAAATCAAAACTTTCCATGTTGCGAGGACGTCTCGCCCCGCGACCTTTACGACTGACGCGGCCAGAGCCTCTGGAGACATGTGAACACCTGACACGAGGAAGGGTCGTAAGATCATATGACACTACCTTTGGCCTTGATTTTAGACACCACCGATGCCGTGACAAAGATTGGCGCATGCAATACCACTCCTGGTAACGAGAATACCGTCCAAACTAGTAGGAGTCCGATGCGATAAAGCAAGAGTCCAAACGTCTTCCAGCTGGCCTTCTGTGCCCGGGGAACCTGGTCCAAAGTTATTGACGGATAATGAAGATGAGGATGGGCACAGCCATACCTGATGGTCTCGCAAACCCAAGTCTCGAAGCAAACGATTGTATTTTAGAACCTTTTTACGCAATGCCTGGATGCGAGGTTCATCCTTGAAGTAGCTGTACGCAAGTAGGAAGCGCTTGTTCAGTTCGACAACCTGGCCGAGGGTAAGATGTTGTCCAGGGGGCTGGTAAAGTCGCCGCGCAGCTTGGATGAGCTGCCAAGGAGTCAAATCTCATAAGCCACAAACTGGAGGTTATTACGCACCATGAGGGTGTCATAATCGGGTGCGCGTACTGTCACAGCCTTAAGAGCGTCATAAACCTGGTTCAGAAGCCTGGACACAGCTTCTCGCTTATCAGGGCCACCATTTCGGTACTTTTCGACTAGCTCAGATGGAATTTCTAAAGGAGAGCCGAATTCGATAACTGCACGCGACCGGAAGCGGTGGGCGTGAAAGTAAGACAACCCAACCGGTACAATTTTCACATTCACATCGGGATGGCTCGCCATTGCACCTAGGGCCATCATTGCGAAACCAGCTTTCAAAGGAAGAAGATCCGTTCGGTCGTGGCTACCGCCTACAGTGCGACTGAGCTTCCGATATGTAACGCCAATGTGGGCACGTACCTTCTGGATAAATCGCTATGCAACCACCCTCTCGCAATCGCTGGTACACATGCTGATACATTTCATTCTGATCGACGAACGGGAGCGCTTTGAAAGTCAGGCCATCTATACCTTGAGACTTGGCCTCTTCTGCCTTCTCACGAGCAAGACTTGTGCACTTTTCCGTTTCACTATGAAATTCGCTTCTAATTCTCAGCTGTGTATCCGAGATAACCTCGGCCACTTCTGCGACAGAAGAGGAGACAGCCTTGGATAACATGATTTGCATCTTTGGCCTCAACTCCTCGAGGAATTTGGTATCTTTCCCGAGGACAAGACAAGGGTCGTCTGGTGACAGGTACACTTTCCCCGTCCCCGCTTTAGCAGAGTCCTGAGCACGCGTGACAGGAACTAATACAGGGTCAACACAATGGGGAAAATAGGTAGACGAGGTATATGCGCACTGCTTGACAGATTCTTGGCAAGAAATCCCACGACCCTCCGTTTCATACTCTTAGCAGCGACCAAGAAAGCAGGGCGCCGCCCTGACTCGCGGTAGGCTTGCAATGCAAGGAGGAGATCGAGGAACTATGGAGACATCGTAGATTTAGCACTACGTCATATCCCATCGAAGGCAACGGATCTCACTTGGTTACTATGAGGGGCGCCAACGAACATCACAGGGCCCTCACGAGGGATATTGAATGAGCCTCGCGGTCGAACTTCACGGAAGAATACATTTATGATACCACGAAAGAGGAGAAGGGCAAGATCGTATGGAAGGTTGGAAGAAGCAGCTTGAGTTTGGCCAGACTGGACTGATGTTTTAGGGCCAGACATCGCATCTGACATTTGTGGGAGTGTCTGTGAGGGTAAGGCCTCAAGGCTCGACAGGTTAAGCGCTCTCTAGCCCCAAAAGTTCGTCGATCGCGTGCTATCGCGTCACGTGGCATGCATAGATCAAGCTACCCTATCATTTGCCTCTTTGCCTCGATCTCAGATCAATCCATCCGAACCAAGGCCTCCCAAGTTTATCCCTTGTCTGTGTCGATTAAAAGACCCGGTAGCATATTTTACGTGTTTCCACAACATGGCCTGCAACCTTGAGTTAACGCAAACATTCGGTAGTCTGCTCTGATCATCATGATCATGATCATGGAGTGGCCTGGATGGAGTGGCCTGGATGGTGGCAGTGGCCTGGTGTGAGTGAGCGCCAAGCTTTCGTAAGAGCGTGCTTAGTCATCAACCTTCCTGCTCTGGTCGACTGCCCATTCTCCACGTCGCCGACGACGAGCGCAGGACTCAACGTCAGAAATACGAGAGCAAGGTAAGGGCTTTTCACCATTGGGGTTGTTTTCAGATAGGGGCATACTAAAGAAGTCCACTGGATGTGGTGGATGCATACTCTGTAGTTCCGATGAATCATGCTGACGCGGCTTGTCTATCGCGTAGATGTCTGCAACCATCGAAGAGATTCCCTCTGACCACTCTGACCATGAGGGTCATGACCACGGCCACGACCATGATCATGATCATGAGGAGGACCCCACCTCCGCTGCTGCCCTTGAGAAGATTCAGTCACGTTCCGAGCGAAAGGCTAGGAAGGCGCTATTGGGATTAGGTCTCAAGAAGGTCACTGGTATCACACGCGTCACTCTTCGGCGGCCAAAGAACGTATGTCCAATTTTTCGGAGTTTTTCAGGAGGCATCATCAATTTCTGGCAGCTTTTGTTCGTGATTGCGTCCCCCGACGTGTTCAAGTCCCAAAATAGTGACACGTACATTGTGTTTGGTGAAGCCAAGGTTCGTTTATCACAGTAATTCATAGTTCATGGCTTATGTACGTGTCTTGCGCAGATGGAAGATATGAATGCTCAGGCCCAACTGAGTGCCGCGCAACAGTTGGCTGCAAGCGGGGCAGGAAGTGCAACCACACTTGAGTCTTCGGGGGTTGAGAAGGGCGGCGACAATGAAGATGATGTCCCTGAACTCGAGGGACCTGAGGACGATGGTCCCGTTGATGAAACCGGTGTTGATCCCAAGGATATAGAACTTGTAATGGCGCAAGTCAACTGTTCACGAGCAAAGGCTGTGAGGGTATTGAAGGAAAGTGGTGGCGATCTCATCAATGCGAGTGTGTCTATTTTCATTCGCATCTGTGACCTCACTCTGATCTCTTCTTTTCCCCTCTAGTTATGGCGGCGAGTGAGTGATCATATGTGCATCGTCTCGTATTGTGTTGTCGTAAACAAAATATGGTTTATGATTGTATCAAACCTCATTCGCCCCCGATTCGCTTGTTTCCAAGAAATACAGCATCTGCACGTTCTCGCATGCCTTCAGTTTCATCTTTGCCACCGCCGCAACTCGATATAATAATTTGATCGTTCCCAGCCGCTCTCTACGATCTCAACTCCCTCCGCAGCCTTCACTATATCGGCCTCATTCAAAAACGGAGAGTCGACTTCCAGTCCTATTTCCTGGACAGCGAGCTGTACCAACCCGCGAAGTTCATCTTTGGCGAACATGTGATAGTAGCGGTGTATTGCATCTGGCCTGTCCTTTGGGGTATGTTGGGCCTGCTCCGTCCTCAGTACCTTGGTTCGCCCATTCTCGGCGGAAAGGACCCATGGTACGAAGACGTCTTGACCACATGGGTTCTCTTCACTTGCATATGTACGTATCACCGGAATGATTCTTTTCGAGTGTTCATCCTGTTCAATGGCCCAGACATAGATCAGAATGCGACCGTGTCTCGGGGAAACAGCCTCGAGCAGTTTCTGTGTCTGATTGTCAATGAAGAGCCTAAGTAATATGTATTGGACAGAACGAACCTTGACGGCTTCCACCCGACGTCCCACTGTTGCCAGATGGTGTATTGTTGCGATGGAAATTGCGTAATCCTTCGAGTGTGTAGCGTTTAACACGCGAATCAGCCGCCGCAGCCTGGTACGACAGGACCAGGGAAGCGTACGAAAGCACCTCGTCGCCATCCGTTCTCTAGCACATCTCCTCTTACAACTTCGCGGATCGTACTATTTCCACCTGCAGTTCTTGCAAGGTTTAACAGATTTTGACTTCTATCGAGCCCAACCATCCAACATTTCCCTGGAGGATCCGTTGGCAAAGCGAGATATTTCCCGTTACCTGTTCCCGAATCGAGCCCCACCCACCCAGCGGGTATACTCGATAGAAATTTTGAGATGAGAGGCCAGGGCTATTATCGCTCAGAGTTGCCACGAAAGTACCAGAGTATTAGTTACTACCTTGTAACGGGTGGATGAAAAGTGAGATGCGATGTGGTCATACACCACATGTACGTGTCTCTGCTCGTACGCCTCAGGATCGTCATTGACGACGGTGGCGGTGACCTCCGATGGCATCGATGTGTAATATTCTCCGGAGGACGCGTACAGTTTGTGAAGCGGGAGTGTGGATACAGATGGAAAAACAATAAACAACGTCGGTGTATAATTTAAGATGGTCCAAGCTTACGGCTCAAACCCCATCTCTCGATCTATCAGTCTGCGAAACTCACTACCGTCAAACGGCGGGAATGACACCAGACTCGACGTGTCTAGATCCATAATGGATTGTGCAAGTTCGCTGGAATAGATTTCGTGCTGAATGCCACTAAAACCATACGGGCACAACTCCGCACTCACTTGACCGTCGATATTCTTGCGTGTCCCAATGACCCCATAGCATGAGCCATATCTTCCTGGTGATTGTCGAGGAGGGTTGGATTGGGTACAATTATGAGGGGTTTGCCCCTCCGCAGTACATCGAGGATTGTACCCGAGCCTAGATAATCCCCAAGGGTCATGGGCTGTATCATGAAAAGCCAACAAAAAAGAAAGCATAGTACAGACCTGCGTGCCCTATGACCAGATCTGCAACATCGTACTCCTCGTCGAGACTTGGTTTGAACTTCCACACGTCGATATTCAGCCCTTGCCTATGTCGGTTCCACTCCACATCTCTTGAACCCAACTCGTCTACCTGAGAGTTACCGCATTGGATGACGAGATGGGTGTAGCCCTCCTGAGTGAGGGCATCGAGCACAGGTTGAGAAAGCGCGGCCCCAACGAGTGCATCGAATTTGGTCGAACCGACAGTGACGAGCACACGCATACTTTGCTTGGTAAATCACGCACAAGCTGAAAAAATATCACTTGACGATGAAAACGTCATGACTGCTCTCTCTCTTTTGACCTCCCATCTCCTATCATATACGTTCCACCACGAAATCAACCCTCAATAAGAGAAAACAGAATGGGTTACACGCTATGTGTGTTGGGTGTGTGTGTGCCCAATCATCCAGTGTTATCATATCGCTGATTAAGATATCCCGGTAGGGTGCGGCACAATGGGCGTAGCGATAACAGCAGGCGTGCTCGCCAGCTTCGACACGCGGGGCCCTCTACATAGCTTAGTTTCCGGCCAGCCCAAATGGGAGTCCCATACGCCGGGCACCTCGACCCCCGCCAACCACGCCGACATTGACCCCACGCTGCCTTCTCGCTTCATCGCTTGCGTAAGTCGCGAAGAAAGTGCAAGGCGCCTACGCGAGAAATTTCAAACCGTCATCGGAGGGGAAGCCATCGAAGTCACCGTCGGACAAAACGTTTCGGCCGTGAAGCAGTCCGACGTCGTCTTGCTGTGGTATGTGCACCACACGACACCTCTTCTATTCACCCACACCCTTTTTTTCTTGTGTTCAGCTGCAAACCACAGGTGGCGCACCCCCTTCTAAACGAAGAGGGAATCAAAGAGGCGTTGGCGGGAAAGCTACTCATCAGCATTCTTTCCGGCGTCACCATCGCGCAAATCACCAACTGGGTCCTCCCGAGCACAACGGTGATTCGTGCGATGCCCAACGTAGCATGTCGCGTGCGTTTTTTTCCGGGCATCATTCCACCTATGGGGGGTTACCACGCAGTTATAATAAGGAATTTTGACAGATTCGCGAAGGCATGACGGTCGTCTCGAATATCCCACCTTCCGACTCGGAGGGGCTGAACAGGCAGATCATCATGCAAATTTTCTCATCGATTGGGCGTTGTCGCTTTCTCGAAGAGAGACATTTCGATGCGTGCACGGCATTGTCGGGATGTGGCCCCGCTTTCGCATGCATATTTCTCGAAGCGATGGCGGACGGCGGTGTTATGATGGGTTTGCCGCGAGCGGAATCCCTGGAGCTGGCGTCGCAGTGTGCGTGTGCTGGCCGTTAGCCTATGTTTCTGATCGTTCATCTGCGGTTCTTTCACCCAGCGCTACAAGGTGCTGCTCGCATGGCATTGCAGCCTGGTGCGCATCCAGCCCAGATCAAGGATTCCGTGACAAGTGAGTCAGAATGATGACTTACGCCCCAAAGTTTCTTCTCCCGCTCACATTTCTCGATCAGCTCCAGGTGGTTGTACCATCGCGGGTCTGCTTACCTTGGAGGATGGTCGAGTGAGATCCACTATTGCTCGTGCCATTCAGGTCGCGACAGAGCGCGCTAGCGAACTTGGGCAACCATCAAAAAAGTAGCTTTCAGGTCAGATCACACGCCAAAAGCGTGATGCAAACGGGTAGAAACGGGTTGAAAATAACGATTCGTCATTGCATCTCGACAGTATGTGACAAGGAAACGAATGTGCTCCGCGTCGACTCTCTCAGTGTATCCACCACAAGATGGATCACAAAGAGCAACGGAAATCCTAGGACTTTGCTTAATATTGCTCCCGTAAAATGAGAACTAAGCGCGTGAGTTACAGCGCAGTCCAGAGTGTTGAGGAGCTACGAGACACGAGAAAAAGTTGGATGGGATAACTTTTCTAGTCTTGGTATTATGAGAAACGTCTACGGCTTCAGGTATAAGTCAGTTCCGTTTATGAGAGCGAATGACACGCGCACCTTACTGTACAAAATGTGTACGTCTTGGTAAGTACATGTATCCCGAGTGTGAACCGCCTCACCGTCTGAGCGCATACTCATTCTTTCGAGCAGTAGAGGAGGCAAAAGTCGGGCGTCGACACAGTCAACACACGTAATCTTGCTCACAAGAATGGGCACCTCTATGTGGGAAGCAAGAGAGATGCCAAAGTGAAAGGAGCGTGCAGTCTGAGGCAGTCTGAGGATAGCTGTCACAATGGTGAAGAAAGAGCGTATATCGTGATAATGTCTAAAGTACAGAGAAAACTACAAGACGTCAGAATCGCAACGACCGAACAATAGAGACAACGCACTGTGCCAGTCTACATATATTACCGATCTGTGGAGGACAACAAAGACAGGTCAATGCATATAATACATTCAGGAAAATTTCGTGCGTACAGAACTCGTGCGTCTCGTCATTTCTCTTGACTGTTTGCTATGGCAAGGAAGATTATGCATTAGAAAACACGTCCAAGTAACCGGAACCGGAGGTGGGGAAATCACTCACCTTCCACGCTTCCTCGAAGTCAATGGGAAGAATGACATAGCGATTTTTTCGAACAGCTGCGAATTTTGATCAATCGTCGTAAAAACGGAAGCAAGCTTGGAGGAATACCCTGTAAACCGGCAGCTTGCACGACCGAACTGATTTCGGCAGATGACAAGCGGTCCGGCCGTGAAACGTCTGGACAAAAGGGTCAGTGAAAAAAGGCAGAAAAATGAGCACTCTCTCACAATCTTCCAAGTCTACGTCTGGGCCGAGATTCATCTTGCCGGTCACAGTTTGGAATATCAACCGCCTTTCCCGACGGGAAGGCAGTGGAAACTCGATCTTTCGATCTAGACGACCCGGGCGAAGCAACGCAGGATCGAGAGTATCCTGACGATTGGTGGCCATGATCACCTTACAGAAACGAATAAGCGTTGGAGAAATTGGGAGCGTGGAAAGCACCGACCTTGACGTTGCTTCCCTGGTCGAAGCCATCCATTTGGTTCAACAGCTCGAGCAGAATCCGCTGGACCTCACGGTCTGCGCCGGTCTGCGCGTCGAATCGTTTTGTCGCGATGGCGTCGATCTCGTCGATGAAGATGATGGCAGGAGAGTTTTCGCGCGCAAGCCGAAACACGTCGCGCACCATGCGCGGTCCCTCTCCGAGGTATTTTTGCACAAATTCAGACCCGACGACGCGAATGAACGAAGCCGTGGTGTGATGGGCGACCGCTTTGACGAGCATGGTCTTTCCGGTACCTGCCACAAAAAAAATCGATGGGCGAGTTTAACATACGTGAACTTGAGCAGACATACCGGGAGGTCCATAAAGTAACACGCCTCGGGGAGGGTCGATGCCGATCTTCTTGTACAGGTCAAAGTGGGTGAGGGGCAGCTCGACTGCCTCGCGTATTTCCTGCTTCTGCGAGTCCATCCCCCCGACATCCTGGTAGGTCACATCTGGCTTCTCCTCTGCCCCAAGCATCGCAATAGAGCTGTCTGCTTCTGGAGGCAAGATGTCTACCAGCGCGTTAGAATGACGGTGTAGGGCAACGCTCGACGACGGCTTGAGCAGTTCGCGATCGAGCGTCGAGAGAATTCGGACGACATAGTTGGAGCCAGTTGTTGAGCCGACGATGCCGGTGTGCTGGTCTATAGGCTCGAGGAATTGACCGATGACGAGAGGTACGGATTGGATACGTCGGACCTCCTCCTGCGCACGAATGAGCTCCCGCTTGAGGCTGGCTTGCTCGTCTTTGATGTAGCTTTCTTGTATCTCGAGGAGTTCCAGGTGACGGGAGAGCTTCTTGTACTTGATGTACAGGTCCTCCTCCTGCAGCTCTTGGAAGAGGGCAGTTTTCTCCGTGACCACGGAATCAAACGTAGGGTCCTGCTCACTGCTTCAGATGGAAAGAAAGTTTAATATCGTCTCACTGGGCGCACCTCTTTCTGAATATCCATACTTGCGTCCTTGGCCATAATGAAGGAAGGTGAAGTGAATGTGAAGCAGGCTGACGCGGCGCGGGCGACGCGTCTCGTCCCCTTGCGTGAGAAAAAGTGCGAATAAGTGGCTCAAACCGATCAATTGGCACTTGACCTTGGCTGCTATGGCCTCCGTCATCACTCCCTTGGACCAACCATCGAATTACAAAGACTCCCAAGCACGCGTGGATCGTCAAAGGCAGTATGACCTCCTCTCAAAGTCTACCACTCTCTATGTTAGTTTCAACCCTCACCCGGATGTTCCGTGCACCTCACACAACCCTGTCCTCGTATCATGTAGATTGGCAATCTGAGTTTCTACACGACAGAGGAGCAAATTCACGACATGTTCTCAAAATGTGCCAACCCTGAAGACGGTGGCGGTGTAAAACGCATCATCATGGGACTCGACCGTAACACTCGGCACGCTAACCTTCATTATTCCTGCTCATGGCCAGTTGTTCCTGATTTTGGCCACTTTTTCCTCATCCAGGACGCCATGCGGATTCTGTTTCGTAGAGTACTATACGCACGCAGAAGCACTTGCGAGCATGCGATACATATCCGGCACCAAACTAGACGAGCGAATAATCCGCTGCGACTTGGATCTTGGATACAAGGAAGGAAGGCAGTTCGGACGCGGTAAAAGTGGTGGCCAGGTACGCTTTTCCTAAATGCTATTTTTTTTATCACACTCACTAAATGATGTGATCCTTGAGGTCCGAGACGAGCATAGACAAGATTATGACGCTGGCAGAGGAGGATGGGGTGCCCAGGCTCAGAAATTGGAAAGTGAAAAGCGGCGGTTGGAAGTGGAAGAACGCTATGCAGATGTAGAGCAGGGTGCCCCCGTTGCAGTTGGCGGTGGAGAGTGGAAGCAATCACTCGCACCTGCCGTGGAATCAACTCTTAAGCGTGCCAGGTCACCCGAGGACGAAGATGACAGCTCTCGACAACGCGCCCGGGTAGATGAAGATACTGGACGGATGTAGCCTTCCGGGTACATTACTTTATTTCTGTATTCTATGGTCATGTCGTGCTATGTTCAATCTGACGTCTATGAGCTGGGAGATGTGTCTGTAAATCTTAAACGAAGTAGATGGTCTATACACGGTCAATGGATGAGTTGGGCACGAATGGTATACTTGTCCTCCCAAATGTCGGGTTCATAGTTAGTCATGTGCAAATTCCGCAAAAGCCTGAAAGCTTCTGATGGTGAGGAAAGCCGGACAAGTACTCGAGCGGTCATCACGCCATACGAATCCCTGCGACGGGAAACCCACCGGGGTGAATGAGCAACCAAGCGCAACACGACGGAAGTAAAAGCTCACCTTTCCAACTTGACCACCTCTGCTTGTCCGCCCATCAGCTTGTAGTTCCTTAAATATCGTCGCACGATATCCGTCGAGATCTTCCCAGGCAACCCGGAGAGCAGCACGCTCCTCCCACCGTCGGTGATCCCGCCTTGACTCCCGTTTCCGGTAACGATGGAACGCTCAGAGGCCTCTTCGCGCCCTTTCAACCCGCGGGAACGCATTCTAGGCTCGGAGGGTGTACGAGTGGTCCGAGGCGCCAACGAATGCCCAAAATACCTCAGTTGCTGAAGGGCAGCCAGGACCTTTGGAAGCACGGAAGGCTGGGTGAGAGTGAGGATGGCGCGTCCCGTGGGCTCGAATCGGTGATAGTCGAGCGCGACTGCCATCAAAGCAAGATGGCACGAGTCAACGGAAGAAAAACACTGTGACTGCACGGCATGGTTCACACCTTTGGTTATGTTGTGCACTTTATTCTTCGCGAGAAACCGGGTGATGTCTGCTGGCGTAGCCGTACGGGGAAGGCCAAAGAGTTTGAGGTGAACATTCGAATGACCTAGATAAATGAACTAAGAGGAATGCAATGTATTCATCAAAAAGAACCCCACCTATTGGTAACGTCTTGGCAGTACCCAGGGCTGAGCCACGGATCGCACCGATGGCAGACATGGCGTGTCAGTTTTGATAGCTTTGTCAGAGGAGAGGACCAAATGGCCCGTTCGACGCGACGAGGAAGAGGTCAATTTACCACGATTACGCCTGCCTGTTTTGGGCATTTACCACTTTGCTAAGTTAGCGTTGTATTATCCATCCCAACAATTGTAGAAATTAGAAATTCCCAGCATCTCCTACCACTACCATTAATACCATTTGATCAGATTAACAAAAAAAAGCCACGCATCAACCCAAATACTCCGAGTCCGAGTCCTCAATCATAGCCGCGCTCTTCACCTTGACGCCATCCGGCTCCTCGAGTGCATCCATACCAGCCTCTGCAACCGCTGGCGCCCATCTACCCAACGCGCCCTTCCTCCGCTTCCGAAGACGCACAGAGTGCGCATCACTTCCGCCTCTGTCCGCGCCCGCGCGGCGCTTCTTCGCTCTCGGCGAAGGACCGCACCGCCCGACGCCCCCGAGCTCGCGCCATACGCGAGCCTCGTACTCTGCGCCCGCACGCGCATCGGCCGCATCGAGCCTGGCCTCCGCACGCAACTCGGCTTCGAGTGCCTCGTCGTCCGTCTCAGCGGGCATCAGGTCGTCCTGCTCTTCCTGACAAGCTTCCATGTCCCAATCCTCCTCGCCGTCGTCGTAGTCCGCTGCGTGGCGCAGGAGAGCTGAGGTCGAAGGGCCTTGCGGGTCAGGCGTCGTGCCCGGCGCATAGACGCCGAATGGGTGGGCGGGCGCAATCAAGTCGGGTGCGTACACGAATGGGGAGTACATTTCGCGGTGGGTCAAAGACCAGTGATGACCCGCGGCATCGCAAGCTTGCGAGCTCGTACAAGGACCAGTTTTCTGTTGCTGTTGATCCTGTTGATCACCTTCGCCAACATCGTCTGCTCGATCTTCATCATCATCAGCGTGATCTTCGTCCTCGTCCTCGTCCTCGTCTTGGTTGCACGCAACAGCCTTGCCCTTCGCCATCCGCGCGCGCACAGCCAGGGGCACATCATCACCGCTTTCCATGCTCTCCTCGCCCTCCGAAAACCGCTCCAGCAACGCCCCAAAATGCGTCCGCTTGCTCAACTGCGCGTCTTGACCAGAGAGCTCCAGCGCACGGCGCACATGGAGCGGGTGCACGACGCGCTTGCCGAGGCGCCACACCTTGGTGTGTGCTCGCAGCGCAAAGTCGAGCTCGCGCAACGCGATCGCGCGCCGCACGAGGCCGCGCATGAATTGTGTGACGAGGGCGTGTAACATCTGGATCGTCTCAGCTGCAATAGACTCTGAAACGCCTTGGGGCTGCGACGCGTCCAGGCGGGGGTACAATCTGGCTAGCCGAGAAGGCGAGTGAGCAGCATAGCATCAGTCAGCCACTACATACGTCCACATGTAGACGGACGTTGAGAGTGGTAGAGAGAACGCACCGCATGAGACGTCCCAGCGCACTGAGATGGAACAGGCCCATACCGTTCCCGCGCAGGTAATCGGCTCCAATCCCGAGACGCTCGAGTTCGCGCTGGATCTTATACGGCCGCGTATCGCCACGTACGGGCTGCTTCGGATTCCCGATCTCATCTTCGCTGTCGTTATTCACGTGCGGCTGCTTGTACTTGCTCATTGCGCTCGCTTTGCGTCCGGGCTTGAGCCGCGCTGGGTCCAGCTGCGCGACGCTGCCGCTCGCTTTGGCGCGCTTGCGTCGCATATACAGGCGCTTGCGGATGCGTCTGCGCGAGGCGGGGGAGAGCCCGGACGGAATTGAGCTCGGGCCCTCGTCGTCAGTATCATCGTTTGGGGAGGGCGGATCCGGAGAAGACGAGGACGCTGCAGGATGACGCAGCGTAATCAACGGTTCATTTTCTTCTTCTAGCTCGTCGCCAGAGTCGGCTTCTTTTCTGCTCTCCTCGTCCAGGCGCAACATCCGATCGAGGACCTGCAGCCCAACAACGTCCAAGCGTCCCAGCACGTCCTCCCTCGCCCACTCGACCTCGCGCTCCCCTTGCCACCGCTCAAACGCCTCCCTGCGCGCGCGCTGTCCCTCCCTATCACGCTCCTGTCCCTTCCCCCCCTCACCGCGACGCAAACGCATACCATTCTTCACATTGCGAGCTTCATCCGCGCGCGCCTCGCTCGTCTCCTCTTGAGCATGTACAGGCTCCGCAGCGCATATGCGCGCCGCATGCTCTTCTTCGAGCGCAACGAGCGCAACGGAGACTTCGTGCGCGGCTGGATGCAGGTCACGCGTGATCAGGGGGCTAGTGCGAGAGGCGCCGTCGCGCAGGAGGGCGAGGTACACTGCTACGTCGACGGTGGACTTTGTCCCGATGCTGGCTGCGATGAGATCTGGGCGGAAGCGGGAGTGTACGCTCAGCGCGCGGAAGAACAGCGCTTTTTCGGCGGCGGTCCAGTAGCCCGTTGGAGGGTGAAAGGAGGGCGCGTAAGGCGGCTCTGGAGGCTCGGGCGCGCCTGTGAGGTGGTGCTGTGTGACATATATGTGCGCGGCTAGGTGCTCTGTGAGGTAGACGTCGCTTTCGGGGATGCCCAGGGAGGAGGGCGCCAGGGAGGAGGATTTTGATTCCTTGTCTGTATCTGTATCTGCCATGACGTAGACTTATGGGCGTGGTGTGCTTCAGAATAAGAAGGGGGATGGGAGGGAAATGGGAAATGCACCTTGAGTAGGAACATCCGATCTGTCGGTGACTTTGTGTACGAGTTTTGCAGCGGGTTATAGACAAGGAGTAGGACGGGCCGCGAGCTCGGCTTTGTGGGAGCCTCACAACAAGTCAAAAGCCGCTCACGGGCTTTAGATAAGACGACACTGTTGTTGTAACTGGCCAGTTACAAGCGGGGCCTAGCGTGCGCTCGAAGAGTGGACTGCGCCGTTATCACTTACTTGTTGCTCACGGTCAACCATCGGTAGTGCTGGATCCAGCACCGCGCGCGCTCGATGTCCGTCACACGTGATCTCACGCGTTCCCGCCCGCTGGAAAGCCGAAGCTTACTGCATCCTTCCATCCATATCCATGTCTACCCGGCACGACTACAGGCGGCGTGAGAGGAGCTGGGAACGGGACGACAGAGACAAAGATAGGGACAGAGATAGGGACCGTTATTCACGCCGCAGGAGCAGCCGCTCCCGCAGTCCAAGACGGAGTGGCACCGACTCGAGGCGGTCAGGTATGCACTATCAGTCCATATCCTTCCACCCTCGTACGGAACAAATGATATCATTGTTTTGATTGCAGACAGACGTGACTATGGAAAGGATAAGGGTGACGACAAGCGAGACAGGGATTCACGCGACTCCCGTCGCCGCGATGAACGAGACCGGCGAGATGCCGGTCGGAGAGACGGAGAAAAAGACCGGGGTCGGCATGACAGGGACAGGAGGGAAAGCGACAAGGGTCGGGACGAGCGTGATGACGAGAGGAGTAGCGAGCGGAAGGCACGGGTGGATTCCGAATCCCAGGACACGAGGAAATCCTCACAATCGCAAGGTGCACACACACTTCTTCCCTTTAGATGTATCAAAACTGACCAATATCGATATGTATATGCTCGACCTTCCATAGCGCAATCGTCAATTGCTACCTCTCAGAAAGTAACCCATGCGCAAGTTGACGAAGGCGAGCCTGAGGAGGGTGAAGCCATGGAGGCTGCGAACGACGATGACGAAGCCATGATGGCTATGATGGGCATGGCAGGTTTCGGATCCACCAAGGTATTGATCTCTCTACATATCTGCGGCAGTTCTTTTCACGCTGGTTCTCCTTGAAGGGCCAGCACGTCGTTGGAAACCAAGATGGTTCTGCTAATGTCAAGAAACCGCGAACATGGAGACAGTACATGAACAGGTATGTTCAATTATTATTGTTTCTCCCCCGTGCATGACATGGCGTCTAGGCGTGGAGGATTCAACAGGCCCCTCGACAAGATTAAGTAGTTTGTTTGTCTTCTCACTGTTCCGTGTCGGACGGATTATGTGCTGTCGGCTTGTGTTTCGTTGGTCTGTTATCATACAGTACATCATTTTGCGTAAAGCCAACTGCTGGAGCTGGAGATTAGATCCCCCGCATCCCCTTCCGTAAGAACCGACTTGCAACAAATGAGAGAATTTGTTCCTCTACAACGGCTCACTGGGACATGTGCAGCGCAAAAAAATCTAATCACAACAACGGCAAAAATCGTAGATAGTAGTATACACTGTCAAAGAGAGATAGTGACGTGACGAAAAGTAACAAAACATTGAAGTAGTACAGCGAGTCGTGCACGACGGCGGAGGCCTCGTAGGACATTCAGCCAGAACCAGGGCAAAATGCACCGTCCCACCAGACTCCACGCACGCTTAGAACCCATGCAGCTTAATCGAGGCACGCGGGATACCATTCTCAACGAGGAAGGTCGATATCTTCGCTCGCTGATCGCCCTGAAGCTGGATCACTTGTCCCATCTCTTCGTCATCCACTAGGGTGCCGTTGCAGGCAAATTCCTGCAAGCCAAAGGAAATTTAGGGATGAGAAAACGACCTCAACATCAAGCACACGCACCTTCTTGAAGGCCTTCAGGAGCTTCTTAGCATCGTACTCTATATTCAAGCGTGAGAATCACCATATTGGCTAGGTTTGGAGGTATGACTCACCCTTCGGCAGACCTTGCAACGTTGTCAAAGTTTTGCGCCCATTTCGCTGTTGAATGCGGATGTGAATATAACTCTGTCTTCCAGGTTCCTCAGTAGAGAGAGGGTCGGCAGCGTCGGCGAAGGGATCTAAGGACAAGGTCCGAGGATGAGCGAAAAAGGGCAAAGGGGAAGAATGTGAATACGAACCGAAAGTGTTGAGGTTCTGCACGCTCATGCGATGAGAGAAAGCAAGCGATGAAAAAAAACTGAGTGGGGATTGAGTTTTTCTGTTTGATGAGAGGCAAGATGGCGGTTGAGGAATGAAGCGAGAAAAGCAGACCAGCCGTGGGATTTATGGCGGCGCCACTCAATGTCCCATTACGTCAGCGAAAGATTATCCCGATTTTCGGACCCGCGGCATTAATTGGCGGTGCACGGTGCATGCAGCACAGTTGCAGCGTACTTCTTGTCAAAGTGACTCGATGAAGGATAATAACAAAAAAAAACCTCCAACATTTCAACACCTTCCACAGGTCCGAGGTGCGCCACGCGTCTCACAATCGCTCTCTAGCAGGGTTGCTTTAACGTCCGACCGCTTGTAGCAAAACAGTTGAAAAAGCAATGGGTCATCAAGCAGAAAACAAAGAGCAAGTGGAAGGCACAAAAGCACAGGGAAGGCATCGTCACCCAGCGTGATGCTTCGTCTCGTTCAGGCACTCTCAGCGACCCTCTCAAACCCCCACAGTCGTCTGTGGTTCGCGAAGAGAGAGACATGCGCGTCGAAAGCGACGAGGAGCAGGGCGATGAACCACACAACAGCTCCGGGGATGAGCCAGTATCAATAGCGCCAGTCCAAACGAAAAAGCAAACAATACGTCATCAGGAGGAAGACATCACGAGGGCTGGACCATCGTTACGAGAGCTCCAGAGACAGGCGTATTCTCCGGCGTCATTACATCACTACAAGTCACGGCCCCTACACCATTCGAAGGGTGGCAATCACGGTGCTACCGTACCTGGGTCCTCGCGAAAGAAGGCCATTGGGGGAGATACCCGAAACCGTAGTCAGCGGGGAGGACAACCTGACATGCGTTTACGCATGTCCGCCATGTTGGAGAAGATCAAACGTGATTACTCATGACAGAAGGTATGCACGCTTCCTACAAATGCCACAACAAGTATTTTGATCGGCATACAACTATGACAGGTCTGAAGGAAATGAACAGGACGACGCTGGTGTGGCACAATCAACTATGGAGTTCCTTAACTTTTATTCTCCTTGTCGCCATCTCGTTCGTCCAACAGAGAGTCCGTCGAATGGTCATCATCCTCCCGCTGCCTCTTCGCTGCCGGCTGCCCCTCTCCTTCATCGTCGGATGCTCGCACAAATCGGTCTTCGAGACTGATGACGTTCGAGCAACCCCCTAGGCTCGTCACAGAGGTTAATGCTGTCGGCCGGTCGCTGAGATGTCCAGGGTTCGGGTCATCCAGCTCGTCCACAAGGCCCAATTCCCTGGGTTCCATGTTCATGGCCTCTGCATCCAGAGGAATGCTGCCACCGTGGTCGGTCCCGTTGAGGTTCAAGGGCGATGGAGGTGGGCTGTGGGAGTGAGAGCGACGCGCGTCATCATGCAAAAAAGAAATGGGGGAAAATAGCGGTGTGCTAGGGGCTGAAGGAGATGAGAGGCCAACTCGTGCAGCCACGAAGGCCATGCTGTCGATCGGTTGCAACGGCAGAGGCGGAAAGGAGTCCCATGTAGAAGTCACGTATAATGCTTTCTCTAACGCGCGACAATATTTCCCGAGTGCCATGTAATTTTCTCTGGGCCTTGCACAGAGATCCGCGAGGCGCTGAATTGTGAAGGGGGGGCTGCGCATAATCTGAGAGGTCGAGACAAACATGAACAAGAACAAGGGGACACACGCGTCGAATTCATCCAGCTGTGTAAAGAGTGTCTCCTTCATGACGGCAGTTTCCTCGGGCGTATAGTGCGCCTTTGGGGCTTCGTTAGGATTCGATTCATCACGCTCCCGCGACGTGAATGGAGGCAATTTTAGGCCCCCATTCGTCGAAGGGCGCGGGGAGAATGGTGGAACATAAATGGACGGTGATTTGTGGCTCTGGGCATCAGCGAGAAATGCGGCAATATTCTAGCGACACCAGATGAGGCTGCAGCCTACATTGCGGAGATCTGAGGGTACCTGAGTAATTTTATACTTGATGATATCGCGCAACTTGGGCCATTCTACGCTGCGATAGCATGTCAGACTTTGTACGCTCGAAATTTATCTGAGATGAGCTCGCACTCTACTAGATCGGTGGAAGAGATGCGTTCGAGGGTGTTGTCGTACTCTAAACGCTCGATGGCATGAAAATATCGGGCTCACGCTTGAGGACAGACGAAAGGGATTGAATTGCCTCACCTTGGGACCACTGGAAATCTTCGGAGGACATGATCGCGATTTGTCACATGCAACGGTCGGTCATCACGGACGCGTCAAAAAATGTGGCCCTGTTGTGGCACCGCCACCCAAAGTGCGCAGTTGAGGCGAGGCGCATCGCCCTTCGAGACCCCGGGGAGTCACAGCCCGGAAAGCTCAAATCCGAGGTGCCCGTTGCTACTGCTGCATACTACATCATGGAGCAGCTCGGTGGCACTTGATTGTTTCGGGTCTCGCAGATGCAGTGCGTTGCCCACTGGCAAAAGTTCGTGCGCATAAAAGTGAAACTGAGCCTCGGTGATCGTCGTGAAGAAATTTTTACGTCTCGTACCGTATGCAATTCTGTAGGGACAAGCAACCAGCTGTCAAGTGTCAGGTT
>Ga0307510_10002433_pt1 | contig 21137 bp, 17 predicted proteins | sample 12_EM_MG_FD_207224 | JGI IMG/M metagenome (GOLD analysis project Ga0307510, IMG submission 207224) | Populus trichocarpa ectomycorrhiza microbial communities from riparian zone in the Pacific Northwest, United States - 12_EM | ecosystem: Host-associated > Plants > Roots > Unclassified | place... | reverse complement strand
AGCAGGATTGACACCACCAACCAGACCGTCATATCTCTATTCCCAATTCTTGGTGAGCGCATTGTGTCACTTTGGAACCAATGCGCTTGAAACCAGCCATACTTAACAATATTGAAACCTCACGAGGAGCACCTCATGCCCTACCACCACATCCTGGTCGCCGTAGATCTGACCGAAGAGTGCGACCCTGTGATTCACCGCGCCCGAGAGCTATCGGTGAGCAATGGCGCCAAGCTGTCGCTGGTGCATATTGTCGAGCCGATGGCCATGGCGTTCGGCGGCGACGTGCCGATGGATCTGTCACAACTGCAACAACAGCAGTTCGATCAGGCCAAGGAACGCCTCGAGCGCCTGAAACTCAAGTACTCCGAACTCGAAGGCGCCAACTGCCATTTGACCTATGGCCAGCCGCGTCAGGAAATTCATCATTTCGCCAAGGAAGAAACGTGCGATCTGATCGTGGTCGGCAGTCATGGCCGTCACGGTCTGGCGCTGTTGCTCGGCTCGACCGCGAATGACGTGCTGCACGGCGCGCCATGCGATGTATTGGCGGTACACTTGGTCAAACGCTGAAATACCATTCCATGCAGGAGCAAGCCTGCTCGCGATAGCGTTCTGACAGTCGACGAATTCGTTGAATGCTAAACCTCTATCGCGAGCAGGCTCACTCCTACAAGGGAACTGCGTTTACATATGAAAAGCCCGGCGTTCATCACTGAGCGCCGGGCTTTTTCACATCAGGAACAATCAGGCATCCAGCTCGGCCCAACGTTCCATCAACGCATCCAGCTCAGCCTGCAACTGCTCCAGCGAAGCAATCACCTTGGCCGTTTCAGCCGCAGGGCGCTGATAGAAGCCAGCTTCAGCCATTTCGGCTTCCACGGCAGCAATCTGCTGTTCCTTGGCGTCGATATCAGCGGGCAACGCTTCCAGCTCGCGTTGCAGCTTGTAGCTCAGCTTTTTCTTGCCAGCCGGGGCAGCAGCGACAGGTGCTGCAACTACAGCAGGCTCGGCAGTGACCACCGCCGAATTCAAGTCAGCCTTGCCCGACTTGCTTTCAGTCACGCCCAACAGGCGCGGCGAACCACCCTGACGGATCCAGTCCTGATAGCCGCCGACGTACTCACGCACCTTGCCTTCACCTTCGAAGACCAGCGTGCTGGTGACCACGTTGTCGAGGAATGCCCGGTCGTGGCTGACCATCAGCACGGTGCCGTTGAAAGTCAGCAGCACTTCTTCGAGCAGCTCGAGGGTTTCCACGTCGAGGTCGTTGGTCGGTTCGTCGAGGACCAGCAGGTTCGCCGGCTTGCTGAACAACTTGGCCAGCAACAGACGCGCACGCTCACCACCCGACAGCGCCTTGACCGGCGTGCGGGCACGCTGCGGGCTGAACAGGAAGTCGCCGAGGTAGCTCAACACGTGACGGCTCTGGCCATCGATATCGATAAAGTCGCGACCTTCGGCGACGTTGTCGATCACGGTTTTTTCCAGATCCAGCTGATGGCGCAGCTGGTCGAAGTACGCTACGTCGATCCGCGTGCCCTCTTCCACTTTGCCACTGGTCGGTTGCAGACCGCTGAGCATCAGTTTCAGCAGGGTGGTCTTGCCGGTACCGTTGGCGCCGAGCAGACCGATACGGTCGCCGCGCGTCAGCACCATCGAGAAATCCTTGATCAGGAACGGGCCGCCCGGGTGAGCGAAACTCACGTTATCGAGGACCATCACCTGCTTGCCAGACTTGTCGGCAGTGTCCAACTGAATGTTGGCCTTGCCGGTGCGCTCACGACGTTCGCTACGCTCGACGCGCAACGCTTTCAGGGCGCGGACACGGCCCTCGTTACGGGTGCGGCGCGCCTTGATACCCTGGCGGATCCAGACTTCTTCCTGGGCCAGTTTCTTGTCGAACAGTGCGTTGGCGGTTTCTTCAGCGGCCAGCGCAGCTTCTTTGTGCACGAGGAAGCTGGCGTAGTCGCCGTTCCAGTCGATCAGGCCACCGCGATCCAGTTCGAGGATGCGCGTAGCAAGGTTTTGCAGGAAGGAACGGTCGTGCGTGATGAACAGCACGGCGCCCTGGAAATCTTTCAGCGCTTCTTCGAGCCAGGCAATTGCACCGATGTCCAGGTGGTTGGTCGGTTCGTCGAGCAGCAGCAGATCCGGCTCGGACACCAGCGCCTGTGCCAGCAGCACGCGACGACGCCAGCCGCCGGACAACTGGGCGAGGGTCTTGTCCGCCGGCAGTTGCAGGCGGCTCAAGGTGCTTTCGACCAGAGTCTGCAAACGCCAGCCATCACGGGCTTCGAGGTCTTGCTGAACGTGCATCAGCTTGTTCAGGTCATCTTCAGTGACGCAGTTCTGCGCGAGGTGATGGTATTCGGCGAGCAACGCGCCCACGCCATCAAGGCCTTCAGCGACCACGTCGAACACCGTCCGATCGTCGGCCACCGGCAATTCTTGCGGCAATTCGCCGATTTTCAGACCGGGGGCACGCCACACTGAGCCTTCATCGGGCTTCTGGTCGCCCTTGACCAGTTTCATCATGCTGGACTTGCCAGTGCCGTTGCGGCCGATGCACACCCGCTCACCACGGGCGATCTGCCAGGACACCTTGTCCAACAACGGCATAGCGCCGAACGCAAGGGACACATCGCTGAATTTGAGCAGGGTCATGAGCTTCTCCAAAAACCGGGCGCGCATTCTACCTGAGTTAGGGCTTCAACAGGCTGGCAATTTGTCTGTTGAAGCACTCTGCACAACATTTGTTGCGAACTTGTGCTGCGAGGCCGGCAAAGCTTTCGCCGCTTGCTGGCAAAAGGCTAAGCTACAGACAATTCAGTGCTGATTCGTGTCGGCACTTGTCATGATTTCTCTGCCCGGATGTCTCATGCGCAGTCGCCTTTTCAGTGTCTTGTCCTGCTTGCTACTTACCGCCGCTGCCGCTCAATCCGCCCAGGCGGTGGACCTGTCCACCCAACGCCAGTATTACGATGAAGCCAAGCGCGCCTTGGCCAAGGGCGATACCGGCCCGTATTTCCGCTACAGCCAGGCGCTGGCCGATTACCCGCTGGAACCGTACCTGGCCTACGACGAACTGACCGCGCGCCTGAAGACCGCGAGCAATGCGGAAATCGAAAAATTCCTCGCCGAACACGGCGATCTGCCCCAGGCCAACTGGATGAAACTGCGCTGGTTGCGCTGGCTCGCCGACCGTGGCGACTGGGCAACCTTCGTCAAATACTACGACCCGAAACTCAACTTCACTGAACTGGACTGCCTCAATGCGCAATACCAGATCACTCACGACAAGAAAGCCGAAGGCTATGCCAACGCCGACAAGCTGTGGCTGACGGGCAAATCGCAACCCGCCGCGTGTGACGCGCTGTTCGGGATTTGGGCCGCCGATGGTCAGCTCACTGAGCAGAAACGCTGGGAGCGCACCAAACTCGCCGCTCAGACGCGCAACTATCCCCTGGCCAACAGCCTGGTCAACGGCCTGACTACCCTCGCCCCGCGCGGCCGTTTACTGGTGGATGTGGCGCAAAAGCCGGAACTGCTCAATCAGCCTTCACGCTTCACCCCGGCCGACGAGCCGATGTCCGATGTCGTCAGCCTCGGCCTGCGCCGCCTCGCGCGTCAGGATCCGGACAAGGCCATGGCGCTGCTCGACGGATACGCCAGCAGCATGCATTTCTCCCGCGATGAAAAAGTCGCGATCGCCCGGGAAATCGGCCTGACTCTGGCGAGGCGTTTCGACAGCCGCGCGCTGGACGTGATGACCAAATACGATCCGGAACTGCGCGACAACACCGTCTCGGAATGGCGTTTGCGCCTGCTGTTGCGTCTGGCGCGCTGGGACGATGCGTATCAGCTGACTCGCCGTCTGCCGCAGGACCTGGCCACCACCAACCGCTGGCGCTACTGGCAGGCGCGCAGCCTGGAACTGGCCCAGCCGCAGAACCCGGAAGCGCAGACCCTGTACAAAAACCTTGCGCGCGAACGGGATTTCTACGGTTTCCTCGCCGCCGACCGTTCGCAATCGCCCTACTCGCTGAACAACAAGCCATTGGTCCTCAGTCAGGCGCTGATCAACAAGGTGCGCAACACTCCAGGCGTACGCCGCGCGCTGGAATTCCACGCCCGCGGACAGATCGTCGACGGTCGCCGCGAGTGGTATCACGTCAGCCGCCACTTCAATCGCGATGAAATGGTTGCTCAGGCGAAACTCGCTTACGACTTGAAATGGTATTTCCCAGCGATCCGCACCATCAGTCAGGCGCAATACTGGGACGATCTGGATATTCGTTTCCCGATGGCCCACCGCGAAACGCTTGTGCGTGAAGCCAAGGTACGTGGCCTGCATTCGAGCTGGGTGTTTGCCATTACCCGCCAGGAGAGTGCCTTCATGGACGACGCCCGTTCCGGCGTCGGCGCCAGTGGCCTGATGCAATTGATGCCCGGCACCGCCAAGGAAACCGCGCGCAAATTCAGCATTCCGCTGGCCTCGCCGCAGCAAGTGCTGGACCCGGACAAGAACATCCAGCTCGGCGCCGCTTACCTGAGCCAGGTGCACAGCCAGTTCAACGGCAACCGCGTCCTCGCCTCCGCCGCCTACAACGCCGGACCGGGTCGCGTACGCCAATGGCTGCGCGGCGCCGATCACCTGAGCTTCGATGTCTGGGTAGAAAGCATTCCGTTCGACGAGACCCGTCAGTACGTGCAGAACGTGCTGTCTTATTCGGTGATCTACGGCCAGAAGCTCAACTCGCCGCAGCCGCTGGTGGATTGGCATGAGCGGTATTTTGATGATCAGTGATCCAGCGCTTAGTGCCGGATAACGAAAAATGCCCGTATCTCGCGATACGGGCATTTTTTATGGGCACGGCCTTAGTGAATGGCAGGATCGGTGACAGGATTCGTTGAAGCGCTCTTGCCATCATTGAACTGCAACGCCGCCAACCGTGCATACAGCGGATTGCTGGCAATCAGCTCCTGATGAGTACCAATGGCCACCAGCTTGCCCTGATCCATCACCGCAATCCGGTCAGCGTTTTTCACCGTGGCCAGTCGATGCGCGATCACCAGCGTGGTGCGGTTCTGCATCAGGCTCGGCAAAGCTTCCTGAATCAGATGCTCACTCTGCGCGTCGAGGGCGCTGGTGGCTTCGTCCAGCAGCAGGATCGGTGCGTCGACCAGCAACGCCCGGGCGATCGCCAGACGCTGACGCTGCCCACCGGAAAGACCGAGACCGCCATCGCCGAGATGGGTCTGATAACCGTTGGGCATTTTTTCGATGAAGTCATGAGCGTGGGCAATTTTTGCCGCTTCCTTGACTTGCTCCAGCGTCGCCCGCGGATTGCCGTAACGAATATTTTCTTCAACGCTGCCGAAAAACAGCGCCGGCGATTGTGATACCAAAGCGAAGTGACGGCGCAGGTCCAGCGGGTCGAGGCTGGTCAGCGGCACACCATCGATAAGAATCCGCCCTTCCACGGGGTCATAAAAGCGCAATAGCAAATCGTACACCGTGGACTTGCCGGCGCCCGATGGCCCCACCAACGCCAGCGTCTCGCCGGCCCGAATGGTCAGGTTCAAGCCGTTGACGGCATAGCTTTCAGGACGCGATGGATAGGAAAAACGTACTTCCTGTAATTGCAGTTCACCCCGCACGCGCTCCGGCAGGGTCACAAGCCCGGCGGTTGGCGGCTGGATGATATTTTCCGAACCCAGCAATTCAGCGATCCGCTCGGCGGCACCTGCCGCACGTTGCAGCTCGCCGATCACCTCACTCAAGGTGCCGATCGCACTGCCGACGATCAGGCTGTAGAAAACAAACGCCGCCAGTTCGCCTCCAGTGATACGTCCTGCGATCACGTCCATGCCGCCGACCCATAACATCACTGCCACCGCGCCCAAAACCAGCACGATCACCATGGTGATCATCCATGAGCGCTGGAAGATACGTTTGCGTGCCGTGTCGAAGGCGTCCTCGACCGTTGTCGCAAAACGCCGCTCATCCTGCACCTGATGGTTGTAGGCCTGCACGGTTTTGATCTGGCCGAGGGTTTCCGACACATAGCTGCCGATATCGGCGACGCGGTCCTGGCTCAATCGCGACAGATTGCGTACGCGTCGGCCGAAAATCAGGATCGGCGCGACCACGAACGGCAGCGCAATCACCACAATGCTGGTGAGTTTCGCATTGGTCACGAACAGCAGGATGACACCACCAATGACCATCAGCAGGTTGCGCAGGAACATCGACAGCGACGAGCCGATCACCGATTGCAGGAGTGTCGTGTCGGCAGTCAGCCGCGACTGAATCTCCGAACTGCGATTGTTCTCATAGAAGCCCGGATGCAGATAGACCAGATGGTTGAACACCTCACGGCGAATGTCGGCGACGCAGCGCTCGCCGATCCACGATACCCAGTAAAACCGTGCGAACGTGCCGACCGCCAGGCCCAGCACCATTAACATGAAGATGCCGATGCTCTGATTGAGCTGATGCGGCGACTGAGTCATGAAGCCGCGGTCGACCAACAGTTTGATCCCCTGCCCCATCGATAACGTAACGGCGGCGGTGACGATCAACGCCAGCAGCGCGCCGATGACTTGCCAGCGGTAAGGAGCCAGAAATCGAGTGGTCAGACGCAGGGCGCGCCGGTGCCTTGACGAAAGCTTCGGGGTCATTCAGGTACGCATCCGTGTTGATGAAAGGGCTAGCGTAAACCTTCTTTGGGGTGGAACTCTGTAAATCACAATGAGTCAGGTTAAATATGCCCCCAAAGACTAGGCCATAGTTGCTATCGGTCTAACGTCGCGGTTGAGACGAACGGTCATTTCTGTTGGACTGGAATGGCCGCTCATGACGGATCGAAGGCGCTGTCACAGCCTGGTCACGTGGCGGTTTTAATCTGGGTACACAACCTGATGAGGAGACAGGCCATGTCCTTGCAACACAGCAGCGATGACAAGATTCAAGTGATCCGCACCAAGCCCGGCCAATCTCTGGGTTGCTCGATACTGGATAAGGATGGGCGTGAAGTACCGATCACTGAAGAGATGATCCAGCAAGCCTGCAGCGAGCTGGAGAAGCGATTGGTCAAGCCTGCCGAACAAGAGTGATATAGCCACCGTCTTCCTGACCCGGCCCCTTTGGCCGGGTTTTTTCTGTCTGCAGATCAGGTATTTGTGGCGCGGCATTCGCGAGCAAGCTCGCGAATCGCCCATCTCGCTTTCTAGACAGGTACCGCACCCAGCGCCGACACGATCTTCGCCAACGCCGGCGAATCCCCTTCAATGCGCACCTTCAGTCCTTCAATCTCGCGCCGCACCGGATATTGCTTGCGCAACACGTCGAACGCCGCACGCTGCTCGCCGACATTGCCTACGAGGCTGCGGCGAAAATCCGCGTCATCGCGGCGCGGGTCGTACACCCCACGGCACAACATCGCCAGTGCCCAGGCCGGATCGCTGTCACCGTGCAGGGAAACTTCCGACAACCACGGTGCCGGCAACAGATCACTGAGTTGAATGCTCGCCGCTTGACCGAGGAATGTGCAGTAAGCCTGATAGATCTGCGCCGTTCCGCGCTGTTTGCCATCAAGGCTATAACCGGCAATGTGCGGGGTGGCCAAGACGCAGAGTTCGGCCAGCGCAACATCCACTTCAGGTTCTGCTTCCCAGACATCGAGAACGGCTTGCAGGTCTTCACGCTCCAGCAACACTTCGCGCAGAGCAAGGTTATCCACCACAGGACCACGGGCCGCGTTGATCAGCCATGCGCCGGGCTTGAGTTGCTGCAAACGTGGCTGATCAAACAGATGCCAGGTCGCGCCGTCGCCGCTGCGCGTCAGCGGCGTGTGCAAACTGATCACATCGCACTGCTCGATGATCTGCTCGAGGTTGACGTAATCGCCGCCTTCGGCAGCCTGCCGTGGCGGGTCGCAGACTTTGACGTTCCAGCCCAGGCCCTTCAGAACCTTGATCAGCCGTCCACCGACCTCACCCGCGCCGACGACCCCGTAGGTGCGCTGAGTCAGATCGACGCCTTCGATTTCGGCGAGTGTCATCAGACTGCCCAGCACGTAATCAACCACGCCGCGGGCATTGCAGCCAGGCGCACTCGACCATGTGATGCCGGCCTCATTGAAGTAGTCGAGATCCAGATGATCAGTGCCGATGGTGCAGGTGCCGACAAAGCGCACCTTGCTACCTTCCAGCAAAGCACGGTTGACGTTGGTCACCGAGCGCACAAGCAATACGTCAGCCTGCTCGACCGTCGCTCGGTCGATGGAACGGCCCGGCACCCGGCGGATCTCGCCGAAACCGGCAAAAAAGGCATCGAGCAGCGGGATATTTTCGTCGGCAACAATCAGCATGGCGGGCTCCTTTGGCGGATCGGCAGTTTAGGTGCAGATCGGTCGCTGAGCCAGCGAGCTTTGCGCTTACAAATCCGCAACAGAGGATTTTTCCTGACCAAGGCGTCAGCGGCGTAGAATGCGGCGCCTTGCGCATCAACACCTGTGGACGTTTTGCCCGTGAATTCTGTAACTGATCAACCTGTCGCTGTTTCCCTGACCCGCCCGGCGCGGATTCGCCTGGAGTTCAAGAACCTGCTCGCCCTGGCGTTGCCGATCATCATCGCGCAACTGGCGACCACGGCCATGGGCTTCGTCGATGCGGTGATGGCTGGCCGCGTCGGGCCAAAGGATCTGGCGGCCGTTGCGCTGGGCAACTCGATCTGGGTGCCGGTGTTTCTGCTGATGACCGGCACCCTGCTGGCAACCACGCCGAAAGTTGCCCAGCGCTTCGGTGCCGGTACCCACAGCGAAATCGGCCCGCTTGTACGTCAGGCGTTGTGGCTGGCACTGGTGGTCGGACTGATTGCGACGGCGATGCTGGTGGCCGCCGAACCGGTGCTGCACCTGATGAAGGTCGATCCCGAACTGATCGGCCCGTGCATGCAATACCTGCACGGCATCGCCAGCGGTCTGCCAGCAGTGGCGTTCTATCACGTGTTGCGTTGCACCAGTGACGGCATTGGCCGTACGCGTCCGGCGATGGTGCTGGGCCTGTGCGGTCTGGCGCTGAACATTCCGCTGAACTACATCTTCATCTATGGCCACTTCGGCGTGCCGGCGATGGGCGGCGTTGGCTGCGGATGGGCCACGGCGATTGTGATGTGGGTGATGGCGCTGGGGCTGGCTGGTTATGAGCGCTGGGCGCCGGCCTATCGTTCGAGCGAAATCTTCAGCCGTTTCGACTGGCCGCAATGGGCAGTGATCAAGCGGTTACTGGCAATTGGTCTGCCGATCGGCATCGCCGTGTTTGCCGAGTCGAGTATTTTTGCCGTGATTGCGTTGTTGATCGGCAGCCTCGGCGCCACGGTAGTGGCCGGGCACCAGATTGCGCTGAACGTCAGTTCGCTGGTGTTCATGATTCCCTACTCGTTGGGCATGGCGGTGACCGTGCGCGTCGGTCAGGCATTGGGTCGCGAAGAACCGCGTGAGGCGCGCTTTGCCGCTGGCGTCGGTATGGGCACCGCGCTGGCCTACGCCTGTCTGTCGGCGAGCATGATGCTGTTGTTGCGCGAGCCGATTGCGGCGATCTATACCGCTGACCCGACAGTGATTCACATCGCGGCGATGCTGATTGTGTACTCGGCGCTGTTCCAGTTTTCCGACGCCATCCAGGTGACCGCTGCCGGCGCACTGCGCGGTTATCAGGACACGCGGGTGACGATGATCCTGACCCTGTTCGCCTATTGGGGGATTGGTTTGCCGGTGGGTTACGCCCTCGGCCTGACCGACTGGCTCGGTGAGCCACGCGGCCCGAGCGGCTTGTGGCAGGGTCTGATCGTTGGCCTGAGCTGCGCGGCGTTGATGCTGTCGATCCGCCTGACACGCAGTGCACGCAAGCGTATTCGGATCAGTCGCTCGGCGGGCTAAACCCTTAAAACCGGGACAAAAAATGTGGGAGCCAGCCTGCTGGCGAATGCGGTGAATCAGTCGCCATCAATAATGACTGAGATACCGCTTCGCGAGCAGGCTCGCTCCCACATTTGGTTTTGCGTTCGCCTGGGATTCAGGCGTGTTTCTTGCGAATCCAGTACAGATAAGTACCGGCCTCTTCGTGCTGGCTCACCAACTCATGGTCGAGAAACACGCAGAACTTGGGGATATCGCGTTTGGTCGACGGGTCGGTGGCGATCACCTTGAGCAGGCCGCCAGGTACCAGGTCACGGATGTGCTGGTGCAGCATCATCACTGGCTCCGGGCAATTGAGGCCGGTGGCGTCAAGGGTGCCGTCGACCGGGGTATCGATCATTTCACTCATGATTCACTCCTGAAACTGGCCGGCATTGTCGCGCATTGCCAGGTATTCGGTCATCTGTGGCGTTACGCCACACCCTGTGTAGGAGCTGCCGAAGGCTGCGATCTTTGCTTTTTAAGATCAAAAGATCGCAGCCTGCGGCAGCTCCTACAGGGTTTTGCGGTGTATCAGCGGGATTTGACTTTCTTGGTGTCGTGACGACGCAAGTGGCAGGTTACTTCTTCGCGGTCGTGATACAGCTGCTTGCAGCCGATATCGACCTTGATCCCGCGCGCCTTGAAACCATCGGCAATGCGTTCGAGCAAGCGCTTCACTTCGGCGTAACGCTGCTTCATCGGCAACTTCAGATTAACCACCGCCTCGCGGCAATGCCCCTCGCCGATCCACTCTTCAAGCATCGCGGCATTACGCGCCGGTTTCTCGACGATGTCGCAGACCATCCAGTCCACCGGTTGCTTGGGCTTGAAGGTAAAACCGTCGGCCATCAGGTGCTGCACCAGACCAGTGTCCATCAGGCTTTCCGCCATAGGGCCGTTGTCGATGGCGGTCACCAGCATGCCGCGATTGACCAGTTGCCAGGTCCAGCCACCCGGCGCAGCGCCGAGATCAACGCCAGTCATGTCGCTGTGCAGCCGATCTTCCCACTGATCACGCGGGATGAAATGGTGCCACGCCTCTTCCAGCTTCAACGTCGAACGGCTGGGCGCCTCACGCGGGAACTTCAAGCGCGGAATACCCATCGGCCACATCGCCGAATTACCGGCATCGGCCATGCCGAGAAACACTTCACGACCGCTCTTGAAGGTCAGCAGCAGTCGCGGTTTATTCGCGTCTTCCACCAGTTTGCCGGCACCGATCAGAGCCTTGCGCAGCGGACCTTCGAATTTCTTGCAAAAGTTCGACAGCTCTTTGCCGTCATTGGTGTCGACGACCTCCAGCCACAGGCTGCCGCACACCGGAAAATCCGCCATGTGCGCAAGGATCACACTGATGCGATCGTTTTCCGGCAGATCGATGAAGACGCCGCGCGCCCATTGGCGCGGGAAGATCAACTCGGCAAAACGCTGGCCGCGCATCAGGCGCTCGGCGCCGTCTTCTTCGGTGCAGACAAACTCGGCGCACGCGGTGGCCGCTTTGGCCTTGGCGTAGCCGGCCACATTGAGTTGGGCGGCGAGGTCGGAAATCTCCGAACAGACTTCGCCTTCGAAGCCTGGCCGGCAATGCATGAATAGGGTGTTCATTCTTACTCCTGGGCAGAGGGCGGTGATTCGGCCCCTGCGCGATGCTCAGGCCTTGCGCTGAAGCAAAGCCTGTCACGAAAACCGGCGCATGATAGCCGATGTCGGAACCTTGGACTTGCCCATAGAGTCCAGTTATTAGCCAGCTAATGAAAACAGGGCTACGTTGATAGCTCTGCCCGTCCCCTCAATCCGTAGCCGTGCGGATTCAAAGGAGTGATTGTAATGCCGTCCCTCGATAGCCTGAAAACGCTCAAAACCCTGCAAATCGACGACAAGACCTACCACTATTTCAGTTTGCCGGATGCCGCCAAAAGCCTGGGCGACCTCGACAAGCTGCCGATGTCGCTGAAAGTCCTGCTGGAAAACCTGCTGCGCTGGGAAGATGAAAAAACCGTCACCGGTGCCGACCTCAAGGCCATTGCCGCGTGGCTCAAGGAGCGTCGCTCCGACCGGGAGATCCAGTACCGCCCTGCCCGCGTCTTGATGCAAGACTTTACCGGCGTACCCGCCGTGGTCGACCTCGCCGCCATGCGCGCAGCGATGGCCAAGGCCGGCGGCGATCCGCAGCGAATCAATCCGTTGTCGCCAGTGGATCTGGTGATCGACCACTCGGTAATGGTCGACAAGTTCGCCACCGCCAGCGCGTTCGAGCAGAACGTCGACATCGAGATGCAACGTAACGGCGAACGTTATGCCTTCCTGCGTTGGGGCCAAAGCGCCTTCGACAACTTCAGCGTGGTGCCGCCGGGCACCGGCATCTGTCACCAGGTCAACCTTGAATACCTCGGCCGCACCGTGTGGACCAAGGATGAGGACGGCCGCACCTACGCCTTCCCCGACACGCTGGTCGGCACCGACTCGCACACCACCATGATCAACGGTCTCGGCGTACTCGGCTGGGGCGTCGGCGGGATCGAAGCCGAAGCGGCGATGCTCGGGCAACCGGTGTCGATGCTGATTCCGGAGGTGATCGGTTTCAAACTGACCGGCAAACTCAAGGAAGGCATCACTGCAACTGACCTGGTGCTGACCGTCACACAGATGCTGCGCAAGAAAGGCGTAGTGGGCAAATTCGTCGAATTCTACGGTGACGGCCTCGCTGATCTGCCCCTGGCCGACCGTGCGACCATCGCCAACATGGCCCCGGAATATGGCGCGACGTGCGGCTTCTTCCCGGTTGATGACGTGACGCTGGAATACTTGCGCCTGTCCGGTCGGCCGCCTGAGGTGGTGAAGCTGGTGGAGGCCTACACCAAGGCTCAGGGCCTGTGGCGCTTACCCGGTCAGGAACCGGTGTTTACCGACAGTCTGGCGCTGGACATGGGCAGCGTCGAAGCCAGTCTGGCCGGGCCGAAACGACCGCAGGATCGTGTCTCACTGCCGAATGTGCCGCAAGCCTTCAGCGACTTCATCGATCTGCAATTCAAACCCACCAGCAAAGAAGAAGGACGCCTGGAAAGTGAGGGCGGTGGCGGTGTCGCGGTAGGGAATGCCGATCTGGTCGGCGAAACCGAATACGAGTACGAAGGCCACACCTATCGCCTGAAAAACGGCGCCGTGGTCATTGCCGCGATCACCTCCTGCACCAACACCTCCAACCCGAGCGTGATGATGGCCGCCGGACTGCTGGCGAAAAAAGCCGTGGAGAAAGGCCTGACCCGCAAACCGTGGGTGAAGAGTTCGCTGGCGCCGGGCTCGAAAGTGGTCACCGACTACTACAAGGCTGCGGGGTTGACGCAATACCTCGATCAGCTCGGGTTTTCACTGGTCGGCTACGGCTGCACCACCTGCATCGGCAACTCCGGGCCGCTGCCGGAACCGATCGAGAAAGCCATCCAGAAAGCCGACCTGACCGTGGCATCAGTGCTCTCCGGCAACCGCAACTTCGAAGGCCGCGTGCATCCGTTGGTGAAAACCAACTGGCTGGCCTCGCCGCCCTTGGTGGTCGCCTACGCTTTGGCCGGCAGCGTGCGCAGCGACATCAGCAGCGAACCGCTGGGCGAAGATCAGCAAGGCAATCCGGTGTATCTGCGGGATATCTGGCCAAGCAGCAAAGAGATCGCCGATGCGGTGAATCAGGTCAGCACGGCAATGTTCCACAAGGAATACGCCGAGGTGTTCGCCGGTGATGAACAATGGCAAGCCATCGAAGTGCCGCAGGCCGCGACTTACGTGTGGCAGGACGACTCCACCTACATCCAGCATCCGCCGTTCTTCGACGACATTTCCGGGCCGCTGCCGGAAATCAAGGATGTCAAAGGTGCGCGGGTGTTGGCCCTGCTCGGCGATTCGGTAACCACCGACCACATCTCCCCTGCCGGCAACATCAAGGCTGACAGCCCGGCCGGACGTTATCTGCGCGAAAAGGGTGTCGAGCCTCGGGACTTCAACTCTTACGGCTCACGTCGCGGCAATCATGAAGTGATGATGCGCGGTACCTTCGCCAATATCCGTATCCGCAATGAAATGCTCGGTGGTGAAGAAGGTGGCAACACGGTCTACATTCCGACCGGCGAGAAACTGGCGATCTACGACGCGGCGATGAAGTATCAGGCTTCGGGCACGCCGCTGGTGGTGATTGCCGGGCAAGAATACGGCACCGGTTCCAGCCGCGACTGGGCGGCCAAGGGCACCAATCTGTTGGGGGTGAAAGCGGTGATCGCCGAAAGCTTCGAGCGGATTCACCGTTCCAATCTGGTGGGCATGGGCGTATTGCCGCTGCAGTTCAAGCTCGATCAGAATCGCAAGAGCCTCAACCTCACCGGCAAGGAAACCTTTGAGATCCAGGGGCTGACCGGCGTCGAGCTGACACCGCGGATGAATTTGCCGCTGGTGATCACCCGTGAGGATGGCCGTCAGGAAAAGATCGAGGTGCTGTGCCGGATCGATACGTTGAATGAGGTGGAGTACTTCAAGTCAGGCGGAATTCTGCATTACGTCCTGCGCCAATTGATCGCATCGTAAGATCTGCGGATGCAGAAACACCGCCATTCGGCGGTGTTTCTGTTAGAGCAATGCACTTTTCTGTGGACGAAAAAAAACCCGCCGAAGCGGGTTTTTCCCAAGACCATTATCGACTCCCTGTCGGCAGCGATCCTTGCAAATGGTCGATCATCCGTGATCCTGAAACACTCCCTGTGTCTCAGTTGATGTGTGTAGATTACCCACTGGATCCAATCGGCAATAGTCGTAAAAGCTACCAGTGCGTGTAAGACATTCGCCATAGCAACCCTTCCGAAAACCCCTAGCCGTGTCAGGCATCGAGCATGGACGCCGCGATCTGCGCGATTTTCAGTTGCCCCGAGGCCTGTTCCAGCGCGTCATCCTCCAAAAACCAGGCTGCAGACAAACCGGAAAACGCCAATACCCATTGCATCAGCCTGCGTCGATCAAGCCCGGCAGCCTCGACAATCACATCCAGTTGCCGGCGAAAGCGCTGGGGATCGGTGGCTGTCGGCAAGTCCGGGTTGCAAATCAGGTTGGCGTAATCAAAACCGCGCTCGCCCCTGACCCGTTTCGGATCGATGGCCAGCCAGCCGCGCGATTGGAAATCCAGCACATTGTCGTGGTGCATATCGCCATGCAGCACCACCACATCCTGTGGATCGGCGAGCAGGGTTTCGGCGGTTTGCAGGCTCAGGCTGTAGAGACCGTCATGTTGGTCAGCAGCAACGCGCAGCGAAGCAAACCATGGCCGCAACTCCACCAACGGCGGGGGCGGCGTTTCGCGCGGTGCATGCAATCGCGCCAGCGCCGAACACAGAATCCGGCTCGCCTCGACGTCTTCGCCGTTCATCGCCATGTGCATCAGCGAGCGGCTGCCCATGGCGCGCTCCATCAGCAAGCCATCTTCGTGATGCGCCAACACTTGCGCAGCACCATCACCGCCCCACCAGGTCATCAACCGATTGCCGTACTTCTCGTCGACATCCAGCGCAATCTTGAGCATCGCCGGCGTGTCGTTCAGGCGTACCGGCAACAAACGGCTGCCGGATGTGATGATCGGCGCACCGTCCGGCACCAGTGCCCAGCGCTCGAGCCAAGGTTCGAAAATATCAGCCACCGTCACGCTCGCGGGCCTTGGCGCTCTCGACAAGAAACTGTTCGAGTCGGCTCAACTGTTCTTCCCAGCCACGGCTATCCATGTAATACGCCTCTTTCTGGCGAATGTCGGGAATGTGCGCGAAGCCCGATTCAGAGACCTTCAGCAGCGTTCCGCCCTCGAAGTCTGCCAGCTCGAACCTGACCAGCGTGGTCGGCTCCTGGGAATAGTCGATCTTCGGATTGACTGCATACGGATGCCAGCGAAACGAAAACAACTGCTGCGGCTCGACCCGCTCGATCAGCACATTCCACAACACATGTTCATAACCTGGATACGTGACCTGCCCTTGCGTCCATTCACCGGCAATAAACCGTCTGCCCTCAAGCGCCACCCCAAACCACTGGCCAAACGCTTCGGCATCGACCAATGCACGCCAGACATGCGAACGCGGCGCCTTGAGCGTGATTTTGCGTTCGAAACTATTGGGTACTGGTTTCATACGTCACCTCCTGTTCTGAACACTAGGCCTGTATGACCACATGTCCAATGTGAAGTTGTATCAGGGCGGTGCAGTCGTTCACCAGCAAGGACACATCAAGCTGCACTTTTTTACCGGTGCCGTGATGGTTCCAGACACCCTGCGCCCATCGAAACTGTTACCTTTTCCAGCGAATTTGAATCTACAAGGACGAATCATGCCGCCATCCCTCGCGGAACGTTACCGCGGAGCCCTGCTCGGTCTTGCGTGCGGCGACGCTGTCGGTACTACGGTTGAGTTCAAACCACGGGGATCATTCCAACCGTTGACCGATATGATCGGTGGTGGCCCATTCCACCTCAAGCCCGGGCAATGGACCGATGACACCTCGATGGCGCTGTGTCTGGCGGAAAGCCTGTTGAACAAAAATGGTTTCAATGCTGCTGATCAAATGGGCCGCTACCTCAACTGGTGGCAATGGGGTTATCTGAGTTCGACCGGTGAGTGTTTCGATATCGGCATGACCGTCAGTCAGGCGCTGGCGCAATATCAACAAACCGCTGATCCCTTCGCCGGTTCGCCCGACCCGTACAGCGCCGGCAACGGTTCGCTGATGCGCCTGGTACCGGTGGTGCTGTTCTACTTTCCCGACGCCCGGCAAATCCAGAGCTTTGCCGCCGACAGCTCGCGAACCACCCACGCAGCACCTGAAGCCATCGAATGCTGCCAATTGTTGGCCGCGGTGATCGCCAGTGCGCTTGAAGGCGCGAGCAAAGCAGAACTGCGTCAACTGCCACTCGCCAGTTTCTCGCAGCCCAAGGTCGCTTCCATCGCGCGTGGCGATTATCTCAGCCTGTCCGAGACGGACATCAAGGGCAGCGGCTACAGCGTACAGTCGCTGGAAGCGGCGTTGTGGTGCTTTCATCACACGAACAGCTTCGAAGCCGCCATTTTGCAAGCCGCCAACCTGGGCGATGACGCCGACACCACCGCCGCGATTACCGGTCAGTTGGCCGGCGCCTATTACGGCGTGCGGGGGATTCCTGAACACTGGCTGGAAAAGCTGCACGACGGTGAAGAGATTGCGGCGACCGCCGACCGTTTGCTCGCGGCTTCCCGAATGCGCCCGCAAGAATAGACGCGACACAGCCGCTACACTGCTCGGCACTTACCTTCGATACAGCGAGATTTGACCATGTCCCCACGCCTGCTTCTGGCCCTGTCACCCTTTCTGTTGACTCCCCTCGCCCACGCCGCCGTCGACTGCGCGAATGCCAGCGATCAGGCGACGATGAATCAATGCGCCGGGGAGGACTCCAAAGCGGCGGACAAGGCGTTGAACGCGGTGTATCAGCAAATCACCGGGCGTTTGAAGGACAACCCGGATGGCAAGAAGCTGTTGGTCAGTGCACAACGGGCGTGGATCGGGTTTCGCGATGCAGAGTGCAAGTTTTCATCGTCCGGAGTTACTGGCGGGAGCGTTTATCCGTTGATCTACAGCAACTGCCTGACGAGCGTGACCAAGGTGCGGGTTGAGGCGCTGAAACAGTATTTGAAGTGTGAAGAAGGTGACATGAGCTGCCCGGTGCCGGGGGCCTGATTTTTGCGGCGGTGTTGAGGGATCTTTCGCGAGCAGGCTCTCTCCCACATCGGAATGCATTTCAAATGTGGGTTAACGCCCGTGCAATGCGTTGCGCGTGATCATGTTTTGCTCAGGCCGATACGACTCGGCCCTGTGCACACTCGCGCACACGACAGGTGCACCACTGCGCAAACTTTCCTCAAGCAACTGAGGGGGACTGGTCGGTCAACTTGAAAAAGGTTCGCCGCTCGCGGGAAAACTTCATTACCGAAATCAAGTAAGCCCTATACGAGCGGGCGACTGAAGCATGCCTGTGGCGTGTGTCCCCGCTCTAATCAATCCCTGCCCCGTCATCGATACCAGCGCTCACCGAGTGGATCGCGCCCCTCCTCTGCTATGGACTTGCTTCGAATTCGACAGCCTATCGACATTGAAATCCCCCAAAGCGAATGCACTGAAGATGCTGCTGTAGCCCCGGCACCTCGACACCAAGAGCGACCTTCACAAAATAGGAACAATTTATTATTGCGATTCGATAATTTAACATCGAGAATTAGTCATTCCCAATGACACCGCAAGGATTTTTCATGAGTACTCGTAACAACGGATTGGCACTGCAACGCATGCATTGGGTCGGACTACTGGCAGCGATTCTTGTCTGGGTTTTGGGGGTGACCGAGGTTGGTGGCAACGCTTCGATCTGGCTCTTCAAAACGGATGAAATGCTCGCGGCTCTGCTCTACGCCTTCGCCGAAAACTCGCCGCAATTGCTTGATCCGTTTGTCGAAGGTGCGCTGCTTGCCCCTGACACATGGCTCTCGCCACTGGTCACTGCGCTGCTCGTCGTTCTGGATTTCCTGCCCGTTCTGCTTTCGACCTACGTACTCTGGCTGACAGGGTTGTTTTTTCTGCGCTTGTCCCGCGGCGAAACCTGGACCGAGCGCAACATCAAGCTGCTGTGGCGAGTAGGGATTCTGTGCATCATCTCTCCGGCCGCGTACCCGCTGGTAGAGACCTTGCAAGGTTTGACACTGTCGATTGATCTGCCACCTGGAGATCGCATTTTTCAGTTCTCGATCGGCCTGTCTTCCACTTCTGCCTACGAGATTGTCAAAGGCGTATTGCTCTGTTTGTTTTCAATTATCATGCGCGATGCAAAAGTACTCAGCGATGAGCAAAGCCAATACATATAGAACAATACAATGACCATTATCGTCCGCCTTGACGTTGTCATGGCCACGCAAAAAATTCGCTCGAAAGAGTTGGCCAGCCTGCTGGGCATCACCGAGGCCAATCTGTCATTACTGAAGAATGGCAAGGTCAAGGGCGTGAAGATGGCCACCCTGGACAAGCTCTGCGCAGCACTCGATTGCCAGCCAGGCGATTTGCTGGAATACCAGAAAGACTGAGCCTTGCGCAGGCGCGCAAGTTAATTGTCGCCAGTCCACACCGTTTAACTCTTATTCAATCCTTAGTTTATAAGGCGGCTTTGTCATGACCCGGTTTTTACTCTGCGCGCTGTTTTTACTGACAGCGTTGATCAGCGGCTGCGCCACGCAAATGGACGTAGCGCTAAATGCGACACCCGATCCGGACTATCATTTTGACCGAAAGGCGATTGTGCTGGTGACGTCTGCGAGTGGCAGCGACGAAAACGCTCTTAATGCCCGCTACTATCTTCGCGACATGGTTAACGCGCTGAAAGACAGAGGTTTCCAGGAGGTCTATACCGACGCCAGTCTGCCGAAGAACCATGCGCCGATAAAAATGACCGTCAGCCTCGATGTCGGCAGCCGACAGGTGACCTACCGCTATACCGCCACCGACTATGGGCAAGTGCCGACCAGCACCTCTACCGTGTGCAAGACCAGCAAGAAAAAAAACGATCGACTGACCTGCACGAGTAAACCGAACACGACCTATGGACCGGTAGGGACCTCGGAGCGCACCGGTCACACCACGCTCAGCACCTTCGTTGCCACTGCCCGCGATGATGTCAGTAAGCGCCCGGTCTACCTGCTCCGCGCTTCGTCCTATAACGAGGACTGCCAATCCTCCAAGGTTGAAGACTTTCTAGTGGAACAAGGCTTGCAGAACCTGAACTTCGAGGACCGTCTGCAGCGCAATTACACCGTCACGATGCCCGAGGGTTACCGCTGCAAATAGGCTTTGCAGGACAGTTCACAGTACCGGCTCAGCTTGCATGAGCCGGTACTGTGAACTGTTGAAGGTTAAACGTGCGGGTCACCCGGCGCTTTGGTCGGCGCGGCGTACTGCGGCTTGAGATGGCCGTCCTGATCAAGCAGCCAGGCGTCCATGATCTGCCGCACCACAGGGCCTGCGACACGACCGCCAGCCTCGCCGTTTTCGATCATCACCGAAATCGCGATCTTCGGATGCTCCGCTGGGGCGAAGCCAACGAACAAGGCGTTGTCGCGATGGCGTTCCAGGGTTTTCTCGCGGTTGTATCGCTCGCCCTGCTTGATCGCCACCACTTGCGCGGTACCACTCTTGCCGGCGATGCGATATTGCGCACCGGCGGCGGCCGCACGCGCGATACCCCGGGCATCGTGCATCACCATCTGCATGCCGTGATTGACCTGCTCCCAGTCTCGCGGATCCTTGAGCAGGATGTTCGGCATCGGATGCTCATCGACCGGGGCGATGCCATCGACGGTTTTAGCCAGGTGCGGCCGGTTCCATACACCTTTGTTAGCGATCAATGCCGTGGCTTGAGCCAGTTGCAGCGGCGTGACCTGCATGTAGCCCTGGCCGATGCCAAGGATGACCGTTTCGCCAGGGAACCAGGCTTGCCGGCGGGTCGCACGTTTCCATGCTTGCGATGGCATCAGGCCGGGCGACTCTTCGAACATGTCCAGCGAGACTTTCTCGCCGAGGCCGAACATCGCCATGTAATCGTGCAGTCGATCGATACCGAGCTTGTGGGCCAGATCATAGAAATAGGTGTCATTGGAACGCATGATTGCCGCGTCCATGTCTACCCAACCGTCGCCGCTGTGATTCCAGTTGCGATACTTGTGATCGAAGTCCGGGAGCTGGTAATAACCGGGGTCGAAGACGCGGGTTTGCGGCGTCACAACACCAGCGTCTAGACCGGCGATGGCCACCTCTGGCTTGATCGTCGAGCCCGGTGCATAGAGGCCGCGCAGTACGCGGTTGAACAAAGGCCGGTCGATCGAATCTCGCAGTGCCGAATATTCCTTGGAGCTGATACCGGTGACGAACAGATTCGGATCGAAGCTGGGATTGCTGACCATGGCCAACACTTCGCCGGTCGACGGATCGAGCGCTACCACCGAACCACGACGATCGCCAAGCGCGGCTTCGGCAGCTTCCTGCAGCTTGATATCGAGGCTCAGGACGATGTTCTGACCAGGCACCGGATCGGTGTGTTTGAGCACGCGGAGTACGCGACCCTGGGCGTTGGTTTCGACTTCC
>Ga0307510_10002432_pt1 | contig 21137 bp, 22 predicted proteins | sample 12_EM_MG_FD_207224 | JGI IMG/M metagenome (GOLD analysis project Ga0307510, IMG submission 207224) | Populus trichocarpa ectomycorrhiza microbial communities from riparian zone in the Pacific Northwest, United States - 12_EM | ecosystem: Host-associated > Plants > Roots > Unclassified | place... | reverse complement strand
GGGTCGTGGAGCGCGCGAAATTCCAGTGTGGAGCAGTCATCTGCCGTCCCAGGGGTAGGCCACGAGGACAGCGTCTAGTCCGAGGACCACCCGGTTTCAGCCCCTTATTTTCCTCATCCCTCTGCTCCTCCTCGGACACCCCTCCCGGACCTTCCCCCCCGTCATCCTTTCGTTGCACGAGTCTGATAGTGCACATGGCCATTTTCGATCAGTTTCTACCTCTTCGCCTGGCCCACGGCTGGCTGACTTCCCCAACTCCTCCATCAAAGTCCCCCATCTGAATAGGTAGCGTGACCTGTCCCGGGTTTTTTCTGTATCCAATTACCAAATTTGAGGTGACGCAGCCGTCGGGCACTTGCACTAGTACGGCGGCCAGTGCCCTCGGTTTCCCACCATGGGTAGAGAGCGCCACTCGTGCCAAGGTTGGGTCGTTGGTGAACTTTTTGACACGTAGTAGCTGCATTGTGCGGTGCACTACAGCAACAGGTATAACAACCCCTAGACAGCTACACAGCCAGTCCATTCATGCGAATATGTCTCGGCAGGTCCTGAGCGTACAACACCAATTTCAAGCCTTGTTACTGGTCTACACCCCGCCAATGTCTGTTTTTCGGCATGGGCCCTGCTCTGTTGCAACCCCCACAAGTCCCTCTGAGTTACGGTGCTATATTATATCCTTGTTAAGATCAACCCCGCTAATGCCAATTACTGCACAGGAAACAAAGGAAGGTCGACGGGCGTCGTTAGTCAGGTGTTTCTTCCCATGACCTGCTTGCGTCAGGTGCCTGTGGACACCCGACTCGAACGAAGATAAGGCGAGGGAACCACAGAACCAGCACCGCCCATCATATTGTGTTGCTAGGTGAGTCCCGCATCCCATATTGTCGGTACCCATTCTAACGAGCCCTCTTTGCCCTCGTTGCGCCATGAACGGCTCCACTTCATCACCCTCCCACATAGTTAGCGGGAACATCCTATTAAATCAACACAATAACAGTGTAGACCTTCCAAATGAAGGGAAGGCCGATCTTGTCCATGACCCACAGCTCCTTTTTTTTCTGAACTGTTCCAAGGAAAGGCCTTGCAGTTCAATGTGCCTACTCCCCTGTCCCAATTATGCGTAGGGTAACAAGTACATTAAATTCCGGCGTCTGTTGTCGTGACTAATTCTAGCTCCCACGTAGTCACTCGCACAGGGGCGTGCCATCCTTGTTCCTGTCCCTTCAAAGTTAAATAAGTCAACGCTATATTAAAACCAACTTGCGTCGCCCTAACCGCCCTCCTCTGGCAGGTTAGAAGTACGTCAAATTTGTAGATAACATCTATCTTCCGGGGACTTACCCTAGCATCGACGTAGGTTTTCTCAATACAAGGAGGCGCCAGTCTGGTGGACGACCCTCCACTGTTTGTTACGCCAGCGTTCCAGAGTCAAGTTACTCGACTCGACGCGCCCGCGGATTACCCGTGCCCTATATATGAGCGGAATTCCGCTGCAGTCAATAGAGAAATTGACACCTCCGGGCATTCCTGCCGCGTTCCTTTGCCTCTTGCAACTTTGTCCATGGAGGGGCGATCGTTATGACAATCTAAAAAGCGCTGGAAAACGAGACATACAAAGCAGTGCCAAATATACGACCCGGATGCGCTCGTGAAAAGGTTTATCGATGATGAGTTCTGATCGGGTCGGCGGCAGGTCACAGGTCGAAATTCGGGCCGAAGGGCTAGGTAAGATCAACGTTTGGGCAGGTTGGTGGGGCCACAAGCAAAAGGAATTCAATCAATAAGGGTCCAGAGTGTGTGTGGGTTAGTGTGCCTTTCAGTTCTCCTTTGTCCTTTCTCATCGAGTTACTTTGCAGTTAAGAATTGTGTCCTGGCACGGTAAATCCCCCGCACCTGGCGCAAACGTACTTATTTGTGTGAGAAAGCCCCGTTTACACACAATGCTTTACGCCCAGAATATGCTTGGTATGTTTCGTCCTACCGTTAGGTACAACAAGGGTGGTCTAACAAGGAAGGCTTTGTAGCGTCTTTTGCATCACAAATTAGCAAAATACCAAGGTTTCCGTATGCGCACGGTATGATGGCTAACTGATGCACGATTTTCTCGGTCTCTACCTCCAACTGCAAACGCCCTACGTGTGAGTATTGACAAGCTGACTGAACTGGGCGGATACCTCCAGTCGTTTCGTCCTCCACTATGTTTGGTTGCGTAGGTTGCTAGTGGCAGGAGTACGTATGATGATTATCACAGGCGCCTAAAATGTACAAAAATGTAGCTCGACATGAGGTGCAGTGATACCAAATATACAACGTAATGATGATCTTAAGTTGCACCAAGAACTCGAACGGCGACGTTATGAGGCATCAACCGATATCAACCCATTGTGATGGGTGATGATAACATTGAGATGAGACGGGCTGGTGGCGGCCCGGTGCACATGATGCAAATTATATAAGCAAGTGAGGAAATAAAACAAACGCAAAAATGTGTATTCTCATTACTGTATTGAACGAGGTACATTCATGTGATGTATTAAAGATCGACCTTTCACCACTCTTTCACTTGAACCAGCTATCCAAATACCCGTGTGGCACTGCGACAAGAGGAGAGGTCTGAGAGACCATTTAGGGCAGAGCCGAGGAGCTCAGATGAAAAATGGCGAACCTCGGTGCAACCATGTTACTTGTGGGTGTGTCGAGATTGGGTGAGCTAACCGTGTATGAGTTCTTCCAATTGAGGGCAATATTCATTTCGTCCTTCTCGTTCAATTCAGGAGGAGATAACCTGAGAAATGCAATACGAGAGGAAGATGACGGTCTGTGGAGACATAGTAAGCTTGAGGAACCCATACAACAATGGTCCTCGACTATCATTGGTGGATATGATGGAAAACTGTCGACTGGGACCGCACCTTCAACACTCGCTACCTCCAACTTTGGGTAAGCGTCGCTCTCCTCTCTTGGTGATAGAGGCGATTCAACAGTCTTCGGAGCGGAATCGGTGGCCCTTGGCCCTCGGGCGCGAGTGCCGTCATGCCCGGCTGGTTCGAACTGACCTTGACCAGGGCGGAGTGCATTATCTAACAATTGGGTGCTGAAGTTCTTCCCTACGACATTAATAAAGTCCAAGGAAAGCTAAAAGGAGGCGTCACCAGGCTCAAATAGACTTCTCTCGCAAGCGCATCCACGTCAGGATTGTAGGAGTTGTTGGTGCTGAGGGTTGAGGGATTTTTGAAGGAGGGAGGGTAGCGTTAAGATGTGGCCACTGCGAGTGTAATGGTCATGGCATCCTACGCTGTAACATTGATGTGGTCAGCGTCTCAAAGACGTGCGGTTGATACATTGCTCTCTGATACTGCTGTCGTGGCAACCCAGATGGCTCATGTTCATCTATGGATCTGGTCAAAGAAGCTAGCCACAAGGCTGACATGCGACTACGTGTTAGTTGTTCCCTTTCCACCTATCGAGCCCTCCATTACGATGTACTCACCAACTATACCAACATCTAAGTCCAGCTGCACAGAACGGTGTACCGAGTTCGCGGTAATTGAGTATCGAAAAAATCTCCGCCGGGTGGTGTCCATCGTTTGTTGGGGTATCGCTACGCGTAGGAAGGCGATGCGAGATGCGAAGGTCGTTGGAGTGTGGTGTGTACTGTATAGTGGCTGGGCACCAGTATAAGCGTCGAAGGGAGAGCTTGTGGCGGAATATAAATCGGGTTCAAAGAAAAAGATGAGGGAGATGATTACTCACCAGTGCTCACCGTGGACATCCCTCTAATTATGTAGCTAGGCTTCCTTCTTCTGAGATATGTACTTCCGGAGCCTGAAGCCAACTACCATAGTAGAAATGCAATTGCCCAATCCCACAGTGAGATTCAGGGGTCGGAATACGTTGAGTACTTGCGGAAGCTCGCTAGTGTTGAATATTGAATCCCCGGCTACGCGTCAATCCGCTGGTGGCATTGGCAGATTCGCTCTCCTCGGCGTCAAGGGGAAAGCTCTCCGCAAGATGACGTTGCCCTCATTCAGTTCACGGGAAGTACCTTGTAGGACATTGCCTGGAGCCGGAGGAGTGTTCTCGGGTGAGTTTCGACTGAGAGATTCAGAAATTGAACTCTTAGTCTCGGTGTCCACAGTACAACTTGAACACTACCTCCTCGTGGCTTTGAATCGCCAAAGTCCGGTGCCATACCCGCAGTTCGACAACTTTGGCGTACGACTCCCTTGGTAGCGTAGCATGCATCAACTACGTACATGGCGTGGCTGTGAGAAAATCGTGCCATTCATATGAACGGGGGAACATTACCGAAGGTTCCGCATAGTTCCATCTAGTATGGGCAGACGAGCTTGATTCGGTGCGTTTGTTATTTCCAGATGGGTCATTCCGATGACAATGGTCGACCAAGAGCTGTTCCTTTTTCCAAATTTGGTCTCGCTATCGGTGGCGTGCTCAACTCGTTATGGCAGCGCGTCATCCGCGTCGCGGCTGCGCCTCTGTCTTGCAGAAGGTTCAGATCTTCGACATGCGGGAATGAAAGGAATTACCAGTGGGAAAACCCCCCAGTAGGGCGCAAGCTCAGTTACAGCCCTGATATCCATCAGCTATCAAGGGGTGGGGCTAACAGCCTAACGCCCTGAGCCTCGTTGTGCGCGCAAACGAGTAATGACCGTTGCACACCCCTACAAAGGGCACTATTCTGTGTGAAATACTGATAAATAGCAACATGGTGTCTACTTGCCTAGTAGCGTCATTCTGGGCGTCCTCCTTTTTGCTTGATCGACGACGGGAGTCCCGGAATCGATTGGATGATCGGAGCTACTCGCGGCGCTCAACAGGACCATAAGCCTCAGAACGACCCCTATCTGGTTCGTAGGAGCTAGGAGCGAAGGGCCCCTGCCTATGGGTCCATATAAAATGACTTGCAACCGTCGTCGACAATGCGAAAACCTAGTACAAAGGGTCAACCAGACTTGTCGAGCTTCCTCACATAAGATTTGCCTACCATAGCTGTATTCGTCAACATTACTAACATCTCCAGATTTGGCGTCGACATTGCCCATTGCGACCAACCGCCAAGCCACTTGTTTTACGACGACGGATCGCAAGAACTGTCGAGAAATCACAGGTATTTTGGCGATAGGTGAGGCCGGTCGACGAATACTGTCGCAGGTAACATGTTGACCTGCCGTTCTTGCCTCCACCATCTTATATTGTACGCCGCAACGGAAGGACGTCCATCGGTGGAGTAAGGCGAAGCCTCCTGGAGTTTGCCCCCACGCCACCGTCATTTCTACTTGAAAATGGCCCAAATCCAGGCTGGTATATGACAAAACATGCGGGGAGCTCGTGGCCTCGTGGCCGTTGGATGGTGGTGGCATGGGCCCTGTTTTGTCGCATCTTGGCAGGACTCAGTGGAAGCCCTGGTTGTCTGAGAGCGAGGGAGGATGGGAGCGGGAGGGGTCTCAGGAAAAAAAAAAAATCCGCGAGCGCTGGTGGTCACCGGAGCTTCGATTTTCTTTGCTTTTCGACCCGGTATGTGGGCAGCAAAAAAGCGCAGTATTCCCGGTCTTCGCGGTGAAAGAAGGACTGGTCGGTCGTTAGTTCTTGGGTGCTAGTTAACTGGAACGCAATACGACCCAGGTTGCTTGCGGGCGAACTTTGCTCAAACAAGAGGGCGTCGGGAGGCGCGCAAAATTCTGGTGTACAGCCATCCATTGTCTAAGGGGTGGGAGACAGAGCGTCTAGTCGAGTAACCCTCCCCCCGTTCCTTTCTCCCCTCAGCTGCTCATCCACACTGGCCCCTCCGTTCCCCTTCAGATTTTCTCATCCTCCGCTTGCATCTTTCTCACGACGAGTGAGCAATTTTCGTTCGTCTAGTCTCCTACCCCTTCCCTGGTCTTTGGCTGGTTTGCACTTCCTAGTACAGCAAGATCTTGGCACCCGCCCCCATCTGAATCGGTATTGTTGGATCGTCACGGGTTCATACCCTGTTCCAATGTCCAATTTCCAGGCTATATGAATGTCGGGAAGTGGCACCGGCCTAGCCACGGGTACGGGCACCGACCCGCCAAGCCAGAATGCCTATCGAAGCTGGCCGTTCCATGATCCTCATGGGACGGTAGCCAGTAGAACCACCGCCCGCGTCGCTGCGTTATGCGGTACACTACAACCCCCACGTATCATGATTCTGGACGACGACATAGCCTTTCATCCGTCCGTATAACTTTCGACAAGTTTTTGGCTGTGCAACACGAACTTCGAACTTGAAGTGCAACCCTGATGACCTCCTCTCCACCAAAGTCTGTCTTGTGATCCTCACACACACTTCAAATTCGTTGGATCATGGTGCCAGTGCCATCTTGGAACCTTATTGAGATAAGGTCAAGCATACCCTTTTGCCCTTGATCGTAGAGAAAAAATAGAAGAACGGCACCATCCTTTCATCAGATTTGTCTATCCTTCACCGTGTTTTGCCGGGTGCCTTTGGCACTGTTGTAAGCATAGCGGAGCCCATTGGTGGTGCCGATGCCAGTGAACCAATTTTATAAATTTCCGTGCCTTGTGAGTAGAAGAGTTGCCTTCCCTCCACGCTCCCTGCGAGTCCTTCACCCCCCCCCCCCCCGGGCCCACTAGCGTTATTAGCCTAGCATTCACCTCCTACGTTTACCTTCCCTGTGCCGCCAAAAATCACGCTTCATAATCCCGCGCATGGGCGACCACGAAAATAACCCACCAGAGTTACCCAACCTCAGGCTCAGTCACTGGCCCCCGGAAGTCGTTCAAATGTTCCTACGAGTACGTCAAATGTTTTCAAGGTATCCTATTTCCCTGACATATGTTACCCCGGTTTGTGTCATAGATTCCACAGTCTTTTTATCTGGGGCCGTTCCAAGGCCAACCCATTCAGGACAATGTGACACCGCCCCCCCACCCACACTCGCCGGTGCAACAAGTACGACATTGTCAGGTCATCTGTCGCCATAGCCAATCCTGACATCCACGTAGCCATTCCCGGAATGGGGAGATCCAAGCGGGGTTCCTGACCCCCCAGAGTCTAACGCGTTATGGAATCCAAGTCAACCTGTGCTACCACCACCACCCGACCCAGGCCCTGCCCAGGTAGAAGTACCACAGGTAGAAGTACGCCAACTTCGTAGAAGGCACCTATCTTCCATGACTTACACCAGCGTCGTTGTAGGCACCCCTAGTACAAGAAGACGACGTCCCAGAGTACCACCCTCCGGAATTTGTTGCGCCAGCGGCGGCACCAGTTCAAGATCAAGGTGCTGGACTCGACGCGCCCGGCGCGGGCGTGGACAACCCGCGATGCCCGTGCCCTATATGCGGGCGAACTTTCAAGCGCTGTCAGGAGAGGAACCGCCACCTCCGGTCGTACCTGCCGCATTTTATTCATTGCCCCTTCCCGGATTGTAGATTTAGGTGCGACCGTCCCCACAACTTGGCCAATCACTGGGGGAAGAAACACAGGGGCCAAGCCCCTCAGCAGCAGCAGTGTGAAATATATAACCCAGGGCTATTGGTGACATGGGTCGTCAGTGGTCGGATATTGATGGAGCATGCGATAAATTTTGCACTGTGGGAGGTCAATAGGCGGGCTCAAGAGTTAGGCAAGGAAGGTGCATGGGCAGGGGATTTGTGGGGTCGTCGCCGTATGCGGCTCCACGTGTTTGAACAATAAAGGTGCGGGATGTATGTGTCTATCCCTTCCAGTTATAAAATACCAGTGCGCCTTGGCACTTTTAAAAAAAAACCCATCTTATGCGGAATATTCTGGGCTGGAAACCCTGCGTGTATGGATACCTAGTTTTGTGCCCAGAATATGTACACCACTGTATTGACGCAAAAAGTTGTAATCCGAAACTCTGCTTATTCTACGTAACTTTCCTTATTTCGACTTGCCACCAAAAAATGGAACACGTGACCGATGCCGATGCCCGCCTATGCCAGTGGTAAACGTTAAACCTTGATTTACCTTGGGCGTAGATTTTGTGAATGATTTTCTCAGGCTCTTCGACACACGAGACTGTGCCAGTGGCGACGTCGCGGGATGCGTGATCTTTCGAGGAGCGAAGAATTGAGACGGGCTGGTGGCGAACTGGACTGCTTAATGTCATCGGGATTATATAAGCCAAATGCAATTTTTTTCCCCTGATATTCATCGTTGGATGAACGAACTACATCAATCTTTTAACACTCGCACTTAGTACTAGTTTCATATAGATAAATAGAATGATCTCAAACGGTTAACCGCTCCCTACACAACGAGGGGGTCCGTGGGGCTATTCAGAAAAGTAAGCTCGCCGAGACCCCCAGTTATGTCCCCCAGACGCTCAGACAAAAGGTGGCAGATCAGTGTCGTGCGATTCGTAGATGTGCAGAGATTGAGCGTTAAACGGTATTTCTTCTGTTAACAGATGTAGATGTTTCATCCCTCGTAATCATTCCGTGCGGCGGAGATAGCCTGACAAGTGCAATACGAGTAAATTCTTGGAAGACAAGCAGTTTAGAGAGACCCATACCATAATGACCCTGACCCATCGGTGTTCCATATCACGGAAAATCCACGACTTTGCGCCTAGGTCCCGGTTCCAATACCCTCTACTCCTAATCTTCACAAGCGCCCCTCTTTTCTTGTCGACCCCAACGATTCCACCCTCTTCAGAGGGGAGTTGGTGACACTAAAGCATTCGTGCTGGCCAGCTTTAGGTTTTTTTTTTTTTTTTCCACGTGGAGTTCTTCCCTTCGATATCAGTAACATCTAAGGAACGTTGAGAAGGCACGCTACCAGGCTCAGATAGATTGCTCCGTAGGGTATTCGAGTGAAGATTGTGGCTGTCGACTATGCTAGTGGTTAAGGGGTGGTGCAGTAGCGGTAACCGAGCGGAAAGATGTGTAGATAGCGTTCAAATGTGGTCCCTGCAAGAGATGTGAATGATATGTCAAGGGACGGGATTTAGGCTTCCGATACCGCTGTCGTGGCAATGGCGAATTCTTTTATGTGAATCTAGCAAAAGCTAGCCACAAGGGTCGGTACGCGATTACACGTTAGTTGTCCCTGCCCTTTTCATCCATTGGACCCGTCCAAAGTGTTTTTGGCACTGCGCGGGTCCGGAAATGTAGAACGGCATGCCGAGCACGCTGAAGTTCAGCGAGAGTTATGGGTGTTACTGTTGTGTCCACCGTTTTGTGGGGTAGGATTACATGGTGGAACATGATGGAATGGTCGCGGGTGAGGGTGGGAGTACTTTCATGCGTGCGTTGTCTCGGCCGAGGCAGAACTGGGATATAAATAAGATTTAAAAAAAAATAAAAAAATAAAAAAGATATTCCGTTTACCCTGTGACAACCTCGCCCGGTACAAGACCACTCCGTGACATTGAATCGCAAAGTCCGGTGCTATACTAGCAGTCCAATACCTTTGGCGTACGACTCCCTTGGCAGTGTAGCATGCATCAACTGCGTACATGGCGTGGCTGTGAGAAAATCGTGCCATCGATATGAACGGGGGAACATTACTGAAGGTTCCGCATAGTTCCATCTGGTATGGGCAGACGAGCTTGATTCGGTGCGTTTGTTATTTTCCCGATGGGTCGTTCCGATGACAATGGTCGACCAAGAACTGTTCCTTCAAGTTAGTCCGAATTTGGTCTCGCTATTGGTGGCGTGCTCAACTCGTTATGGTAGCGAGTCATCCGCGTCGCGGCTGTCGCCTCTGTCTTGCAGAAGGTCCAGAGACGATCTTCGACAAGTGGGAATGAAAGGAATTGCCAGTGGGAAAAACCCCCCAATAGGGCGCAAGCTCGGTTACAGCCCTGATATCCATCAGCTATCAACGAGGGGTGGGGCTAATGCCCTGAGCCTCGTTGTGCGCGCAAACGAGTAATGACCGTCGTACATCCCTATAAAGGGTACTCTTCTGTGTAAAAAACTGACAGACTTCAATATGGTGTCTACTTGCCTAGTAGCTTCATTCCGTCTCGTCCCTGCAGGCGTCCTCCTTTTCGCTTGATCGGTGATGAGTGTCCTGTAATCGATTGGATGATCGAAGCTAGTCGCGGCGCCCAACAGGACCCAAAGCCTCAGTACGACCCCTATCTGGTTCGTAGGAGCGAAGGGCCCCTGCCGATGGGTCCATATAAAATGACTTGTAACCCTCGACAATGCGAAAACCTAGTACAAAGGGTCAACCAGACTTGTCGAGCTTCCTCACATCCAAATTTGCCTACCATAGCTGTATTCGTCAACATTACCAACATCTCCAGATTTGGCGTCGACATTGCCCATTGCGACTAACCACCAAGCCACTTGTTTTACGACGACGGATCACAAGAACTGTCGAGAAATCCAAGATATTTTTGGCAATAGGTGAGGCCGGTGATGTCATGATGTCGACGAATACTGTTGCAGATAATATGTTGATCTGTCGTTCTTGCCTCCACTATCTCATAGTGTACGCCGCAATGAAAGGACGTTCGTCGGTGGAGGAAGGCGAAACCGAATAAAGCCTCCCGAGTTTACCCCCACGCCACCATCATTTTCTGCTTGAAACTGCCCAAATCCAGGCTGGTTTATGACAAATTATGTGGGGAGCTCGTCGCCATTTGAGACTGGTGCATAGGCCATGGTTTGTCGCGCATCTTGGCAGGACTCAGTGGAAGCCCTCCATGCTGGATGTCGGAGAGCGAGTAGAAACAGGGGTGACGAAGGGGGCGGGAGGCCTACTGGAATAAAATTCTATCTGCGAACGCTGGTGGTCGCGGCTTCCAGTTTTCTTTCTTTTGAACTCGTGCGTGGGCCAGCGAAAATTGTAGTATTCACTGGTCTTCGCGACAAAAGAGGGACTGGTCTGTCGTTGGTTCTTAGGTGCGGGTTGACTGGAACGTACTCCGCTGGAGCGGAAGGGCGCCTGGCGGTGCGCGAATTCTGGTGTGGACACAGCCATTTCAAGGGGGTGGGAGACGACCCGGAGGAGAGTGTCAAGTCGAATACCCAGTTTCCCCCTTCAGCTGCTCATCCACACTGGTCCCTCCGCTCCCCCTCGGACCTCTTCGTCCTCTCCCCAGGGCCCCTCTGCCTGCATCGTTCTCACGACTCGCGAGCAGTTTTCGTTCGTCTCATCTCCTACCCCTTCCCTGGTCTTTGGCGAGTTCGCCTTTCCCCGATCATCTTGGCACTCACCCTCCTTTGAATTGGTATTTGTGCATCGTCACGGGTTCATACTCTGTTCCAATAACCAATTTCCAGGATACATACATGAATGTTGGGAACTGGCACCGGCCGGCCACGGGCACGGGCACGGGCACCGACGCGCCGAGCCAGAGTACCTGCTGCATGCTGGCCGTTCCATGATTGTTATGGGACGGTAGCTAGTGTAGCACCTACTCGCGGCACTGCGTTATGCGGCACACTACAGCCCCCAAGTACGACGACCCTATACGACTACACAGCCTCTCATTCGGGTGTATATAGTTTGACAAGTTCTGCTGTGGAACGCGAAGTGCAACCCTTCATGGCCTCCCCTCCACCAATGTCTGTCTCGCGATCCACACACGCTTCAAATTCCTTGGATCTTGGTGCCAGATCTATCTCGAACCCTTTTTGAGATAAGATGAAGCAATACCCTTTTTTACCTTTGATCGACAATCAAAAAATCAAAGAACGGCTTCGTCCTTTCGTCAGACGGTTCTATTCTTCACCGTTACTTGCCGGGTGCCCTGGCACTGTTGTAGGTACAGCGGAGCCCATTCGTGGTGCCCATCACAGTTAAGATATAAGTGGGCACTTTTCAATGCCTCCATGAAAAGAAGGGTCACATCCCCCCACACACACACACACCCTCTGCGGATCCCCCCCTGGGCCACTTCTTAGCCTAGCACCCACCTCCTACGCTTACCTTCGCTGTGTTTTCAACAATTACTCATAACCCCACACATGGACGGCTTCGGAATTAATCCACTTGGGCTGTACAACTTGTCCCCGGAAGTCATTCAAATGTTGCTACACGTACGTCGAATGTTTTTTCAAGGTATCCCATTTCCCTGACATATGTCACCCCGGTTCATGTACCACAGATTGCACAGTTGTTGTATCCATGGCTGTTCCAAGGCCAACCCGTTAATCCACTTGAGCTGCACAACTTGTCCCCGGAAGTCACTCAAACGTTGCTACATGTATGTCGAATGTTTTGTCAAGGTATCCCATTTCTCTGACATTTGTCACCCCGGTTCGTGTACCACAGATTGCACAGTTGTTGTTTCCTTGGCTGCTCCAAGGCCAACCTGTTAATCCACTTGGGCTGCACAACTTGTCCCCGGAAATCATTCAAGCGTTGCTACACGTACGTCAAATGTTTGTTCAAGGTATCCCATCTCCCTGACATGCCCGGTTCGTGTACTACAGCTTGCGCAGTTGTTGTATCCATGGCTGTTCCAAGGCCAACCCATTAATCCACTTGGGCTGCACAACTTGTCCCCGGAAATCATTCAAACACTGCTACCCGTACGTCGAATGGTTTTTCAATGTATCCCATTTCCCTGACATATATCACCCCGGTTCGTGTACCACAGCTTGCACAGTTGTTCTATCCGGGACTGTTCCAAGGCCAACCCGTCCAGTACAATGTGGCTCCGTCCCAGCCCGAATCACATACGGTGCAACAAGTATGACTTTGTCAGGTCATCTGTCGCCATAGCTAATCCTGACATTCACATAGCCAGTCCAGTGGGGAAACTCAAACGGGGCTCATGACCATCCAGAGTTAAACATGGAATTGAATCCGGGTCAACCTGTGCAGCCGCTACCACTCTACCCTCCCCAGGAAGAAGTACGTCGATTTCGTAGAAGGCACCTATCTTCCGTGACTTATGCCTGCGCCGTTGTAGGGACCCGGACCCCCGATGCAAGTAGGTCATGGTCTACCATCGCCAGCCCCTGGACTCAACGCGGCGCCCGTGGACACCCCGCAATATCCGTGCCCTATATGCAAGCGAACTTTCAAGCGCACTCAGGAGAGGAACAGACATCTCCGGGCATTCCTGCCGCATAGAATTTATTGCACCTTCCCGCAATGTCCATATAGGGGCGACCGTCACGAAAATTTGGTCACTCACTGGAAGGAGAAACACAGTCACACAAACGGCGGTCAAGCCCCTCAACAGCAGCAGGAGTGCCAGATATATGACTGTAACCAATTAGTGACACAGGTCATCAGTGGTGATATGACGATGGAGAATGCGATAGCTGATGCACTGTCGAAGGTCGAGACGCGAGCCCAAATGCTAGGCAAAGAAGACCAATGGGCAGGGAATTGGTGGGGTCGCCATCCGGGGCCCCACGTGTATAGACAATAAGGGTGCGGGATGTATGTGTCTAGTGCTCCCTTCCCTGAACCCCCCCCCCCCCCGGAGCGCCTTTTTCTCTTCCAATTACTGAACAGTTGTAGAATCGCGCCACAGTCTTGGCATAATTGTTTTATTTTTTTGTTTTAATCCGCTCCACTCCATCCGATTCCGATGTGCACGAATTTTTCTGGGCTGGAAACCCTGCGTGTATAGATACCTAGTTTTGTGCCCAGAATATGTACAGCACTGTATTGACTCAAAATGTTGTAATCTCTCCTTGTTCTACAGTACCTTTCCTCATTTCACCTAGATAACTTACCAAAAAATACCGAGTGGAACACGTGACCGATGAGCGACGCTCGATGATGGCTAGACTGATTATCGTAACTACAGTACTGAAATACAAGCTTGCCCGCCTATACCAGCGGTAAACCTACCTTGGCGTAGATCTTGTGAACGATTTTCTCAGGCACTTCGACACACAAAAGTGTGGCGACTTCGCGGTTCATGATCTTTCGAGGAGCGAGGAGGGGGAATTGAGACGGGCCGGTGTGCTTAGTAGTTGCTTAGTACACGTGGATTATATAAGCCAAATGCGGTGATTTTTTCATTGTTGACGCGTTGACGAACGAACTACACTAGTAACACCAACCATTTAACACTCTCGCACTTGGTTTCATATAGATGAATAGAATGCTCTCAAGAAGTCAACCGCTCGCTACACAACGAGGGGGCCCGTGGGGCTGTTCGGAAAAGTAAGCCCACCGAGACCCCCAGTTATGCCCCAGACGCTCAGACGAAAGGTAGCGGATCAGTGTCGTGCGATTCGTAGATGTGCAGAGGTTGAGCGTTAAACGGCATTTCTTCTGTTGACTGATGTAGATGTTTCATCCCTCATAACCAATCCGTGCGGAGATAGCCTGGCAAGTGCAATACGAAAGTAAATTCTTGGAGGCCAAGCAGTTTAGGGGGACCCATACCATAACTGCATATCACGGACAATCCACGACTTTGTGCCTAAGTCCCGGTCCCAATACCCTCTCTCCTAACCTTCACAAGTGCCGCTCTTTTCTTTGTCGACCCTAACGATCCCACCCTCTTCAGAGAGGAGCTAGTGACTCTAGGGTATGAGTGCTGGCCAGCTTTGGGATATTTTGATTTTTTTTTCCACGTGGAGTTCTTCCCTTCGACATCAGTAATATCTAAGGAACGTTGAGAGGGCACACTACCTGGCTCAGATAGCTCCCGTCGGGGTATTCGAGTGAGGATTGTGGCTGTCGACGGTGCTAGGGGTGAAGGGGTGGTGCAGTAGCGGTAATCGAGCGGGAAGGTCTGTGGATAGCATTCAAATGTAGTCTCTGCAAGAGATGTGGATAATATGTCAAGGGACGGGGTTTTACAAGTAGGCTTCCGATACCGCTGGCGTGGCGATGGCGAATTCTTTCATGTTCATCCGTGAATCTAGCAAAAGCTAGCCACGGGGGTCGGTACGCGATTACACGTTAGTTGTCCCTGCCCTTTCCATCCGTTGCACCCGTTCAAAGTGTTTTTGCCACTGCCCGGGTCCGGAAATGCAGAACGGCATACCGAGCACGGCGAAGTTATGAGTGGTAGGTGTCACACGGTGTTTGGGGCACTTCCGCGCGTCTCGGTCTTTTTTTTTTTTTTTTGAATTCAATTTTATAGTCCTTAGCCTTAGGCCATCAGACTTGCTATGAGAGAATATTTACATGCACGGGACGGTAATCATCATAGGCGGATAGGTAAAAAGGGTTAAAGTGTAGAAGAGGGCAAGTAAAAGGTGTAGAGATGAAAGCGTGGGGTAAGGTTTGTAAGGTGGGCCACAAGGCGGCAAGGTATGTAAGGGACGGGGCCAGGCCGTCAGCTCGGCGCTGGGTACTCACGGAGGTTCCTTCGGCCGTGGCGGGCACAGCCAAAGGAAAGCCTGACCGGCGCGGGAGGAAGGTGAGAAGGGGGGAATCATGGGATCTAGCCAAGGGGTGTGGTTCCACATGCCGCGATGCAACAGGAAAGTCGCGTGCGGGGGTTTGAAGCGAGGGGCAGTCCAGGTGGAAGAAGGGAGGCGACGTCGTCGGCCCGAAGAGAATCGGCAGGTCTCGACGCAGGTCTGGACGCGGGTGATAAGAGTAAAGGGTGAAGGAGTGCGCGTCTCGGTCGGGGCAGAAACTCGCGGGACATAAATCGGATCTAAAAAAAAGAATGAGAAAAGATATTCTGTTTGCCTGCGTGTGACGAGCGCGCCCGAACGTCTTTCTTCTTCGGAATATTTTCCTCAGGGATCAGAAGCTTGCCGTCGTAGTAGGAGTCCCATCGTGATACCAGTACTGTAGGAATTGAGCTGTCATGATATTCGCGGTCCGCGTGCTCCAGAATACGTTGAAAACTTACGCAATTTCGCTGGGTTGGACACTTATTGAATCCCCGGCTACGCGTAAATTTGCCCGCTACGGCGCTACCAGACTCGCCTCTTTGAAGTCAAATCGCAGGGCTCAAAGAAACTGGTCTCCGCGCAAGATAAACTCGCCCCCATCGGTTATACTTTGGAGGTAAACGTGTGGAGAACTGTTGCTCGGTGAGTTTCAAATATCAGATCTGGAAAGCGAACTCTCAACTTCGATGGTCCATCTCATAACATCAAATTTGCCAACGCTCGGTGCCATACCACTAACCCAACACCCGTGATGCACGATTCCCTGGATAGGGTAGCACGCGTCAGCTGCGTGAAATGGTGTGGGTGTGAAAAAAGTCGTGCGACTAAGATTCACGGGGGACATTACCCGGAGGTTCTGCGTGGTCTCCATCTGTTACCGGAGGATGGTCCAATTTGGTGCGTTCAATCCATTCCCTCCTCGGTGGGACACAGAAATGATGACCGGAGAAGCCTATGCCCTTTTCGAATTTGGTCTCGCTATCGATAGTGTACTTGAACCCCGTCGATCCAGCGAGTCGTCCGAGTAGCAAATTCGCCGCTGTCCGGGAGAGGGTTCACGAAAGATCCTCGACGTGTGGGAGTGAAAGGGATCGGTAATGGGAAAACATCCAGCAGGGCGCAAGCTGTCTGGCCCACTTACAGCCCTTGATATTTATCAGGTATCATATCAGGGGGTGGCCCTGGGCTAACGCCACTGGAGCATCGTTGGGCATGCAAGGGGGTAATGGCCGTTATACAACCCTACAAGGGAAAACTTTCGGTGTGAAATACTGACAACGTCTCCGATGTGTGTACTCACCTCGCTGCGTTGTTTTGTTCAAATGGGCGCCTTCATTTATGCTTGACAAGCTGGGCGTGTTCTGCATCGATCATACAATCGAGGCTAACTGCGGCTCTGACTTCAACCCTAAACCTTTGTACGACCTCTATCTAAGCCATCGGAGCGAAGGCCGTTGCTGACGGACCTGGGTATAATGAGTCGCAATCCTCTACGATGCGAAAACTTGATACAAAAGGTCAATCAGACACGTTCCAGCTCCTTCACATTGACGATTTACGTACCATAACTGCATCCGATAGCGTTGCTGATACCCCGCTCCAGATTTGGGTTTGTCCTTGTCTGCTGCGACATCGATCAAGTGAAGATCTACGTTTCCCAGGAACCGTCGACGGGTTCGAGGTATCCAGTGGGTGAGGACTTTGTGTTGGCGAAAAGCCGCTGTCCGTCATATGTTGATGGGTTGTGTCGTGCAGCCTCCATCTCATAGGGTATATGGCAATGAAAGGATGCGCCGTTGGGAGAGTATGATAACGGGTGAGGGCTGAAGCGCTGAAGCCTCTCCGAGCTACCTTCACGCCACCATCATTTCTCTTCGAAGACGTCGGCCCAGATAACCGGTGACAAATCACTGCGTCCTTGTATCTGGGAGTCACGAAGTGCTGATGGGCTACGTTTTGCCGCCCATCTTGGCAATACTCAGCGCAAGCCCTCGATGTGAATTCTCAGAGAGCGAATAAGGATGGATATGTGGATGGAATGGGGCTCTGAAGGAATAAACTGTGCTGGTGGCCCCAAAAGCTTTGGGTTCTTGGGTTCGACCTGGATGTGGGCCCGAATACCGTAGTTGTGACTGCCATCGCGGCAGAAGAACTGGTCAGCAGTTGGTTCTAGGTGGAAAGTGGAACGGAACGCGATCCAGGTTGCAAGCGGACGGGCTTCACGCAGACGAGAGGGTCTCGTGCGGGACGCGGGACCCCACTGCGATCTCTGGAAGAAAGAACCTGCCGTAGAGGGTGTACGTGGGAGGAGAAAGTGACAGCGTCTATGGGGCTTGTTGCCCTCCCTACGTTCCTTTCCCCTCCCTCTGCTCCCTACTTCCAACCCCTTCCCTCTCTGTACTCCCATCGACCTCTTCTCCCTCCCCCCCTCCTTTGAAATCATTTTGACGGTATACGCAACCGTTTGCGTCCATCTTCCACCCTTATCTGATTCTTTGCTTGTCCGCTTTCGAGTCCCCAATACAACAAGGTTCAACACACCGACTGAATCGGTACTGTGGCTGATCCCCGGATTTTTCCTCCGTTTTCCAATGATCAACCTGCAGGTGACGCAGCGTCGGGCACTGGCACTGGCACTGGCACTTGCCATGGGCTCCAACCATGGGCACGGGCGCCCCGCCCGTGCCAGAATTTTCCTGCCCCCAGCTGATCGGCGAACACTTTTGGTATATGTGCGGAGCTACTGTACCGTGCGGTACCCTACAGCCCCAGGTATAACGGCTCCTAGACATTCTACGCAGCCTTCATTCATGTATATATATATCACCAGGTTCTCAACGTTAAGCACGAAGTTCAAGCGTTGGTGGTCTGCCCCCCCATCAAAGTTTGTCTCGTGGCATGGGTTCTCGTTTTACTGCGGCTCTCACGTTTGGTTCAGTTTCGGGTTCCTTGGGGTATTGGTGGGTGCCGTTTTGATCCCGTTTGGGATGAGATGGATTCCGCTCATGAACAATTTGATCGTAACACAAGCCAAAGAAAAAAAAAAGTTGCCGCGTCGATGGTCTGGTGGCTTGTCATTTCTTTTTATCAAGTGCCTATGGCACTTTACCCGAACGAAGATGGGCTACTGGCACCTGGTACTTGCGTCGATGGAACTTATCATGACAAGGTGCCAGGTGAGCCCATTGGCTCTTCCGTGCCATTTAAACAGTGCCTCTGAAGCATCTACGTCCCATGAGTGCCTCTGCTTTCATGGCCCAAACCTGCATCCTGTGCCCCTCCTCATACCTTCATTCCGCCATGAACTGCGCCACCGTATATCCCTCCTACGTAGCCAGCAATGAAAACCAACATTCTGTGTTTTCCCCGAATGGCTTTCCCATGTGGCTAAATGTACGCCAATGGTTTATCGACGGTGTACTGTCGCTCTAACATGTGCCAAATCAACGTAGCCCTTCGAAATGCAAGCGGACACCAAGCTCGTCTCTGCCGTGCCACAGCTTCCTGTGCCAGATCTCCAAAATCAAGCCATCCAACAGCCTAGTATGCTTTGCCAGCCATCTCAGGCCTGGCAACAAGTACGTATTTACCGAATGGATTTATCGCCATGGCGCATGCCGATCCTTCCGTAGAATTTTTTGGTGCAGGAAAATGTCAGCCTGACATATGCGGCCCCACACCTTGATATCCAAGCGCTATACCCAGTTCAATTCGCTCCGGTCGATACTCCCGCAGATCCTGGGCCACCGTCCCATGACTGGTCACCAGTACGTCGGAGGTGCCCATTGCCATAACTTTTTGCTAACATCAACGTAGACTTCTACAACACAGGGAGAGTCTAACCCCTTACAATTTGAGACGTCATGGCCTTCCCAAAGTCAAGTCACCCAAGCCGACAATGCAGTGTTCGTCCAGAAACATGTGTGTCCTCTATGCAACGAGGAGTTCTTCCGAAAACAAGAACGGGATCGTCACATTCGGTCTTTCCTCCCACATTCCTTCTATTGCCCCTTCAGAGATTGTCCTTGGAGAAGCGATCGTCACGATATTCTGAAAAAACACCTACGCACAAAACATGCCCACTTCAAACCTCTGGTTCAGCCGCGATACCAAATATATAACCCGGACACGCTCGTGGAGCTGATCGTCCTTGGTCAGCTGTCGATTGAGTCGGCCGCAGAGTTCGCGGTCTTTTTGGTCAAATGCAGGGCCGACACACTGAAGAAGGTTGGCATATGGGAGAATTGGTGGGGCCGCAAACCGAAGAAGTTTGATCATTCGAGGCCCAGGGTGTGACCTGGTCCCCTTTCTGTTCCCCCCGTACTTCCACACCTACTCGACCAGTACTACTGTGCGGTATAGAATCAGTCTTGGGGCGGTATATCCCCTTAGCCTGGCGCGGACGTAATTTTCGGTGGGAAATCCCGTGTTAGCCTACCCAGTTTCACGCCCAGAATATTATCCTTCGTCATACAACAAGGGGTAAGAGTGTTTTCAGCTAAAAGAGGAAAAGGGTTGCCACAGATTGCTTGGCGTGATCTCCGCTGCAAAGGTACACGACTACTAATAACGCCAACCTATGAAGAGTGTACAATCACAGAGGTACTAAACAATTCCCAGCGTTTATCACCGTAGTGAACTCTGAAGTTTGGATCAGCACAGGCCTGCTTGAAACTCAAAACCTTACAGCTTTCCGACTTCTCGGCCCAAAGTACCCAAGGTAGTAAGGATACCACTGGGAAATTCTGGAGTAGAGTTTGAGTGTTTTGAGTATTAAACAATGTGGGTCTTCTTGCACAGCATTATGAACTGTTATGCTTCATTCCCTTTTTCACATCATCGGAAGTTACGGTTCTGTGTCTGCCTTATAGACCTTAATCCAAACTTTGCCCAAAGTGAGTTGAACTTTGTCGGAGCTAAGTTATCTATCGCTCACGACTTAGATGCCAGTCATCAACGTGGGCTCTCCCGATGCAAAGAGATGATGAGCACGGTGGTGCTCTGTCACCTCGTCACCACACCCCACACTGCTTTCTTTCCAGGACTGTAAGACACAAGATCTTGCATAGAATCGGACTTCAATTGGCGCAGTAAATTGCCTTGATCAGCTACTGTACAGCGTACAATGGGCGCTGGTAAAAATTGACCTAAATGATGGAGGGCGTGTCCCTTTTTCTCCGTACGACATGCCAGATTGTACAGTCATCCCAGTGTTGTTTGCGTCGAAGCCTGCAAATATGAGGACACGCTGCGTACTGCTGCGAACAAGACACTCACACCTTAGTAGCTGACAGATGGCAGTGATATGTTATCTCATCACAACAGGGCACAACAAAACAAAACAAGAACAAATAAAAAACCCGAACTGCTGAGTGAATGTGAGCGATGCGAAGAAGCAATGGCCAATTGATAAGAGTCACAAGTTCCGCCGTGCCCAGCCCTCAAGTGGTTATTCTCGTTGTGTATGGTCCTCTTGACAACCACGCCAACAGAAGGATAATGTTGAAACAAATGCTACCCATGATCATGGCATGACGCATGCTTGCGACTTGAGTCTGTTTGGTAGGTATTTTCAGCGGTTGTCAGACGAGCAAGTATATACCAACACACCCCAGTGAAAAGGGCTACAAAGAATTGATTTCACTACACGTGCGTATGAGTATGTGCTAATCTATCTGTTTTTCAGATCCGCTCAGTAGTCCTCACGGATGCGTTCAACACGTTTCTAAGACGTACAATCGTACAAAGGAGATGACTCGGAGTGCGAATGCTGACAGCGCTGACCCCAACTCACGGAACATTTCAAACTCGGACGTATCACT
>Ga0307510_10002431_pt1 | contig 21138 bp, 25 predicted proteins | sample 12_EM_MG_FD_207224 | JGI IMG/M metagenome (GOLD analysis project Ga0307510, IMG submission 207224) | Populus trichocarpa ectomycorrhiza microbial communities from riparian zone in the Pacific Northwest, United States - 12_EM | ecosystem: Host-associated > Plants > Roots > Unclassified | place... | reverse complement strand
TGCACGCACTTATCCTGAGCGGGTACGAAGCATGGGCAGCAACGGCAATATGGCGCTCGACATTCTCCAAGCATGAAGCATTACGTTTTTGCTGCGCGTCTAGGGTTTGAATGCAATCGGAGGTGGAAATTGTGCGAATAATGGACTTGATGGCGTGAGGTATCAACTTGTACTTCTATGGTTGGTAACCAATGACGGGCGTTGAAACTTGAACGCCCCTGGACTCTTTCAATGACCCCAGTATTGAAGGGTCCCTCACATGCGACAACCACGCCGGATCGGAGTGCTGTCTCGTGCTGCTGCGATCGTTATTGTCCTCGAGGTTGAAACCCCTCCGACAATCGTAGTGACTGCTGCGTCAATCAGCAGCGTGCCAAACAAGACTTTGAATGGTGATTCCTCGGATGCCACGGCTTACGCGTCTACTTCGCATTCTTCCTTGGAAGAGGATACAATATCTTTACGATTCCATTCTTTTAGCCAATGTAACTGTAGTCCGCGCAAGGGCCCCTTGCGGAGAAGCACAATGGGAATGCCAGATCCACGGAGCTTTGTTTTGCGTGTCGGTCATACAGTACACTAATTCTAGAGCGCTGAGTGGCGCGATCGCGTTGCTCTACTTGTTCATCCCTCCATCCCCTTCGACTCCGATGTGCGGCGATTTCAACAAGCCCGCGGAAACGAGCCTTACCCTTATGGCGAACGGCATGAAACAGTCTGGGCGCACAAGGCGCCGGGCCCTCCGGGTGAAATGTCTCGGGAAAGGAATCCGACGGTGTCCGATGAGTGCCTCGTGCTCGTGGCGCCTGTGTCAAGTGACGTTCTCATCTGGACCGCCGACGACTCTTTTTACATACACATATTGTACGTGGCGCATGGGCAGCCTCGAGTTCAGGGGAAAAAAAAAGCTCAACGTTCGTATACCGAAACTTTGGGAGCCTTACAGGCCACGCTGCATCCGCCGTCTGATGGTTGCACATTTTTTTAAAGTTGTGTTCAACGGACGGTATATCCGAAAACAGAATTTGGCAACTCGAACCAGGTTCGAGGTGTCATTGACCCGACGAAAGTTTCTTTGATGCGCACTCACCGGGAGTCCGTCCCACCGTCCTCCCTTTCCCCCTTCCGAGGGCTTCAAGAAAAAAGCGCCCGATGAAATAATGTGCGGTCTATATTGGTAAACGACAGCCTTATAACTTAGAAACTGTATACAATAATGTTGGAAAGTACAGAAGACGGACAGTGTATGCACTATGGTATAATAATGCTATATAAAGGTCTGATAGCACAGTAGAATTGATACGGACGACCAAGATGTGTAACAACGACGAAAGCAGTGAGGTATTACTACTAGGATTAGTGGTATCGACTGGGTTGGGTATCAGAGGAGGATGTCCCCGCGGGAAACCTGTCTTGTGTGTGAGAGAACTTAGGAGAAAAATAAGAGAGTTAGGAAAATTGCGAGGTCATCATGGGGAATGGGGACCGTACGTATGAATCCATAGGCTCCAAATGCGAAGAGGTTTGAGGCATCCAGTGGGACATGGACTGCATATTATCGTAGTATCTATAACCTGAACCAGATGTCTGGGCTACACGAGGGACCCCGCCCAGAGGAGCGGATGAAGAATATTGCTGCTGAGGTGCAGGGGTATAGAGCTGATCCACAGGTGGCAATGTGAGGTATGAATTCGACAGCTCAGGTATCACGGACAGATTTGAATGTGACGAGGGTGGGTGAAATTGGGATCCTGAGCTAACGGGAAGAAGGCTGCCCCATGTGGGTGATGGAGCGAACGATTGAACTTTAAGCCACGCACCTGGACCGGTGCCCAGGGTCCATCAAAGAAGTCATCGAATGACCATGAGGGTGGTGAGGCTGTCCATGAAGGTCACTAATGTACGTCAGCCACAACGAGGCATGTAAGGTTGAAAACCCCGCTTCACCTGTGTCTCCGCAGAGTCAAGGGAGGCAAGTCAAGTTCCGGTAACTCGCGTTTGGGAGGCGTGTGGTGCCTCGTCGGCGGGGTCGAACCCTCAGATATGCCTGAAGAACTGGCCGTAGATGGGCGGACGTCAGGGTGGTCCATATGGATGGAGTCCACTCTTTTCGAGGGGGCCCTCTTTCGCGGTTCAACCCCCACGGGCCAAGTGCACTGGACGGCATATGAGCTTTGCACAAAAAGTCTTCAGACAATGAACCTACGTCTCGTTGACCGTGAGCACACCGGTGGCACTTGGGTTTATTCTCGTCACACTATGAAAAACGGTTTCAGCACCAGGAAAAAAAGGCGGCAACTGCGCAAGGGGCAGGAGACGGAATCGAACCTTGATTTTCTTTTGACGGCAGGTCATACATCCAGTCTTGCTGCGAGTGTATTTGGGTCGCCTGCGCTGTGTCGTGTCTCCTATTCTGGAAAGCGGGGCGGGGAGGTCAAGAGGATTTCCGGTCGCGGGTGGCTGCGAAGACGAGTAGTAGGAGGGCAGATAATGACCCGAGGGTGAGCTGGGGGAAGGCAAAGAGGGTCAGAACAGGCTCAGACATGAACCGAAAGCAGGGACTCGCTAAGATAGGTTGTCGGCCATACTATTTCGGATGGTTCTGGAAGTTGGGATCGACGGACGAGGGAGCCATGGAAGTTATTCTTTGGGACTTATAAACTCCAGGGATGGGAGCCCTGTTCGAGCCGTCGAACCAAGCGACTGCCGGATCACCGCGTATCGGGAAGAGATCGCCGAAAGCAAGATCTCAGGGTTAGTGCCATTTTGTGAACTTTCCTCACCCAAATCAATTGCGCAAATAGAATCGTGCGCCCGTCCGCGCTCCCCAAACAGTGGCCGTGCCACGCGCGGCCTGTGCGTCTTACAACGTGGAAAAGAAGACAGACGAGAGGCAGCTCGGTGGGGAAATTCTGTTACTGTACCCCATCACCCACCAGCCTTGATGACAAAATTTCGTCTTTTTTTTTTCACCCAGCGGGTTCAGGGCCCCTCTGGGGCCTAAAGAATGAATGTTGCGACGCGATGATGTGATAATATTCGGTTTCGGTTTCGTTGGACACCTCCTGCCTATTTCAGTCAAGGCCAGTTCGGGCTTCTCGTTCGATGAAAAGAACACCAGTGCAACAAAGTTCACGACCTTGATTGCTGAACAGTACCCTATGCCTCAAACCTGATGCCCGATGGTGGTGGGCCTTTGAAAAATATACAATTCGTCCCCTCGCAGGACTCGACCACCTCTACCTTTTTTCAGCCTGGGGAGCGGAGCCATTAATCCCGAGAGAATTTAACTCCGCCATAGATCCTCTTGCCGTAGCTGAGATCCACTTGTCAAGTTAGTAAGTTTTTTTCATACTCCCCGTTGTCCTTGTTTCCATTAATGTCCTGGACCGGGTCACTTTACGAATTGCAAACACTCCTCGTTGTCTTGCCGACACCTCTGTAAGGTCATTTTTAAAGCAGTGCCACTTCGGAAACGCGGAATTGGCACCAGCCAATAATCCTCGACGGTGCCAAGTTCGACGAATTCCCACCGCAGTAAACAAAAGAAATTTTCGATGCGCCTCCATCGCAGATGGTTCCGTGGCATTTCCCGCGGGTTCATTTGACAGCCAATACAACATCTCTGCATCTACAATCGTTTCCGTCAGGGCACACCAGACTCGGAATCGCGCCGAGGGAGAAGATGGATCGGATGAAATGTGTCCGTGATCGCACCAGAAAAAAAAAGTACATTTCGTCAAATCTAGATTACATCGCAGTACATTGAAGGGACGGGTTTGTATACTGGATACTGTACGATTACAGAAAATCGAGGGAACCAACGTATTGTCCTTGGGAGATCAAACTTTCGGCCTAGCATGGAAGTTGCTGTCCAGAAGAAATTCTGATGAATGATCACGAGCTGAGGGGAGCCCGCAGATAGACGTAGGGTTGAAACCCGCACGCCTCACCACCAATCCCTGTTTCTATGTGTCCTTATTGTCGCACAGAAGGTCAATCTAATGGTGGCCTCACCTAGAATATGAGCGGAGGCCGTGGGTCGGATGAAAGGATGAAGTCGAGAGGGGGCAGTGAGAAGAGACAAGATCGAACGAACTGAGCTGACGACGCTTTTTAGAGCTGGGTTTGGGTCCCGCTCCGCAAAATCGAGCCAATAGTAATTGTGCAACGGCCCCATACCATAAACTTTATAGCAGATATGTCGTGAGGTTCACAAGGCCAATTATATGATATCACGTAGTTATTGGCGTACGTTAAACATTAGATCCAAAGCACCACCCTGACCTGGATAAGGTTTCACGACATCAGTGGCAAGAAGTTCCGGGAACACCGCCGTCATTAGATGGGAGAAGTTCAACACTGGATCGTATGGACGCGGACGTCCAAAGGTGTTGGACTCCTGTCGGGTCGCTGGTGGAAGGTGGAAGACATCATCTAGAGCCAGCTACCATGGCGGTGCACATCACCTCCCAGACCTGTGCAATCGTATCACAGTGTGATGTCGCGGTACTGAAGGAGATGACCGTGAAACCCGTGGGCGCTGTGTTCAGAGAGTGGTGGCGATCTCTCTAATCCTGTTCTCTGAGGCTGTGAACTTTTGCAGAGAGAACAGCGCAGGTCCTTTCCATAGTTCTAGGCACACAAACATGAGACGAACGAACCGCGACTGGTTGGGTATGAAGGGCGGAACGCATCTAGGTACTGCGCACCCGATACTACCTCGTCTTGATGACTACGAAGAACGAACGGGGAAAAGCGGGTTGATGGTATAGCTGTGTCATATGACGTTTCGAGTGAGGGCTTGTCCAGCGATGAGCATTGCGTAATTGCCGTGCCAAGTACCCCATGGGAACACCTTACTAGCGGAACGGCGGTCAAGGACCTATGAACCAGTCGAACAACCAAGCCCAGCCCCAACCAACCAACCACAATTAACTTAGTTGATTGCGACACAAACCGGGGAACTGAACCATACAAGGAGGTCTTCTGGTGCGAAGGTCCGAGCCTCCACAACTTCATTCTCCATAATCGACAGCTGCGGTATTTGGTGGCGTGCCAGAATGTTGCGAACACGAAGCCAAGTTGGGGCCACCCCGAGAACGACAGCAATTTCCACATGGCGCACACGTCAGAAAGTCGTCAGCTCCGCTCTCTTCGTTCGAAGTTTGACAGCTCATAAGCCCTCCTCGTGATTACGATTGTTCCCCTAGGGTGGAGTGCTGGTACGGGATTGTAGGGGAAAGAACCCAGACAGATGGATCGTTGGATCGCAAGTTGGTGGACTCGGACTCGGACTCGGACTCGCCGACAGAGAGAAACCGTGACGGCGGGAGCCAAGACCCGACAACTTGGCCAGAAAAGCCGCTCAGTCTCGTCCACCGAGTTCTTACAGCATGATCCAGTGAACCCTATAGTGGGACAACATCGAGGGGACCAGACCAAGCATCTTCTTCAACTTGCCACTACAGTATATTGTTTTGTACTTTCTACCTTGTCCCCTCGGGGGTTTCAGAATTCAAGAACCGCCCACGTTTAACCACCATGCTGTATTTCCGCGCTCTCGGGCGTAGAAACTCGCACTGTTTTTGCTTGTACATAACCCGTACATAAGTTTATTTATCGTCTTCCTTTAACAGTACGTCAGAGGCACACCTAACCTACGAGAGGCACTTATCAAACCCGTCTTTAAAAGGAAAGTGCAGCGGTTCGTAAGCACAGTCGAGCGCTCAGCGTCGGCGACTCATCTCTGGGATGAATCGCGCCTGCGAGAACGACGCAGTAGCGATAGGAGTGAACAGTGGTTTTGTTTGTAACCCCGTTTTACGATGAGTTGTTCAAAGTTGTCCCCCTAAATTTCGTGAGCTCCAACTTGCCACGCGTTTCGAAGCCATGGAGTTTGGCATTTTCGACATGTTCCTCAGCTCGGGAGCTATCCACAAACGTTGTCACAGGAAGATTTCATCCAATAAACAGCGTACGGGATGTCTTGCGTGATCCAAAAGTGAGATTGATTAAGAGTGGACTTTTTGTCTTCGATTTCGAGAAGGAGCATGGGTGCTGGCACGATTCTGACAGACGTTCGACAAAGACATCCTTCTCCTGTTGGCAACTGCGCCGTGTGTGTTCTGTTGTTCTGTTCTGTGTGACATGAACATGCGCTGTTTGCACGCTGGCTAACACGAGTCTAAGGCTCAGATTGCTTCTTGATTCCGGTCCTCGTTGAGAGGCATTTACGTGAGTGCCGTTTCAATTTTTTTTCGGCCCTCAACCTGACACCGCTGTCCTGTATCCCCAAGACTCGATCAATCCGTCCTGAACAAAAACTTCAAAATCAAGCCCTAACCATTCTGGGGAATGTAGACAATCAGGTTCACGTGTGGAGAAAATACACTGCTAGCGAGGCTTTTAATCTTTCTATACACACATTCGATTTGAACAAGGGACGATTCGAATCAGACGACGGGATGTGGCCATGAAATATTGAAGGGACGTGGGAAATGTGAGGACAAGGTGTCGAGAATGCGGAGAAAGGATTTCGGAAAACGATGCAAGAGGAAAGATAGCAAGACAGATCGTGGTTTATGGTGTCCGTGATAGCGTCTTCTGAGACCTGTTGCAATCGAGGCAATTATCGAGCATTGGTATGACCATTTCCGTTCGAGCTGGTTCCACTTGAAGGAACATCAGGTAGCGAGGCTTCTTTCCGGCTCGAACTGGGTCGAGAGGTTCTGGGAGGTTCAGTCAGGACATAATCAGCGCGTGGGCTGCTGGTACGCAACAAAGCTTGGCCGTACGAATCCTTAGATTTTCGATTGGGTTTGGGCCAACCCCAAACCTCACGGATCCACCGTTCCATGGGAACCTCCTGCTTCATGATTCTAACGACCCACGGGTGAGTGAGCATATCTTTTGGCGTTGGACGTAGAGCCGGGTCGACCCGTAGACTGGAAGAAATAAGGTCAAGGTGGGGGACACGAGGGAGAGGGGTGAACGACCGCACGTCTCTTTGATGAAATCTTTCATGGCATCGCTCCAACGCACGTCTGCTTCGTCCTCGAGTTGCGGTGGCTAGACGTAAAAAAATGGGTACACCACACCTCACAGTACTGAAATGAAATACGCACCTCGCTTTGCGTAATATAAATCATGAGTTCGATGGGCGGCATGTCACCAGAGAAGGGGAATCGATTTTGTACAAGCTCAAGGAGAGATATGCCCATCGACCAGACATCCGCCTTGATCGAATATTCGAGACCTGAGAGGCGTTCGGGCTGCAAGGCAGGCGCATGTTAGAGGTAGATATTACGTTACAGGCTGAACAGGACTGACAGCCATGTAGAGACTTGTACCAGTGAACGTGCCCGCTACAGATCCGATCAACTCTCCTGAAACACCAAAGTCGCAGAGTTTCACGACACCCTCGCGTGAAAGGAGGATATTAGAAGGTTTGATGTCTCTATGAATGAGCTTCTTTGTATGAAGGTATGCAAGACCCTGCAGGATCTGGAGGCAAGTGGTGAGGATGATTCATGGCATTAAAGCAGGGAGAGGGCGCACCCCTTCCGAGAGCCTCCCAGCAACTTTCTCACCAACCCTGGCACCACGCTCCTTGATACGCTTGCCCACGGCCTCCAAACTCTTCCCTTGGCACATTTCCATTACTACTTTGACCTCGCTGGATGAGGGAGACATATATGCGCCGTAGAAGCGAATGATGTTGGGATGCTTGATTGTGGTGATAATGCCGAGCTCTCGCACGAGCTGCTTCACCGGGGTCTCGTGAGTGGTGATGGTCTTGCGCGCCATGGATTTGCCCGTGCGCCTGTCCCTGACCTCGTGCACGGCACCACCGGCACCTTCTCCGAGCCGAGTAACTTCATCAAAGACATCGTCTGACCATTCGGGTTGTGGCTGATCATCGATCTGCTCCTCCCCGGGATACGTGGGCGGAGGGGGAGTGGAGCGGGTCTGGGCCTCGATATCGGTGATCGTACGACGGACATCCTCCATCGAGAATGGCCTAGTCGTGTTCATGGATGGACGGATAGTGGCATCATCGATGCCACTATCGTTGATTGGAGGCGAGAGGGAAGGTGTCTGCGGACCGCCATAGTAATCACCGCCGTAATGGCCTACGGTTGGTTCGCTGGTCTGACGAGAGCTAGAGGCGCCGCCAATCGCGATCGCGAGCTTGAGGGAGGGCTTGCCTTTACCAGGGGTGGGTGACGGGGTTGGAATTTGAAGAGCTAGCTTTGGCGTGGGTGAGCGCGATAAGGGAGGGCTTGGAGGGACGAGAAGGGAAGGGTTTTCGGGCTTGGGCGCCGGCGGCTTGCGTATGTTTAGAGGGGCGGTCTGTGTAAGAGAATAGGGTGCAGGGGATGCCGACCTTTGGAGGGTGCGAGGACCGTGCGGGCGTGCGGGAACGGGAGCAGGATGGTGAGGCTGACCACCAGAACCGGAGAGTAGCATAGACGACATCGAACTATGGACTACGGTATAGAGTAAAGGCAGGAGAGGATGCAGAGCCAAGAGAGTTGACTCAGGGAAGAATTGGACTGTCGGCGTCGGCGCGAAAGAAATGGCTGGTGCAGAAAGGGTACTGTACGGTGTTACCGCGCAACGTTCATGGCATCGCCGTGGCCGGGGGACCTTCGCCTGGCCTTCGCCGTGCCGTTTCGCCATGTCATTCGTCCATTCATGGGCCCATGACAACGACCCCGGCTCAGTTTAAACACCTTATCATCACCTCCCTTCTCTCACATTATTGCGGTACTGTGGCCGAGTGGTTATGGCGTCACGTTTAGGTCTCGACCAATCCGTGATGGGAAACCTCGCGAGTTCGAATCTCGTCAGTGCCAATTTTTTTTGTTCTCGCCTCATGTTGTGGCTTGTGGCTGAGTGCCACACCGGCATAGAAAGGCAACGTGCTCACAAACTCCACGTACACCGCGGATCAGAACCACCCATTTCAGCTGCCACAAGTCTGAAATGTATTGTACAGCCCTTTGAAAGAGCCGTCGTTCCTCCTGCCTAACAGCGGGGGACTGTAATTTATCACCCTGTATCATCATCATCACCATCATCACCATTATCATGACACCCCAGAATGACCCAGGTCCCAAACCTCCGCCACTGTCTAACTCCCCACCGCCCAGTTCCAGTTCTAGCAGCTGTCCTTCTGCTATCGCCGCTACCCCAAAGCGATCGCAGAAGCGACCAGGCTCCCTCCGCCTGGACTCGATTGGAGTAGATCCCGATCAAATCGTTGGCAAAGTCCTTGTCCGTATCCGACGCTCCCCTACACATCCCGCCGTCACCCTCCATTTCGCTGATAATACCACTTACCAAATCCGAGTCGATGGCTACGACCCTGTCCATCGGGGCATCCCGAAGGAGCTCGAAATGAACTCGGTACTCCTCCCTCTGTTCAAGCCCCCAGGTGGTCAGATCGACGTTCACTTGACGGTCACCCACGCGCGCATGGTCGAATTGAAGGACACCGCCTATCAGTGGTCCGACACGGCCCAAAGTAGGTGGAACGTCGAGCACGTTGCTCTTGCCTTGAAATTCGCAGAGGAGCTTGGATGGCACTGCGTCTGGGCGACCATGGCCGAATATGATGGCGAATTCGGTCCATGTACATTCCGGAGCTTTGATGACGTCTACCTCGCCGAACTGCCTCCGTCGCCCCGAAAACGTGTATCTCCCCAAAAACAGGGCCGCACACCCCGTGGGTTTGGGTCTGGCATCGCTTCGAGACGCTGAAACTTTGGGGCGTCATCTTATTCATTTCCAGTGGATTCTTTCGTCATCTCATTCAGAAATGTGGCATTTCCTGTATACGTCCACCTGCCCACGAGCCTCGCTGCTTTTCATTTGCTGTGCTTTTCCTACTTTGTTGTCATGAGCTTTACTGATCCCAGCATTTGTCCTGTTGTCTTGAAGTCGCAATATCACTGTATTTGTACGACCCTTTATTACTGACACTGACCGCTTCATCCATCAGAAGACTTTTGTGGCCGCTCTGCTCCCTCCCCTTTCAGACATTTTACTCTTGTGTATTTGCGGTACCTGAATCATTACAGACCATCTCAAATCGTGACCATCGTGCTCTGATATTCTGCGTATAGGGACACACTTATCGCAAGTGCTAGTCTAACCCCATCAGGATACTGGGGCCCCTTTCATCGGATCCCTTGACAACGATGTCAGGTCAGGGTAGTTGTGCAGGAACTTGGAATGAAACGTCCAGCCTCTGATTGAGACGTGGCAAAGACGGAGACAAAAGCCAACGGATCTTCCCAAGCACCCGGTATACAGAATACCCGGGACTGTGTCCCGTATCATCAAGTCCCCCTGTAAAAGGCAGGCACCATCGCTGTTTGTTAGTAGGTGTAGGGGGGGTATTGTGCCGTAAAGCAGGAGAGAATGACCTCACATCCTACATCATCCTCCAACAGCCCACTTTCCTCTAGCCCGTTCGGGCGCGCACGTTCTGTGGTGCCGAAGAACGTCTTTATACACACCGAGTAGTCGCGCATCTAGCTGTATTGAGGAATGTGTATCAGTGTGAGCAAGTTCGTGCCCCGCTGGCTCCAATTGGCACAAACCTTATAGACACGAACCGTAACTAACGCGCATCCCCCTACCAATGCAGGCATGCGGAGGCAGCAGGTTCTTCTGCAGGTCCCATGTTTGGGTTTGGGACGTCTGGCTGACAAATACGAGTACTACAATGGCCCCAGTCTTCCACGGCTCCCGGTCATCTTGGTTCATCATGCGTCGTCCCCCCTCAAATGGAGATATTCGGGCCCAAGTACATTTGAATATCATGAGAGCGCGCGAGAAACGGTATCGATCTATTCAAGCGGGCCTAAGGCCACGAAAGAAGTGACGCTCATAGGGCCTTGTGACCTGAGTTACTAAAATCGGTTGATGAGGAAATTATGAATCATGAAGGCTAGGTGATGGGCGCAATGTCACGTTCGCACAGTTATCCAGCATACAGGCGGCGCCGTGAGTATCATACTGTACAAATATGTCAGGGCCGTCCGATGAGTCGGATTTATGTCGTCGCGTGGGATGGATGGTCAGGGGAAGAGGTTCAGGGGGACCCATTCTGAGTGTAATGACAGGCTCCAACATCTCGACTCCAGTCTCATCGTGTCGTAATTGATGGTTTCAAATGTACGGCTGATGAGTGCCCTGAGGGACGTTTTTACGGCCACGTCATTCATGGATGGTCCGATGCTCGGGGCTCACCGGTCTATGTCTATCATCTATCAACACGTCTGCGCCAGGCGTGTGACAGGATGGACACCATGATAAACTGGCTGCCAAAAGAATGGCCCCAGCTTGTAATCCCGACTGAGCCTTATCGCGCTGCTATTCCCGGGATACGAACGAGCAGCAGAGGTCCCCGGCGCTCGTTTGCTTCGTGTTCCGAATAATACCGCAGAGCTTCGAAGTCGTGGCGCTTCGGCTTACAACAAGAGTAATACTCGAGTGGTGAACGCAACGGCAGTGAGCGTGGCGAATACGAGCAACGCTGGTGGCGCCCCCCACACGGCTTCAGGCTTAGAGCCGTCCCACCCCATGTGGGGGCGCTGACACGCGGAAGGGCACAGCCCTGCTAAATTTTCGTGTTTTGGATAATGGAAATTTGGGTTCCAGAAGGGCAGGCCAGTACTGTCACTAGACCGAATGGGGGTTTGCACCAAAGGAGCGCAAATGATGATCATCAAGCACGCGCTGAGCTGGCACAAAAAACCTTGAGGTCGGTGAATGAAATTGTCGGGTTAGTCGGCGCTGTCTGGGCACTGTCTGCTGGGAGGGGAATAGTTCAATCAACCGAATCAGGCTAAAGTGACTCCAATGGTTGACATTCTTTCACTTTCACCATCAGAAAGTGCAACGTCGGCGGCAGATTGTTTCCGTATACATCCCTTAATGGGTTACCAACTCTGACTGTATGATTGCCTGTTTCTTGCGTGAGTGTGAACGCAGAGGCCGGACAGGAACCTACGATGGCCTTCCGGCGGCCGTTCAACTTTCTGATTTAGGATTTATCATCGCGCGGACCGCGTGCTGGGAGCTGGCCCTGGTGGCGCCGACCTCGACGATTTTGTACCATGACCCCCATGACCTCCTCCAAAAAAGCATTATCTTCCAAAGTTACCTTCGCATCCCTGACTCAGAACAATCTGGGAACAGTCCGAAAGTTGAACTCCGTCCTCTTTCCGATAAAGTATAGTGAGAAATTCTACAGCGAGATTCTCTTACCCGAAGTCGAGGATTTTTGCAAGTTAAGTGTGTGCCGATACGTCTTTTCTCCGCCTAGTCAGCGTACTAATAACACCCCCAGTTTACTACAATGATATACCCGTGGGCACAATATGCTGCAGGATCGAGGCTAAGGACAACGCTCATTACCTATATTTGTTGACCATGGGAGTTCTCGCGGTACGCGCCGGGTTGAGTTCTGCCCGATGGTTCAGTGCTAATATCTTCACGCATCTTCCTAGCCCTATCGATCGCTTGGCATAGGCTCATACAGTTTAGATGACATCTTGCAAGCTGCCGCTGCTCATACGAAACCCAAAATCTCTCGCATCTATCTTCATGTGCAAGTCTCAAATGACGATGCGAAGCGGTTCTACGAACGACACGGTTTCAGGGAGAGTGGAATTGAAGAAGCCTATTACAAGAAAATCACGCCGAACGGTGCTTGGGTGTTAGAACGAGACATAGAACCCCTCGAGGGCGAGCAGAATTGATGGATGTATCCTCCATGTCACCTGTCGATAGGGATACATGGTACGTGGATTTTATGTCTATAACTATATTTTCCAGAATACTTGGCACAGAGCAGTCATTCACAACTTATATAGGCTACAAATAAAAGCCTGGGTGTCTAATACCCAAGATAGATCGCCAAACATAATATTATAACGAGACACCTATCTCCCCATCGCGTTGAATACGATGAGACAACAAAGGAAGCAGAAAAAAAGCTCTACTGGTTCCGTGAGTCAAAGTGCGGATCGCTGGGATGCAAAAGCTACTTACGCCTAACATGCGATCGTGGTGTGGCAACGTTAAGATTGCTCCTCAAAGCCGCACCTTTTCACGAGCTGCGAAATAAGGTCGGTAGGCTGGCGGGATTCGGCATGAGGATGGACGAACCTGGTGCCTCTTCAATGCGTCTTTCCTCGTAAATGTCTTGCCACATCCTCCGTTACACAGGTACGGCTTTTCACCGGAATGGGTCTCCCGATGCCGCTTGAGGTCGTGTTGACGATTGAACGAGAGTGCGCACATGTCACATGCAAATGGGCGTTGGGGAGAAGCAGGATATTGCATCTGGTCCTGTACCATCATCTGAGGTTGTGACGAGTCATGCGACCCATACGCATGGCTTGGAATCGAGGGGGGATGGTAACCTCCTTGTGGAAGGGACATCGATCGGTTGTGGTTATACCCTGACCTCGGATCTGATGATGGGATGCCATTCTGGGATGATGAATATGGCAGAGATGTCGGGGAGACGTTGTGAGAGTGTTGACTATTGGTGACCGGAGACTGATAGGGTGAGTGCCTGGACGTAGAGTGGTAACTTGGTTGAGCTGCCATTCCAGACGACTGAGCATTTGTGGTGCTGTAGGGATAGGTGCTAGAGTATGGCGACGCAGGCATGGTGGGGGACACGGGAGGCGATCCCTGTGCTGGGGGATAATAGTTCCCATTGGAAGCGGTGTAAGGGATGCGCTGACCGGACCTGCTGCCCCAATGCGAAGCAGGATAGGTAGGGTTGGGTTGCTCTGAAGTAGAGTGGCGCGAGGAGTTGTAGCTCATGGTGCAGTGATCGAATGGCTTGTGAGGTGAGGACGTGGTAAGTTACATCCCTCCCTTTCATTGGGCTTCATAAGGCTTTTCGGCGAGGCGCCAAAACAAGTTCAGGAACGCCTCCAAACCTGATGGGATGAATCGCCGGGAGCGGCCCTTAACGCGCTGCGGACCTCGCCATATTCCTGTCTGATGTCCAAGAGATGTCAGATGTCTGCTACGAATTGAGTTAGGCCCTTGGTGCAGGGACAGGTTGCCGGTGACATGGCCGAACCCTTCCGTCCCCGGACTGTCAAGCGACAGTTTCGTGCCGTCGAAATTCATAACTCATCATGACCATGCTCTCTGTCGGTTATCGTGGCGCTACTAGTCCCGAGTGGTCGGTCGTTCCTAGGTGAGCTATGACCCATCGCTGATCCACGATGGCTTGGGTCATTCAAACCCTTCATGGCTTGGAGCCTGAGAGAATGTCTGAATTTGACGTGTGTTGGAAAAAAATGGCCGACTGTCTTTGAATCTAAAAGCGTTTAGCTCACTTTGGGTCACACAGTGATCGCGCACTCGGACTGCGCCGATGGGTCTATTCGACTGTTGCATTAATATCGCAATATCGGCTCTCTTGGTTTCCCCTCAGGAACACCAGGGCCCCACTTTACAAAATAGGATGCTTGGGCCCAGCTTTCCGTCGCCAATCTGTCTATGGTTTGCGATGATGCCGGCAGCGTGTTCGCTATTCATGCTTGTCCATCTAGTTTTTCAACTAATTACGCGCGTGCAAAGGGGGCACGTCCAACGGAAGGGCAATATCATTTCATCAGAGTTTACCGGACCCGCCGAGAGCAATGATATCGTCAAGGTAGCCCCACTACTATGATATCCCAGCTATGCGAAGTGTCTTCCCAGTGTGCCTCAACGTTTCCTGCTGATGGCAGTACATCTGCGCCCCCTCCCCCCTGGGCTTGTCCCCAAACAAATGGTATCACATCCATCAGATGTGGTCCATGACACTAGTCAATCCCCTTGGACCACTTCCCATGCCATCTGCCATTTCTGCATGCACGGGCCGCACGGCTTCCGAGCGCCTCGAAGGCCCATTGACCATCCAAAAATGCCAAGTCATCTGTGCCCTGTTTGATCTGACCCGATCTTCCTGGTGTCATAGTAACTGGGCGCCGAGTCTGCGTCCATCGAAATCAGTATACAGAAATAGGAATGATATCCCGATTTTGCATCAGGAATGGGTTCCATGCCTGTCCATGGTAAAGTTGAATGTCACGGGTGACAGAGAACACCCAGGGGTCGATTTCGCGAACATCAGCTGTAGCAGGTCACGATGGATGCTAATGGCGCCGAGGACGACTAAGCGGATGTAATTCTAGCCGTCCATCACAGCGTAGTTCAAACTTAACTTAATTTTCCGTGTAAAGGAATTATTTCAGATAAGCAGCATCGGCAGTGGAGCATTGTGGCAACAAAATTTGCATGTGGGCGTGGTGAAAGGAGACTCCCGGTTGCGGTTACGAGGGGTCCATGCCCATTAACATATTCGAGGTGACTGAGCGGCCTCTTTGGATACAGATACCATACTGTAACTTGTCGCCCAAAGTATTTCTCTGACAGATCGACCTGTCAAATGTGCCAATGAATGGTCCCGGTTGAAACTGATGCTGTTGATTAAGGGACAAGCAGGGACAGGTCTCTTTCCTCAAGGGACCGCAAATTTCGAGGGAGGCCTCAAGGCTTTCGGAATCGGCGTCCGTCCGTTCCCGGGCGGATTTGATTAATGCATTCAACATAGCGAGCGAGCTGAACGTGAGGGTGAGGGAGGCTGGGGTCAGTGAATAATTTACACTCGCTCGAGGACTTTTGTGCCGCGGAGAACGAAGCGATCATACACCGACTGAAATCGGAAAGAGCGACCTTTCCACCGAACGACAAGCGAAGCGACGCGGACCTGCTTCGACGTCGACCACGACCAGCTTGGTGGTTTCAGAGGGCGCCCTCGTATTATTACGCAGTGGCTGGAATGTATTGTCGCCACTGCCAGCCGTACGTACGGTATCACTTAGATGACATAACCTCGTCATAATTATTATCTCAACCATGTCGTCCAAACGTTCATCATCTCCAGGGCCCACTGGCAGCAGCAGCTCAAACAACAAAAGGTCCCGTCCTCGCTCCCAGCGGCGACGGCCATTTGATCAACCAAGTATCGATTCGTTCTTCAAGTCATCTCGCGCGGCTACGAATGCTCCCGCGGAATCACACAATTCCAATTTACTGGCATCCTCCAGTAAACCCACGCCTGGACAAACATCGATATTTGACAGGCCATCATCGCCCGTGATTATCGATGTCGATCGCCTCTCTGACCCGGAAGATGTCCAAGAGATCCTTACGTCTTCGTCATACCCGCATTCCCACTGGCAGGCCGCCCAAGTGACAGACGTCAAGCGTCCAGCCTCAGTTATCGCCACGACTACTACGACGGATCAACCAAGTCCCCAGTTTCCCAACCTCTCCGTAGACTCGGCTGGTTTTGTCCTCGATACTTGCTTTTGGCCGACCAGCACACAAGCCCCCTATTCATTCTTGGTTCACGCTCTATGCGCCTTATCCGCGACACGCTCCCGTATAGTCATCTTGAACATCCTCACTAATGCCCTTCAAGCCCTTGCAAGATACCATCCGCCCTCATTGCTGCCGTCTCTCTATTTGCTGTCCAATTCCCTGGCTCCACCCTATGTGCCAGTCGAGCTCGGTCTAGGTCCGTCCATTATCTCCAAAGCGATCCAACATGTCTCTGGCATCACGCCCGCGGCTTTGAAGCGTCTCTATAACCAAACGGGTGACCCTGGTGACGTCGCTTTCCTCGCCAAGTGTAACGTCTGCACCTTGGTTCCTCATGCACCCCTCTCCATTCAGGGTGTGTACGATACGCTCTTGAGTATTGCCCAGATGAAGGGGAAAGGAGCTGTTACTCAGAAACAGGCCAGGGTAGAGAAGCTCCTGGTCGCGGCGAAAGGGGAGGAGACTCGGTACCTTGTCCGGACCCTCTCACAACACATCCGCGTGGGCGCTGTGAGAACAACCATGCTGGCCGCTCTTGCCCGGGCGCTCGTTTTAACTCCTTCAGCAATAGCGGCCAGTTCCACGCCGTCAGGCCCTTCGTACACCGCGTCTCCCAAGCTCGTAGCTCAGGCGTCTCGAGTTTCCGAATCATCTGCTAAAAAAAGGGAGGATAGTGCAAGAACACTGCTGCTTGAAAAATTCGCGCTGGCAGAGGCCCTGCTAAAGAAAGTTTTCGTACGGCATCCCAACTACGACCATATCATTTCTGCAATTCTTGAAGCGGGTCTCGATGGCCTTGAAGAAAAGGTCCCCCTTACAGTGGGTACGTACGCGGAAATTTACATCTGGCCATGGTCCCATGTGACGGCGTGGTAGGAGTCCCCTTGCAACCTACTCTTGGGTCTCCCATGCGATCCTTAGACGATGTGTATGAGCGTGTAAATGGTTTACCGTTTACGGCAGAGTTCAAATACGATGGTCAGCGGGTACAAATACATGCTCAGAAGAGCGACGCAGGTGAACCCGCTGTCAATCTATTTTCCCGGCACTTGGAGAACATGACCGAAAAGGTTTATCTTACCTGCCGAATTTCATGCACCAGCTGATGCGCTGCGGTAGTACCCTGACATTGTGTACTTGGTCCAGCATTTCTTCGCCACCTCCCCGGACATCTCGTCATTTATCCTTGATGCCGAGATTGTTGCGATCAATGCTAGCGGGGGCTCCCTCAAATCTTTCCAAGAACTCTCCAACAGGGCCCGGAAGGACGTAAAACTCCATGAAATCAAGGTTTCTGTCTGCGTTTACGCCTTTGATTTGATGTATCTAAATGGACAGGTGAGCGCCCTTCAAACCAATCATTCCAATATTTTCCATCAAACATAATATGGTTATTAATGGTAGTCACTCCTCCAAGAGCCCTTTCGTAGCAGGAGAAAGCTACTCCGCGAACACTTCCCTGCAGTGCACGCGGATCAACCTTCTGCCGCTAAGTTTGACCATGTGGAAAGCTGCGAGAGTGAGGAGGGAAGGAAAGCAATCGAGGAATTTTGGTCCCGGGCGGTCGACAGCCGCTGTGAAGGACTGATGATCAAAGTAAGAAGGATCTTTTTTCAATCCCCTGACTTATTGGAAAATCTTCTTCTGAAAGCTTCTGGACCACGGCGAAATTCTGGAAGGTATAGGGCCGAGGAAGGATATATCCCGGAAACAATTATTACCTTCGACGTATGAGCCTGGTAAGACCGCTGAAATGCCTTGTCTGGGTCATCGTGTAATTTGTTTTCTCCCCACAAATTTCTTCATCAGATAAAAGAACGTCAGCCTGGCTGAAGTTAAAGAAGGACTACGTCACTGGCCTGGGGGACACCCTTGATGTTGTGCCCATCGGAGCCTGGCACGGCAATGGACGAAAGGCGCAGTGGTGGAGTCCTGTCCTTCTTGCCATCCGTGATACGCGCACAGATAGGCTCGTGGCAATGTGTAAATGCATGTCGGGTGAGTCCGCGGTGCTTGGCCCCCAAACAGGAAGTTAACAGCAGTCCCAGGTTTTTCTGACAGCTTCTACAGGGTACGGATATCCTTCTCCGGGCTAGCCCCATAGTTTCATTCATTCATTTATCTGTGTGCTCGGCCCGACAGTCAATGAGAGATCGGTACCCCGAAATTTCAGAAAACTGCTCGAAGCTACCTTTGTGGGGAGACGTGCAAGTCGGGGGTAAGCTGAACACCCTTTTGTCGAATAAGTTGAGAGATAACGTACCCAATCAGGCTATTCCCCCAGCGTTTACTTCCGGCCCCATGAGGTCTGGGAGATACGCGGTGCTGAGTGAGTCTCGTGTTTCCCCCTTCTTCGTCAGGTTAACCCATCACCTCGGACAGTGTCACGCTCAGTCCCGTCTCAGTTGCCGCGCAAGGACTTGTCTCCGAAGATAGGGGCCTCAGTCTCCGATTTCCACGCTTCGTCCGGGTCCGGGAGGACAAGTCTGTGGAACAGGCAAGCTCTACGAACTTCTTGGCCCGCATGTACCGGGAACAGCAGCATCACGACAAGGACCTTGGAGGCGCTGACGATGGCCGTCTTATCGATCCTGCGCCCTCTGACACTGCGATGGATGACGAGTGGGAAGACGAGCTTAATTGAATATGATTGGTTTTTCCAGCCACCCTCCTTATCCAGGTTTCTCAGAGGGCTATCCCCTTATCGATTGAGAGCTATGTAGATGGTTATCAAGTTTCCAGGACTGAAGTTCCAAAGTCTGGTCTCGTCATTGCCATACAAGGTCTCGGCATTACTCATGTCATTGTTTTCTGATCCGTCAGACGCGTAGCGAATGAAATAGGACATATTTTAATGTAATTTCTTGGTGTTCAAAAAATCCATTAGTTGACAATCTGTCGGGTATCGAGAGCCATACGGTGTAACACGTCCGTAAGCAACGGCCCCTTGCAAGTTCGTCCTATCCCTCTGCATGCCTTTGTCCTCTGCTCCACCCCCCCCCACTGATAGGTGAGGGCAGAGTCCGCCGTGCGGCTGCGAACCTCTCCGTCGGGAGGTCTCATGTCCTTAAAAGGGCATGGCAGGTTGTAGTCATTAAGGCCCAGAACCAGAACGGCCGGATCAGGGACCCGTAGCTCTCCTGCCGCGCCGCACCGTCCCGAGAAATTCCGAATCAGAGCAAAACGGGCGATAAAGGGGTGTACTTTTGCGGGTTGCGGTCGGGACACCCGCGGGCTAGCTATTGTTGCGGGTCCCCCCCTTCCCCTGTCGTATCATCTCGTTTGTCGTGTGAATTGATTGTTTTGGGATTAAATCGCGATGCAATTGGATTACGTTCTAACGGGGAAAGACCCCAATTTTTGCGCGCGAGGCAGAAGGGGGGGGGAGGGCAGAGATCGGGGTGGGAATAGACTAGGCTAGCTACGCCGGCCTTATCAACAATAACGGAGCGTACCCATCAGCCCGTGCCGCGAGCAATGACGAGCTTTGAAAAACGGGAAGAGAAATGTAGGAGAGGAGAAGGGGGGATGGTCTACTCTGGAAACAAGTGCGAGGTGTCCAGTGGCTACAGATCGCGCCGGGTCCCTAGAAGCATTCCCAGCGAACTTGAATAATCGGTCGGGATCATGGCTCGGCAGACCCTTGTGCGCAAAAACAAACAAAGCGGTGATGGGCCACCGATGAGATCCTCCTTCATTAGCTGTGCTGTGCTGCCAGTGGCTGGCTGGTTCGAGAAAGCCCCAAGAAGCATGTGTTTCAATTATTGCTGTCTGGGCGGTCGGTTCACAGGTGCTGGTCCAGGTGGACACCACACGGTCGGATTCATCCAGCGCCCAGGAGGAGAACAATGACGACCGCGTCGTCGGACATCATGATCATGGTCAATCACCCCTGACTGAGACGCGCATGCGCACACCTATCTAATCCCGCCAAAAAAAAAGAAAAATAATTCAAAACATATGCACGCCCCCATGCAGCTACCTCGACATGATGGCACGAGGCCGACACCATGAGCACCACGGTAAGGGCGCTGCGAGCGGAAATCGAACGAAAGTTATACATCATTCGTCACAAATTAGCTTGCAATTGAACGCACCGCTGCGGGGGTCTTGATGGTCATAAACCCTCGCCTAGCATCCGCATCCGTGACTGACCTGATCGATCAGCATAATCAACACGTTGGCGACGCGACTGACATAAGTCGGTGCTACAGTATGCGTGATGGGCCTGATGGCGCGGCAAATCCACTCATTCATTCGGGGACATCCGCAACAAAACAAGCGACATGGCGACACGGAGGGAAACCAAAAAATCGACACTCGTCACGGTCGGCGTGGTTGGTCGTCGGTGGTCGGTGGTGAAAGGCAGAGGGTCGCCCTGCTATGAGTTCGAGAAGGAGTGTCTTTGAGGGTGGGGTCCGAGGCCGCGTTCCCGAAACGAGGACGCGTGGGTGCTGTAACTGTGCTGTATTGATTTAAGTTGTCCCCTCTCTCGATCCCCATACCTGGCATGATTCTATATTGTACATACGCCATGCTGTATCAAGTTGTATTTTCTATAGTTTTCCGAATGAAATCAGTTCACCATGACTGTCTGAACCTGTTCCTCCTCTTGACTCACACGCATTCTCTGTCAACTGGGCTCAGTCTTGCTGCCATCTTTCCACATCTAGGTCTGTCCTCTGCTTTTATCTATCATCACATCTTCTTGCCTGCTCA
>Ga0307510_10002429_pt1 | contig 21152 bp, 18 predicted proteins | sample 12_EM_MG_FD_207224 | JGI IMG/M metagenome (GOLD analysis project Ga0307510, IMG submission 207224) | Populus trichocarpa ectomycorrhiza microbial communities from riparian zone in the Pacific Northwest, United States - 12_EM | ecosystem: Host-associated > Plants > Roots > Unclassified | place... | reverse complement strand
TTCGAGCGGGACCAAGAATGAAGGAGGTCCACCGCGTTCGCTGTCTCGGAGAATGATGCGAGCGCAGACGATGGTGTTGGATTTGGCTGATGAGGATAGTCCTCTTGTTGATAGTGAGGCTGTGCCGTCTTCTTTGGCCCTTATCGCTCCTATTCTTCGCGTTGCTAACGAGATTGAGAAGGAAAATCCTCGGGTCGCCTATCTCTGTACGTAACCTCCTCCACTTCTCCTTTACCCTTCCTTTTTTTTTTCAAAAAAAATATTCATTTATTTCTACACTACATAAACAATACATTATATAATTGCTGCTATGTTTATTTATATTTTTATGCAATCAGGCCGATTCCATGCGTTTGAGAAGGCTCATAAGATGGATCGGACGTCGAGTGGACGTGGAGTTCGACAGTTCAAGACCTATTTGTTGCACAGGCTTGAGAAGGTATAACTGATTTTTATTTTTTTTTAAGAATATTTTTGTTTCAGCTTCATGGCCGGGATTTCGGGAATGATATGTTGTAGAGTTTTGAATCGTCTCCTTTTGTTACAGGATTTATTTTGTCTTGTTCAATTTTAGATATTTCACTTGGTACTAATTATTAGATTCTCGAAAACACTAGATGAGTTGTGGTGTTGGTTTTGTTCTTCTTGAATGAATTTTGTAGCTTATAGCTGTTTTCTTTTCTTGTTTCAAGTACCAATGAAGTGAATTTGCATTAAGTGCATTGTTTCTGAATTTTCCTAGCGTTCTCATTATAAATCCCCGTTGTTTTAGCATTTCAAATTTTAACTGGCAGGCAGTATTTGCTCCTCGGCATCTGGTAAATTTAAAAATCTTCACTGCTTTATGAAAAATCATCATAATTTGTGTTTTGAAGTTCAAGATGTCACTCAAAATTAGTTTACATGCCAATTGTGTTCATATTGTAAAACGAGGCAAATTTAGGTAGTGGTTTGATCACAACCGTAAAAATAACTGCCTGCTTACCTGATGTTTCTATCCCGCTTCTTTTAGGGTATCGGGATTTTTTAGTTTAACTGCTTGCCTGATTCTTAATTAAAAATAATTACCATACTGCTGACCCGAATCTCAATGGAAGTAATTATCATACTGCTGGCCTGACTTCTTCGAGCATTCTTGGCATACTAGCTGAAGTTTGGTATGACTTTATAATAATAGCTTACGGAACCTTTTGGGTTGGATACACTTACAAGGTATTAGAAATTGCCTGTATTTTGTCTTGTCTAATATGTCTCATTTGCATGGTTCTGCTGGGCCTGAACATGACAGGGACATTGTATAATCATATAACGAGCTGGATAAGAAAGTCTGGTTTAGCCTAATTTAGTGTGCTGCTTGCTCACCAGCTAAGATAAGCCTTTCTATTGGATGAGCTAACCATTAGAAACATTTATAGAATCCTGTTCTGGACACCACTTCCAGTGCCACTCTGCAATGCACCATTCTTGGTGCTCTACAGAATTTACGTCTCAATTGGGAAACTGTTGATGTTAATATTTGAACCTAAATTAATTTTTCGTTTCAATTTCCACTGAATTTCAATTGCTATCTAATAAGTGATCCATCATCTTCCATATCATGTATTTCTGTTATTCCTCCAAATTAGCTGCTAGATTCCCTGCTCTCAAGTCTGAAGGTGGATAAACAAGTCCTCTGATTTTTAACTGGCTCAATCACATTCTTCACTCTTCCCTTCTCACTTAAACAAATTTATTACACAATCAAAATGCCTCCAAAGGCCTTAAGATACAAGAGTGGCTGTTGTTGCTTGTGGATTTTCAATATCTTTAATTTGCTTCTGTTAAAAGGCCTCAGAATCCACTTCCCAATGCAAGTGCATCTTATGAAAGGTACACCACTGAATGTCTCCACCCAGAAGGGTAGAGAGGTGTGGGCGTGGCAATTAGTAATAAGCTCACTAACAGTATAGAAATTTAGATGAATAGTGTAGTGCCTGAAAGAATAGCATGTGTTTTATGTGGAATTATTTCTCAGCTGTAACTTGTTCAATGCTGAAAAATCTCAATTGTCTTAGGCTATATAACCTTTAATCTCATTATCGCATAGAAATACTTTAGTTGTTAGCGAACATGCTGGTGGATGATCTTCGTTCGTTTTGTCTTCATGATATTCTGCAGCGTAGATGGATTGGTATTGATGTGATTTTTTTCTACCCTGGATCTCCTTTTATTTTTAATTCTTGCTTGCTATCCCATTATTTTCCAAATTCTTCCAACTATAGAAAAATATATGTTCCATAATTTATTTCTTTTGTGCTCTCACTCTCCTGGGGATTGTTCTCAACCTGCATATTTTGCTAGAGTAAAGTGTAGTTTCATTAAGAAGGAAAAACGTGGGCTTTGAACTAAAAATTGAAGATCATATTGTAGAGAAATTGCTTAACTGATTTATGATTTAGCCTAATCACAGTTTCCTAGAGCCTAATTGTCCATTAGGCAACCTGTTCAATAAATAAACTAGGATTATTTATACCTTTTTCCTTTTATCTCAATAATACATTCAGATTGCAATTTTCCTTTATGAAAAAGAAGATATTATCAGATTACTGTATTAAGAACGCACTCGAAATAATATTCTGGAGTTCTCAGAGAAATGATTCAAGACTACTTAAATTTCCCATTTTTGTAGGAAGATGAAGAAACAAAGCCTCAGCTTGCTAAAACTGATCCGGGCGAAATCCAGTTGTATTACCAAAAATTCTACAAGGAGAACATTAAAGATGCACAGCATACAAAAAAACCGTGAGGCTTGATTATTTTTTAGCCTATTTTCTTGTTCTTTATTTATTTTTTATCCAATTGCTGTCTTGCCAAAGTTTCTAAGCATCTATCATATCTTATTCTTTGTGTCAACTCTTGCAGAGAGGAGATGGCTAAGATTCTTCGCATTGCTACAGTATTATATGATGTGCTGCAAACGGTCATACCTGCAGGAAAAGTTGACAATGAGGTTTGATTTAATTGTTTTCAGCATCCTGGCATGAGCTCTTAAGGTACATGTTTGCATGTGGAAGGTGCTTAATCGTGTATGTTCAATTGATTCTATTGCCACAGACAGAGAAATATGCTGAGGATGTTAAGAGAAAAAGGGGACAGTACGAACACTATAACATTCTTCCACTGTATGCTGCTGGGGTAAAACCAGCAATCATGGAACTTCCAGAGGTTGGATATGTGTAGAATATGTAATCTTGGTTTTGCTTGAGCTAATTACATTGATTGTGAATGTCTGAACTTTATCATGGTCATCCTTGAAAATATAGATCAAAGCCGCACTTCATGCTCTACGTGATGTGGATAATCTTCCAATGCCCAGAATTAGACTACCGCATGATTCCTCTAGTGACATGCATAAGGAAAGGGTTATATCTGTCAATGACATACTCGATTGGCTCTCGTCTATTTTTGGGTTTCAGGTAAGTTGCACCTTCAGTTCTATTTTTGCAATTTGTTTTCTTATTTTACAGCTAAAATGTTAGTTTTGGGTCTTTTGTTTGTCAGTTCTGAAGTAATCTGCATGTTAGCTTCTAGACCTTTAAGTTGCTTAAAGGACTCACAGACTTGAACGCTTGGACCTTTGGGTCTCAGTTCACTGTTATTCATATACTTTATTCTCTTATTCCTTTTGAGAATTGTCAGCAGTATTGTTCCTTATGAAGCTAGGTGAATCTTATATGGCAACGGGGAGATTACAACGAAAGTAATGAAGAAATTAACGCATCTCTTTTTAATGCTTGTGGAGAAAACCCAGAATGTTTCTAAATGGACATAAAGACGAAGTATTTCTAATTTGGAATAACTTATGAAGAACAGTCTGGAAATGGTTTCCTTCAGAGCTATACCATTTCCATTCAAACCAGTTATACTGAATCGATAGAAATAAATGAATTTTGTGTTTAAGATCAGGGCCATTTTCTTTGGTGAGCTATGGATGTGCTGTAAAACCTTGAAGATTTATTATTCACTCGCTTTGGGTTTTGGGAGAGGCAAAGAAGGCAAAACTCTTTGGAGAGGTGCGGCAATTGCACTGATATGGTGTGTTTGAATGGAGAGAAATGCAGAAATTTTTGAGAAACGTCAGTTGTCCAACCATTACTTTGAGTTAGGGTAGTTTCTAAAACCTATTTGTGTCAGTTGATTTTTCAGAATGATTTGTAGAAGCAGTGGCGGATCTTGAACAAAATTTTAGGGGACACAAGAACATGACTAAATATACAGTATTATAGCTTGTGTCATCATTCAATTATGTCCATGTCAATTTTGGACAATAATTTAATTCTGTCAAAACTCCAAAACAAAAAAGAGAAAAAAAGATGATGTGTCAAATTTTTTGATTAGCTTTGATGGTCTAGTGAGCATATTGTACAGATATTATTTTAAAAATTTGTATGCGTGGAAAAGAAAAGAAAACTTATTGACACTTTAAGGATGTGCATTTTGTTGCTTGGAAATAATATGTATGGATGGAGAGAGACTTTTAATTTGGAAAAAGAAAAGCAAATTTTGAAATCAAGGATCCAACTCTAAATAAATTTGGAGACATAGGGACTAAATTAATTATTTGAAAAGTAAAGGAACTTAAATGTACATCGTATTTTAGAAAATTAAAAATGCCAGGTGAGGGCCTGTCTCTTTGAGGTTCTGCCACTGTGTAGAAGAATTTTTTTTAGTTTAGAAGATGCCTTATCATACTTACAACATTCCATTATCTTTTCCTTTCTTAATAAAATTTCCTCTTCTTTACAAAAAAGAAAAGAAAACGAACTCTCCCTCCCCTCTCCTCCAAATAATCAAATGTGACTAACTAATGGAAAAACAAGATTGGTGTTGCATGATTTGACTATCTGTTTGTCTCGTTAGATAACTAGTGGGGGTTTCACTAATATCGTAGTTTTGGTGGTCATAATGAAACTTGTGTGCTATGTTCATATACTCAAGTCAACTGTATGCATACAAGTTTTCTGATTCAGTTATGACTCCTTATATTCTTATCTTGTCCATGGAATCAAAGCGAGGAAACGTGGCAAATCAGAGGGAGCACCTGATATTGCTACTAGCCAATATGGATGTAAGGAATAGGAGTCTTGACGATTATACTACGGTAAAAGCTTGACGCTTTATACTCACTTATCTTATATGAATTTAACATTCTTCTATTCTCTCTATAGAAGCCTTTTTTTCGTTGTACTTCTTTATATCATTGTCTTTCAAAGATTGAGACAAAGCTTATTGCAGCTCAATAGTGGGACCATACAACGATTGTTGGAAACAATTTTCAAGAATTATCGTTCGTGGTGTAACTATTTGCGTTGTAAATCAAATCTTGAGTAAGTTATGGTCCTAAGATTGCAGTAGGTAAAGATGTATTTTTCAGGTGGTTGAAATTTTTTGATCTTGTAGGTTTCCCACAAAGTCTGACAACCAACAGTTGAAGCTTATTTACATTGCACTCTATCTTCTTATATGGGGTGAAGCTTCAAATATACGATTCATGCCAGAATGCATTTGCTATATCTTCCACAATGTACGCTTTTTTATAAGATTTTTTCATGGAGTATTGTCAAGTTTGAATTAAATAATATTAGCATGGCTAAAGTTTTTTATCATTCTTATGATAAGCTATTGTTTTAGATATCCATCAGGAGTCTTAGAAGTACAATCAACATAACATGTTGTGTAGGAACTATGATTGACTTCTTCTGGTTTCATTTTAGTCCTTCGTTTTCCTAGAAGAGATGAATATAATTTTAAATGAATTAAAGAAAGGGGCTGAGTTTTTTTAATAGAAAAATTAAGATCTTCAATAGAAAAAGAATCCTGAATAAGGAGAGCAAGCCAACATCTGTGGAGAACATAATAGATTGTTAAAAATTAAAAAGCAATGGCTTTCTAGTCTCATTGAATATCCACTAAAGAAAATCCTAAATGCCCCAGATAGATTGCCCCACATAGAAGTTAGCTACGAAAATAATTTTGTCCCACATTTATTATGTTAGAATTGATTTTTGTATCATACCACTGTAAATATTGCATATTTATACAAAATTTTACTGTCCTTTCTCCCGAAACCCACCAATTGCATGAAAAACAACTCTTCCATCTTACTATGGTTGCTGATGCTCACCTGTGGTATCACAAGTTGTGTTCTATATCCCAAGCCAGACGACAATGTGTCTCCTATTATTAAGCTGCATGAGAAAAGCATCTTGAGAAAGTGCCTTATGAGGTCTCTTTACTTGTAAACAGTTCTCAGAATTAGCTTATCATTTACTAATGTCTGAAATAAATTTTTTAGCCTTGGTTTCCAAATACTGGAATTCATCTGTCTGTCTAGCTTGTTATTTGGTAACAATTTTGTATATAGCGTAGTGCCTTTATTTTCATTCCATTTTACAGTTGTTTAAATCAATTTATTAGAAGCATTGATGTCAGTTAAGGTAGCAAAACTCTATCATCACCAGGAATTAGTTTTAGGCATATAATTCTCCTATCTTAGAAAATCTAATGAATCATTCTTCAGGGTGGTATTTGTTTAGCTTCCTCCATAGTATTTTTTTGATGTTCACATATATCTTTTTTGTATGCAAATGTGATGCTCTCCTTATTTCCCAATGTACAAGATGGCACATGAAGTCTATGGAATATTATATAGCAACGGGCATCCTGCTAGTGGGGAGACATATGAAACAACAACACCTGACGATGAAGCCTTCCTAAGGAATGTTATAACCCCAATCTATCAGGTTTTGCGCAAGGTGATTTTTCACTAAATTTACTGTTTATTATTTATGTTTCACTTACATGTTACATCTGGAAGATGATTTCATTTCCTAAAAAAGGAAGCAAGGAGAAACAAAGGAGGCAAGGCTAGCCATTCAAAATGGAGAAATTATGATGACCTAAACGAGTACTTCTGGTGAGATCCTTTGAAGACTAAGTTCTGTTTCCACAATTAGTCAAGATGACTAATAGCTAACTTTTTCCATCTTTTCAGGTCTGACAAGTGTCTCAAGTTAAATTGGCCAATGGACCTTCGAGCAAATTTTTTTGTTCATTCTGATGAGTTGCCACCTGCAAATGAGGTATCTCTCTACTCCCCTTATCCCTCCTAACCAAGAAGGAAAAAAAATGGGTAAGGCATCTGAACATACCCTGAACCCAGTGTAGTAGCCTTTTATTGAAGCATGCGGATAATTATGCTTCACAAAAATGAGAAATTATAGTGCATTGTGTATGTTATCAACTGTTTCTTGCTGATCTTTACATTCACATCTCTATTTTTGAAATATGTTTCAACTGGTTTCTTTTTTGTTTCTGTAAAATGTGATGTAATGATGTTAGTGATCTTTTAGTCATTGATAATAATGTTAGTTTTCAACGCTGAACTATTGAAGTTCTTCTGTCTTCCTGAATTTCTTTTCATTTTTATTTTTTTTAATTGTTTTGGGGAGTGGTCTATCACGTATTTCTTCCAAACATTTTGTGTTTGAAGTTTGTATGCTTTTTGCAGAGGTCTAACCAAGGTACTGGTGGAACGAGGAAGCCTAAGACTAATTTTGTTGAAGTCCGCACTTTTTGGCACCTTTTTAGAAGTTTTGACCGAATGTGGATATTTTTTATATTGGCTTTGCAGGTGGTCTAAAATGTTCTGAGTTAATGTCTTCAATCAATTTCTCTACTAGGAATCAATTGAATATGAACTTGTTTTTCAGGCTATGATAATTATTGCATGGAGTCCTTCTGGATCTATTGTAGCCTTTTTTGATGAGGATGTCTTCAAAAGTGTTTTGAGCATTTTTGTCACTTCTGCATTCCTTAACCTTTTGCAAGGTATTGATGAATTTCTTAATAATTTTTCTCTTGTCCAGAAAATAAACAATATTTTTATTGCTATTTTAATTTCATTGCTTCTATTTCATTAGAAATGAAAACTTTGCCAGCATTATTGTCTTGCTAATGGTAGCAGTTATTGTGGACATCAACCAAGTGAAATAAAGCCTTATGATTGCATTCTTTTGGCAATTTCTCAATATTAAACATTAATATGTATTTGTTTAAGTTTTGCAGATGGTTATATATTGTTATGGTTTTGTTGTTATAGTTTGAGCGACTTTTTTGGGGCTCCCTTGCCATTTCATCTTTGGTTTTGCAGCTTCTCTGGATATAATTCTGAGTCTTAATGCATGGAGGAGCTTAAAAGTCACACAGATACTACGGTACCTTCTCAAGTTTGTTGTGGCTGCTGTATGGGCCGTGGTTCTGCCAATTGGTTATTCCAGCTCTGTGCTGAATCCAACAGGACTTGTAAAGTTTTTTAGCACTTGGTCTATGGATTGGCAGAATCAGTCATTTTATACTTACGCCGTGACAATTTATTTGATACCAAATGTGTTGGCTGCTTTACTTTTTGTGCTTCCACCTTTACGGAGAACCATGGAACGTTCAAACTGGCGGATTGTCACTCTCATAATGTGGTGGGCTCAGGCAAGTATATCTAGCACTTTTACTTCTGACTCAAGTGTTTGTGTGCATGTGCGTGCTTTTGGTTTGGTTGATATTCTAGTTTTTGTTTCTTTCTCTTCAACCTAGCCTTTTTTTTTACATTTCTTTTACCTTCCTGCAGCCAAAACTATATGTAGGCAGAGGCATGCATGAGGATATGTTCTCACTTTTAAAGTAAGAGAAACAAATGCTATTGATTGTTATTTTATTTTCATTTTTACCTTTTTGGAGGGGATGAGTGAGGTTACTAGGAAGTTGCATGATTTGGCTCTTGTACTTTATCAATGTTAGAATTCTTGTTGGGAAATTTAAAATGAATGTGATGCCTTTATAAACTAGAGGTCTTTCTTTCTTATAAAATCTTGATATTTTCCTATGCACAGGTATACTTTGTTCTGGGTCCTGCTGATAATTTGCAAGCTAGCATTTAGCTACTATGTGGAGGTTTTTTCTTCTTAAACATCTTAATTGTTGAATTTCAATATCCATTGGGACAGGATTTTATCAACAATATTTTGAGTCTAAATGCATTATGTACTCACAGCGTACACACATGTGCATGCTCAAAAATGTTACAAATTTGCTTATATGCATGTATTTGGAATTTGGATCTATACACATGAAAATAAGAGTATAGAATTATCACGTACAAGTTTAGGAGGAACTCTGAAGTCTTTTCTCCACCACCTAAAATGGTGTTCCTCTTGCAGAATAGCTCGTCACATATTTTTGTACTTCTCAATTTAAAGAACATTGTATGCATTGTAGGGATAGAAACTTAACTTCCTGGAATTTACATCTATTTGAAACACTCTTTCGATGTAGTTTCCACATGGGATATTCATGGCTGGTTAGAGATTAAAAAAAAAATATTTACAATTCCTGTGGGAAATAATATCGAAGGCCATGTATAATACTGGGAGAAACATAGTTTTCCTGAATTACTGTACTGTTATAGTGATTTTTTATAGCAACTATACCATGGATGTGGAAAAACACACAATCTTATTTTGTATTTGTCCATGCTATAGGTTCTTTACTTTTTAATTTCATTTTACATGAACCATTTGTTTTCTTGTACAATCTGTCATATTCATTTGCTTATAACCCATATGTTGCATATTTGTGAATAGATACTGCCTCTAGTTGAACCGACAAAGTTGATTATGGAGATTCATGTTAATAACTATCAATGGCATGAATTCTTTCCCCAACGTAATATTTCACCCTTTTTTTATTACTCTCTGTACTTTCTTTCATCATAGAGCTATAACTAAGTCATGTCTTGAAACTGGTGTAGTTCCGCATAACATTGGTGTTGTTATCTCTATATGGACTCCTATTCTTCTGGTAAGTGGATTGAATATGAAGTTTTAGGAATGAGAAACTTTATAGTATTGTGTTTCATAACAAACTTTTACATTAAGTTGGGGTAAATTCTGTTATTGTATTAGGTTTATTTTTTGGATGCACAAATATGGTATGCCATATTTTCTACTCTTGTTGGTGGGATTCAAGGAGCCTTCAGCCATTTGGGTGAGGTTAGTGGTCATTTTGTTCTCATATAATGATATATTAGCAATCATATGATGCACGATGATCCCATTTATTCAACATTATTTTGATTGTTATAGAACATTTGGAATATTAGTTCATATTTGATTGTATGGAAAATATGCAGTTGACAAGTTGTGGTTTTCGTCCTGCACAACACTCGTAACTTTTTATTTTCAGATAAGGACCTTAGGGATGTTACGGTCCAGATTTGAATCCGTGCCTTCAGCTTTCAGTCGCCATCTTGTGCCATCACACGAGGACGCTCCGAGGAAACCTTTGGTGATCAATTCTAACGAATTTTGTTGTAGTAGTTTGTTTGTTTGCACTGGCAGTTTGGTATTTTTTTATTGATGTTCCATCTTAGATGCATTTTGTGCCAAATACAAAAGCAGCAATATTATTTTGTTTTCCAGCTTGTTTTATATAGCAATCAATTGGAACCCCTTCTTATTTGTCTTGTCTAAATCAACAATTCTCGTCATTTCAGGATGAGGAATCAGAAAGAAAAAATGTTGCAAATTTTTCACATGTGTGGAATGAGTTCATATATTCTTTGAGAATGGAAGATTTGATCAGCAATCAGTTGAGGCTCTTCTTGCTATACAATTTATTACAACATCAAGTGCATCATATTTCTAGTTGTAAGATTTTAAATTTACTTCACTGTTCAGTGAAAAAGACTTGCTACTTGTGCCTTATTCTTCAAGTGATGTCTCTGTCTTCCAGTGGCCTCCTTTTTTGCTTGCTAGCAAGGTATCTACCTTGATTCATTGGTATTCTTAATATTTGCACTCAATGCAATTCCAATTCCAACTTATTTCCTTGTGTTGATTGACACATGACAGATCCCTATAGCACTAGACATGGCAAAAGATTTCAAGGGGAAGGAGGATGCTGAGTTATATAGAAAGATGGATGAGTATATGCAATCAGCAGTGACTGAGTGTTATGAGGCATTGCGGTACATAATATTTGGCCTTCTGGAAGATGATGCAGATAAGTTGTAAGAAGCATTCATCTTGCGAGATTGAGTCTCAAAAGTCATATAAGAGGAATCTGGCCATTTATGATCGATTATTTATTCATTTGTTTTTATTATTCTTTTCTCAACAGGATTGTCAGACTAATACATTACGAGGTAGATATGAGCATACAACAACATATATTTTTGAAGGAGTTCCGGATGAGTGGATTGCCTATGCTTAGTGAATATTTGGAGAGATTTCTAAAAGTCTTGGTAATGTGCTTTCTTTATGCTTTCCTTTTTCTTTAATTTCTTATTTCCATCATGGTCTGCACTTGCTCATATTCGAGTGCTCACACTAGTTTGTTGACAGCTAGGTGATCATGATGATGATGACATCTACAAATCTCAGATAATTAATGCTCTCCAGTCTATTATAGAAATTATCACTCAGGATATTATGTTTCATGGCCATGAGTAAGTTCTGAATTATTACTAACTTAATGGGATGTCAAAATGGTTTATGACAGATTGAGCCCTGATAACTAAATGTTTGGCTACCTATCCCTGCAGAATTCTGGAAAGAGCTCACTTAAACACCTCGAGTGATCAAAGTAGTATGAAAGAACAGAGGTTTGGAAAGATAAATCTAAGTCTTACAAATAACAATTATTGGAGGGAGAAGGTTGTCCTGACACTTGCGTCTTTTGTTACGAATATCATGTTTGTGACATATACATCTTCAATTTTTATATTGTTCAACATCTCTCTGTAGGTCCTCAGGCTTCATTTACTTTTGACCACGAAGGAATCTGCCATAAATGTGCCATCAAACTTGGATGCTCGCCGCCGAATCACTTTCTTTGCAAATTCCTTATTTATGAACATGCCGAAGGCTCCAAAAGTCCGAGACATGTTCTCTTTTAGGTGAGTGATTGAAACATGCGAATTTTGTAAGCAAAAAATGTAATAGGTGGCAATGGTTTTTGTCTATAATTTCTTCATAGGAACAACATATTCTAAAAATAAATCATCTTCAACATGATCATGGCTTGTTACCACAATCCGACCAGAAATGATAATCTTGTGCGAACATGATAAAAATTGTGTTAAGAAGGATTGCTTAGTTTCTTCTCTTATTCACTATCTTTAGAATTGGTCATGTGCTTCTGTGTTGCTCATTTTCTTCCATTTAGATCATTTATTGGTCATAAATAAATGGCTACTCATTTTAGTTTTTTTTTTTTTTTTTTTTGACTTTAGATTTCTTTTATGATATCATTAGTGTTTTGACTCCCTATTACAAAGAAGATGTTCTTTATTCCGATGACGAACTTCATAAGGAAAATGAAGATGGGATAACGATTTTGTTCTACCTAAAGACAATATATCGTGGTGAGTTTCTACCAATTCCTGCATCACACTTTCAGTCTTTATAATGAGGTTAAACTTATCAAGTACAAATGAATGCAAAACAGATGAATGGAAAAATTTTGAGGAACGTATAAATGATCAAAAACTTATGTGGTCTCCCAAAGAGAAGATGGAATTTACTCGTCAGTGGGTATCCTATAGGGGGCAGACCCTTGCTAGAACAGGTTTGAATAGTGAAGGTTTTTGGTGCTTTATTTACTTGCTTCATTTGTGGATGTTGACTAGGCCATCATGTAACCGTGTATGTGTGCACGCGTACGTGTGCACACATAATTCTCTATGTTTTTTTTCCAGTGAGAGGGATGATGTACTACAGGCAAGCCCTAGAACTTCAGTGCTTATTAGAATTTGCAGGAGATGATGGTTTGTGATTTCTTAACATATATACGCGCCATTACTTCTGAAATTTAGCATTCGATTCCATTGCCTCTAATGGTACATTATATTTTCAAAAAGCTAATCACCGTTTTGCTTTGCAGCCCTTTTGAATGGCTTCCGTACCTTGGAACCTGAGACAGATCAAAAAGCTTATTTTGATCAGGCACAAGCTCTCGCTGATTTGAAGTTCACCTATGTTGTTTCTTGTCAGGTGTATGGGGCTCAAAAAAAATCCACTGAACAACGGGACCGGAGTTGTTACAGCAATATTCTGAATCTAATGTTAGCGTAAGTTAAAATTTGTCCCAATGCATTACATGAAGTTCTCCATTTAGATACAAAAGGTTGATGGCAACCTTCATTACATATCGTTAATGCAGGAATCCATCGCTGCGTGTTGCTTACATAGATGAAAGAGAGACCACAGTGAATGGAAAATCTCAAAAGCTGTATTACTCTGTTCTCGTCAAAGGGGGTGATAAGTATGATGAGGTACGAGACTGATTCCTTGTTTGGTATGGAATTTAGGTGCTTCGGGATTTATATGCTGCACTTAAGTAGAGCAATTGATCACTTCCAATTAAATTTATCACATTTCAAACTGCAATAAAAGGTCGTAGTTGCAGAGTTATCTTCTGGAAAAACTCTGGTTATTGTCTGCTAGATAATCTAACGAAGTAATTTGTTATATGCACTTGTAAAATAAAATGTACTTCTTAGGGACTTTGTTTTAGGAACAATTGATTTATGTGATGTTTCCCGAACTGCTTAGTTTAGACACCTCAATTCATATGCTGGGTATGAGAAACATGTCCTGCCTTTGTGTTCTCAAGTCAAAAAATATTGAGAGTAGTTGATTGTTAATGCTACTCCTGTTTACAAGCTTCTTTTGCCATTTTTCTACAAATCCAAAGCACGTTCTCTTACATGTTGTACTCCTTACACTGCTAGGAAATCTACCGAATCAAGCTTCCAGGTCCTCCGACAGATATTGGTGAAGGAAAACCTGAAAATCAAAATCATGCCATTATTTTTACTCGTGGAGAAGCCCTACAGACTATTGACATGAATCAGGTAGTCTCTCTATTCCTTTTTTCCATTCATTTATAAATTACATTATACAGTAATTCACTAAAATTTCTCTTTGTTTCAGGACAATTACTTTGAAGAAGCTTTTAAAATGAGAAATGTGTTGGAGGAGCTTAAAAAATCTCATCGTAGGAAACAAAACCCAACGATTTTGGGTATAAGGGAGCATATATTTACTGGAAGGTCAGCTTTACCATTTAATGGTTGCGCATCGCATGTTGGCGTGCAAAAAGAATTATGTAGTAGAAATGTTTTGATTTTAATATTATAAACCCTTATATTTCTTCTGTTTCTTTTGACAGTGTTTCATCACTCGCTTGGTTCATGTCCAATCAGGAGACCAGCTTTGTGACTATTGGCCAACGTATCTTGGCTAGTCCTCTAAGGTAAGCCTAATTTTAGCCAACAATCAATGTATGCTTATGTGGTATTACATGTCATTTACAATTTGAAAGCTCGTTGCATCATTTAAATTTTGTATCCGCGTACATTTCTATTTTTCCTTTTTAATTATCAAACATGGGAGAAAAATGTTTCAAACCTCAGACAGATGATATTTCATTGCTTGAGAAAAAGAAAACGAGAAATGAAAAAAAGTTTGCATTGATTGCTACTGGAAAGTTTCTCCCTTAGAGACCAATCTTAAGTCTAAACCACCGCTTGACTGTTTTTCCCCTTTTTCTCAGAACAGACTCGTTGACCAGTACAAGATATCTAGATTTACTTAATGATGAACTTTGTTCCAGATTAAAAGTATTAAAAGACCACAGAACCTGGTTTTCTTTTTAAAATTTTTTTTATAGAAAAGAGTAGGAGTCTAAAACTACATAGAGTTTCAACTTTCAAATATAGGAACAATTGCAAGCTTTAAACTGAAGTAAACTTTGTTTTATATACTTGTTTTGAAGACCAAAGTGCACCAAGATTATTCTTCAGTGGTGCACTTTGCTAGAATAAGATTCTAATAAATGTTGTCTGATTTTATAGGGTACGATTCCATTACGGCCATCCTGATATATTTGACAGAATCTTCCACATAACAAGGGGTGGCATAAGCAAAGCTTCAAAAATAATAAATTTAAGCGAGGATATATTTGCAGGTAATTTTATATGGATTTGAACACTATTGACATCACATAAGTACCATGCGATGATTAAGCATGTCACTCTCTTCAGGATACAACACAACTCTACGTGGGGGATATGTAACACATCATGAATACATACAAGTAGGAAAAGGGCGCGATGTGGGGATGAACCAAATATCATCTTTTGAGGCAAAGGTTGCAAATGGAAATGGAGAGCAGACCCTTAGCCGTGATGTTTATCGATTGGGGCGACGTTTTGACTTCTATAGGATGCTCTCGTTCTACTTTACAACAGTTGGTTTCTATTTCAGTAGCATGGTATGCTGATCTGATTTCTTTATTTTACTGTCTTTGTGCTGAACAGATTTCTTAGTTTTTTGTTTCCTATAAAAACTCTAATAGAGTCTCCATGACTACTACTGGTGATATCCCTTTTGCTTTAAGTTTTGAGTTATGGTGGTATGTTGATCTCCTTGAGGAGCTCTGCATATGGAGCTTCAAGGTGATTTATTTATTTAATTTGCAGTAGGTTCAGAATACACAGAAACACTTCTGTGTATTGGTTACTTGTTTCTTGGAGGATTCTTCTTCTTCCTCCCTATTGTTTTTTTTTTTTTTAAAAAAAAAACCATGCATAGCATAACTAGGCTCCCTGGTAAATGTTGCTCGGATTATTCTTATCTACAAATTTCAAGCTGCTGATTGTTCACTGTTGAGGACGAGACTCATTTTATGCTGGTATCAAAATATAAACAATTAAACACCAAGTATAACATCAGTTTGTCAGGTTGGGCCTTATGCTACAATCCTCTGTTGTGTCTAATATCATATAGTAATAGTTTCTAAATTATTTTCTGTGTTAATGAGGTACTAAAACAGAACAACCCAAATTTTATGAAATTCAACAATTTCAATCATCATCTGAATTAGATAAATGATATTGTGCAGTATAAGATCAGTGGTTGGATAACATCAAGCGATTCAGGTCACTAGGCGGCTAGCTTGCTACTTGTGAATCCATTTTAATATTCTTACGCATGATTTACTTCAAGTCCTATTAGAATTACATGAAATGGAGAGTGTATTAGAAAGATTTGGTATGCTTTTGTTGTTATAACTAGATTTGGTATGCTTTTGTTGTTTCAGATAACCGTGCTTACTGTATATTTGTTCTTATATGGACGCTTATACATGGTAATGAGTGGATTAGAAAGGGAGATTCTTATGGACCCGAGCATAAATGAAAGCAAGGCCCTTGAACAGGCTTTGGCTCCGCAATCCATTTTTCAGCTAGGCTTGTTGCTTGTGTTTCCCATGGTCATGGAAATTGGTTTGGAGAAAGGGTTCCGCACTGCTCTGGGTGATTTTGTCATTATGCAGCTACAGCTTGCCTCAGTGTTCTTTACATTCCAGCTTGGAACTAAAGCACATTATTATGGAAGAACAATTTTGCATGGTGGTTCCAAATATCGAGCTACTGGGCGTGGCTTTGTTGTTTTCCATGCAAAGTTTGCAGAAAACTACAGGCTATACTCACGAAGTCACTTTGTTAAGGGATTGGAACTATTTATATTGTTGGTCGTGTATGAAGTCTATGGGAAATCATATCGCAGTTCAAGTCTTTATTTGTTCGTCACCTTGTCCATGTGGTTACTGGTTGGATCCTGGTTGTTTGCTCCATTTGTGTTCAATCCATCTGGATTTGACTGGCAAAAAACAGTGGATGATTGGACAGATTGGAAAAGGTGGATGGGAAATCGTGGTGGTATAGGGATTGCACCTGATAAAAGTTGGGAATCATGGTGGGGTGGAGAACAAGAACATCTCAAGCACACGAATATCAGGGGATGGTTACTTGAAATAATCCTCGCATTTCGCTTCTTTATCTACCAATATGGCATTGTCTACCACCTTGACATAGCTCATCACAGCAAAAGTTTGCTGGTACAATCCATATTTGAGTGATATTTTGTTTTCTTATTGTCCTATAACTGTTTGGTTGATTTCTACCACCAAATACTAACTTTTCTACTTTTAACTTCAAATCTTTTTTGTAGGTTTATGGACTTTCATGGATAGTTATGTTAACTACACTTTTATTGCTTAAGGTATGTGGCATGCAAATGGAACACATGCAAAAGTAAATATGATTGGGAGCAGCTTGAATAAATTTTTCACGTACATGAAATAATTGTATTCGAAAACTGGCAAACCAGCATTTTAAACTTATATATTGACCATTTGAAAGTAGAATATAGCAGGTTTTTCTTTTTCTTCTCACAAGTGTGTGGTTTGTCTATGCTTTATTTCTGAACTTGGCCTCCTTCTGTTTGTTTTTTCCAATGCTCTCAGATGGTGTCAATGGGGAGACGAAAATTCCGTACAGATTTCCAGCTCATGTTCAGGATTCTCAAGGCACTCCTATTTCTTGGCTTCGTGTCGGTCATGACTGTTCTATTTGTAGTTTGTGGTCTCACAATACAAGATTTATTTGCTGGCATCCTCGCATTCATGCCCACGGGGTGGGCCCTTCTTCTTGTAAGTACAAACATTTTGTTCCAAGTGCGCAATGTACTTTAAAACTTCTCCCTTAGTTGGCCACTGCATGATTAAGTCCTCTCTTTTATCTAAACAAAGGATATTCTACCCGTAGCAAATATTGCATTCATTCAGACCCATATGATCTTCAATGCATATTAATATTATTCAAGAATCTATTGAATAACAAAAACTCCCATGATGGAGTTCCTTGTGACATAAGGTGCATTTTTTACTGGAATACACCAACAATTCTATGAATCCAGTTCCTTCCAAAATATTATTTCGTAGTTCTAACTGAACGAGAACTTTTAATATCCAATTTCTTGTCCTTTGTAGATTGGACAAGCATGCAGGTCGTTGTTTATGTGGATAGGATTCTGGGATTCAATAAAGGAGCTAGCAAGGGCATACGAATATATAATGGGCTTATTGCTTTTCATGCCAATAGCCATCTTGTCATGGTTCCCGTTTGTCTCGGAGTTCCAAACTCGCCTGCTCTTCAATCAAGCGTTTAGTAGAGGCCTCCAAATTTCTATGATTCTTGCTGGAAAGAAAGAGGGAGCTGTAAAGAAAGAGGGAGCTGATGCTGGAAAGAAAGAGGCTAGCTGATGCAGGAAAGAAAGACGGAGCTGATGCTGGAAGGAAAGAGAGTTTCCACATTTCACGTTCATTTTTGTCTTTTTAATTTGTATCTAAAAGTAGTTGGAGTCCAAGAAAGATGGTAATTACTCTTACAAAATCCATTGATATGATGATTTTCTTTTTTCGATAGTACGCTCGGGCACGAAATTAGTGACTTTCCTTTAGATATTCCTTGTTATTTCTCACTGTTGGACGGGGTGTGGATTAGTGAGTGTGTACACGAGCTTTAAAGCGAAATGATTTATAACAATAGAAGATAGAATAGTATTAATTTTCCGAACGATAGTAAAATTTTCTAATGATAACCTCCTAACTTGATAATTTGATAGTATAGAGTGGTAGCTTCTATTTTTTCTACCCAGCCACAGTTGGGAAGCTATTTCAGGATGCTTTTTGTTCGCTTTTATTGAGCTGCTTTTTATTACTGTTGAATTTGCTATTACAGGACCAAAATAACCCTGCCCTCTGAACTAATCAATGAATCAACGCTAGAGAGTTTTTGCAGAAGTTATAAACTTGGTGAGACCCAAGTTTTTGCTCAAGATCTACACTTTTTCTTTGCTGAAAATCAACACCCATCAACGCCCAGTTTTTGCACATTTGGATCTACAATTCTCGTTAAACCTGGTCTCTTCTCTGCTTCAAGATCTTGGTAAGTAAGTTTTCCGTGGATCTATCTTCTTAGCTCTTTTAATTTTTTTTCTTGTTAATTACCGTGTATCATTTCGGCATTGATTGTTTATTAAAGAGTTTACTCTAGGATTTGAATTCTTTGGTTTGCTGTTAAGCCAGCAGTTCAATAAGGCAGTGGTAAGAAGTAATGCTGCAGGACTAGAAAGCTGGGAACTTGTAGATGAAGATCCAATAAGAATACATTAGTCACGTATAAATAAGCAATAAAACATGTGATAAATGATTTGTTAGCTGGTGGTTAAAGTTTTTTAGTACTCAGTTAGTTTTGGTAATTGGTTTCATTGTATATAAAGTGTAATTAGGAGACGTAAGAGGCAAGTGATCAATGAATGACATTTTCTGCAACCATTTCTTCTTTCTCCTCTCTTTCAATTCTTCTAGTTCTTCTTTGTTTAGGCTAAGGCCATAAAAAATTGGTACTAGAGCCGATCCTAGGCCATTCTTGATTATATCATTGTTCTACATTCAAAAGGATGGTGGAAAGCAATAAGATGGAGGTTGTGAAGGAGCATTGCAGGAGACTTTATGAACAAATACAGGAAATTCATCAGGAGCTTCAAGAATTAATAGCAACAAACAAAGCAAGATGGATAGAACAAGATAAGAAGTCTGATCAGATTAGTTCACAGATTGTTCAAATGGTAGAAAAAGAAGTTGGAGTTAATTCCAGAGGAATCCTACTAAATCCATCAACGGGAAGGGATATTGAAACTCTTAGTAGTCAAAAAGGCATACAAGGATTCAGAAGCCATAATCATGGAGATAATGTTACAGGTCAAGAACATTACAAGTCTGGAAATAACTCAACATTGCCAAGAATGAATTTATAAATTTTTTTAGGGTATAATCCTAGAGGGTGTACAAGAAAGTGTAAGAAATACTTCAAACTTAACTCAGTACCCATACACTAGTGAGTTGATGTGACTTCATGGTATTTGGATGATAGAGCAGAGATTTGGTTTGAAGGACTAGTGTGAGGGGGTGAATCTGTGACCAGTCAGGAGAAATTCTCAAAAGCTATTTGTAAAAGATTTGATAGCAGAGATGATATAGTCGAGGAATTCAACAAGTTAGAACAAGATAAAGGTGTGGAAGATTATATTGAGAAGTTTGAAAAGTTGAAGTATTTGATGAGCACACGAAATTCTTCTTTACCATAATCATATTACGTTTCCATTTTTATTAGTGGATTAAAGGAGGACATCAAACCCATGCTCAAAATTTTAAGGCCTACTTCATTAATGCAATCTTTCAAGTAAGCAAAATGGCAGGAAGAATCAAATAATGCAATGGCTAGAAAAGGCAAGTTTGTTTAGAGATCGAATTCTCCTTTCAGTATGGAAAGAGCAGCAGGTAACATTCCATCTAAACCTTTCAATTAGATTAAGCATGAGGCACCACAGGGTACAAAGCATGTACAAGATACCTTGTATGAACAAAGAAGAAAATTAGGCCCATGTTTTAAATAAGGAGATAAGTACATGCCTAGTCATCAATGTAATAATAAAGGATTGCATATGATAAAAGGTATGGAGGATGAAATAGAATAATTTCTCCATGTGGAAGAAAAAATGGAAGTGGTAAAACAATAGGCAATAAGAATATTGATGAATACGGCTTATCCCTAAATGTCTTGGCTAATAGTTATGCTCACAATACAATTAGGATTAAAGAAAGTAGTAAAGGTAAAGACTTAATTATCCTAATTGATAGTGTTAGTACACACAATTTTATAAATGTGTCTGTAATTAAGAGCATTAAAGCTGTAATTGTCAAGACTACTATATTGGCAATAATAATGACAAATAGAAATGTGATGTTATATGATGCTCAGAGCCCTAAATTCACATGGTTTATTCAAGATTATGAATCCAAAGTTGATTTGAGAATACTTAAACCGGGAAGGTGTGATGTTGTTTTGGGAGTTGATTGCTCGCCTATCCTTTTTTATTTTATTAAAATAAAAATTTCATTTAGAAAAGAAGGTAGAATGATTGAACTAAGAGGAATTATTGAAGAAACTTGGATATAAATGGTTTCTGTAACCAAGTTACACAAGAGTTTTAAGAAAACAGTCTATGGAGTAGATCAATTTTTTTCCACAAAAGCTATTGATGAATCATCATAGGAGATTCAAAATTTACAAGTGAAATCTTTGCTGGAGGTATTAGGAAGTTTTTTATGAACCAAAATAGCTTCCACCAGAACGAAAGATAGACCATAAG
>Ga0307510_10002428_pt1 | contig 21155 bp, 23 predicted proteins | sample 12_EM_MG_FD_207224 | JGI IMG/M metagenome (GOLD analysis project Ga0307510, IMG submission 207224) | Populus trichocarpa ectomycorrhiza microbial communities from riparian zone in the Pacific Northwest, United States - 12_EM | ecosystem: Host-associated > Plants > Roots > Unclassified | place... | reverse complement strand
CTGGTCCTTATTCGGAGGCGGGTGGTAATGTTCCCTCCAGTCTTGATAAGGTAAAGAGTGCGATAGACAATGCCAACAGTGCGGATGCAGGTTATGTCGATTCAGCAGCTGCTCAGCAGGACAAAGTTCCGTCGAACATCGTTGTCAGCACGTCTCCTGCCGAGCTGGTACAGACAGACGGCAAGCCAAGCATGAGCCCGGTCTCCGGAACGAGTCTTTCGTATGTATCGAATTCTCCGAATGATATTTTCCAGGATCAGGATGGCAAGTATTATGTACTCCTCTCTGGTCGCTGGTATACCTCTTCGTCTTTGACGGGTGGCTGGCATTATGTGGCTGCCAATGCGCTGCCTGGCGACTTTGCAAAGATCCCTGAGGGTTCGCCAAAGGACAATGTGCTGGCCAGTGTAGCGGGAACGGATGCGGCGCGTGAAGCGATCATGGATGCGCAGGTTCCCCAGACGGCAAAGGTCGACCGCAGTACGGCTTCTACCGATGTCAACTACAATGGCGATCCGCAGTTCGCGCCTTTACAGGGAACGGATATGCAATATGCCACGAATACGTCGAGCTCTGTTATCCTCGATCATGGTGTGTATTATAGTGTAGACAATGGTGTCTGGTTCCAGGCGCCGAGTCCGAGCGGTCCGTGGACAGTGGCTACTGAAAGGCCGGAAGAAGTAGACCGTATACCACCGAGCTCTCCGCTGTACAACACCAAATACGTTTATGTATATGATGTGACACCACAGTATGTATATATGGGATATACACCCGGATATCTGAATAACTATATCTATGGTTCTACGGTAGTCTATGGTACCGGCTTCTATTATGATCCCTGGTTCAATGGCTATTATTATGCCCGTCCTTATACCTGGGGTTTTGGTGTAGGCTATAATCCGTATGTCGGTTGGTCGCTGGGTTATGGATTTGGTCTTGGCTGGTTCCACTTCGGCATTGGCTTTGGTGGTGGCTACTGGCGTGGCTGGGGCGGTGGCTGGTGGGGACCGCGTGTATACCGGCCGGCTTATGCCTGGAACAGGTATCGTACCGGTGGTTTCTATGGTCGTAACTATTACAGTAACCGGAGTGTGTATATAAATAACCACTATCATTCGAATATATATCGTGGTCGTGGTGGTGTCGTCACAAGGGATAACCACAATTTTGGCGCTCGTGGTTCGGTAGGAAGGCCGATCAATGTCAACGGTGGAAGGCCCAATGGTGGTTTCAACAATGGTGGCGGAAGGCCGACAAGTGTGCAGGGTGGACGGCCTGGTGGGCGTCCTGGCAGCAGCAATAATGTATTTTCCGACCGGAGTGGTAATGTCTACCAGCGGAATCAGTCTAATAACCAATGGCAGCAGCGGCAGTCAAATAATTCATGGAGGCCGGTGACGAATAATCCTTCGGTGCAGCAAAACCTCAACCGGGAGCAACAGATGCGTGACCGTGGTCAGACGCGGACGCAGAATTTCAACCAGGCAAGAAGTGGTGCCAGTTTTAGCCGGCCCAGTGGTGGAGCGAGTGCGCCGCGGTCGTCCGGTGGTGGTTCAAGGCCTTCGGGTGGTAGCAGTGGTGGTAGCCGGAGAGGTCATTGATAATACTATTAATTTTTATTTCAACTTTGCCGGGGGTAAGTATAACGCTTACTTCCGGCAAATTTCATTTTAAGTATGAGTCCAACTTTATACTATTGTTACGATGCGTATTGCGGATGGTGTTATGGATTTAGTCCTGTCATCCGGCGGCTTTTTGAAGACTACCGGCAGACGGTGGCTTTTGAAGTGCTTTCGGGTGGTATGATCCTGCCGGAAAAACCTCAACCTGTCAGGGTGATGGCAGACTATATCCTGAGCAGCTATAAGACGGTGGAAGAGCGCACGGGTATTCGCTTTGGGGAGGACTGGCTCTGGCATATGCGTAATCCGGAGGAAAGTGACTGGTATCCATCCTCTGAAAAGCCGGCCATTGCGATGTGTGTATTTAAAGACTATTATCCGGACCTGGCGGTGTTGTTCGCGGGAGAGCTGCAGTATGCGTTGCACTATGAGGGGCGGGACCTCACCGATGATGAGGCTTATCGTCATTTGCTCGAAAAATATAGGATACCAGACACCGAATTTTATGTGAAGCTGCGTAATCCTGCGTATAAGGAGAAGGCCTATGATGAGTTTGCGCTGGTGAAGCAGCTAAGGGTGACCGGGTTTCCCACCGTATTTTTACAGGTGGCCGAATCGAAGTTTTACCTGCTTACCCAGGGGTATACGGATTACCGGACCCTGAAAAAGGGGATGGAGGAGGTGTTGGCGGGGTGAGAGGGGATAGAGGAAGAGGTGTTGAGGAGCCGCGGGCGGGCTTTCCGGGTTCCCGCCGAACCTGATTTGCAGAGAAAATATTTGGTTTCAAATGGTCGATTAGCATTAACTTGCATGTCCCTTAATCGAGCCCTGTGGCTCATTCAACGTAGCAAAAATTTATTTTTGAATACACACCAATATGGAATATAACAAAGTAATAGCAGTTACCGGATTGCCGGGATTATACGAGTTGCTAAGCAGTAAGTCTGACGGAGCCATTGTTCGTGCTTTGGATGACAAGACTACCCGTTTTGTATCCAGCCGTGTCCACAATTTTTCACATTTGGAAAGTATCGAGGTCTATACTGTTCGGGATAACGTGAACCTGGTCGATATTTTAAAAGCGATGGAGACCAGTACGGAGAAGCTGCCTGATGAGAAGGACAATGCCGCTCTGAAGGCCTATTTCGGCAAGGTATTTCCGGACCTGGATTTCGACCGTGTATACAGCAGTGATCTGAAGAAGATGGTAAAATGGTTTAGCGTGTTGAAGGCAAATAATATAGAAATAAAATTGTCTGAGGCAGCTCCGGAAGAAGAAGCTTCTGTAGAAGTGGAGGAGGTTGTCGCCGCAGAGAAACCTGCGCCGAAGAAGAAGGCCGAGAAGGCGGAGAAGGCAGAAGCGAAGGTAAAGAGCGAAGAGCCTGTTGGGGCTAAAGATTCTCCTGCAGAAGAGAAGCCAAAAGCAAAGAAAGCGGCTGCGACTGCTGAGGCGCCGAAAGCAGCAGCTGCTGCGCCAAAGAAGAAGGCTGAGAAAGCGGAGAAGGCTCCGGACGCTAAAGATTCTTCTGCGGAAAAGCCAAAGAAGGCAGCAAAAAAGAAAAGTTAATTATGTTACCTACAGCAGAATTGAAAAAGCCTGTACGGCGTTTTGTGCCGGAGGGTTTTGAAATAACCGATTGGAAAAACCTGGAGCCCTGGTTCCAGGATCTGGAGCAAAGGCCGTTGGACACGCGTGCGGATCTCGAGAAATGGTTGCTGGACATGAGTGAGCTGGAAGCCGTGGTAAGCGAGGATGTCTGTTGGCGTCAGATCCGCATGACCTGTGATACTGAGAATAAAGAGCTGGAAGAGGCCTTTAATTATTTCTGCCTGGAAATACAGCCGAAGATCCAGCCATATGCGGATCGTCTTAACAAGCGGCTGGTGGAAAACCCGCATACGCAGGAATTGGACCAGAAAGACTATTTTACTTATCTGCGTAGTGTCCGGAAACGGATCGAGCTTTTCCGGGAAACAAATATTCCGCTCTTTGCCGAGTCGAGTGTGATGGGCCAGCAGTTTGGCGTCATCTCGGGGAAGATGACAGTAGAGGTTGGCGGGCAGGAATATACGCTTCAGCAGGCGTCCAAATTCCTGGAAAACCCTGACAGGAAATTGAGGGAAGAGGTCTATCGCAAGATGCAGACGAGAAGGCTGCAGGACAAAGAGGCGTTGAATGACCTGTATACCAAGCTGGTTACTATCCGCCATCAGATAGGGCTGAATGCGGGTTTTAAGAACTACCGGGATTACAAATTCGAAGAATTAGGTCGTTTTGATTATACAAAGGAAGACTGCTTCCGTTTTCATGAGGCTGTCAGGGAGTATGTGCTTCCGTTGGTCAAACAGATAAACGCAAGGAAGAAGAAAAAGCTGGGACTTGACAGCTTGCGTCCCTGGGACATGGAAGCTGAGCCGGCGGGTACGGAACCGTTGCGTCCCTTTACGAATGGGCAGGATTTGTTGACAAAGACCATTTCCTGTTTTGACCAGCTAAATCCTTTTTTTGGAGACTGTCTGCGCACCATGCAGAAAATGGGTCGTTTCGACCTGGAAAGCCGCAAGGGGAAAGCACCTGGCGGTTATAATTGTCCGTTAGCGGAAACGGGTGCGCCCTTCATCTTCATGAACTCTTCGGGGCAAATGGGTGATCTGACGACGATGGTACATGAGGGTGGTCATGCCATTCATTCTTTCCTGTCGCATCCGTTGAAATTAAGCTCCTTCAAGGAGTACCCGATGGAAATCGCGGAGGTTGCAAGTATGTCGATGGAGTTGTTTAGCATGGATCATTGGGAGCTATTCTTTAATGATAAAAACGATTTAGCACGTGCTCGGGAATATCAGCTTGAGCGTGTCATCACTATCTTTCCGTGGATAGCCACTATTGACAAATTTCAACATTGGGTATACGAAAATCCGACGCATACGCTGGAGGAGAGAAAGCAAATGTGGATGCAGATCCTGGATGAATTTTCTTCTGAGTCTGTCGACTGGAGTGGATTGGAGGAATTCAGGGAGTTTGGCTGGCAGAAGCAGCTGCACTTGTTCGAAGTACCATTCTACTATATCGAATATGGCATTGCCCAGTTAGGTGCAATCGGTCTTTGGATGCAGTATAAGGATAACAAAGAGAAGGCGTTAAGTAATTACATGACCGCTTTGAGTCTCGGTGGAATGAAGACGTTACCGGAATTATACGATGCCGCGGGTCTGAAGTTTAACTTTTCCAAAGAGCACATTAAACAACTGATGCAATTTGTCAGCCTGGAATTGCAAAAAATTTGAAGCGAAAAAAAAATCAAAAAATACCCGGAAAGTAGTACTTATACCTCTTGTTCGTATGCTTTTTTCCGGCTATATTTGCAATAAGCGATTTGAAAAATGCAGGTGGTCAAACACCTTAGACATAAAGAAGCTACTAATCAGAGCCTTAACCAAAAGTCCCGGTGTTTCTACATCGGGGCTTTCTTTTTTCTGAGAGCGTGTAGCCAGACTCCTGGCGGGATGAAGGTTACGGGCGAAAATGTAATCCGTTACAAAGTCTACAAATCCTATTGATTACAGCTCTTGCAGACTCCACTGACCAGCATTTCAACCTGTTCAGATATATATCCCCGAGGGAGTTGGATGGCTGGTATATTCACATCTTCAAGGCAGACAGTGCTGCCGCAGGAATTACAAATAAAGTGAACGTGGTCATCGCGGTGTTGTCCACCAGAACAGTCGTCTTTACACAACGCGTAACGTATAGAATTATCCGAAGTCGGTATGCTATGGATCAATCCTTTCTCAAGGAATACCTGTAGCGTACGATATACGGTGACGCGATCGAATTTTTCACCCGCTTTTTTTTCGATATCGCTATGTGACAAAGCGCCTTCCTGCTGAAGAAATAATTCCAGAATTCTCCTGCGGCCACCGGTAATGCTCAGGTGATTCTTTTTCAGTAGCTCGTCTATTTTTGTTTCAAGCATGGTTCCAGCGTTTTTAACCCGGGTTATTGTTAAAAAGAGAATTAGCAAATCGGGGGGCAGCTGCTTTTTCCTTCAGGAGGATAGTTATATCTTTTTCCAATTCGTCCAGCTCGTCCTTTTTCAGGCCGTCGTAGATCTTACGCACCCGTCCTCCTTTGTCTACAAGGGCCAGGAACTGGGTATGGAGAAACTGTTCATCGATATTCATCGCATTGTTCCTGGGGTCATCCAGCAGGTAGCCGCTTCTTGCCAGGTGGTAGAGGCTATCTTTACGACCGGTGAGAAACCACCACCGGGTCGGATCGGCGCCAAGAGAATCCGAATAGTGTTTCATGCGGCCCACGCTGTCCGTCCCGGGGTCTACGGTATAGGAAAGGATCCGAAAGTCAGATACCGTGCTATAGTCTTCGGCCAGCTTTTTCATATTTGTATTGAGCTTGGGGCAAATGCCTTTACAAGTCGTAAAAAAGTACTCGGCTACATAGACCTTTCCGTCCAGATCCTTCTCCGTGATGGTCTTTCCGTCCTGGTTGCTAAAGGCAAAATGGGGCACATAACTCAGCACCGGTAATTCAGGCTCTCCAAAGCCCGGCACGAAGCGCATCAGGGCAAAATAGAAGCCGAGGAATAACAGGACAAAAAAGCCCAGCAGGAATAATAGGTTCTTCTTTTTCATGATCTACAAAGTTAGTGTTGTCCGGGTCTGCGGGAGTCAAAAAAATTTAAAACAAATTATTTGCAACATTGTTGTAAATTTGACCTCCCAGTTGGATAAATCCGCCGGGGTTGCACTTATGATCCGCAAAATAAACTGGGATGTCCTGGGCATCTCGACTTCGATCCTTTGCGCTATTCATTGCGCTGTTTTGCCGCTGGCTGTAGCCACGCTGCCGGTATTTGGCGTCAACATCGTTCACAATGCCGTCTTTGAGTATGGCATGATCGGTCTGGCCTTTATTATCGGCACCTGGGCTCTCTGGCACGGGTTCAGTCATCATCACCGGCGTCTCACGCCCTGGTTCTTATTTGTGGGCGGTATAATGCTGTTGATAGCCAAGCAGGTATGGCATTCTTACGAATTCCGGATCCTGCCTTTTGCAGTCCTTCTGATCGTGGTGGCGCATGTTCTTAACCTGAGATGGTCGGGACATGGGCCGCAGGCATCGTCACAGACTGCCGGCCAGCCGGGACCTGGTCGGGGGCAGGAAAGGGAAGCGGCTTAAAATGACGGGGATTTACTACCTTTACTGTCTTAAAAGGCTTCACTATGATCAAAACAGGCAACCCGGTTATCAGCATATATACTGAAATGACTCCCAATCCGGAAACGATGAAATTCGTGGCCAATAAGCTGTTGTACCCCGGCAAGATCATTGACTTTCCCGATGTCGAATCAGCCAAACCGTCTCCTCTGGCAATTGAGCTTTTCGGCTTTCCTTTTATAAAGAGCGTGTTTATCGCCAGCAATTTTGTGACATTGACCAAGACAATTGACACGGACTGGGATGATGTCATTCCTGCTATCCGCCAGTTCCTCAAGGAATACCTGGAAGAGGGTAAGCCGGTCGTGAATGAGGAAGAGGTTGTCACTCTTAAATCAGAGGGCAGCAATGTCATCGACGCTGATGACGACGATGTGGTCAAGCGTATAAAAGAGTTGTTGGAGAATTATGTAAAACCTGCTGTTGAAATGGACGGCGGGGCCATCCAGTTCAGGAGTTATCACGAAGGGACTGTAAACCTGATGATGCAGGGTTCCTGCTCGGGTTGTCCTTCTTCGATGATCACGTTGAAGGCCGGTATTGAAAGCATGATGAAGCGTATGATCCCCGAAGTAAAAGAAGTTATAGCCGAAGCGGAATAACGAGTCTTATAACTAAAGTCCAGGAATGACAATAGCGGATCTCTGCCATCAGTTCGTGCAGGACTTAAGACACACCGGGTGGTGGGAATTTATAGCAGTCATTGCGGGCATTGCCAGCGTCTGGTTTAGTAGAAGTGAAAATATCCTTGTCTATCCTACGGGATTGGTCAACACGATAATCTATATCTATCTCAGTGTAAAAATGTCTCTGCTGGGTGAAGCCAGCGTCAATCTTTATTATACAGTCCTCAATATTTATGGGTGGGTGATGTGGACCCGAAAGGACCGGCAGGATCAGTATGTCCTGCGGATCACGCGATCGTCCTCGCGGGAGACGATGCAGCAGCTCTCTTTTTTTGCCTTCTTTTATCTTGCCGTGTTTGGATCGCTGACCTGGCTGAAGCAGGGTTTCGCGCCGCTGGCTATCCCCTGGGCTGATGCTTTTGCCTCGGCAACGGCCTATACCGGCATGTGGCTGATGACGAAGAAAAAGGTGGAGAGCTGGCATTGGTGGATCGCCACAAATTGTGCCTCGATCCCATTGTATTTTGTCAAGCATTATGTTTTTACCAGTGTATACTACCTGGTTTTATTGATCATTGCCATCGCCGGATTACTGGAATGGAGCAAACGGGCGAAAGCCATCGAAAATGTCGTTACCGCTTAAGAAAATTGTTGTCATCGGGCCGGAGTCGACCGGCAAGTCCTCTTTATGCGAGGGGCTGGCCGCTCATTACCAGACGAGCTGGGTACGTGAATATGCGCGGGAGTATTTGCTGGCGCATGGAATGAATTATAGTTTTGAGGAGCTTACGACAATAGCGAAGGGGCAGCTGGCGCTGGAGGATGAGGGGGTGAAGGTCGCCAAGTCTGTTTTATTTATCGACACAGATATGTATGTGATGAAGGTATGGAGCGAGTTTGTCTTTGGTCGTTGTGACAGCTGGATACTTGACCAGATCGGGAAGCGGCAATACGATGCCTATTTGCTTTGCAAGACCGATCTGCCCTGGGTCAAAGATGAGCTTCGGGAATATCCGGACCTGGTCTCGCGCGAGAAGCTGTATCATATTTACCGGGATATTCTGATCAATCAGTCTGTGCCCTGGGCTGAGATCGGCGGGCAGGAGCAGCAGCGTCTGGACGCGGCGATTGACGCGGTGGAGACACTATTGTAATAACTTTTGAATATCGGGGTCTTCCTGGAGGTTTCCCATTTGAACCTGAATCCAGGCCGCGCGTGTGGCGACATGAGGCGACAGGGGTTTGATGGTAAAGATCTTCGGATTGGGCAGACAGGCTGCGATGCGGGCTGCTTCCTGGCGAGTCAGGGTCTTTGCGGGTTTATTGAAATAAACGTGTGAAGCGGCTTCGATGCCATAAACGCCCTTGCCCATTTCACTAATGTTGAGATACATTTCCAGGATACGTCGTTTGCCCCAGATCCATTCTATCATAAAGGTGAAATAGACTTCCAAACCCTTTCGGATCCAGCTGCGGCCCTGCCAGAGAAAAACGTTCTTTGCGACCTGTTGGCTGATGGTACTGGCGCCATGCAGGGATTTACTTTTTTGATTGTGTTTCATGGCCTTTTCGATGGATTTGAAGTCAAAACCATCATGGTCGGGGAAAAGCTGGTCTTCCGAGCAGATGACCGCGAGTCGGGCATAGGGCGAAATATTCTTCATGTCGACATAGGTCCGTTTGAGACCATCCCCGCTCAGGAAGCTACCCAGCTGCGTGAGCGTGATCGGTGGATTGACCCATTTCAACAGGAGGAGATAAAACAGCTGAAAGAAAAACAGGAAGATAAAAACGCGCTTGATCACTCTCCAGGCGCGTGGGATCAGTCCTTTTGTGTTGATAGGCATCCGGTGGTTTTTCTGGTTTGCAAGATAACTTACCGTTTGCCGATCTGCAAGTATAATAGCTTGTATTTCCCGCCTAACTGATAGTATTTGCTTTTCATTTGTGTCAACAGGAGTCCCCCGGCGAGCAGGCCGCCGCCGATGATATAACCGGAATTTGTAAACCAGTCTTTTGCCGCATCTTTCCGGAGCAGTCCGTTGACGGCGCTGATGACGACGAATCCGCCGCCGGCCAGTAACATGGTCTTGCCCAGGCTGCTGCCTTTTCTTGCCCGTTGGATCGCGTCTATTTCCTTGTAGCTGAATGCCTGACCGCTGATATAGATGGTATCGCGGCGCATGTCGTCGATGACTCCTGTAAACCATTGGTCGTAAATGGTCCTAAAGGTCAGTTCGTCGCCGATGGTATAGGCACGGACATGCATACCTCTTTTTTGCAATACGAGGACGTCGCGTTGTGCGTGACCCAGGAATGGGATGATACAAAAAAATAATATAATAAGCGTTCGCATAGCAGTACTCAAACTTACGACTATCTCCTGCAAGTTGATTGTTAATGGGCTAATTTAAGGGGATGAGGGGCGTTTAGTGAACGACCTTATGGGTAAAGATCTCAACACATATCAGGACGATGCCAAACCCGATGAGGATGGAGCCGGATATTTTATTGATGACGATCAGCGTTCTTAGTGTCAGCTTACTCCGCAGTTTGCCGGCCATCATCACCTTTCCGACATCGGCGGCCATATTGATCAGCAGGCAGACGGAAAAAATTACGATCCTTTCCTGGAGGCTATGATTGGCGGCAAGGAGGGTGGCGTTTCCGAGCCAGAACAGGATAACGCCCGGATTGAGGGTGTTGATAATAAATCCTGAAGCAAAGGCTTTGGCCATATCGCGTTTGCGGAAGCGAACCTCATTCCCGTCCGAGACGCCGGTGAGGGCTACTTTTTTGAAGAAAATAAAATAAACGCCCATTCCAACGAGGAAGGAGCTGCCGGCAAAAGCGATGACCTTTGAGTGTGCGGAAAGTGCGGAGACAAATACGGTAAGTGTATTGCTGAGTACGACGAGGACGATATCGCTGACCCATACTCCTGCCACGAAGCTAAAGCCACCCTTATGCCCGCTGTTGAGGCTTTGTTTGATGATGGTAAAAATAATGGGACCTACCGATAAGGCAAGTGCGAATCCCAATGCCAATCCTTTCAATATGGCCTCCGTCATAAAGTATCATTGTTTTAGAGACTGCCTGTCTCCAGAAATTTTTGCCAGTCTGCCAGCATATTACCTTTCAGGACCCTGGGAAATTTATGTTGTCCTCCTATTTTTCCTTTGAGGCGCATAAATTCCATAAATTTTTCTTCCGGCAATACTTTGAGATATATATCTTTTAACGCACTATCTCTTTCTACTGCATAGTCGTCATTCAGCTCTTTTAGCCGCTGGTCAATTTTTTGCCGTAGCAACTCCTCATCTACGGGATCATTACAGGCCAACCACCATTGGTGTGCAAAAAACAAACCATGGGGTACGCCGGCCACGGTGAATTCGGGAATAGAGAGGTTCATCTCTTCCGTAGCCAGCTGGACGGCCTTATTCATGTTGTCGACACTGAGGTGTTCGCCCACGAGGCTAAGAAAATGTTTGGTCCTGCCGGTGATAATGATCTCACTGCGTTCCTTATCCACAAACCGTATTGTATCTCCGATGAGGTAACGCCAGGCGCCTGCGCTGGTGCTTAAAAGGAGGGCATAGTCCTTTCCTTCCTCTACCTCGTGGATCATGTACACTTCGGGGTTTTCCACCAGGTTGCCATCGCCATCGAAGTTCTTATTATCAAAGGGGACAAATTCCAGGAAGATATGCTGGTTTGTCACCAGCTTCATGCCTTTGGAGTATTGTGCGTCCTGATAAGCGATGAAACCTTCTGAGGCCAGGTAGGTTTCGATATACGTGATTGGTTTGCCCAGCAGTTTTTCGAATCCTTTTTTATACGGATCGAAGGATACTCCGCCATGGACGAAAAAGCCCAGGTTTGGCCAGATCTCGTGGATATTATTAAGATTATATCTCTCGATGACCTTTTCCATACAGAGCTGGATCCAGCCTGGTACTCCAACGACAAAGCCGATATCCCATTGTGGCGCCAGCTTAACGACCTCTTCCAGCTTCTTGGTCCAGTCGGTGTTGCGGGCAATTTTCCTTCCCGGCTTATAAAAGGGTTGAAACCAGAAAGGGACTTTGCGGGCAGTGATGCCGCTGAGGTCGCCTGAATAATACCCTGCTCCTTTTTGAAGGCTGGTGCTACCGCCGATCATCAACCATCCTTTACCAAGGCTTTTTACTGGAATGTCCCGATATGTGCGAAGAGTAAGTAATTGTTTGACCATGACGATCCGGTTGCCGCGCAACAGGTCGTTGGTAATGGGCAGGTATTTACTACCGGCCTCTGATGTGCCGGAAGAAAGTGCATAGTATTTAATCTTTCCCGGCCAGCAGACGTCTGCTTTTCCTTCCAATGTCTGGTGCCACCAGGCGGCATGGATGCTATTGTAGTCGAAGGTAGGTACGATCTCCTGGAATTTTTTTCCCGGATGACGGCTAAGCAGGATCTCATCAAAACGGTACTTCTGACCGAATTCTGTGAATCTTGCTTTTTTCAGTAATTTTCGCAATACCTTCAACTGCTGCCGCCGAGGAGATTTCTGGGGCAGCCGCAACGCTCTAGCCAAAGATTTAGGTAATTGAATTTCAATCAACGCCATTGAGTAACCCGAGTCATTTGATACGCGACGAAATTACAGTTTTGGATGATATTTTTGTTACATTTATTTATGAAGCTTAAACTAACCCTTCTTTACGTTGTCTCTTTCCTTGCTCTAACATTTTTTGTGCACGAAATACACGACTGGGCTCATACGCTGGTGGCGAGGATCATCAGCGGGTGTTGGGGTCCCAGGGGATTTGACAGCTGGAGTTTTTGTGCCAGGGATAGTATATCATCCGGGCAGCGTTTGCTGGCGGATTGGGCCGGGCCTATTATCAATTTTATTCTCCTGTGGGTCGGCTGGCGAAAGATGGATGAAGACAATACCCTGAGCGAGCAATCCGTGGGATGTTCGTTGGTTTTTGCCACGCTCCCGCTGAGTATGCTGCTGGGAGCGGCTTCTGGCGGCGGGGATCTGACTGCCGGCATCCGGCTTCTTTTCCCGCATGGCAATCACCGGGTCATTAGCCTGGTCGGTCTGCTGATCATTGTTATCGTCTGTGTACCCCCGCTAATAAAAGCCTTTATAGCATTACCCTGGTGGCAGGGCCGGCTTTTCTACTATCCCGTCTTTCTCGTAGCCCCGGGCTTCCTGGATCACTGGTTTGTTGGAAAAATATTGAACCGCTGGCTGATAAAACCCAATACGCCGGAAGAAACGGCCTACTGGTGGGTCATCCTCTGGACAGTATTTAACCTGTTAATCCTGATTTTTACATATCGCAAGCTGAAACAGCTGATCAGCGATGAGGAACTGCCTCTATAATCTCGCCGCGACCATCCCGGTGGGCGCTGCCCACGACAGATCCACTACCCTTCGCATAAAACTTTACCCGCAATCCGGTCTGATAAGGCGCCGCCGCTTCCAGGGATCTTATACAATCCTTAAATGAAAACTGTGCTCCCTCGCAAAGGATGAGCTCTTCGGCCTGTCGGCTATCATCGACGACGGTCCTGATACCCGTGGTGGCGAAAAACGCTGTCAGCTGCAAGATCGTAGCCGGGTCTCCCATCAATTGGGTTTTGAGAATCGCCGGATCTTTGGCAGAGGGGGAAACCCTTGTACTCCCCCGCCCTATTGCGCCGATAGCCGCCCTTAGCCATATGGCCGCCTCCATGCCTTTGCTGAAGAGCGCCGGCAAATCCCTGTTGAAGTGTTTTTTTCTGAACTGGCTCATGGCCTTATAGAACTGCTTTACATAGCGGATATCCTTTAACGTGCTTTCCCCTTTAAAATGGACGATGGTTGTCTCCGCCAGGTAATAGTTGACATATCCTGCCTGTTCTATCCGATAGCTGAGGTCGATGTCTTCCGCATACATAAAGAACTGCTCGTCGAAGCTGCCGGTCTTTTCCAGTATAGCTCTTGCCACCCAGAAACAGGCACCGGAAAGTACGGGCGCGGGACTTGTCTTGTCTGGCGGGAGGTGTCCCAGATAATAAGTAGCGAACCGACGACTTCCGGGAAAAAGTGCTGTCAAACCCGAGAGTTTACAGAAGGCTACCCACGGAGAGGGGAAACTGCGGCGGGACTCTTTTAGAAAAAGGCCGCTGCCGTCCACCATCCGTACGCCCAGGCCTCCTGCATCCGGAGTAGCCTGTAAAAAAGCGAGGCAGCGGTTTGCAAAGTCCTCCGGCAGGATCGTATCCGGGTTGAGGAAAAGAATGTATTTCCCGCGAGCCAGCTGTAAGGCCTGGTTATTTGCCCGGGCAAAACCGGTATTCTCTGTGTTGGCTATAAAGGTAATCTCCGGAAACAGGGGCCGGAGGTATTCAATACTCCCGTCCGCGGAATGATTATCAATGACAAAAACTTCTGTATCAAGGCCTTGGAGCGCCTTTTGCACAGAATGCAGGCAGAGTTCCAGAAAATACCGAACGCGGTAGTTGACGATAATGACAGACAGAATCATGATACCCTGCGAAGTACGCTTTTTTGGGCGAAACTATTGGACAATTGCTAAAAAATTGATATATTTGCATTTGTCGATGGATGTGCGGAGTAAAAAATATCCTGCATAACTTCGTGCTCCGCTTAAAAAATAATCTGAAATGGTACTGACCTTTAAACAAATCGAGAAAATATCCAAGGCCCTTGGGGATAGTAACCGGCTCAAGATATTACATTATATCTCCGGTAAGGGTGGGTGCGGCGAATGTTCCGCATTACAGGATGTGATCGAGCTTGCGCAGCCTTCTATTTCACATCACGTGAAGATCCTGCTGGAGGCCGGTCTTATCGAAGGTGAGAAAGAGGGCAGGAATTTCAAGTATACGCTGAACAGCAGTGTATTTAATCAGTACATCGAGGCGATTCGCCAGCTGGAGGCGCCGCGCAGTGCGACCCGTGAGGCTTCGCGTGAAGCCGCCCGCGAAAACTTCCAATGATGTGGCTATATTTGTGCCATGCTAAAATCAACACTTATCAGGGCGGCTGAAGCGGGAGCTGCTGTCATGCAGCATTATTTTCAAGGCGAGTTCAAAATTTCCAATAAGGAAGGCATTAATAACCTGGTCACCGAAGCTGACCATGCGTCGGAGAAGGCAATTTTCGAGATCATAAAACGCGATTTTCCCGATCATTTTATCCTGAGTGAAGAGGCTGGTGAGATTATCACGGATTCCACTACAAAATGGATCATCGACCCTATTGACGGAACGGTGAATTTTGCTCATGGTCTGCCGCTCTGTTGTGTCTCTATCGGAGTGGAGCAGGATGGTGAGATGATCCTTGGGGCGGTGTACAATCCTTTTCTCAAAGAATTTTTTTTCGCCCAGAAGGGTTATGGAGCTACGCTCAACGATAAGAAGATAGCAGTAAGCAAGGAGACTTCCGTTGCAAAGTCCTGCCTGGTAACCGGATTCCCCTACTCCTATCTGGATCAGCCGAATGGTCCGCTGGAAGTGTTCTCCAGGCTGATCCGCGGCGGCGTACCTGTCCGGCGGCTTGGCTCTGCCGCCATTGATCTCTGCTGGGTAGCTGCGGGCCGTATTGACGGGTTCTATGAGCACCAGCTGCAGGCCTGGGATAGTGCGGCCGGTGTATTGATCGTGGAAGAGGCCGGGGGAAGGGTTTCTGATTTTACCGGTGGCAAGCATTCGCTGTACCAACCGCATATCATCGCTACTAACGGAAAGATCCACGATGAGCTGGTAACGGTGGTAAATGGCCGGCATCCTGAATTATGAGCTATTGTTTATTACATAATTATGCGTGAAAATATATGAGTGAAAATAGGACCGAAATATCGTCCCTCGGGGAATTCGGATTGATCGAACACCTCACGGCGAACATCGAAATAAAAAATGCGTCTACCCTTGTAGGTGTAGGTGATGATGCGGCTGTTATCGATCACTTCGGGAAACAGACTGTGATCACAACCGATCTGCTGATCGAAGACGTTCACTTTGATCTGATGTATACTCCCTTGCAGCATTTGGGGTATAAATCTGTGGTGGTCAATCTAAGCGATGTCTATGCGATGAATGCTATCCCTACTCATATAACGATGAGTCTTGGCATCAGCAACCGGTTTAGCCTGGAGGCTCTTGATGAATTCTATGAAGGGGTCTATGCTGCCTGCGAAGCTTATGGTGTGGACCTGGTCGGCGGGGATACGGCTTCTTCCAAGAAGGGGTTTGTCATTTCTGTCACGGCCATTGGAGAGGTGAGCCCGGATAAGTTTGTCAAACGCAGCACTGCAAAAAAAGGCGATCTGCTTTGTTGTTCCGGGGACCTGGGCGCAGCCTACCTGGGGCTTATCATCCTGGAAAGGGAAAAGAAGATCTACCTGGAAAGTCCGGGGGTCAAGGCAGACCTGGAAGGTGAAAAATATGTGATCGGCCGGCTGCTGAAACCCGAAGCGCGAAAGGACATTATTGAATTCTTTCAGCAGTCAGAGCTTATTCCTACATCGATGATGGATATCAGTGACGGGCTGAGCTCCGAGATCCTGCACATCTGTCGTCAGAGCGAGCTTGGCTGTGTCCTGTATGAGGATAAGATCCCCATTGCTGAAGACACGCGGAATGCCGCCTACAAATTCGAGCTGGACCCCACCGCCTGTGCGCTGAGTGGCGGAGAAGACTACGAACTACTATTTACTGTCGCCCAGGAAGATTATGACAAGCTGGTGTTGAATGAACAGATCAGTGTTATTGGTTATATGACAGAACCCGAAAAAGGCAAAAAGATCATTACCAAGGGGGGCAACACATTTGATATTACTGCGCAGGGATGGAATGCCTTTGCCTCCAAATGAGCTTGTTCATGAAGAAATCCTTATCTTTTTTTATCTTTCTTATCGCTGTGCTTTTTCTTGTCTCCTGCGGGACTTCCGAGAAAGGGTTCCGGCCTGATCATAAGTATGCGCCCGAAGATCTGAAAAAGGATTATGGGATCTTCCGTCATACACTGGAAGCCTGGCATCCCAGTCTTTACTGGTACACGTCCCGGGACAGCATGAACTATTTTTTTGACAAGGGTTATTCTGCCATCACGGATTCTATGACGGAACCGCAGTTCAGAACGATCCTGAGTTATGTCATTGCCCAGGTCAACTGCGGACATACTTCCATCCGGGCATCCAAGCCTTTTAGTCATTACCTGGATACGGCCAAATTGCGGCAGTTCCCTCTTATCCTGAAGTTCTGGCCTGACACCATGGTGGTCGCCGCCAATCTCAACCGGCGCGACACGGTGCTGAAACGGGGGACGCTGATCAAAACCATCAACGGCAGGACTGCGCAGCAGCTAACGGATACTTTATTCCCTTATATCGTTACGGACGGTTACAACCAGACCGGAAAATATCAATATCTAAGTACGGGGCTTCATTTCAGCTCCTGGTATGAAGCGCTGTTCGGCTATACCGATACGTTCGACATCGGATATACCGACACTTCGGGGATCCTGCGGCAGACCCGTATCCCTATTTATGATCCCCGGGCGGATACGGTCCGGAGGAGTCTTGGGCGTGTGTTGCAGCCCGGAACGGGGCAGCGGGGTCCGGGGCCGGCAAGAAAGGTTCGTCCGCCGGGCCGGCGGACCAGAAAGAAAAGGGAGCTACTCTTCGCCCGGAGTTTGCAGGTGGACAGCGCCAGTCATACAGCTTTTCTGACGTTGAACACTTTTGAGCATGGGTATCATTTGCGGGGATTTTTCCGGCACTCTTTCCAGGTCATGGCGGATCAGCAGGTCAAAAACCTGGTCGTCGATGTGCGATCGAATGGCGGGGGTGACGCCTCTCTTTCGACTCTGCTTACGCGTTACCTTATCGACAAAAAATTCAAGCTGGCGGATTCGCTGTATGCTATTCGCCGTGCCAGCCGGTATGACCGGTATATCAACAACGGGCTTTTGTACCGGTTTCTGACTGTGTTTGCCAGCAGCAGGCAGGCTGACGGGAAATATCATTTCGGCTATTTTGAGCGGCATTATTATCGGCCATTTACCGAAAATCATTTTGACGGTTCTATATACATTCTTACCGGGGGCAATTCTTTTTCCGCGACCTGTCTTTTTGCGGGGGCTATGAAAGGTCAGTCGAATGTCACCCTGGTTGGGGAGGAGACGGGTGGAGCGTATTATGGGAATACGGCCTGGATGATCCCTGATGTGACGCTGCCTGTTACGGGTATCCGGTTCCGGCTGCCGAGGTTTCGTTTGGTAGTGGATCAGCGACGGGTAAAGGATGGGCGGGGTGTGCAGCCTGATGTGCAGGCATTGCCGACACTGGATGCTATTGGCAGGGGGCTTGATTTTAAGACGGCGCGGGCAAAGGAGCTGATCCGGTTACAGTCGACGCGAAAAAATTAGTCTTCTCCTTCTACAATCACCTTTAATAAATTCAGCTGTTCGTCGAGCAGCACGAAGTCGGCCTGGGCTCCTGGCTGGATAGAACCCCATTTATTTTGCAGACCCATGAGCTTTGCCGGATAGAGGGAAGCCATCCGAAGGGCTTCCGGCAAGGGAAAGCCGGCTTTTTCCACGCCATTGCGAACGGCCCGGAGCATGGTGAGGGCGGAGCCCGACAAGGTACCATCCGGCAGGGTGAAGCGGTCGCCTTTATCTACATGGATATATTCGCCATATTGTACTTCGGCGACGGCGTCGGTTATAAAAAAAAGCCGGTCCTGCATGATCTTTTTGCTGATGCGGACGGAGGCGAAGTCTACGTGTACTCCGTCGCAAACGATGCTGGCCTGTACGTCATTGTGGTCGTAGATCGCGCCGACCATCCCCGGCTGGCGGCCCTGCAAGGGTGACATAGCGTTGAACAAATGGGTAGCGGCGGGTATCCCCTGATAAAAACCATCGATGGCTTCTTCGTAAGTGGCATTACTATGGCCGGCGGAAACGACGATGCCCTGTTGCAGGAGCAGTTCTATACAGGCGCGGTCGCATTGTTCGGGGGCCAGGGTCATCATGCGGAAGAGGTCTTTTCCTTTTTGCAGGAGCAGGTTGATCTCTTCCAGGGTGGGTTTTTTTATGAATTTTTCTACATGGGCGCCCTTCTTTACCGGGTTGAGATAGGGGCCTTCCAGGTGAACACCGAGAAGTCCTTTTCCGCCGGCTGCCCGGTATTGGCGAGCCACTTCCAGGCCTTTTATGAACTTTTCGATAGAGTTGGTGGCGAGTGTGATCTGAAACTGTGTACATCCTCCCTGAAGGCAATATTCGTATGTCGCGTCGAGCGCTTCTGTTGTCAATTCAGCGGAGAAGAGCTTGCCATTGCCGCCATAGATCTGGAGGTCGATAAATGCCGGGGCCAGGAGATAGCCGCCGAGGTCCCGCTGGCGATAGTCTGCTGGTATGTCCGACACGGGTACAATGCCTGTGACCTTTCCTTCTCTGACGAGGACTGCCTTACCGGTCTGAATCTCGTGTCCCGTAAAAATTTCGCGGGTAATAAATGCCGTTGCCATAAGTTGTTATCAGGGTTGAATAGAAAAAGTATCGGCGTCCCGCCAGAAGGGAAAACGCTGGCGGATGTCCGTCAGGGTCTCTTTCTGAAGGGTGATGGTAAAGATGTCTTCTTTTTCGGCTCCATGATAGCATATTTCGCCCAGGGGGTCGAGGATCATGGAGTCGCCGCTATGATAGATATTGTTTCCGTCGTTGCCGACGCGGTTGACGCCTACCACGTAGGATTGGTTTTCGATGGCGCGGGCCTGGAGCAGGGTTTTCCAGGCCAGGCTGCGGCGCTGTGGCCAGTTGGCGACATAGAGTAGGACGTCGTATTCCAGGGAGGTAGGGGTGCCGGCGACGGGTGATGGGGGGACAGGGGCCAAGCCGGCGTTCGCGGCTTGCTCGCTGGTGTCCTCGGGTGGGGGCGCCGGGTTTTGGCGGCTCCAGACGGGGAAGCGGAGGTCGTAGCAAACAAGGGGCATGATCTTCCAGCCTTTTACGGAGGTGATCAGGCGCCGGTGGCCGGCGGTATACTGTTCGTTCTCGCCGGCGTAGGCAAAGCGGTGGCGTTTGTCATAAAAACCGTATTCCCCGTTGGGCAGCATCCAGATGAGCCGGTTGAAATAATTTCCTTCTTCCTCTATAATGACGCTGCCGGTCAGGATGATCCTTTTGCGGGCGGCGACCGTCCTCATCCAGGTTAGGGTTGGGCCGTCCATTTGTTCGGCCAGGGCTTGGGGCCGCATGCTGAAGCCGGTGCTGAACATCTCGGGAAGTACGACCAGCTCAGGGTTTCCGGGGATGGATAGGATCTTATCCTCCAGGGTCCGGAGATTGGCGGCTTTGTCTTCCCATTTCAGATCGGTTTGGATGATCGTTATAGTCAGTGTCGACATATATAATGTGAAAATAGCAATAAATCGCAAACCGGGAGTCTCGCGCGGAAGGAGTTTTGGGTGGAAGTCGCGGAATTGCGGTGATGGGCGCGACGGTTGCAGGGGGTGTCGGCATTGCGGTAGCGGGGTCAGGCTATTGCGTATTTTCTGCGAGTGCCCGGACCACGGCGGCTACCAGGTCGGATTCATATCCTTTTTGCATCAGGTAGTCCTGGAGCTTTTTTTTACGGCTGAAAATGTTCGTTTCGTCGTTGAGGGTTTCCCATTTTTTTTCCGCCAGGCGGCTCAGCGTCTTTTCATAGTCCTCTTCAGCGATGGCTGCCAGGGCTTTTTTTATGCAGTATTCACTTACCTGCCGTTGCTTCAGCTCATACCGGATCTTCACCCGTCCCCAGGATTTTAGCCGGAAATGTCCTCCGGCGAACTGAAGGGCAAATCTTTCTTCATTCAGATAATTCTCTTCGATGAGGGTAGCCAGTGCAGCCTCGACGTCCTTTTTCCGGAGGCCTGCAGCATACAGCTTTTCCTGTACCTCCTTGTGGCTGCGCTCCTGATAACCACAGTAGTGTCTCAGTTTTTGCAGTGCCTGTTCCGGGGATAGCGCCGATTTTTTGAACATAAATGGTTGAATTGGCGAATTTAGGTTAGTCACAGGAAATTAACAATTGGTACGGTTGGAAGCTTCCTGTGTTCTAATATCTTGGCTATTACGCAAAAATTAGTAGTTTCGCCCAAAGACAAATTTCATGAAGTTTATCGTTTCCTCCTCGGCATTATTGAAACAACTGCAACAGATTAGTGGTGTGATCAACGCAAATACCGTATTGCCAATACTGGAAGACTTTCTATTTGAAGTCGAAAAAAACAAGTTGACGGTTGTCGCTACCGACCTGGAAACAGTCATGAAAGTGCATATGGAAATAGAAGCAAAGGATACCGGAAAAGTGTGTATCCCTGCCAAGATCCTGATCGACTCGCTGAAGAATATTCCCGATCAGCCCTTAACATTTAACATCGACAAACATTTTGCCGTTGAGCTCACCAGCGACAACGGTAAGTATAAGGTCATGGGTGAGAACCCTGACAATTTCCCGAAGGAGCCGGCTACGGACGAGACCACCTCTTTCACTGCCACTTCTTCCGCACTGGTAACGGCGATCAACAAGACCCTGTTTGCAGTGAGCAATGACGACCTGCGTCCAGCTATGACAGGCGTCTTTTTTGAAATGGATAAAAAAGGTCTTC
>Ga0307510_10002427_pt1 | contig 21155 bp, 29 predicted proteins | sample 12_EM_MG_FD_207224 | JGI IMG/M metagenome (GOLD analysis project Ga0307510, IMG submission 207224) | Populus trichocarpa ectomycorrhiza microbial communities from riparian zone in the Pacific Northwest, United States - 12_EM | ecosystem: Host-associated > Plants > Roots > Unclassified | place... | reverse complement strand
TGCATAGATCAATACAACTTTTTGGGACATGAACAAGATACAACAGTTCACAAATCCTGCATTGTGGTGAATTATGAAGTGAGGAGGAGACAACAAGTTGGAAGAAGTGATTTTCACCATACAAGGTATAATCCATGTGAAGGAATTACCCCCCATCAGAATGAAGCCAAGGTAGGCAGATGATAAGCAGTAGGTACACAATATTGACCAAGATAAAACAGTTCCAAGATAACACCATATAAATATAGGTTTTTATGACAGGGAATAACACTTACAGGGCTTCAAATGCCTATGTTCATGAAGGCAGCAGATACAATTCAAGTCATCCACTTCCATTTTGACTGGCAGTTCCAAGAAGGGACCCTTGAAGAATATGCCAAAGATATAGAGGGATCTGATGGGGTTGACCAAATCAGCATGTGGAACAGATACTTCATACCAGTACACAAGGCAAAGGATATCCAAGTGTTAGCTTTCCTACCTGGGGTCAATCCTGCAGGAACATTACACAGGATGGCATAAGAAGATAACAACTGTGCATACATCCACACCAAGGACAATCAAGTCCACTACTATATAATGTACAGGGACAGTGCAGGCAACATCATATAAGTATTAGCCACAATGAAAGAGGAAGCCACAATATTGATAGATAATCCACAGATATGAGTGATGCAAACCACAGGTGTTCTGAGTAGGGGACATTGTAGAAACACAGGTTTCCTTTATTGTAATACTAGTCAAGGGAGGCTGACACAAAATGCTGACAGTCCTGCAGTCACTAGCATTGATTAAAGGGAATTTCAAAAAGGTAAGGATGAAACTCACCCAGCCAAGCATACAACTAACATACAAAAGAAACAGACAGAAACCCAGACAGAAACCATAGAGAACCTGAAGGCTAAAGCAATATTGATTAAATGAAAAGCAGGTTATAGGCATAAGCAGGAGAGCAAGTGTAAGAAAAAAAGAGGTGATGATATGATCATAGAAGCAGAGACATATGGATAGACAGTTTGTTTTTGTTAGAAGTAGTATGGCCAGAATGGCAAAAACATCTTGTTGCATGTTTGTTTATTTTGTCTTTTATTTTCTTTAAAATTTAATTTTTATTTGAAACACACATGATCTGAGCTGAAATTTCCCTATGCATTTTTTAATATTTATTTTTATATGCAATTTATTTCTCAATAAGCAGCTAATAAAACCAACTATTAAGAGATAAGTGCCAAATGGCAGGAGACAAACATTGCTGCCAGGTCATTAGGCTGGATAGCATGGGATACATGCCTACTACCTACTAAAACTTCACTTATTTATTTAGTTGTTCAGAAGGACACATTCTTGGTAAGGATAGGACTTGTTCCCAGGCATTTACCCCAAAATTTGTAAACCCTTTCTTTTGTTTACTCTTTGGTGCATTGTTTTTCACTCACAAGTCTTGTGTTTATTGTACAGGGCCATCTGGATCTGAGTTCAAGATAGCTGTGCTCTTCTCCAGGATCACACTCTCACTGCACAGTACCCATGTCAAGAGGGCAGACCTGGAGAGGAGGAGAAGGGTTTGGAAAGGCTAGGGGCCCCATGCATGGATGCTGTAACTTTATTCAACATCCACTGGCACAAGTTACTTAGAGGCTTGCTCACAGTGCATGGACATGCATGACAATGGGTGATATGGGTGTGACAGATAGCTACAAGAGGCCTCATGTTGGCTTGCACAATACCCACTACTATATCTTCCAGAATGACACTACACCCTCTGTATGGGCCTCAAAAATGAAATGAAATGACTCCTCAAGGGTGGGATAGGATGGTAAATGTATGGGCCAAGGTGTGTGGTTGGTTTGTTGCTTGTAGTGCCTTCTCTGACTAGTCCTAGTGTAGCTAGGTAAAGATTTTCAGGGAATGTACCTTCCAAGGTGGCCAATTATCCTGTGTCATATCAACTCATGATGGTGCCTTGCACCCAACCTCATTTGCACTCATTCAGGTTCCCTTGTGGTGGTGCATCAATTCATGCTCTCTCTTTTGCAGCAACATGTTGATTTGCACTCTACATTTCACAGCAACACATCAATTCATATACACCTTCTCATGGCAGTGCTTTTGGCTTTTGTCAGCCCTCTGACAACAGCACCTTGCCCTCTTGTTCACCCTCTCACAGTGGGTGTTGAGCTGTAGATTACACAACATATGGGCACCCATATCAGGGACATGCCTTTGCATCTAGGTTGAGCAGCCATAGGCCTTCATCATACTTCCAAACAATACCTTGTATTCACAGATTGACAGAATTGTATGCAGAACTTGTGTCTAGTGTTGTTTTACCTCCACTCCTAAATTTCCTAACTTTCCTTCTTCCTTCTTCAAGTTTGTGCCTTCCTGTCTTTGTTCTTTCTGCTTTGTTTTTCACCCACACCATCAAGATTACTATAAGGTCATGTTGTTTGTGATCATTTGATACCTTATGTTTACTCTTATCACATTGTTTTCCCACAAGCCAACCAATGAGTAGTAGCATTTACTGCTGTATGATGTGTCATAGTTGGCAGAATTTATTACAGTTTACAACATTCACAGTTCCCATACAACGCAGCCAAAGCCACAACTTACATGACCTAGAAACAGCTAATAGCCACAGCAAAATAAGGGAAATACAGTAGTACCATAATTTTGATGACAACTGATACAAACAATACAATGCACAGAAATATTCCCACAATTTTGCCTGGTTGTAGTGGTTGTGTAAGCAAAATGACATAACTTGTAGAAACATTCCCACAGCTGCAATGAAATTGTGGAAACATTCCCACAATTTTGCCTGGTTGTGGTGGTTGTGTAAGCAAACAATGCAACTTTCAGAAACATTCCCATAGCTGCAACGAAATCATGGAAACATTCCCACAATTTTGCCTGGTTGTGGTGGTTGTGTAGCAAAAAACCCAACTTATAGAAACATTCCCACAGCTGCAACGAAAATCGCAGAAACATTACCACAATTTTGCCTGGTTGGAGTAGTTGTGTAAGCAAACAATTCAACTTGCAGAAACATTCCCATGGCTGCAATTGAATCATGGAAACATTCCCATGATTTTGCCTGGTTGTGGTAGTTGTGTAAGCAAACAATGCAACTTATGGAAACATTCCCATGGCTGCAATGAAATCATAGAAACATTCCCATGATTTTGCCTGGTTGGTGGTGGTTTGTAAGCAATGCAAATCACACAGAAATATTCACATGACTGCAACAAAATTGCAGAAATATTCCTACGGTTTGCTGGTTGTTGAAAAAACAGCTTAAATACCTTGTTCTCTAAAGGAGAACTTGGAACCTCTAACCCCTAGGGGTTACAAAACCCCTGCATTTCCCTAGTGGTAGTTACATTGTTGTCTATGTCAGTAAATGGGTTGGGACTGTGGGTTTGATTCCATGTTGGTGCAATCTTTTTTTTTTGTGCCACATATATATTATTTATTTTTAGCAAAAATGTTACCTGTTGCACTAGTTGTTAGCCACAAGAATTAATAATAAATGTGGTGTGAAGCGGTCTGATGTCAGGGCATGTGAAGCAGACACAAAATATCATACAAGTCAATTTCTTATTGATAAGGCAGAAGGGCCAGGCACCTGGCAGCCCACAGATCCACTCTGCTGTGCTTGCCCCTACCTGCGCACCCCCTTCCACTGCACCAGCTGGCTCCATTAGATGTCTTTATAATTGCACAAACCTGTCTGCAGAGGTCCCAGCTGCATATCCCTTATCAAGCACTGGGCCCAGGCCTGCACTTTCACAACTTTCAGCTGCTTTTCCTGGGCCTGCATTTGTGCCCCCTTTTTCTGCTGGTTCAAGGCTCACACATGCAAGGGCCTCTGCACTAAACACTTTCTGGGCTTAAATAATGCCCAGGAATGCCCTTGTGGGCACCCATTTATCCCCTGGGCCTCCCACTTGGCTTAGCAAAATATCTGCCTTAGCAACATATGTGTTTTGTTTGTTTTGCTTACATCAAATGTTCCAAGATCTTTTTATTCTGCTAAGTATAAAATTCTGATGGTTTTCTGACAGTGGTACCAAACTACTGGGGTAATTCCTTTTTTGGGGCATGATGCATTCTGCTGAAACTGTCCAACTGGGTCTGGGCAGCAAATCTGGCCCTCTGTATACTCAGTAACATTGTTCATCTTGAACATGTTTCTTATAGAGTCATACCAGAGAGGCCAGTTGTTCCTCTTACTATCAAGCATCTGGTTGATCCTAGTAACTCTAGCAGTGTCAAGCTTAGCTACACTGGGCAATGCTATTGTCACTCACAACACTATAGGGCCTAAGCTGCAACAAGATATATAAGATAGCTAAGAGACCCAAGGAGCCTGAGAAGCCTAAGAGGGTGCAGGAGCCTGTGGAGTGGGGGCCTGAGGAGCATGAGCATGAGGAGCAGGGGGTGCTTGAGCAGGAGGCCCCTAAGAGGAATTCAGGCTAGCAGGCAGTGTTGTAAGTGGACTGTCCACATAGTTGTCTTCTGGTTCCTAAGGGTCGATGAGTCCATCATTTGGATCAATGACCATATTGACAGGGGGGTCTATGCTTATAGGAGTGTCAATGAGCTAGGATAGGAGCTTTGAATATAACTAGTAGTTCTATGCTGTCAAGAGCTTTGTGTTGTCTTCTAAGGATAGTTTAGAGCCCAGGGCCCCATAACCTATAGAAATAAGATGTTGTTGGAGAGTAAACATGAGTGCAGGAGGAAATGAGAGCACAAGAGTGATTATACAAGGAATAAGAGCAGAACTACCACTCTCTTAGGTTGTTCTGTATTCTGGGCAGCTTTATATATGGAGGCATGGACTAGTGTAATCAGGGGGTCAGATGTGTAGAGTCTTATCTAATTGGGCATGGAATGGTATTGGGCTTGTTGGGCTGCATCCCTATCAGGCCACATCCTAATACAATAACATCCAAGTGCTTGTCTGGCCTTCCCAATCCCCTGACATTAACCCTATTGAGCACCTTTGGGTGCATCTCAAAAGGGCTTTTCCAGAGCATCCAACACCACCTAGGGGAGTATATAAGCTGTAGGAGAGGGTAGAGGTAGATTGGAATGGGATTGCAGCAGAAACATGCCAAAACCTAATAGAAAGTATGCCAAGAAGAATCCAAGCAGTTATTAGAGCAAATGGAGGTTATACAAAGTACTAATTACATATATATTGTTTATAAAATAGAGGGTCAAAAAATAGTCCCAATAATAGGGCATTTTATTTCACTTATTATTACATCATTTCTGATCCAAATCATATGATCCAGGATATTTCCAAAAGCCAAGATGATGTAATATAACATACATTATTTTCACAATATTTGATAATTTATTTGATTTATTCCAAGTCACTCTTTCCAAGTGGAAAAACATTGGGACAGTTTTTTGAGCAACTGTATCTAGAGTTGGGCCTTAAGCCTGACTTAGTTTGCAATCTATTGCATTCAAAGTCTTGTTGCATCTAAAGCATCATTCTCTCTTTTACTTTCTTTGAAGTTATCTTTAATCCCTTAAACTCTTCCCATTCCTCTTTATCTCCACCCAGACATTGGTCTTAGTGACCCTTTCACCTTTATTACCTTTCAAAACATTCTAGGTTACTAAGGGAATTATGACCCTTGTAACTTCTCACTGCCACATCTCTTCTTTTGCATACACCATGCCTTAAGGTTCAATAGGCCTTAACAGGCTTGGTTGTTATGGTGAGATGTTGATGCCAAGGGGTGCATCAGATTGGGACTAGCAGGCAGCATTGTAAGTGGACTGTCCAAAGGATTGGGATCTGGATCCTAAGGGTCTATAAGTCCATCATTTGGATCAACAACCATATCATTTGTGTTGTCCATAGTGATAGGAGTGTCAATGAGCTCCAATAGGGGTGTAAGGCATGCATATGCTACGGCCTTGGAATCAGCCATTTCTGACCACATGATAGCTCCCAAGTTGCCCAAGCCCAATGCCACAATGCTTTCAAATCTAAGGCAACTTTTTACCTTTCCCATGTGTATCTCCCCCTTGTCCCCTTGCTCCTCCCATTTTCTCCATCTTCCACCTTCATTTTCAGCAAATTGGAACCAGTTCACATGCAGTCAAGACACTCTGCTCACTCACCAAGCATTCTTGGCTGAAGACCTTGGGACTGCCCATATCAGACCAGCCAATGACAAGCCCAGAGATGACATTGCCCCTTGTTGCACATGCAGTGCACTGCCCTCACTGACTGTCCTGAGGTCTGGACCAATAAGGAAGGATTTGGAGTAGAAGGATTCAGGTTTTGTTGCATATTTTTCCTTCTTTTGTTTTAGTTCACACTCTCCATTCTTTCTTTTCTCCATTAGACTTAGACATTGGCATCAATTACTGCTATACCATTTCTTGCTCCTGTCACCTTGTGCTTGACCTCACACCCTTTGCAACAACTTAGTAAAATTTCAACATCACTTCCCACTTCCATATGATGCTGCATGGCCTAGCACCAGCTTAGATGTTTATTTTCCTTTCTTTTCCTTCTTACTTACTTTGCATATAGAGTAGCCATTATAGTACAAATACCCTATCCTTGACCTTGTCAAGAGAATTATCAGAGAGAGAATATAGAAGGCAACTGCAGCCTCATATCCCCCCTCATTCTGTGTGATTCCCAACCATGTGACAACTTGTGAGCCCACTGTGCCATGACTGACTTCTCCAATCCCCTTGTCTTGTTTCATATCTCTGCTTCCTAGCCCTCACTTGCCCTTGCCCTTGTCTGTCCCCATTGACATCACCATCTTCCGCCATTGCCTCCTCTTTGCCTTGTCAAACCCTCAAAACTCCTGCCAACATCAATGCCAACACACCAGCATCAACACTTCACCCATTCTCACTCTCTTATGCATTCTTACTATCCTAGGAATACAACCTCTCCCCTTTTTCTTATCTTTCTCTCTCTCATCTGGGGATCTTATCTTGAACTTGACATGCAGACACTGTTCTGCATTACAGGGGTTAAGAGTGAAGCTAGTGGTTTCTGGTTTCTGAGTATATTGTCTGAGGGTAGTTAGAGCCTAGGGCCCATAACCTATGAATATATGAATGTTTTGGTGATAATGAGATCACAAGGTGAGGGACAAGAGAGAGCACAAGGGATCATACAAGAATAAGAGCAGAACTCCTACTCTGCTAGATGTTCTCTGCATTCTATACTATGTGGGTTTATATATGGGTGCAGGACAGCTAAGTAATAAAGGAGGCTTTACTTATCTTATCTAAGTGTGGTGTTGGGCTTGTCAGACTGCATCCCAATTGGGCTGTGTCCTAACACATTGCAACCCTACCAGGTTTCCTCAACCTTCTTGTGCAAGCTGTTGAGAAACTTGAAGAATAGAAGAACCTTCTCCTGCCCCCCAACCAAGACACCTTTGTCCACCAGCACTTGGGCTTCAACAATAGCAACTACTGTATGTCCCCCTCTAGGACATACTATACCTCTGTACCTGTTGAGAGCCTTCCCTTGCCTATCCTCTTCACCCCTGTTGCTACTGTTGCATCTCCTGCTCTAGACCCATCCACTCTTCATAGTTTCACACCCTGTCAATACCACCCTTACTCTTCCCAAAGTCACCCTTCTCCCACAAATTCTTGCATAGCCCATCAGCAAAAAACAACTTTACTTGCTGGTGTCTTGACAAGTACTTATCAGACTTGCAGCCTGCTGCAAGGCATCTGCAAGGAAAAATTCTGCAAGTTCCATAAGCTAGGTCAATTCCTTACAACATGCCTTGCAATCAAGCTTGCCATGTTCACACCTGGCTTGCAATCAAGCTTGCCAAAAACTCACACCTGGTTTGCAATAAATGTTATAAGCCACCTGCAAGTAGCTGCAAGACATGCAAGCTTTTCACACTTTTTCATACTTTTCACAAAAAATATAGATTGCTTTCAAAAGTGTTGTAGCACAACAAAGTATATATATACTGTATCAACAACAGTACAGTGAAGTAGCAGGCATTGCAACCATTCCACTCATTGGCATCTCCACCACCTAGGCAGTCCATCTGCTTCTGCCTTGCCTTCATCGCCACTGTCAGTCTTGCTATTGACATCCATCTCTGTGTCTGCACCCACACCAGACTCTACTACATGAGAGTGCCATCATGGGGATGTAGGTGCTGTGGTTGCAGATGGAATCATGGACATAACCCCAGACCACAATGGGGATACCAAAGGCACATTAGTGGTGAGAGGGATGTCACAGATCTGGTGCATGCACATGTGCAGGCAACGCTCATGATCACTGCAGGACGTCGAGTGTGAACTGTGCCGAGTGGTGGAGGACCTTGTGGCCCTCACAGGTGGGACACTGCTACACGATGATGCGGCCCTGTCCACCGCATTTGTTGCACGTCACCTGCGACTGTACGAACATCCCGGGGAAGATCTGTTGCTTCACCACCCGCATGCCACTCCCGCCGCAGTTGGGACATGCATGTATGTCCCCATCCAATGCAGCACCCAAGTCACAGCAGTGATTGCAGAGCACGTTCTTTTTGATGATGAACTAGTGGGTGATGCTGTAAGTGTCAGCATCGCTTTTGTGGTGATGGGAGGGGGAGGGGGGGACAGGTAGAGAGGCGATGTGAGGCGGGCGATAGGAAAAGGACACGTATGTCAATGCTCGCACCCATGTAGATGTCTGCTAGAGAGACTTCAAAATTGGAGACAGATGTAGGCCCATGGCAAACTTCCTCTTGTCATGGACTACACGCAAGGAGGGATGAGAGGGGAGCAAAGCATCCATCAGAACAAGCAGCCAGAATCAAGGACAATGAGATACATACAGCCGCCCCCAAAGAATTGCAAGAACATGTCGAACGGGTTCACGTATTGGTGTTGGCCACCTTCATAAGCCTTCAAACCCTCTTCACCATGTCTGTCATAGATTTGCCTTTTCTGCGCTTGGTCAGTACGGTGTCCTGTCTTTCAAGGATGAACCATGACTCACTGTTGAGTCGGAGAGGATCTCATATGCTGTGACATGTAAGATGGTGCCATGGCTACTTGTGAAGCAAAACTCACTATGCAGGGAACCGAGAATAGAGGCCCATATTGCCATGGAGGACAGTACCGTGCCAGCACCTAGAGAGTGCACTGTCTATGAACTCACTCACTTACCTTTTTACCTGGGGTGCTCCTCCATGCAGGCACCCAATCTCAGCCTGCCTAATTGTCACTCCACTGGATGTCGACACCATAGAGAAGGTACAAAAGCTTGTAGGTTCAAGCCAATATCCTCCAGGGACTCCGTGTTGGCGGCAACATCCTAGATCTCCTTGGCCTGGGCCTTGTCCAGCATCCAGCATAGCCCCCATACCTGGTCCCGACCGGGTTGTACTCCTGTCTATGCAAGGTACTATAGAACCCATCAGAGAGGGACATGTAGGGACGTAGAACAAAAGTGTCACCCTCTGGAGACTGCAGAGAGAGGGGCCTGTCGGGCATGGAAAGCAGGTCACCAACAAGGGGTACAAGCTGGGGATCACAGGGGGAGAGGCAAGTGAGAACACAGAAGAAAATCAATGGGATGAGGGGCACTCACCCTCTGAGCACATGGCAGAGATGTGGCCATTGTCCTTGTGTGGGTATGCAGTGCAGCGTGGTCCAATGGTGGCAATGGTGATGGAGTGCTGTGTGGTGTGGTGACCTCAGGCCTCAGGAATTGGGTGCCCAGGCGTAAGTGGTAAGTTGAACCCCAGCTTGCATACATTGGGAGTCGAGATTTGCCACTGCTTGTAGCTATTTGAGCAAGCTGCAGTCACCGCAGCCATTGCTGTTGGCATGTGTCAGCCATAAAGACAAGTCAGAACAAAAGAAAACAACCGAGCAAGGGGTACTCACCAGAAACAGAAAGAAAGTGATTGGGTGAGGGGCACTCACAAGCTGGGAACTGCAGAGAGAGGGATGAGTGGGGACAACGAAAGCCAAAAGAAAGCGACTTGAACAATTGTCATGGCGTAGGTCACGTGTTGTGTTCCAACTTAGTACATTCGCTACACACTTCAAGTTGCTCACAGTCCAATCGTCATCAGCAAGTGTGCACCTTGCATGCTTTCCCCCCACATCCTGACCAGTCCTTGGGTCTGCCCCTCATGTGGTCAAATTCTTTTGGTGTCCTGACAAGTCCCTCCATCCGAGTCTGCGGTCACTAGAGGGTGAGTGACCCTTACCCAGTTGTTTTCTTGCCATGTCCTCACTTGTCCCTCCCCTGTGTCCCCAGCCCATGCCCCAAGCCCAGTCACCTTCTTTCTATGTCCTGGAAATACACCCCCTCCAAGTCTCCAGAGGGTATGGTAAGTGCCCCTTGCTCAGTCACCTTTAATTCCATCCTGACTTGTCCCTCCTTCTGCTATCCCCAGCTCGTGCCCCTCTCTAAGTCGCTTTCTTTCCGCATCCGGACAATCCCTCCTCCGTGGTCCCCAGAGGGTTCCCCTTATCCATCAGTTTTGCTCCATGTGGATGATCACCCATTGGCCCTCAAGCTCTCAAGTTTGTGTACAGCTGTCTCTTGGTTCCAGGTACGTATCCTACTCATACAATACATCATATATGTCACACGCTAACCAACCATTTCCTAGCATGAGGCACATACTTCTACACTCAAGCTACAATGGCACTTACTGGAATCAGGCCTGGCCACAAGCGTGCTCAGCCCTTGAATGCAAGAACACTGCAGTGCACGCAGAGCTTGCCATCCTCTATGCACACCCAGACTCAACACTGTGCCAGGCAGAATTACAGCTGCCCAAGCTTACCCTTGTGGAGGATGCCCTCTGTATGTGCATGGCCCAGTTTATCGAGATCTAGGGTGCCACTGAGCATGCACAGTATGCAGCTGAAGGGGTATATGGTATCGCTGAGCGCACACATGCCAGTAAGGAGGCATTGATGTGCAAGTGTGTGCTGATGTTGGGGCTACATGTAGCTGAGGAGGAAGGTGGGATGATAGATTGCGCAATTGGGGAGTATGTGGATTTGGTGCACGCCCTCAAGCTGAGCATCATCAGAACTTACCCTTGTCGCCTCCTCCATCATGGCCACAACCACCAGATCAACCGCCGCCACCACCTCCAAAAGAACCATTCTCAACCCTGCTAGAACTCACGCTCTTAATGGCAACCACGCTGGACAAGACAGGAGCAGGATGTCAAGGCTCGAGGCCCTTGATGAACACATTGCAGAGCTGCACAAGCTTGCTAAGGAGTTTGGGGGCATGAGTGAGATGCTAAGGAATGAGGTTTGCAGGTTGCAGGGTGAGTTCGAGCTGAATTGGAGGCAGAGCAGAACGCTGCAAAAGAAGAGAGCGTATGGCTGTCTGTGCTTACCAAGCTCGAACTGCTCAAGCATGATGACAATGCTGCTATCAAGATGTCTTTTGTTACACATATGTCCAGTCCTCTTCCTCTTCCCTGCCCCCCCCCACCTTCACTTCTCCTCCCGACAGGAACTTCTCCCAATCCACCACAGACATCCTACAAAAGGTCCTCAAGTCACATGCAGCACGCCACATAGCCACGATGTCAATGCTGCTGTAAGGTATGGGATCGTGCCAGCCTTGAAATTGGCATATTTTGACTACGTGATGGCCTCTGCGCCCACCAAACCAACCTCGCAACTGTTATATGCCCCACTCCTTTCGCCCCAAAGACAACAACACACGCATCGCCTCGCCAGCCCAGTACCACACCACTGAACATGCCGCCTGTCCCTATTTCCGGTGGCCAATATGCCCCTTCAATCCTCCCTTCTCACCTAGCTGACAGATAAAACACGACGCTTGGACCTCACACCCGCAGTTGTGCCCTTGACACAACACACTCGTTTCCTGTTCCCATTTTCTCTTTTTACTACTCACATTCATTGGTAGTGTACTTGTTCCTATCATCATACAAAAACCTCCCGCCTGGCCTTGCTGCCGGGCAAGCAATAGAAACCCATTCCCTTCTTTCGCTCATGTGTGACTTCCTCTCTCTCTTCTCCTGACTGATCAGCCCGAAACGACATTGCCCCCCAATGTTCCATAATCAAGCATACCCGCCAGTGGTCGAGTGACTAACACCCACCAAATCCACCCTCCCCATTTGTTCCTTTACACGTCCTCGTCTCGGGATGCAACGTTGGTTCTATCTTGCTATCCTCTTCCTTTCAAACTCACGGGCATGGACTCGACATCTGTGCTACACTGCACATGCAGCTTTCCTTGGCGCAGGCCATGCTTGCAACACAACAGTGCCAATCCACATGCCTACACAACGTGCTGGACAGCGACAGAGAAACTCACACAGGAGACCTACAGGTGGCGCTGGATTGCACTATGGCTTGCAGTCGTCGGGTGTTCGGACCAGCTGGCAGAGGCCCTCCAGCGATGGGTGCAGCGCATGCAGAAGACATGCGCCAGGGGAAGACATTCCAGTTGCGCACCAGCTTGGCTCTGTCATGGGTGATGTGGGTGAGCTACTTGCTCTTGTCAATAGTACCCCTGTGTCAAGGTCAGATGGTGAGGCTGTGCCCTGGGATCGGGATTGACAGCATGGCATGGATTGTTGTGGTGAGGGACATGGTTGTGATGCTTGTGGAGGAACTACACGTTGAGATGGAGAGATGGATGTAGCTTGAAGTAGTATCCTCATATACCTGCCTTGCTGAAACCCAAGTTCCTTACATGGCTTGCTACTACTTGAAAGGCTTGCAGAGACTGCTTGCAGAAAAAATGGCCTTATCAGGGCTTACAAATGAAATGGCAAGGCACTGGCAAGTCAAAAAAGCTGCAAGTCATGGCAAGTAACATTGGTTTTTGCTGATGCCTAAAAACCTGCTTATGCTTGCACCTACTTATACTTCCATATAGGCAATAGCAAGGGTTGGGGTAACCCTCGCGGGACGCGGGGACGGGTACGCGCGGGACCGGGTACGGGTGAGGATTCTGCTACCCGTCAGCTTTAAAACAAGCCCTAGAACGTCCAAATCGGACCAGAATTGAATGAGTTATGCTTAAAACAAGTGTTATACACTGTTTTAACCATATCTCGCTCAAATCTTGTCTGATTTGGACGTTCTAGGGCTCATTTTGACGGGATTTTACCCGCCCAGATGGGAAAAAACCCGCCCGGGTGCGGGTACGGGGCAGGCGCTAGGTAGCCACAGGACTACCCCCGCTGTTCCCTACTTCCATAACACCTTATTTGCATCACCTTTAGTTGTATTACTGTTGCAAGCTTTGCTTGCAACACTAAAGAACACATTCCCTGGGCCCAATAGCACAAACACAAGTCTTCTTACAACCACTCCTTAACCCAGCTACAGCCAAGTAACTCAAAGACCACATGACTGTGGGAACCTATCACATGATCTAGCACATGACCTGTCACATGACCCCTCTGTTACTATTACATCACATGACTTAATAGCACATGACCCTGGGAAGATAACACATGACCTGCCAAGGGATTGGTCATCAACAAAGTTATTGGATCAAACACACTTCAAACATGCAATGCATCCATTGATTAACACATGGAAGACCATGGGAACAATCAACAAGATGCATCAACTAAACAATCAACAAAGATGCAACTTATTGGGGTGGAGTCCCAATAACTGTGGATGAGGTAATCTACAGTCATCTGCAATCACTTGTTACCTGTACTTGTACCTACCCTAAACTATGCACAGACCACCCTGTATTAGTATATAAGACCTATAGTATGAATCTGAGTGAACAGTCCTCAGACTGTTCTCTTGTCTATCCCCATCACACTAGATCCCAAGTCTTCTCCCATGTCCCCTATCCTTGCCATTCCTCTTCTTGCTCTTAGCATCTTCCTACTCAATATCTTACTTATTGTCATTTGGATCCATCACCTCCAACTCCAAACTGTCGTTGAGTCTCACTGCCTTTAAAAGTAGTGAGTTCCCAACATTAGAACAGTCTCTTAATATTGGAGCTGACTGTTCCCAAGTGTCCTCTCCCACTCTCTCCATTGCCTCCTGGTCTGACTTGAACAAAGTCTATCAGGCCAACTCTGCCACTGCCCTTGAGGTTGTCAACAACATCCTCAATAGTCCCCACAACACTTGGAATTACCCAAGTCCCAGAAGCCCCCACCTCTAGTATCCCAGCAACACCCATTCCCCCACAGTCCCCTGGTCACCCACCATTGCTTCCTGCCCTGAGTTCATTGTCCCTGGCTTCCCTTTCCTTATCTCCACCCAGTCCCCCATATACTCTACCTTGTTTGCCGATACCAGTATCACCCTTGTCGACCCAGACACCCTCAAGCCCACCCCTGTCAACCCAAACCCCTACATTGTCTGCTCCCCATCCCCAATCACTCCCAAGCCCACCATCAAAGCTCTCCATGCCACTACTGAGTTTGACCTTGAAGTACTTGGAGAAGAAACCACTACTGAAGTTGTCTGTCTCACTCAGGCAGAGCTTGACATCCTCCTTCCCCCACTCAACCAGGATAGCTGGTCCCAGCTTCAACTCACTGGGGACATAATCAACCACATCTCCCTCAAAGACATCCCAGTCAAGAACATTCCCCTGCCCATTGCTAAAGCACCCATTGCCACAGTCGCTTCCCCCACCCCACTGTCACCTACTAGCCGACCTCTCCCTGTATTTTATCCCACCATCAACATTGGCCCTTTTGAATACCTTTTCACTGCCCCACTGTGCCTCCCTACCAACCATCACCCTTACTATTGCAGTACACTGAGTGGTCAGGGCGGACCTTCAGTGGTCAGGGGCATGTCACTGTGTAACATGTTTCATTCTCCACTGTTCTCTGCCTGATGACTGAGGGGACCGAAAAAGCAGCAGCAAAGGGGGTGAATACCAACAAACAATAAACAATGATTTTAATATTAGGTGCTAAATTATGGGTTTGGATGGTTTGATACACAGTATGGAAGAGTCGCCCTTGGGCCTACAACAACCTTATCAATCCAGAGGGCCCTGCTCCACCATGACCACTTTGCTCTCCATCACCCATTCCCTGGTCCAACATGTGCTGTTGTCTAGCTTGGAAGATTGTTACAATCCACCCCCATTTTTCTCTTTACCATTGGACCCCCTCCTCATCACTCTATCTAAACCTCCACCTATGGTCAAGCGACCATTACCATTGAACCCACCACTCCTAGAGAACCTGCCACCACTACCATCTAGTGAACCATCCAAACCATCATCACTCCTTGATCAGCCACCAGTCAAGCCCCTTGTCCCCATTCCCTAGAACATCCACCGATGGGAGTACTTCTCAATAGAGACATACCAAGAGCCACCCCTAGTAGAGCACCCACTGGAAGATCCAGACAGTCCCATGGAGGACACACCACCCTTAGAACCAGAACCAGTCACTTACTATGAACCAGACACCCCTGAAGGTCATACAAAGACCTTGTCTCCCCAAGAGTCACCCATTGAGCCATGGCAGAGATGGCTCAGTCGTAGCAACAGTCCTGTGTCCCACAAGCACTCCCTATCCCCCACCAGTCCCTCCTCAGTGCCCATACAACAATGTACCAGTCATGAAGGCAGTTACCAGTCAATCACCCCTTCAGCCTCATCGCCCATAGCTGGCACCTTGCCCCAGAGTCAGGGCTACCAGTTGACCTCTCCAGGAGAGTCTGCAGACAATCCCTCAGTCATACAGAGCTCTGCAGACAACGCAGATAGCGATATGGCCCTTAATTGGGTCTCTATCAAAACTGACTACCATAAAGGGTAGCTGCTTACACTAGACACCCATTGAACCAGAATGGGCATGCAGAGACCAGATCTCCTCAGATCAGCCTCAAACCTCATGGTCGTCATCGCATTGTAAGGTGAGCATCATGTGTGCTCTTGGATTGGCGCATTCTGGACCACATGACGCCTGCATCGCTGTTGATGACTTGACACATCAGTGCCCCACCGCAACACCCTCACATGCCATGCCTCCTCCTCTTTGTCCCCCTCTTTCTTGTCCTTCGCTCAATGTTTTGCTCTCACTGCCATGCAGGTCCCCTTGCTGCCAGACTGGGAATTGCTGCCAGACTGGGAATTGCTGCCAGACTGGGAATTGCTGCCAGCATCACTTGCCATACCCACCATCATTAGCATGTACCACAAGACCACATGTCAACCAACATCACACACATCAAGCTCAATGCTCTGTGCCTTCGGCCCTTGTTTGGGTCCCCATGCTGCTGGACTTGTAGATTGCTGGATTCAGACTTGTTAGATCTTATTCATATGTTTCTTTGTATCTCTTTTCACCTTAGACTCATTGCCCCCTCTTGTTAGCCCTTATTAGCATCTCTGCCATCAGACATCGTGCCAAGCCACTCCTTTTGACCCTGCACCCACTGTTGCGCTTCAATACACATCTGTTGTCACTCCCTTGTCTATTCACCAGACACTTCTTTCCATACGACACTGCGCGGTCTGTCGCCAGCAGAACATTCACTCCTTATTCATTCCCCTTGTGTAGCACACATTGTCTTATCGTTTCGAACTCAATATATATACCCAAGCCCAGTCCTAGCAAAGGCCAGGCAACTGTGGCCCATTTCTTCCCCTCTCTCTCTGTGTGCCAGGCAACTGTGGCCCTTCTCCTATCTCTCATGACGCTCTCCAATCGACTTACTACATCCTTGATATTGTTAACAAACACCCACCAGCAGCAGCAAGGATAACAACTTGCGCACACTGCCCTTGCTCACTCCCAGTGCATTCTTAATCTTGGATGCACCGCTTGGGTTTTATCTCTACCCTTTCCTCTCAAACTCTTGTGCGGACTATCTGTCTGCGATATAGCATCATGATGATGCTTCTCTTCTTGGAATGACCTGCTGCCATTGTTCCCTGGTTAAGGATAGATTAGGCAATTCTCTGATCCTTCATTCACTCTTGCTCATTCTCTATTGTTTGACTCATGCAGACTGCAGCACTTATCCACGGACCTTCATATGATACAGACAGACCCCTCTTGATCAGAACTACCTACCTTAGTGATTGTGGCCCGTGCGCCAGCCTGCCTGTATATAAGCGCCCAGTATTTCAACAGTCAAGCCCTAAGCTTGACTTGATTCTCAATATTAACATTCTTGAAAGCTCCCCTTGTGCCTCCCCTTTCCCTCATCTCTTACATGAGTCACTCAGAGTTGTCTCAAGTAAACTAGAGACTCTCTACCATCTTCAAGTACTCACCACCAGTTCATTCTTAGTACAAGTCATACTATCAAGGCCTGTTGAAGCCTTAACAAAGATGCCCATAAAGTGCAGGTTTTGCATCAGCCCGTCCTTGTGTGACTTGAGATGTGTTTTGATATGATCCAGGTCTGTTGAATTTTGCAGTTGAGAAGCTTGACTTGCTCAAGGCATTGAAAACCACTGTAGTGTACTATTACACTGCTGCACACCATGCACTACAGAGCATGCTTCAATGACATCATGTGGCTGCCTTCCATCTTCAAAGTCTGCACTGGCAGACTTGGCAGGTGTGACAAGACATGATTGCCTCCAAAGCACAGGAAACTTCAAAGAATGGGTTTCTCATCTGCAAAATTAGATTTTGGGCACTGGAATAACATAGAATGACTATTTGAAGTAGTATCTAGGATGTAGGAGACAGGAAAGTAGGTGAATCAACAATGTGCCCATCCAACATGTACCTGACCACTGAAGGTCTGCCCTGACCACTCAGTGTACTGCAATAGTATCAGTACACTGTCCACTACAAGCAAGGCTGCCACATTTGGTTTTCCTTGGAGGAACTTGTTAATAGCCAATTCCTCAACACCATCACCCAGGCCAAGGACCTCTACCATGCCATACCTCCATTCTTTGTCACCCCCTTCTGTGCCAATGCCCTCCATTCCATCCACATTCACTCCAACAGTGCACTTCCCCCCATCCACATCTGTGCCAAAGTAGGCAAGCACCTATGGTCCCCAAACTTCCCCTTCAGCTATCTTGAGACCTCCTTTTTGGACTCAATTAAATTTGTTTTCTCTCATTTCCCTCCCATCTGGCTCTTACATTTTGAAGGAGCTCTTGTCCCCCTTGTTGCTTACAACTTTTTAGACAGATGTACAGCTATCCTTTGTGGACATTTACATTTTACAGAGCACAGGATTCTATTTGTTAACCAGAGTACTTGCATCAAGGACCTTCTTCACACAGACCCCAAGTTTTCTTGTTTTGTACCTACCCCTTGTGTCCCTGCTAAACCTTTGGACTTTATTATACCCCCCTCTGAAAACCCTTTGTAAAATTACTTTCAAGTAAGTTACAAAGGAATTATTATTGGTGTAAATAAAAAAAAAAGGTTTATTCAACTCTTTGTTTCTTGTGTCTTAGTGGCAAATTTTCACAAAGAAATACTAAGACAAACCTATTCAAGAATTGCCAACCTCCAGGAACAAGTCCAACTTACATATTGGAGTGAACATCACTTAGTCCCCCAAGACCTCTTAGATATCCTCCCATTCAGTTGCCTCTTTAGCACAATTCGATTTTCTCACTACATTGACTATCAACTAGCTGATCTTCTTACTGCAGCAAGATGTTGCACTGCATATTGGCAACTCTTGGGCACCCATAACTTCAATCAGTCCCCTGCCACCCAGATCTCCCTTTTCTACAATGAAACCTTTTTCTGGCATTATTTCATCCCATCAGTCTGGCTGGAAATTGTCACACAGATCCAATCTGGACATAGAATTAGATTTCTATCCAGAATTTTTGTGTCAGAAACCAAAGTTGAAGTGGAATTTAACAAAATTCAACTACAAACAGTCCCAAATGGAGATTTCACTTCAAGTGGACTATACCAATTCATCTACACCAACAACTAGGTCCTCACCTACTTGTGGAGCAATTGCATGTGGACCACAGAGCTCCTTACCCCAAATCCAAACCTTATTGACCCCCCTTCCCATTTTACCCTCCCTATCACTTAGCCAAACACCCAGGGAAGAGACACTAAGTATCTGGAATGTTTCCAGCAAACCCTCTTGGAACCCAATCTTCTCACACTCAATTCATCCTATCATGACAGCATGGACAGTTCTCTACCCCCCACTTTGGTTAATACCCCTCAATCCAGTCCCCCAAGCACACCTGAGTTGGTATATCAGCATGCCCAAGAACTCACCTTTCCAGAGGACCACCTGGATCTTTGTTTCTGCAGAATTGACATTTGTTATTGCAATAGCCATCACCCTATCACCCCACCCACCCACTTGGAATCCACCTTTGGAACCCCCAATTCTTCAGAGCAGGACCTATAGAAGGTCTCCATTACAACCAACACCCTGGCCAGCCCACATAATAGAAGAAATCACTCAGCCCCAGCCCAGGAAAGAGGACATTTTGTACCCTCTAACAAGAGGGGAAGACCCAGACTACAAAGAATCCAGAACTTCATCAACTGTTGACCTTGTCAAGCCCCCTCTCCCTAAATTTATAGAGAACCATCTCCACCACTGCATCCTCCAGCAACACACCATCACTAGGATATTGTACAAGGACCTTATGACTCCTTACCAAGGAATGAACAACCACTACCCCCCACTCCTCATAGCCAACACACCACCATCTCAGGAAATTCTGATCTAGTAGGAGCCACTTCTCAAATCTACCTACCAGAGTTTATCTACTTAGGAGTAACTGCTCCTACAAGAAATTGCACTAAGCTCCATATCTTCAAACAATATTGTTTATACCTCCTACAGAATTGTACTGAAAACCATATTAGCCACCCCTTAACAGAGTTACAAACTATCACTCCACATATAGGAGCCTTTAACAAGTTCTTTTGGAAATACTGTACTTCAATCACAGTAAACAGTATTTTAGAGGACTATAGAGGCATTTCCCACCACAGTGATACTAGAACTCTGTGTCTGGTTAAAGTGTGTATGATTTTCTACAGTTGGGATAGCCCCTGTTATACTGTCACCCTTGCATGAGCTCTTGGGAAATTATCCTTGAAAACTTTCCACCAGAAAACCAACTTGAACTCACAGAACAAGAACAGGTATATATACCAGTTTATGCCACTAAAGCCTTTGCTGCTGACTATAAAGATACTAGGTGTCTTTTTGCTCTCTTTCTAACACCTGCTATTTGGTGTAAAGGAATAGACACTGTCTGGTGATTCACCTCAGATAACGAAGAACTTACCTCAAGGAAATTTCAGTTTCTTGTTAAACACCTAGAAGAAGTCAAAAACTTCGACTTTGTACTACAAACTGCCACCTTCCACGATAAACAAATCAAGTGGGATACCCTGTACTCCAAGTGGAAATACCTCAATAATCAAAAAGTACATTTCCAAAGTCCTAGTACCTCTGAAGCAGAAGAAACAAAGCCTTCCATCCCTGGAGAATTCAAGAAAGAAGATAGTAGTTCAGGAGAATCTGAAGATGAATCAGAACATAGTAAATCCCCCACCCTAGAAGACTATGACACAGCTAAAGTTGACAAACTACTGTGACAAACCAAGGCAACAGTCACTTCAACTATCCAGAAACTTGCAAGTCATCCTAACACCCCTAGTCCCCAAGGAACCCCACTCTAGCAAGCAAGTATGCTTCCTGGAAGCTCCAAACTTTCAATATTAGAAGAAAGTTTGCTTCCTACACCACCTGTATCCAAAGCCAAGGGAAAACAAGTTCCCCCACCCCAGACCCTTTCTGGCTCTTTGAGATCCTTACAAACCACTCCAGTACCCACCACAACTCAGTCAGTGGTACTACAAGTACCAAAAGGAAACACCAGAGGAACTCCACTGCAAATCCCTCCTTACCTACTATGTGCAGGAAAGTCAAAACTTCCACAGAAACAACCAAGCCCCCCCCACCTCCACCACCAAATCCCCCAACTACTATGGCAGGAAATGTCGCAGCACCCAAACTATTGGAAAGTACCCCTGAATCCTATGATGGGAACCCAGCGAAGGCCCAAGCCTTTTGGAACACATTGGCCAACTATTATACATTGAATAGTGCAGTCTACATGACTAATGATAAGAAAGTACCAGCAGCCCTAACAAACTTCAAAACTGGTACCCAAGGAGGAGATT
>Ga0307510_10002426_pt1 | contig 21168 bp, 26 predicted proteins | sample 12_EM_MG_FD_207224 | JGI IMG/M metagenome (GOLD analysis project Ga0307510, IMG submission 207224) | Populus trichocarpa ectomycorrhiza microbial communities from riparian zone in the Pacific Northwest, United States - 12_EM | ecosystem: Host-associated > Plants > Roots > Unclassified | place... | reverse complement strand
CTTTGCCCTCCTCTGTCTACTCTTGTCCCACCTTTGCCTCTACTACAGTCACCTTCAACTCAAAGCCCTCGTCGCATCCCATCTACTCCAATAAAGTAGTAAGTTCACGACACTACCCAGCCCACTCGTCGAAACGGTCCTCCATCTAGAAGACCCACAGAACTACGTGCAGTGGCACGAAGCCGCACAAAGGCACCAATGTACCTGGCTCAAAATTCAGTCGTACAAAGGAAACTACGGCCAAACGCAACTGCAGAACCGAGGAGGAGCCCCGCCTCAACGAGGAGGCCCCTTTGGCAACTTCTATTGGCGTCACCCCAATCAAGGAGGACAAGGAAACCAAGGAAGCCGCCAACAATTAGCGTGTCAACGCCTTCCCCCGTGCAATCCAAATGCAATGGATACATCGGCAGCCATGCGTAAAGCAAATACCAACAAGGAAAAAGAGGAATATCGCAAAACTGGGCGATGCTTCGAATGTGGCAAACAAGGCCACCTCGCATGCCTCTGTCCCTCCAAGAAGAATCGACCAAGCCCATTCCAAAATCCATCAGATAATCGCATCGTCGAAGTAGAAGATGACGATGAATCGGTGGTCGATTCTCAGGCCTATCACTAGAACCCTGAAGTGCTGGCGCAGCGCGCCATGAAATTCACAGATGAGGATAGGGACGCCTTCGTACGGAAGCTCCAAGACTTAGGGGCTGAGATGGGTTTTCTGGAGGCCTGAGTGCAACGTCTCTCATTCGGGCCGTAGGAACTGGTTCAGTGTATCGATTGAAGAATAAAGCGATTTATGTTCCCTTTATGCTCCGAACCAGAAAGAAAAGAGTCAACCAAAAAGCGCTCCTTGACAGCGGCGCTACAGAATGTTTCATCAGCCCACAAGCGGCGCAACGACTGGGACTGCCAAAACGAAAGTTAACAATGCCACGAAGCGTCCGGAACGTGGATGGAACGCCAAATAAAGCCGGAAAAATTGAAGAAGCCGTGGACCTCGTCACAAATCATCGAGGAGTGAAAACCACCCACGTCTTCTTCCTTACTGACTTGGGACCGGACGACTTCATCTTGGGTTACCCCTTTTTAGAGGCTTGTGCACCTGTCGTCAACTGGTCCAATGCCACACTTGCTGACACCACGACCCTCTCCACACTCAACGCGGACCAATGGCAACCGCCAACAAAAAAGACACCACAACAACAAAGAAAGGTACCTCTCTGGGTACGTGCCCTCCCAGGTTGGTCTCCGGGCGATGAAGTATGGCAACAATTCATCTGCAAAAGTACTGTGGCACAACAACTGGCAATAGAGGCTAACGAACAAAAGGAAGAAAAGCCATGGCAAGAGCTGGTACCACAACAATATCACCAGCATGCTCGCGTCTTCTGCGAAAAAGATTCCGAGAAGTTCCCTGACCGATGCCCTTGGGACCACGCAATTGACCTAAAACTGGATGCCCCGGCATCCATCAATTGTTGTGTTTATCCTCTGTCACCGAAGGAACGAGAAGAACAGAAGAAATTCCTTGCGACTAACCTCCGACTCAAACAGATCCATCGCTCGAAATCACCATATGCAAGTGGTTTCTTCTTCATTAAAAAGAAAGACAGAAAATTGCGACCAGTCCAGGACTATCGAAAACTGAACAGCTGGACCATCCCGAACCGATATCCTCTGCCGCTCATATCCAAACTCATCCACCGAATCTCCGGAAAACAGTGGTTTACCAAGTTTGACGTCCATTGGGGGTACAACAACATCCGGATAAAAGAGGGCGACGAATGGAAAGCTGCCTTCAAAACAAGCGATGGACTCTTCGAACCTACGGTTATGTTCTTCGGCCTGACCAACTCTCCGGCGACGTTCCAAACAATGGTTGACGACGAGCTGAAGGAATTCATCGATCAAGGCGAAGGATCCGTCTACATGGATGACATCGTGATCCACACTGATGGAACCGAGGAAGAACACGAAGCCATCGTCCACAAATGGCTTGCCAAACTCGAGAAGCTCAACCTCTTCCTTAAACCGAGCAAGTGTCACTTTTATCAATGCAAAGTCGAGTATCTTGGTATGATTGTCGGCAATGGCCAGGTACACATGGACCCTGTGAAAGTAGAAGGCATCACAAAGTGGCCAACCCCCTCCTGTGTCAAAGACGTCCGTAGCTTCCTCGGATTCTGTAATTTCTACAGAGCTTTCATCTCGGACTTCTCTAACATCGCTCAACCCCTTAACGACTTGACGTGCAAGAACCGGCAATGGGACTGGTCCATGGACTGTGAACAGGCATTCCAACGTTTGAAGGATGTCTGTGCAAGTGAACCAGTCCTGAAAACTCCTGACTGGTCGAAACCGTTCATCATGCACACCGATGCTTCGGGATATGCCCTCGGCGCGGTGATCGCCCAGGAGCATGCGGATGGCGTCCATCCCATTGCCTTCCACTCCTGCAGCCTACTCCCGGTGGAGAAGAACTACGACGTCCACGATCGCAAACTCGTGGGCGTCGTCTTCGGTTTCAAATGTGGTCGCCCTCTCTTTCTCAGCACCCAACACCCCATGCACGTGCTCACTGACCATAAGAACTTGCAATATTTCCGCGAACTGCAAAAGGTGACTGGCCGACAAGCAAGATGGATCAAGTTCCTCTAGGATTTCGACTACACACTCGAGCACATCGCTGGAACCACCAACACCGTCGCTGACCTTCTCTCCCGTCAGAAGGACCTTAACAAGGGGGTGGATTCTGATCTACCACGCACTCTGCTCCCCGATCATCTTTTTTCTCCTCTTTCCCCTCCTTCTCCTGCTCCCGCAATGATCAGCAAAACGTTCGTGGAGGACGACCTCATGACACGCCGTGAAATCCTTTGCTCCCTCCACGATTCCCCGACAGCAGGCCATCCTGGCATCGCCAATACATGGGAGTTAGTGCACGAACACTATGAAGGCCCTCGATTGCAGCAATTCATGGAAGAATACGTCAAGGGATGTGCGCGCTGCCAAGAATCGAAAACCAACGTACACCGAGCAAAAGCACCCCTGCAACGTTTCGATACACATGTCGAAGAAGGCCCCTTCCAATACGTGTCGATGGATCTCATCACGGACCTCCCAAAATCACACGGGTTCGATTCTGTCCTCACAATAGTCGACCAAGGATGTTCAAAGGCGGCAAAATTCATCCCATGCAACAAAATGATCGACGGGCCAGGTGTTGCCAACGAGTATCTGAAACACCTCGTGCCCTGGTTTGGCCTCCCTAAGCGTATCATTTCCGATCGAGACCCATGCTTCACCTCGGCCTTCGCACGCGAAATATGCAAGGCGACTGGGATCCAACAAAATCTGTCAACCGCTTTCCATCCACGCACCAATGGACAGACAGAATGGATGAACGCATGGCTCGAACAGTACCTCCGCCCATGGACAGCCAGCCAACCAACGGGCTGGAGCAAAATCCTCCCCATCGCAGAGTTCGCCCACAACTCGTGGCGACATGACATCACACGGAAATCTCCGCATGAGCTCCTCTTTGGGATGAAACCACAGGTGATCCTGAAACACCTCGAGTCGCCTATGCCAGCGGCAGAAGTACGCCTTCAGCTGCTGAATGAAGCAAGGCAGATGGCCCAGAAGTTGCTTGCTCACGTACAAAATCGCAAGGACGAACGAAAGATAATGGAAATGACGGTGGGAGACCAAGTTTGGCTCGAAGGGCGCAACCTCCCTATCGCTGGAAATCGAAAGCTATCCCCAAAGCGATATGGGCTGTTCCCTATCATCAAGAAAATCAGCACCGTCGCCTACCAACTGCAGCTCCCAGCGTCAATGAAAATCCACGATGTCTTCCATGTGGACCTCCTCCTTCCATATAAGGAGACGGAGGCATACGGCACGCCCTTCACATGCCCTCCTCCGATCATCGATAGCGAAGAAGAATACAAGATCAAGGCAATCCTGGATGCCAGGCGTAAAGGGCGAGGATGTCAGTTGCAATACCTCATGCATTGGAAGGGCTATCCACACTCCGACAACTCGTGGATCGCACACAAAAACCTCCATGCCCCTGAACTTCTGGCGGAATTCATGCAATCAGACTCCGCCATGGCTGGACGACCAGAAGTATAAAAGAGCTACCACTCCCCCCATCAATTCCCATCTTCCTTCCATGTCTTACACTTGTAACAACAACATCTCTCCTCCGCTTCTACCTGCTGCACCATGTCTCGCCCCTCCACACCAATCTATGTCTCGTCCCGTGATTCCATGCCAACCCCCTCGTCATCCTCCGACAACGAAAACGCTCTGATGAACCAGCTGATACAGCGTCATCGAGGCCGACGTGCTCTGATCACTCATCCGATCCTCTTGACCCCCAGTCCTCCATCTCGCTCGCCCGATGAACGCACCAACGACGGCGCCCTCGACCATGCCATGCGCGGACGCATGACGACGACCCCCATCCAGCTCACCACTGCCCAGATCTACCAAAATGTCATGGAGGATGCGAGAGAATATCAAGATGAACGGATTGAGGAACTCTCAGACAAGTTGGGCACAGCATACTCACGTATGTTCACGCACGCGGCGATGATCTTGCACTGGGCCACAATGTTTGACGAGCCTGTATCAACCATGTTGGTCAACTTTTGCGCAACGCCGTCCATCGCCGTCCCTGCACTCGTCAACATTGCTCCGCCCCCCGTCTTTCCCTTCGCCTCTGGCTCCGGCTCTTCACTCGCCGACCCGGTCCCATCGTCAACCAAACCAGAGCTGGAGTACCCGCCATCGGATGACGAGTGGGAAGTTCAGTCCGTTGCGGACACCCCCACGCTCCCAATCCCACCGCCACAACACCACATTCACCCCGAGGTGCTCGCTCATCTCCATACCTTGCACATAGCGCTGCCTGCTCCCCCCACACACGACCTTGGGCCAAATCGTGAGCCCATTACCCCCACCGATCCCATCCCATCCATGCCCTCGTCACCCCCCCAGTTCCTCCAAGCTGACCTGCAGGATCCCGCTCCCCCGTTCGAGCAAATCGTCAATGCATTGATCCAACGTGACGTCGACGCACAAGCCGCATGTGTCGCACGAGAGGAAGAGGACAAAGCCAGGACTCCGTCACCCACGGGCCCACAGCCTGGGGTTCACCCAGGCCCGGGGTGGCACGTCAACTTCGAAGAAGCCACGATCCACTACGTCTTCCAGATCCCCTCCGGCAACCACGGCTACGAAATCGCCCCCTTCGTCATGATCGACTGGAATACCACCAGTCTAGAACTCTTGGGCACTTGGGGACGTGGTTGTCCCGTCCACGCCAAACACCTCCACGCCCATGCTGACGAGTTTCCCCACCCTGCCTTTGATCGTCGACAAGAGTTTTTCTTTGCCGACAACCAGACACACTCCGAGGGCGTCGACTGGGCCATGCGACAAGAAGGGGATGACACCCTCCGCGCAGAAGTCGTGCGCCACCACGCTGCGCACACGAAAGTCATTTGCCGTGCCCGGCAGGTCGCAGAACTGCGTGAACAACTGGCTGACGATCGCTACGTCCTCAACCAGTCGACATGTCACCTCGCAAAGGCAAATGCCTACCGCCGCCTCCGCCGTCATATCACCCACACACTGACACCCGCCACATCCTCCCTCAACGCGCGACACATCAGTCGCATCCAAGAAGCGGTGGATAGCCTGTGGAATTGGACATCGGACAAGCTCAGTGACGAATGTCTCTGGTACAAGCGTGAGGGACACACTGTAGAGCACTGCGTGCTCATCCACATCTGCGACTTATGTCGTGCCACTGGGCACTTGGAGGAGAACTGTTTCCAGCCTCATTCCCGCTGTGTCAGTTTCCAGGTTTGCCGCATTCCCCCTGACCACAAATATCGCCGCTGTCATGCCTGCCCCTCTATGATCACCCTAGAATGGTCCTAGGACGTTAACAAGGGGGTAATGTCACGACCCCTTCTTTTTCCTTTCGTCTCTCTTCATCCCGATATGGTAGTGGCCAGTCCGGAACCGGCGGTGACTCCTTTCGACTCAGTGGCCTCGTGTCGTGACTCACAGTGACTCGTTGGACACTCTGACTCCCCCTGAGTCCTTCTGACTCGTAGCGCAGCCGTGGTATGACTCGTAGTGACTCCCTCCCCCTGTATATATACCCTTAGTTTCCTTTGAATGGGCTTTAAGCTCATTCTCCTGTGGAATACAGACCTTTGGGTTATCTTCCCTGTGTGAGTGTGATTCCCGACTTCTAGGAGCTCTTCTCTGAGCTGCTTAGCGAACCTCTGCTATCGTCTTCATGCCGCGATAAGTGCACGCTAGAATCTCATCGGTCTGTCGACCTCTGAGATCCCCGAAAACCCCGAGATCCCCGAAACCGTCGTCTCTACAGTCTACTGACCTCCGAGATCCCTGAACGCCGAGAACCCCAAACCCGAGATCCCCGATCACGTGACGTCCGGGTACACGATAAACACCCAATCAAACGAACGACTCGAAGCTCTGCGACTTCGACAACGACACGGTGGTCTGACTGTGACAGTTCTCTTGTCTACCCCCACTACTTCCACCATTGAGCCCATCTGTCCCCTCCAGTTCTTCATCCTCTTTTGCCTCTGTCTATCCCAGCTCCTCCTTTGGTATAGTCACCTCCAAGTCAAAGCCCTTGTCGCCGCCCATCTACTTCTATAAAGTAGTAAGTTCGCAACAGTAAGGCTGTGAGGATGTTTGAGATATATTCAGATGCTGGAACATCGGTGGTGAGCGGCGTCAAGGCTGCAGTGGCAACGTGTTGAATTAAAGTTTGGTGATTCGGGGTTGCTTGGGGAGGAGTCGTTTGCGGAGGTTGCTCTTCTATGGGTTGAAGTTGTTGGATGTCTTGGATGAAACGTCCTCAGGAGTCCCTTTGCTGAGGTCCGGGGGGCATGCACAGGGTTGCCCATGGCAACCAAGGGCAAGATAGAACTGAGATTGCAAGGATGCGAAACAGTAAATTTGAAAAAATTTACTGCCTCACTGGGGCAGCCAGTTATAGCAAGGACAGGAAGTCCACAGGTGAGTTCGATATAACAAGAGGTCTGAGATCAGAGAGTGTGTGTGTGTGTGATGGTGGTCCAAGGCTGCATTCCCAAGATGAGAATGTGCAAATGAGAAGCAGAGCATGAGTGACAGCACGGGCAATAACAATACAATCTGGGTTTAGGCACTGCCTGCTGCTGAAGAGAGATAGAAACAAGTGCGTCCAAGTACGCAGAACAGACAACGATTATGGCTCGTTGGCTTGAGTGGTCATTGTCGTCATGTGGGGTCAAGAAACACAAAAATAAAGGGGAAAAGTGGGCCTAATGATTGCCTGCATTTCCACAAGGCTGGGTCCAGGTTATTATTAATGTTCAGACTTCAGTCACAAGGTATGCTACAAGATTGAAAAGTGGAGAGAAACAGGTTGGCAAATCAGAATTACTGCCGGCAACAGTCCGCGCAGTGTCATAGGGGAAAAGGTAGTCTGGTAGAAGGCAGCAGGTCTAAAACGAAAGCGAGAATAAGGGAGCATACGAAAACAGGTGAATTTAACCCATAACCAATCTTTGTCCATATCCAACAAGGTGTTTCAGCCTGGCTCTCCAAATGGCAAGGTGTCGCATGCAACATGTATATCGCTACTGACAGGCGATTTGATGAGGCGCGCTCTTGTGGCATCTGCCGTCGAGTTTTGAGTGGTCTGGCTTGTGTTGTCAGGGGGTTTGAGGCACAGCAAGGGTAAGGCTGAGGTACTGAAAATATGAGAGATCAATGAAAAGCAATGAGCGGCAGCCAAGGATGATAGAAGGGAAGGTGGCATTGTGTTCAACGTGGCGAGGGTGTATGGCAACGCTTGGGCAGATGTCATGTGGTCAGAATTGGCCCGTTCCGAGGCCAGCGCATATCCCACCATTACACCAATCCAGTAGTAACCAGCCCAGAACCAGCATGACTCACACTGACTCATCTCCCCTATCTCTGACTCATAGTGACTCATTGGACACTCATGACTCCTTTCACCTTATGGGTCTGACTTATTATGATTCATAGTGACTCCTCTCCCATGTATATAAACTCCTAGCTTCCCTTTGAATGGGCTTTAAGCTCATTCTCCTGTAGAATTCAAACTTTTCATCTCTCTTCACTGTGTGAGCATGATTTAGGACTTCTAAGAGCACTTCTTTGTGCTGCTTAGCCAGATTTTCCATCATCTTCATGCCACAATAAGTGCATGCTAGTATCTCATCAATCCAAGTTGATCTCCAAGATCCCTGACCAGCCTGAGAACCCCAAATGATCCAACACCCAGGTATGCAATAAACACCCACTCAAACAAACAACTTGAAGCTCTATCAACTTCAACAATGACACAGTGATCTGACTGTGACAGCCACTTTCACAACAAACACTACCCAATGGTGGTGGTAAGAGGAAGAGAAAGGATGGATAAATTTCCCTCACATGCAATGTCTGGCTCATGAATTGTGACAGGCCACTCAAAAAATTATTTCATTCATGAGCATTTGGCAACACAAAAATTTTTTAGGGTGTGCAAACTGTATCTCTATCTGGCACCGCCCAAATAGAGATATTCATGAAAAAATATCTGGCTGAAAAAGTTCCCCAAATGGGCCCTAACATATCTGCCATCCTTCTACTTATAGTCCTGCTTATGCATAACCTCATAATCAATGACCGAGTCTCTGTGTTCAAGTATCCAGGACAAATTAAGTGTGGCCCATTATACTGAGCTCAAAATCGATTCGGAACAAGCTCAGCCGGGCAAGTGGTAAAACTAGGCTGTTTTTATTGTGTATGGGGAAGTGAATAGGTGAGGAAAAGTCGTCTATTGCGATGCCTTGGGACGGTCTCTACCAAGCAAACCCAAAGTTGGAGCCCTCTTGCCCCCTTGCAACGATCGTGAACTGCCGCACTGCTTCCCGAGTCCGACGCGTTGATCGTGAACCGCTGGCACAGGAAAGGGACATAAATTTTAATCAAATTATCTGAGTAGCAACAAAAAACCTCGTACACATACCCAAATACCGCCTTCACCAAGGCGTCCTTGGCTTCTGGACCTGCACGAGACTGGGCGAAATCGTTCTGCGCAACAGATCAACCTATCATAGATTACATTCCGAGGAAGAAACAGACCCCATGTAAGACGTCAAGAATCCACTCTTTGCTTTCCAACGGTGCTTTTACAACGAGGGCCGAAAATAACTCGACGAGGTTCGGGACGGCTGACTTTGGCGAGAGCCCAGCAAAGCCAACCAGTAAAGAACGCATGATCTCCCGACCGTGTGTGGCGAGAAGGAGCTTCTTTGCATCTGCAATGTCGCCGTTTGCGTGAGTGTCTTTAATAAGTGTTGTCTATCAAACGATTTCGAAGAGAGAAACGAAAGATCAGCGCACGATGTGTGCGACAACGACAAACTTACTAAGAATGTCGATGCTGCAACTAAGGAGTAGCGCTCTTGTAAGCTGAGAGCAGAGATCGCACATCGAACCAGAGAATCGAAAGACTGTCGAGGAAGCTGATAAAATACTGTGACAAAATGGAAAGACACCTACGCTTATTTAAGTATGATAAGAATAGGAAGAACCAGATAACCGACCTTCTCCATAAAATTGAAAAAGTCTTGCACTATATCAGGATTCTGAACAGCGAGGGGAGGGGGGCAGTCAACTTCTACAATTATGCTGAAAGCCTCAAAACGATGTTGGCGTACCGCCTCCATAGCACCCTCGACTCCTAGAGTATTCAAAGTGACCTGCAGTAACACGCCGACCACCTCGCGGACGATGGCAAGCACCTCCTGGGAGGGAACCCCACGCAGAGATACTGTATACGGCGCTGGTGGGTCTAGCTGTATAATAAGCATGTTTGCAAGCGCGAGCCAAACGGCCGTGAGTTGGCGCTGCGCGGCACCGCATACGAGCTCGAGTAGAGGTGCTGGTGGCAACGAGAGTAGCGTGGCATCTGCAGAGAGCGCCGTGATCGATTTGAAGAGGTCGCTGAGCGCCTATCGTTATCTTCCTTAGAATCATTCGAAACGCCTTGAAGGACCAAAAATGTCAACCGTGAACGTACCTCACTGATCGCTGCATCTGTTGACCAAAGCTCGACAGCTCCCTGGATTGCGCACAACATGTCTTCTCTCAGTCGTACCATACGGGCATCATTCCTCGCGCGTTGCATGCGTTCCACCTCCTCTGCTGCTGGCGAGGTCTCGAAGCCAGCGGCATCGGAGGTGCGAGTAAGGCCCTTTGCAACGCCCGAAAGTGTTTGTAACTGTTGCGTTGCCAGCGCACGCGCATCCTCGGGGAGCTAAAGGGCAAGTTAGAAAAGGCGCATCATCGATAACAGGGAAAGGGGACCAGCGATGATGACTGTAGTGCCTGGAACAGCCTCGCTACCACCGGTTGCGCAATCGCCTAAACCTCATTATTATCATACGTAATGCATGAAATACAATGCAAATTGACACAGACCTCAACAGGGGATATCTCTTCCTCCGGTGGTAACGCCTGTATCACACTGGAGATTGATTGCAGAACCTTTGCCCTCTCTGTGTCTTGTACTCTTGAAAGCCCTGCATGCAACTCTCCAAAAGCAGTTATATGAGGTGCGAGGGCGGTGCGGTTCGCGTCACACAGATCGCGCAGGGCATTTGCGGCAGGCAAGCATAGGCATGCCTCGTTCAGTGCGAGCGCCACGTAGCTCAGGACGGCAAGCAAGGGTTCGCTTGATCCCGTAGGAAGGGTTGTGAACCATGAAGCATAGGAACCTTTATTTTACCAGGGGAATGAGCACAAACGAGGGATGCTACGATGGAGGGAAATTACCAATAAGGCCGAGCATCGTACGCTGAACGCGATACCCGCCGGATGTTGGCAGCTGACCGAGGACCTCGGAACCGAAGAGAAGTGATAGGTGTTGATTTGGCTCCAACGGGACGGCTTCCTGTATTGACATCACGCAATGGAGTGTTGCCTCGACCTCCTGTGGCGATGTAAATAGCGTTATTCACTTTTTTAGGATGAATTATGCTGACCTCCCAGCTTCCAATTTCGTTCTTCTTCAACAGTCGTGCTGTGAGATCGCCGAGATAATATGCAAGCATGTCCTCCCGTAGAACATAGTACCTGAAGTGGGATTACTAAAGGCACATCTGGGCGTTGTAACAGAAACTTACGCATTGATCAAGGTATCGCCAACATCACGCCGATATCTTCGTAGTGACCATCAGCCACCAGAATGGCCATGAGCGCAGAGTGACATACACCTGAAACCTTTCCACCTGATCTGTAAACTCCAACCGTTTCTTCCCTTCGGACACCTGGAGGAGGAGGAGATCCGCGCACCTTTTGCCCACCCAGTTGGGGAAGGGGGCCAGCGGACCTTGTTCCTGAGTGTCGCAACTAGCTCGGCATACACCACTTTTGCGAGGCTCCACATCTCCTTCTCGCGTGTGACCTCAGCCTCAGGTGGGAACTCAACCGCCCAAAGTGCTTCCTGAAGCAGATACCAAAAGCCAAGGATGCGCTCACTCTCCTCCTCCTCAACGCCATAACTACCGGGAAGAGCGGTAAAGGACAGCATGAGGCGAAGGAATGCCTGAACGAGTGGGGAGTTGAGGTTTTCTGCGAGATAGGTCGTCGAATGGTCGCCTAAGCCGGCGAGCAGGCGACATAACGTAGACGCAGTGTTGTCAGGACCATCATGGAGAGCTGTGTTGGTGATTGGTGGGCCGGTCTGTGCGCACCACTGAAGGAGCGGAATGGTCAAAGTAGCAGAGCCTGCACCGTCCCCAAAAGCGGGGGCAGACAACACCGACAAGAGGGCAGAAACGGCAGGCTGGAATGTAGATGATGCCGGGTCGAGGAGCAGGAACAAGGAAGGTAGAAGAGGTGTTACGTCGCTGTAGAACGGCGTCAGAGGTAGGTAGGGGTTGGGATGACACTGCGGATGAGAGCAGGGCGTACTTGCTGGGTAGATTAGGCATCCATGCTTCCAGGCATTTCAGTGCGGATTGTAACTGACGCAGTCCGGTAGGATCTGTGGACGAGACAATGGACGAAGCGATGGCTTGGGTAACGAGCGGGACCGCCTCTCTAAGGCTTTGAAGCATCTGAGATCTGTGGGTCAAGGTTGAGAGACAACAAAGATTCTTGAGAGCGAGAGGTGATCCCGCACCTCTTTGTTGGTAGGAGATCAGCCCCGTTTACCTCTTCAACGGCAATCTCGAGAAAATCTAAGACATGCTCCGTATTTGCACCTGCACTTGAGAGCTCCGTGGCGGCCGCAATAATCCAATTTGGCCAGCGAGAAGGTTCTTGGGGCACAAGCCTCAGAGCGAGCGCAGATAACTAAGAACATTCGATGAATAACGCGGGGAAAAGGAGGAGGTTCGAGAAAAGGACACACAGCAACAAACAACTTCCTTAAGACGACCTTGCTAAGGCCGAGAGCGATCGAGCGTCCGGTAATGCTGAGCAAGAAGGGAACGAGTTGGTCGCTATGCGATGCTGGGAAGCTTTCCCTATGAAGGCGTAAGGAACGAGGATGAGGATCGTGAGCACGTCTGGTACCCGCACAGTTTTCTGCCACGCACCAATCGCGTGAGATTTTGACCTGAGCCGTGTGCGCGCCAAAGAACTGAACGTTCGGGTCGGCGTCCTTGAAAAGGAACGGAATAACGAGGCCCCAGGCTTCCCACTTGCGCTGGAGGTCAAACAGCTCGCTCTGGAGACGACGCTGTTCATCTGGCGAAAGGCGGTGGGAAGATGCAGGGCCATAGGATTCCCGAATAAGCTACGTTCGATGAGTCACTGAGCCACTTTATCAAGGCAGGAAAAGGACATGTGAATACCTGGGCGGCTCGCTGTACGTCTTCAGGGGAAAGAGTTGGGAGGAAAGATGCCATTGGAGGGGAATAAAAAAAGGGAGCCAACAAGCTTGATGGGTTTACGTTGTCATGACCAAAGCGTTGACACAAGCGGCAACCCACATTTATTCTGCTGTTGATAACGCGTGTGATGGATGATGAGCAATCGCTTTTGTCTTTCTTTGATATCGAGCGGACGGAAGATCTCGCCTGGCGCAGCCCTTTAATGAAAAAAAAAAATGCCGCGCTTATCTAGACCTTGGCCCGAGCGCTGAGCGTTGTGGACAGAAATTTTTTATTCAACTAAAGCCGTTCTGATTGACCAAGAAAACAACAAGAAACATCGACGTGCCACAGGACCCACCACCCTTCAGTTACACCTAATTTCGATCCTGTGCGGCCACTCGGTCGACCTAAACGATTGCCCGCTTGCGCGCCCAAACAGTTTGGTAGATACTACAGATGCCATCTCTGTCCTCCAGCTCGCCCTTAAAGGCATCCGCATCCTCCCGCGGAAAGAGTCCTCCAGCCACGAGAGCATCAGCAAACCCCTGGGAGACCCGGACCATTACCCGACTGATAAAGTAATGGGACGAGGAGCAAGTCGAATCGGAGGAGTAAGGCGTAGATATGGGTATGGCCCACTGCTTAAACACGGGTTCCTCGAACGAACGGGTCTGTCGGATGAGATGGGGGATCTCCGGTGCAAGGGTTGACACGACGTCGCTACGCCAGACATGAGACATGAGTACGGTAGCGGTGCAGGGGAAGGGCGGACAAGGGAACGGTGACGCACGATATTGCGTTGTAAAATGAAACTGTTCTAGGGATATATGCCTCATGCTCCTCAGAGCACGGGTGCCCGGGGTGCAGGGTAGGCCGAGCAACCCAATCGGCAAAGAGAAAGAGTCCACCCGGACGCAAGATTCGCGCGACCTCCTGTAAAAAGTGTGGAACCGCTTCCGCCTAAAGAGCCCATGTCATCAAAGGATGGTAAGAAGTGAACAGACAGGAACGAACTCTGAGGCAGGTCATCCGCGCGTGTACAACATCTACCGATGCATCTGGAAAGCGTAGCACGCCAGTAACGTCAGCGATCTCGAAGCGAACGTTTTGAGGGGGGTAGCGCGTTTGGATAGGGACTGCCGGACGGAAGAATGGCATGTCAAGGCAAGGGGAATGTCAAACAAAGTTATCAATCTCATCCATCTTGGATCAGAACAGCACGCACCAAGATCAAGCCCACGAAATTCTACGAGGGGAAACTCTTTCGCCATCTCCAATACCCTGAAGTGTCGTCATGATCGGGACGATGTCCCAGTCAACATATCGCACACCACCATCAGTAGGGCGTGAGATAGTAAGACAGGTAGATGACATACCAATGGCCAGCACCAGTACATAAATCCACAACCTTGCATTCCTTGGGGTTGGCGCTCAGTAACTCACGGATGGGGGCACCACAATTGCTTCCAAAGATCATGCGAAGTAGGATATGTTGCGCTTCCTGCCTCTATATGCGGGGGTGTTTTTTGTTTTGTTTTATTCGGAGTTGAATGCCCCCACGACTATACCAACGGAAGCTTGTGATACACACCTTCATCTCATCACCGTCAACCGGAAGGCTGTAAGTACCATGGGAATGGAACAGACGCGGCGGGGAGCCACGTTGGTTAAAGTATGATGGGAACTCATCATCTTCGAGAGAGTCGAGCGAATCTGACGAATTGTCGTCAAAGTCGTCGAGGTGTTCGTTCATGTCATCATGCATTGGGGTAGCGATCGACAGAGAGGACACGTGGCCACTATCTATCATGCCAGTGTTGTGCGGGAGAGACTCGGGGAGAATATGTGGGATGGCAAAGTCGTCGGGGTGAAGGTTGAGACGAACATCTTGCAGATGACGGGGCATATATGGGTTGTCAGCGCGGTCGAGCAGGGGTTCGAGCTCGAAAACCATGGGATTCGTGTTATACTCTGGACTACAAGGTAGGGTGATAGTAGGACCGTAATATGAAGGGGGAAGGGGGAAAGGGGACGAGGGAGGAGGGCCGAACGTGGGACCAAAATTTAAAGAGCCACAAGGCGAGGGATGTGGCACCTCATCGCGGTCGCGAAATGTCAATACAGAGTCCGCCGAGCGATCAACGAACTAACCCAGAGATGGACACGTCGGAGTATACGAAAAAGTTCGCAAATGATGTTGCGAGGACCGGAGTTGGATTCGAAACCAATTTCTAGCATGGCCACAGGGAAGATAAATGCAAGGGACGCTCGGTACTCAAGTGCGATGAGAAAAATTTAATTGAGGGGGGGAGGGGAGAAAACCGGAAAACGTACGGGAGTATCTGGCCTTGCCAGATGCTCGCGGACGAAAGGGAGTAAAAGGGACGCCAAGCGAGAATCGGAGAGTTCACCATCTTTGGATAATGATACTCTTGCGACCCGACGGAGGATTGAGGAGGAGAACAACGGTTCAATAATTGATTCTCGTTGTTATGTCGACAGCCACATTGATCTCGATCTCAATCTAACACTTTTGTTTCCGGGAATTGAAACTGACGTGTTTTTTTCCATTGCCATAAGCTCTTATTCTGTGCCAACCGCATGGGGCTGGGGGCCTGGGGCTCAAGCTCAAGAGTTCGGTGGTGTCCATTCATGATGCACGTTCCCAACCATTACCTAATCCTTTCATGCACGTCTCTCTGGGGCTGCAAGGCCGACCCTCCCTTCATTCATGAGCCACCCAGGCCATATCTTTCGAGCTCATGACATTTCTGATACTCGGGTTGTGCTATTAAGCTTACAATGGCTTATCACATCGTCGAACGCTGAGGTCAGAGGTCAACCGTTCCGACCCCGTTGGTCATTGACAGCGCGCACTCCCCGGGTCTCACCTTGGGTTGCATGCAATAAGCAAATTAACCCCAACGTGAGGGTGCTGTTTCACGTCAACTCTATGCCCCGTCATTAAGCACTTCGCTCTCCTCCTGCATCTGTTCGAAAAGAATATGTGAGCGTTGATCCGAATCACAACCTTGAATAACTAACCCATGGTCGGTCTCTAGAACTGTATCGTCTTGGAGGCCGCTCATAACACACAATTCGGTCGAGGTCTGCCTCATCTTTCAATGGAAACACAATCCCGAGTTCATAGTTCGTCACCTGTCATGATGACTCCTATCAATAATTTAAACCTCGGCGAAAAGAGCAAACGCTTGCATTGAGGATAGGGGAAAATTCTGAGCCAGAAAGTGTCCCCCACGCCGAAGGTGTAAAATTGTGCGAGCCAACGTAAGCATAGCCCAAAATGTTACCCTGATCCTTCTTGACATCCACAATGTCCGAGCCTGTGTCCGAACCGGAATCCCTGTCGGGGGACGACCCGGCGTCTTGAAAATTTGCGATTATCATCTACTCAATTGGACTTCGCGTCAAGATTACTGTAGTATGGCGATGCGTGTGCGCGCCACGCACCTTGCTGTGCATCAACACCCGTCCCCGCCGGCTCCTCGACTCGTAAAACAGGTTCCGGGGAAACTTAGCTGCCTCCCACGAGCGCTTTCGACAGAACATTGTCCCACCCCCCGCTTCTCCGAGCACGCTATTCCGCACCCAGTCCCGAGTCGGGAACAGTATCTTAAGCGTATTGGATGACGGTATCGGCGTTGCCGCGCGGCGGGATTTGGAAGCGTTCAGTAATGCCTTGGGGCTACCCCCTTTCCCCGAAAGAGCGAATTCGCTGAGCCATGTAGCACTGTACGCCCCGATCGACGAACCCTGTTGAGATCCGTTGTGGTATTGCCTCGATCTACTTCTCATTTTCCAAAATAGAACTCACCTGGTATTCCAGCGAGACGCCCCTCTGCTGGGGGTTTAGACGGCTGATGGCGCGCATAAGGGCCGTATGTCCCGACTTGATGACAGCGGGCCAGCCTTCGTGCTTCCCTGCAATGCTCGGGATAAGCGTTACGTGTACACGGGAGAAGTCCCAGCGGGTGCGTAGTGCACCGGGACGAATGGTACTGAGCGGGATGTTGGGATGCTTGAATGAACCGATCAATCACACAGAGGGACGAAATTACACGTAAGAACGACGTACACCAGTCGAAACAAGACTGGTAAGAGCGGGCACTACGTTGACCGCACGCAAAACACCTTCAAGAGTCGAGGGGAAATCGTCAAGTTTTGGTTCGTGAGGTATAGGCGATGGCCGGCGAGATACATCCTGGACCCAGACGGTATTTTCAATGTCCCGCCAGTCGTGATCCATAAGATTGGCCGTTGAAACGACGACGCGTAATCTCCCCGTCCGATAAAACAGCAAGAAGAACTAGAACGATCAGCGTGGAGACTTACCAGAGGGGTTGGCCATCATGTACTACCTTCATATGCATCACCCCACGTCCCCCACGTAAGAAGGGTGTAACGCGAATCCAATTTGGAAGGACTTCTTTTACGGTCGCGTTCCCATCCTCCGTCGGGGCAGGTTGGGTCACGAGAACAACGGGAGTGCCGCGTTCGAAAAAGTTGTAGATCCAAGAAAGTTGGAGGGCGTATGTCGAGATGATTGCCAGTTCAATCTGCGATTTCTGAAACCGATTCATCGGTAAGGGGGTTGCAAACTAGTAGCGGAACAGACTCACATCGCCAATTATTTGTGACAACCTGAAGACTGACTTACCGTCCATTCCGTTGTGCACAGCATCGACATGCATATTGGCTGTTTGACGTAGCTCTCCATCCCAGAACACCTCAGCTTCCTGGTCCGCTGTGTCTTTCTCTTTTCGACTCGGTCCCACCTCAGAAGTGGGTCTACAGCCCGTCTCTCTTGACGACCCTCGACGCTTCGATGGTGGCACCATACTCTGTGAGTCTGATTCACTGCGTAAGCGTTTGAGTCGCGAAAGGCGTTGCTGTTCGAGTTGGGCCCGCTCAGCCAAAAAGCTTGAACTAGCGTGTGAGGCAACGGCGGAAGCAGTCAAAGGCGCGTTTCCAGGGTCAGGGCTTGCGTCCGAGGAGAGGGACGCGATAGAGGTGGTCGGCGACGCGTTAACTTTCGAAGCTGCGATGGCGCGTGCGAGATCAGCTTGAAACCGTGCCTCCTCGTCATCTTCGTCGTCTACGCACAGAACTGGCTGAGCGGAATCTTGGAGAGACAGCACAATAGCCCTTCGGTGATAAAAAAAAGGGGGAGAGAGAATGACATTTTGAGCCGCTTGATTGTGAAGAATTTGACGAGGCGACCGATATTAGCCCTCACCTTGCAAGATCCTCGGAATCGCGTTCGGACATGTCTCCGTATGAGGGGATACAGGCTGATCGAGGGTTGGGTATGATGGTGGGAAATGCAAAAATGGCAATTGGATGCAAACACGCGTCGCGTTCGAGTCACACTCACTCACACTCGAACCTCGAACCCGTACTGATGCGAACAACGAGGGAAATTATTGGGCCCGGAGAAAAACACAGTTCGTGACACAACATGGACATTTGCATTAAGTACTTACAGGTCATAGGAACAGTGCCCGGATGCGATACGAGCAAGAACGAGTATATTCTACATACTGAACAGTGAACAATCTACCAAGCCCACGAAAACCTTGGATAGAGAAAACATAGTTCCCCACAGTCCAACTGGTCCAGGTGATCATCAAAATAAAATCTCTCCCACCGATCAGGCCAGTGATGCAATTCTCTTTCGCTATCCCTCCCATTAACGGTGTATAGGTTGCCAGCCCGAAGTCGCATGAGGCGGAGGGTCGGGAGACCACTCCGAATGAAATTTTGAACCTCTGATGGGCTGACAGGCAACGCGAGGAACTTGAGAGCGTTCGGCAATCCAGGCCATAGTTGCTGGACGGAATGACGTCAAGGTGTTTCTCGAACTGCAGAAATAAAATAGCGTCTTACATTTAAATCGATTGTAGCCTGTCTTGCTACTTGTAAATCAAGTACAGTGACGCCGCGCGGGATGAGCCATGCTAAGAGCGCCGTGGGCATGTCCTTAGGCACGTCGATCAAAAGCGTGCGTAGGTTGACAAGTGAGGGAAGGACCCCCCAAATAGACGCATCGTACCCGAAACCTGGCAGGTCAAAGGTATTTGAGATGCACAATGCGTCGAGCATGCCATATCCGCGCACAAACTCGGCTATGGCCGGGAAGAGATCCGGATCACCAAAGTTATGTGGTGCGCCCATCAGTACAAATGACAACCTTCGTAGCGTAGGGAATGAATTTGGCTTTGCATAGGAACGGAATACTGTCGAAAGCACACAACCATGCTCTAGATCAACTTCAAGCCGAAGAGTTTCCAGCTGTCGCCCATGTGTTAGCAATTGTGAGAGGAAGTCCGCGGTAGAAATGCTTAAGGTGAGGTAGAGGTTGCGTAAGTTGCCAGCGGGAAGAAACGAAGCTGGATAGCGCTGGGAGTGGCGGATTACAAGGGTGTGTAGTGCAACAGTCTGGGCGGACAGGAGGCCATCGACATTTACGAGTGCACTATCGCCAGCACCGGTGTAGACAAAGCGGTTCAGATAATGAAGTGCAGGAAGCGGTGGCGGCAATGAACTAGTTGATCTGCCAGGAAAATCACATGAGGGCTGGTTGATCAGCGAAGAGGAGGTATTAATTACGCAATAACAAGACCCTGTAATCTTGGGTGACTTTTCTCCAGCACGCCAAGTAGCGAAATGAGTGCGTCATTGCCCATCTGACAGCGGAACACTTTCAAGTTGGTAAGCTTTGGGATAACGTTCGCTACCATTGCTAACCAGGTCGATCAACGTTGTGAAAATGAATGAGAATAACGGATGCACCTGTTTGAAACGAGGTCAGAGTTTGCCCTTCCTCTGGCGCTCGTATTGATAACGATTTAACCAGGTCCGCGTATTCCGTGTCAGAAAGAAGTCGAATCAGAATCTCGGCACTACGCTGGGCATGCCATCTATCGATCTCTGCTGCACCCTCCGAGTACCCGGTATCGAACTGTGCTGTCCCAAACTGCAGGGAAACGTCTTTAAAAAGAAGACGACTTGCGATCGACGATAAAGCATGAGGGACCAAGAGGAGGCTCCGTAGATCCCGCCGTGAGAGAAAAGAAGCTATTTCACTCCATATCTCATTCGAGAAGCGCGGAAACCCAGACATACGACACTGTGCAGCTTTGAGGGCCTGTGACAGGAGAGCTGCACGAGCGAGGAAGTCGACTTACATGGTCGGCTTTCGTTTGTATCTTACCACGAGGCATGGGTAGCAGTTCTCTCGCCTCACGATGGTTGGGGTCGAGAAGGAGAATGGCCTGTAAATCTGACGGGCAAGGGTCAAGTCGTCAAGAAAAGGGCCAACTTTAACCAAAGACTGTAACCGTTGCACCTTGATGTGCTGCGACACGTAAATTGGCAGCAAATCTAGCCTTGGCCCGGAGAAGGCGAGCCTGTACGACCTTGTCCTTGTGCAGGGAAGAGACCTGGAGACAAGACTGGACCCCGTTCTCGATCACCGTTCTGGACCTTCGACCGAAAAGGGTTAGAGGTTCTGGCCAACCCTGCGCCATCATACTATATACTATACATACTCTGCATGCATAGGAAGACGTTCCATTGCATTTAGGAGCACACTCGTTTTATCACTGTTTGGCAGTGACTCAAAAACATCGCGAATGCTAGCATCCAGCATTTTTGGGTTGAAGACCGACATGGAATCGATCGATGTACCCGCAGACGGGAAAAAGGCTGCATATGCGGGAGAATATGGTCAGTACAGGACCCGCGGAACGGAATAACTCGGAATGCAAGGTAGATCCCCATCGCTCAGCTCAGCCGCATGGGAGTGGCTGTGCAGGTATGGTTCGAGTTTTGGCACAGGATCGATATCCACCGTACGTACATTTGTCGGAGTAGTCTATCACAACTCCCGTATGGCGATGAGGAGGAGACATCGTCGATGGTTCGACGGCTACGCAGTACTTTATGCTATGAAGGTAAAGGATGTGGAGTGACGTCGTAGTGACGTGTGGGCGGCACAAGATGATCAAAAGATGCTAGTGTTAGGGTCACTTGCCCGACTCGGAGCCGCGGGTTGATGTCGGTCGATGCCGGACTCGGACATTGAGAGGTTTCATTCTCTCAAGCGGACCTGTTTTCAGCCCAAGTTACAGTGCCGGACAACCAAAATCGACAAACTTGCTCGGCCCTGAAATATAAAGATTTATGACAAACTAAGTTCAGGATC
>Ga0307510_10002425_pt1 | contig 21169 bp, 22 predicted proteins | sample 12_EM_MG_FD_207224 | JGI IMG/M metagenome (GOLD analysis project Ga0307510, IMG submission 207224) | Populus trichocarpa ectomycorrhiza microbial communities from riparian zone in the Pacific Northwest, United States - 12_EM | ecosystem: Host-associated > Plants > Roots > Unclassified | place... | reverse complement strand
GCTTCCGCGCCGCGGTGACTTGGCCGACGACAGCCGCGACGTCGGTCTGGTAGGCCGCGAACCGCTTCTCGTTGGCTGCGACGATTTTTCGCGCATCCTGCGCCGGCATCGCGGCGAGGATGGCGACGCCCGCGCTGCTGACGCCGAGCGGTCGGCGTGCGCCGACCTCGATCGACAGCACCTGAATCGGGTAAGTGCCGATCCTGCGATCGACGCACAGCGTATCGTTGCCGGTCCGCACCGTCAGGAACAGCGTGTCACCGATGGCGGCAGAGGCACGCTGCAGCGACGGGTTCGCTGCGACCAGCAGCCGCGACGGCCGGGGACGCGCAAGCGCCAGTTCGGGCACCTGGTTGCCGATCGCGTAGCGGCCGGTTTTATCGTGCCGCTCGACGATGCCTTCCTCGATCAGCACGTGAACGATGCGATGCACGGTCGGACGGGTGAGGCCGGTCGCGCGCACGACCTCGGCCAATGGCACACCGTCTTCGCGGCCTGCGGCAAGAATGCGCAGCACCGCGAGCGCGCGCCGGATCGCCTGCGCACCTTGTCGCGGTTCGAGCGCGGATTTCGACGATGGTCTCTTGTCCATAATATGGACAAGAACGCCACAATTCTCTCGACAGGTAAAGCGCGCATCTGGAGATTGCGCTCCGATCGAGATGCCTTGCGCGACGTCAGGGCATTCGATGCGAATTGGAAGCGCCGCCGGGAGGTTAACATGAGATTAATCTGGATTGCCATAGCTGCTGTCACTGCGATGCTGGCGGGACCGGCGGCAGGTCAGCAATGGCCGGCGCGCAGCGTCAAGCTGATCGTGCCCTATCCGGCCGGTGGCAATGTCGACAGCGCCGCGCGCATCGTCGCCGACAAGCTCCAGGAAAAGCTCGGCCAGCCCTTCATCATCGAGAACAAGGCCGGCGCCGGCGGCATGATCGCGGGCGAAGCCTTCGCGAAATCTGCGCCCGACGGCTACACGCTGTTCGTCGGCGCCAACGGCCCGGTGCTGTTCGCGACCGAGATCAACAAGCGTGATGCCTATAATTGGAAGAAGGATTTCCTGCCGATCTCGACGATCTCGATGACGCCACTGGTGCTCGAGGTCCATCCGTCCGTGCAGGCCACGACCTTCAAGGAATTCATCGACCTCGCCAAGCGCGAGCCCGGCAAGCTGACCATGGCATCCCCGGGCCCCGGCACCACCAACCATCTGCTCAGCGAGCTCATGCAGTCGAGCCTCGACCTGCAATGGGTCACCGCGCATTACCGCGGCAACGCGCCTGCGATCAACGACCTGCTCGGCGGCCAGGTGCAGTTCGCATTCGACCAGCTCACGGTCAGCCTCCAGCACATCAAGGCCGGCCTGTTCCGCGCACTCGCCGTCACCAGCCCGCACCGCCTGAAGTCGCTGCCTGACGTCCCGACCTTTGCCGAGCTCGGCTACAAGGATTTTGACGGCCAGACTTTTACCGGCCTGTTCGCACCTGCCGGCACGCCGGCGCCGGTCGTCGACAAGCTGCACGAGACGCTGGTCGCGATCCTGAAAGATCCCGCTGTGGTCGACAAGTTCGAAAAGCTCGGCGGCGAATCCACCCCGATGACGCCGGCCGAATTCAAGGCCTATCTGGAGCGCGAGGACGCCAAGTGGATTCCGGTCGTGCGCAAGGCCAACATCAAGGCTGACTGAGCGATGCGGATCGACCCCACCGAGCTTGGCGCGGAGCGCATCTACCGCCTGATGACCGGCATCGTGGTGCCGCGTCCGATCGCCTGGGTCACGAGCCTGTCGCGCAGCGGCGTGCTCAACCTCGCGCCGTTCAGCGCCTTCACCTTTGTCTCGCAGAAGCCGCCGATGCTGGCGATCAGCGTCGGCCGCAAGGGCGCCGACTACAAGGACACCGCGCACAACATCCTCGATACCGAGGAATATGTGATCCACATCGCCGATACGCCGCTGATGTCCGCGGTGCACGACAGCTCCGTCGAGCATCCGCCTGAAATCAGCGAGGTCGAGCATCTCGGGCTGGAGACGCTTAGCTGCGAGCGCATCAAGGTGCGGCGGCTCGCGGCGGCGCCGGTCGCGATGGAGTGCCGCTTTCGGCAGTGCCTCGAATTCGGCGACGCCCGCAGCCGGCTCATCGTCGGCGAGGTCGTGATGTTCCACATCCGCGACGGTCTCGTGAACGACGGCAAGGTCGAGACCAAGGCGCTCGATCCGATCGCGCGCATCGGCGGCCCGCGCTACGCCAGCCTCGGCGAGATCGTGACGCTGAACACCGTGTTCCAGACGCCCAAATCGAAAGACTGAGCGCGCGGCTGCGTCGCCTGAAGACCATTGGAGAAAGACAATGCGACTCCTGAGCTATCTCTTGGACGGAGAGCCGCGCTACGGCGCAGCCGTCGCGGGCGGCGTGGTCGATCTGACCCGGCGGATCGGCCGCGATTTTTCCGACGTCAAGGCGCTGATCGCAGCCAATGCGCTCGCCGACGCGCAGGAAGCGGTCGCCGGACAAAAGCCGGACCACGCGCTGGAAAATCTCGTCCTGCTGCCGCCGGTGCTGGCGCCCGAAAAGCTCTGGTGCATCGGCGTCAACTACGCCGAGCGCAACGCGGAGTATAAGGACAGTTCGGAGCTGCCCAAATATCCGAGCCTGTTTGTGCGCAGCATGTCGTCGATGACGGGCTCCGGCCAGACGCTGGAGAAGCCCAAGGTCTCCGAGCAGCTCGACTACGAAGGCGAGCTCGTCGTCGTGATCGGGCAGGGCGGCCGTCACATCCCGCGCGAGCAGGCATGGTCGCACATCTTCGGCATGACCTTGTGCAACGAGGGTACGATCCGCGACTGGCTGCGTCACGGCAAGTTCAATGTCACGCAGGGCAAGAATTTCGACCGCTCCGGCAGCATCGGCCCGTGGATCGTCACGGCGGATGAGCTCGACCCGCGCGGCCCACATGACATCGTCACGCGCGTCAACGGCGAAGTGCGGCAGCAGGACACGACAGAGCGGCTGATGTTCCCGTTCGACTATCTGATCTCCTATCTCTCGACCTTCGCCACGTTGAAGCCTGGCGACATGATCGTGACGGGCACGCCGACGGGTGCGGGCGTTCGCTTCGATCCGCCGCGCTGGCTCAAGGTCGGCGACGTCGTCGAGGTCGAATCGGCGCGCATCGGTGTGCTGCGCAACACCGTGGCTGCGGAGCAATAGTCATGCTCGATGCCGCGACGATCGAACGCCTTGCCGCGCGCCTGGACGAGGCCGAGCGCAGCAAGGCGCTGATCCCGATGTTCACCAAGGAGTATCCCGATTTCAGCATCGAGGATGCCTACGCCGTTCAGCGCATTTGGACGAAGCTCCAGCTCCGTCGCGGCCGCGTCATTAGGGGTCACAAGATCGGCCTGACCTCGAAGGCGATGCAGAACGCGGTCGGCATCAACGAGCCCGATTACGGCGTGCTGTTCGCAGACATGTTCTATGCCGACGCCACGCCGATCCCGTTCGACCGCTTCCACGCGCCGCGCATCGAGGTCGAGCTCGCCTTCGTGCTGAAGGCGCCGCTGCGCGGGCCCGACTGCACCATCTTCGACGTGCTCAACGCCACCGACTATGTGACGCCCGCGCTCGAAATTCTGGAGACGCGCATGCACCGCGTCGATCCCGAGACCGGCAAGACCCGCAAGGTGATGGACACGATCTCGGACAACGCGGCCAATGCCGCGCTGGTGCTCGGCGGCCGGCCGTTCCGCCCGCTGGATGCGGATCTGCGCTGGATCGGCGCGCTGCTGTTCCGTAACGGCGAGGTCGAGGAGACCGGCCTTGCCGCCGGCGTGCTCAATCATCCCGCCAACGGCATCGCCTGGCTCGCCAACCGCCTCGCGCCGCACGACGAACATCTGGCGGCCGGCGAGGTCGTGCTGGCGGGATCGTTCACGCGTCCCGTGGACATCCGCCGCGGCGACACGTTTCATGCCGACTACGGCGCGTTCGGCTCGGTGTCGTGCCGGTTCGTCTGAATCAATAAAACAGAGGGAGCGCACCATGAGTGGTCAATCGCGGCGCAAGAGCATCCATATCGGCGGCTTCAAGCACGCCAATCCGATTCCGAACGCCTGCCGCATCGGCAATCTCGTGATGTCGGGTGTCATCCTCGGCCGCGATGCGGCCGGCGTGATGCCCGAGAGCCTGGACGCGCAATGCGCCAACATGTTCGCGCATATGAAGGCGACGGTGGAGGCCGCGGGCGGCACCACCGATGACATCATCAAGATGACGGTGTGGCTGAAGGACCGTACCCAGCGCGGCCCGGTCAATGTCGAGTGGCTCAAAATGTTTCCGGACGAGCATTCGCGCCCGGCGCGCCACGCGCTGCCGATGGACAACATGGACGGCGGCGCGCTGGTGCAGTGCGACTTTACTGCCGTGATCGACTGAGGAGTTTTGCGCATGCCGACCTATCTGCCGTTCGATCCGAACCCGCGCCGTCCGGTCAAGGCACCGCCGCCGAAGACTGTCGACAGTCAGTTTCACGTGCTCGGTCCCATCGAAAAATATCCGGAACGTCCCGGCGCTGCCTACCGGATGCCGAGTGCGACCTGGGAAGCGGCGCTGCGCGTGCACAAGACGCTCGGCATCGAGCGCGGCATCATCGTGCAGACCACGACTTACGGCGCGGACCATTCCGTCGTGCTCGACGGCCTCGCCGCCATGGGCCCGAACTATCGCGGCTGCGCCAACGCGCTGGTGTTCGCGGAGGCGAACGACTCCTATCTCGCAAAACTGCATGATGCCGGCGTGCGCGGCGCGCGCTTCAGTTTCCGCCAGGAGCTTGGCGCCGTGCTGTCGGACGCCGATTTCGCCCGCGCCATCGCCCGCATCCGCGAGCTCGGCTGGTACGTCAAGATCCAGCCGGAGAAGGACGGCATCGTCTCCAGCGTTGCGAAATACGAGAACCTCGACGTGCCCGTGCTGATCGACCACATGGCGCGGCCGGTGCCCTCGAACGGCAAGGACGATCCGAACCTGCGCAAGATGCTGGAGCTGCTCAAGAAGGGCAATTTCTGGGTGATGCTCTCGCTCGGCGAGAAGACCTCGCAGGCCGGCCCTCCCTACGACGACGTGATCCCGATCGCGCGCACCTATATCGAGGCCGCCCTCGACCGCTGCGTCTGGGCCAGCGACTGGCCGCATCCGGTCTCCGTAAAGCAGCCGCCGAACGACGCCGATCTGCTCGAGCTGATGTTCCGCTTTGCAGCCGACCAGGCGGAGCTGGAGAAGATTTTGGTGCACAATCCGGCGAAGCTGTTTGGTTTTCCGGACTAGCGTTACCCCCGGCGCGGCCGCGGAGCTGCCAGCTCCGTCATCCTGAGGTGCTCGCGCAGCGAGCCTCGAAGGATGGACGGCCCCGATTCAGCCGGGCCGCCGCCCTTCGAGGGCCGCTTCGCGGCCACCTCAGGGTGACGGTGACGGAGTGGTGCTCGCGGCTTCGCATCACAATGACGCCGCGCCCGCATTAACCCTTCAGTAACACCGGAGGCGCGTCACGGCGATTTCGCGGCGTAACTGAGTTCTTAACGAATTGCCTCTAATTTGCGCGTACCCACCTCCTGATGGCCTGCGCCCTGATTCGCGTGTGCGGCGCCCAGCAACACCGAAGAGGCAGAATGCCGGCTCTCAAGAAGCTGTTTTTGCTGCGCTCGATCGGCGCCAAGCTCGCGCTCATGACGCTGGTCGGCGCGATCTGCATGGCGCTGGTCGCCTCGACCGTGCTGTGGATCGCGCGCATCCAGCTCGTCACCGAGCGGATCGAAAAGGCACATGCCGCTGTCGATATCGTCTGGAATCTCGCCGACGGCTATTACAAGGCCTACAAGGCCGGCCAGATGACCGAGGAGGAAGCCAAGAAGCGCTTCCTCGAAGCCAACAACTTCGTCTGGTACGAAGATCACAGCAACTACGCCTATATCTACGACTACGAGACCGGGCTCTGCGTCTCCAACCCCGGCATTCCGCAATTCGTCGGCAAGGACATGCGTCCGAACAAGGACGCCAACGGCATGCTGTTCGCGGTCGCGCTGATGGAGATGGCGAAGAAGGGCCAGGGCACGCTGCGCTACTCGTTCCGCCGCAGCGGCGCCGATGCCACGCCGCTCGACAAGGTCGCCTTCACCCGCGGTTTTGCGCCGTGGAACCTGATGATCGGCTCGGCCGAATACATGTCCGAGGTCGACAACTCCTTCTGGTCGATGGTGCAGACCGCCTCCGTCGTCATCGCCGTTTTGATGCTGATCTCGATCATGATCGCCTGGGCCGTCGGCCGCAGCGTGGTCAAGCCGCTCACGGGCCTGAAGGAGCGCATGGCCTCGCTCAGCGAGGGCCAGCTCGATGCACCCGTCGCGCATGCCGATCGCCGCGACGAGATCGGCGAGATGGCGCGCACCGTCCAGGTGTTCCGCGACGCCATGATCGAGACCAACCGCATGCGCGAGGCGCAGGCCGCCACCGAGCAGCGCCAGATCGAGGCGCGCAAGGTCGACATGAACCGGCTTGCGGATCAGTTCGAGCGCGAGGTCGGCGAGATCATCGAGCTCGTCTCGGTTGCCGCCGGCCAGCTCGAGACGTCCTCGACGACACTATCGAAGACTGCCGACACCGTCTCGCAGGTATCGAGCCGCGCCTCCACGGCGTCGGGCGAGGCGTCCGCGAACGTGCATTCCGTCGCGGCCGCGAGCGAGGAGTTGGCCTCCTCCATCGGCGAGATCAGCCGTCAGGTCGAGACCTCGGCGCGGATCGCGGCCGAAGCCGTCGGCCAGGCGCAGAAGACCGATTCGCGCATCAGCGAGTTGTCGCAGGCAGCCGGCCGGATCGGCGACGTCGTCGATCTCATCCAGACCATCGCAGGCCAGACCAATCTGCTGGCGCTGAACGCGACCATCGAGGCCGCGCGTGCCGGCGAGGCCGGTCGCGGCTTTGCCGTGGTGGCGTCCGAGGTGAAGACGCTGGCGGAGCAGACCGCAAAGGCGACCGACGAGATCAGCCAGCAGATCTCCGACATTCAATCGGCGACCAGGGATTCGGTTGCGGCGATCAAGGAGATCGGCGCGACGATCGGACGGATCTCGGAAATCGCGGCGGCGATCACGAATTCGGTCGAGCAGCAGGGCTCCGCCACGCAGGAGATCTCGCGCAACGTGCAGCGTGCCGCTGCCGGCACTTCGCAGGTCGAGGCCAGCATCGCCGACGTCCAGCGCGGTGCCTCCGAGACCGGCGGCGCGTCCGCGCAGGTACAGTCGGCCGCGCAGTCGCTTGCCACTGAAAGCACGCGCCTCAAGCGCGGCGTCGCCGGCTTCATGAACTCGATCCGCGCCGCATGACGCGCTGGCGTCACGCGCCGGATATCTGATACCGTCCGAAGCAAGCGCCAGGGGCGGAGGGCAACCATGCGGGGAAGGTCGACACGGCTGAGTCTTGCGCTGCTCGCGCTGCCGGCCGTACTCGCCGGCGAGGTGTCGGCTGCTCCTGCACCGGTGCGCGGCATTTCCGTCGAGCTGTCGTGGACGGACAACAGGACCGAAAAATTCCTCGATACCGGTGAGGAAAAGCCGGGCTACCAGACGTCTCAGGTTCAGCTCTATATCAGCGAGCAGGGCCGCTTCTTCAGCCGCTTCAACAGGGTTGCCAAAGGAAACAACAACCGCCTGGTCAATGCGGCGGTCTCCGGCGAGGGAAGACAGGTCCTGAACTGGCGGTTCGAGGGACGCAGCGCGGTCGCCGATCAGAAGTTTGCCGGTTCTGGCGCGAGGCGCATCGTCGTCTCGTTCGGCGACGACGCATCTTCCTGCTCGCTTCGCGTCGTTCATGGCAAGGAAGGCAGCGCGCCCATCCGTTACCCCGGACTGACGTCGCATCGGCCCATCGAGCTCATCCGCATCGAGGTGACAAACACCAGCTGCCAGGTCCGGCAGGGCAACGTGTTCGGCCAGTGATCACACCGCCGGCTGCACCGCCAGCCGGTCGCGCACTTCGGCGGCGATCTCGAACGAGCGCAGCCGCGCGGCGTGGTCGTAGATCTGCCCCGTCGTCATCAGCTCGTCCGCGCCGGTCTCGGCGATCAGCGTCTTCAGCTTTTCCGCGACGACATCGGGCGAGCCCACCGCGGAGCAGGACAGCGACTGGCCGACCATGGCCTTCTCGGCCGGCGACCACAGTGCGTCCATGTCGTCGACCGGCGGCGGTAGCGGGCCGGGCGTGCCGCGGCGTAAGTTGATGAACTGCTGCTGCAGCGAGGTGAACATGCGCTGCGCCTCCAAATCGCTATCGGCGGCGAACACGTTGACGCCGACGATCGCGTAAGGTTTTTCGAGTTGCGCCGAGGGCTCGAAGCGCGCGCGGTATTCACGCAGCGCCGGCATCATCATCTGCGGCGCGAAATGCGAGGCGAACGCGAAGGGCAGGCCGAGCATCGCAGCCAGCTGCGCGCCAAAAGTGCTCGAACCCAAAATCCACAGCGGCACCTTCGTCCCCATGCCGGGCACGGCCCGGATCGCCTGGTTGGGCTGGACGTCGCCGAGCAGCGCCTGCAATTCCAGCACGTCATGCGGAAAATTCTCGGAAGCCGTTGCGAGATCGCGCCGCATCGCCCGCGCGGTAAACTGATCGGTGCCCGGCGCGCGGCCGAGGCCGAGATCGATCCGCCCGGGATAGAGCGACTCCAGCGTGCCGAACTGTTCGGCGATGACCAGCGGCGAATGGTTCGGCAGCATCACGCCGCCGGAGCCGACGCGGATGGTCTTGGTCCCGCCCGCGATATGACCGATCACCACGGAGGTCGCGGCGCTGGCGATGCCCGTCATGTTGTGATGCTCGGCCAGCCAGAACCGCTTGAAGCCCCAGGCCTCGGCATGCTGCGCGAGATCGAGCGAATTGCGGAACGCCTGCGCCGCATTGCTGCCCTGCCGGATGGGCGCGAGGTCGAGGACGGAGAAGGGAATCATGCGTGGGGTCCGATGGGGGCGCGATTTACGCCGGGACCTCACATATAGGGATCGGTCATGGGAATGTCAGCGAGCGCAGGATGGGTTTCGCTTCGCCCTGCCCATTCTGCGAGAGCCGGTCACTGCCGCGCGGCGCTCTCTCCGCGCATCGTCTCGCGCTTTCGCCGCACCCACAGGTCAGCCATCACTTTTGTGGCGGCAACGAGCACCAGCAGGCAAAGCACGGCTTTCGACACCGTCTCCATCGTGCCTTCGATCAGCAGGCAATGGACCACACTGCCCGTGACGATGACCAATGCGAGGGGGATATGGACGATGCGCCAGGTTCGCAGTCGCAGTCCCAATCGCCGGCGCAGCGCGGCCAGAAGCGCGACGGTGAAGATGGCCCACATCGCGATCACGCCAAAGGGGGAGAACGGCGTCGGCGATGAGAAGGTGAGGGCGTCGATCATGTCGGGCGGACTGGTGATCCAGAGGCCGGCGACATGGATCATCACCGCCAGGACCAGCGCGCCCCCGATCCAGTGATGGGCACGCCGTCCACGATAAGCCGACAGCGGGGCCAGGTATCCGCCGATCAGCAAAGGCTGAACCAGCACGAGACCCAGCGCAATCATCCCTGCGAATCCCGCCAGGATGTAGACCGGACCGCGCCATGCGAGCTGGTCGCTCGTCGCCGCGGCGGCGATCGGCACGCAAATGGCCGAAGCAAGGGCGACCCAGATCAGGATCACCCGAACCAGTCTCCACCCCCGCATTTGCAACGCGGTCAGGCCGACTGCAGGACGAAGTGCGCCTCCAGGCTGGTTTCCTTGGCGCTCCGCATCACCGGCCGCAGGAAGACGGTTCTGAAGTCACCGCTGTCATAGGCGAGGTGGCCGTGCGGCTGGCCGAAGATGGGAATGATCTGCGGCATCTCAAGCCGGAACTTGCCGTCCTTGTCGGTGAGCGTGGCGCCATGGCTCTGCGGCTCGTGCTCCTGCCCTTCGACCGTGTGCGCCCAGATCTGGATGCGCTGCCCCGCCAGCGGAGCCCCGTCGCCGGCGCGGCGCACGGTGCCGCTCATCCAGAAGCCACCCTTGCCGATCCGATCCACGATCGCCGCGCCCTTGCGATAGTTGTTCGCTCCGCCCGACATCGAATCGGTCGGTGCGAGCCCATCGGCGCGCGCGGGCAGGATCAACCCGGAAACGCCGGCTGCCAAAACTCCGCTGGCAAGGACCGAGCCTCCGGCGGCGAGGAGGGTACGGCGGTTGAGTACGACCGTGGTCATGTCAGTTCCTCCTGGCGATCATGCGATCGCTCGGCTGAGGGTACAACAACAGGCGCGAGACGCCCAGTGGAAGCAATGCGTGCGACAGGTCGCAATAACGGCGTTGTGAACGCCACTCAGTTCCCGGTCAGCGAATGCCAGAGCTCGTCGGCCACGTCATTCCGGCAATCGGGGGACCTGAACAGCCTGATCTCGATTGGAATATCGAACTGTTCGCCTCCCGCACGAACGAGGCGGCCCTGCTCGATGTCCTCTCGTGCCAATGTCAGCGGCAGCCAGGCAACGCCATGACCTTCGCGTGCCATGGTCAGCAGCGTCGCGGCGAGATGCGACGTGAATCCGGTCTCCATGTTCGCGATCGTGGTCCGGCCGATTTGATGGGCCGAGAGGATGCGACCAAGCCCCGACGCGCGGCTGTAGGACAGCAGTCGTGCCGGACGCGTGGTCGTCCCAGCCAGCGGCCATGACGGCTGGCCATCCGAGCCGGGCGCACAAAGCGGCACCAGACGATCGTCGCCGATCCGCTGGCTCTGGAAGCGTTCCGGCTCGAAGCGCGTCGGCGCTTCCGGATGAGTGTGGCACAGCAGAAAATGGACCTCGCCGCTGAGCATGATCTGCTCGCAACCGTCCATGCTCTCCGAAATCAGGCTGAGCGCGCCGAGCGCCTCGAAGCGAAGCTGTTTTCGGATCCATCCGGGAAAGAACGTGAAGGACAGCGCATGCGTCGCCGCAATGGACAACGCGACGTTATCGCGCTCGCCCACCGACCGCGTGTCACGCTGCGCCCGCTCCAGGCTGCGGATCAAATCGGCGGCCAGCGGCTGGAAGTGCTGACCGGCCGAGGTCAGGCCGGCGCCCTGCGCCCCGCGCACGAACAGAGGCGTGCCGATCCAGTCCTCCAGCGCGCGAATGCGGCGGCTGAAGGCCGGCTGCGTCACGTTCCGCGCGTCGGCCGCCCGCGAAAAGCTCTTCAGTTCCGCCAGCGCCGCGAAGTCTTTGAGCCAGTCGAGGTCCAAGGGAAGTCCAGTCGATGCCGATTGCGCATGAGGCGAGCCGATCATGGCATTGGCCAATCCGCCCTGTCCAGACGTACACAGAAGCTCTCGCCAAGCCAGGAGCCCGCCATGCGCATCGTCGACGTCCGTGAGATCACCAAGCCGATCGCGTCCCCGATCCGGAATGCCTATATCGATTTCTCGAAGATGACGGCGAGCCTCGTCGCCGTCGTCACCGACGTCGAGCGCGATGGCCGGCGCGTGGTCGGCTATGGCTTCAACTCGAACGGCCGGTACGGCCAGGGCGGGCTGATCCGCGAGCGGTTCCGCAATCGCATTCTCGAAGCCGAGCCGAACAGTGTCCTCAACGAGGCCGGCGACAATCTCGATCCGCACAAGCTCTGGGCGGCGATGATGAGCAACGAGAAGCCCGGCGGCCACGGCGAGCGCTCGGTTGCGGTCGGCACGCTCGACATGGCGATCTGGGACGCCACGGCCAAGATCGCCGGCAAGCCGCTGTTCCGGCTGCTCGCCGAGCAGAAGGGGCTTGAAGCCAATCCGCGCGTGTTCGTCTACGCGGCCGGCGGCTATTACTATCCCGGCAAGGACAACACGGCGCTACGGGCCGAGATGCGCGGCTACCTCAACCGCGGCTACAATGTCGTCAAGATGAAGATCGGCGGCGCGCCCATCGACGACGATCAGCGCCGCATCGAAGCGGTGCTGTCCGAGATCGGGTCGGAGGCGCAGCTCGCCGTCGACGCGAACGGCCGCTTCGATCTGGAGACCGCCATCGCTTACGCAAAAATGCTCCGGCAATATCCGCTGTTCTGGTACGAGGAGGTCGGTGATCCCCTCGACTACGCACTCCAGGCCGCGCTCTCCGAATTCTATCCGGGGGCAATGGCGACCGGCGAGAACCTGTTCTCACATCAGGATGCGCGCAACCTCCTGCGCTACGGCGGCATGCGGCCGGACCGCGACTGGCTCCAGTTCGATTGCGCGCTGTCCTACGGCCTGGTCGAATATCTGCGCACCCTCGACGTGCTGCATCAATTCGGCTGGTCGCCGTCGCGCTGCGTCCCGCACGGCGGCCACCAGATGTCGCTCAACATCGCGGCTGGGTTGGGCCTCGGTGGCAACGAGAGCTATCCGGATCTGTTCCAGCCGTACGGCGGTTTCCCGGACGGGGTGAAGGTCGAAGCCGGCCACATCGTCATGCCCGAGCTTCCCGGCATCGGCTTCGAGGGCAAGTCGGATTTGATCAAGGTGATGCGGGAATTGGCGGAGTAAGAACGTAGGATGGGTAGAGCGCAAGCGAAACCCATCATGTTTCCGCGCAGATAAACCGCGATGGGTTTCGCTTCGCTCTCCCCATCCTACGAGCTTCTTGCGCTGCTCATTCATTCGAACGCGTCGGGCGTCGTAAGTTCCGATGCGTGCTCTGCTTGCGGCAGATCGCGACGAGACATATCTTCGCGCGATGGTTGCCAGTGCCCCCGATCTGAAAGCGTTCCTGCTCGCGACGCCGTTCTTCGGTGGCCTGCCGGAGGCAGGCCTCGACCTCCTGATGTCGATGCTGGTCGAGTGCCGCTTCGATGCCGGCGCCGCCGTCGTGGCGGAGGGCGAACCGGGCCGCTCGCTGTTCATCGTCAAATCCGGCCGGCTGGCGGTGAGCAAACGGGCGAATGCCGGAAGCATCATCCCGATTTCCGTTCTGCAGCCCGGTGATTTCTTCGGCGAGATGACGCTGATCGAAATGCAAAATCGCTCCGCCACGGTGGTCGCGGAGAGCCCGACGGTGCTGTACGAGCTGACGTCCCAAAATCTCTACGCCTGCTACAAGGCCGACATCCACGCCTATGTGATCGTCCTTCAGAACATCAATCGCGAGCTTTGCCGGCGGCTGCGGCGAGCCGACGATCGGTTTACTGGACAGCAGGTGGATGAAGAGCAAACTCCTACGAGATGAATGTGCTCCTCTCCAATGCCACAAGTCCGCTCCTAGTTCACTGCAGCAGTGCGTAGGATGGGTAGAGCACTCGCGAAACCCATCATGTATCGTCGTCGAAGGCCTCGATGGGTTTCGGTTCACTCTACCCGTCCTAGGAGCTAAGTCGATTCCCGTAACCAGGTAAATTTGCATCAAGAAAGCAAGTCGGCATCGCCAACGCCTCGCCTCTTGCGGCGGCGTTTTCGACGCGGAACCGATGCCCTCTCCTTGAAGACAACTCGCCGCCTGTGTTCGATCGCTATGTCTGAACCTTCATCTTCAAATAGATCGACCTCTTCCTCTCGACTTCTTTGAACTGCTGCTTTGAGCGGTTCGGAGATAGGCCATCTCTCTGGTGGAGGGAGCTTGGGACGTCTAAGCCCGATTTCAATCTGGCTTTTTTCTGCCGCCGACAGATCCTTTGTCACTGACTCTAATTGTGCGCGGATCTTTGCTAATTCCTTCTGAACGTCTCGCGGACTCAGTTCGTTTATCGAGTGCTCCAGCTTGTCGAGTCGTTTGCTCAGACGATACAACTTACCAGGAGTCTTTAGACGACGTTCAAACCGATAGACGTCTTCCTCGGGCACGCCGGCCTTATTGACAAACGGGCCACACACATCCACTGCAAATTCCTTGGCATCTCCGCACAGTTCAACAACGCTTTCTTTAAATCCCTTGTAATCGGCAATGTGGGAGTAGGCTCCGCCAACGAATAGCATCCCGGCGACAGTGATCCGCGTAATAAGCGAGCCCTCTTCAATTTGGACTTCGATTTCCACGCCGCCGCCGTATATCTCGGCCGCTGCTTCAATGGCGACGCGCCTCGCATAACGGCCGAGCGATTGAATCTCTGTTTTCGAAGCAGAGTACGGTCTCAAGTGAATGTACGCCTGCGCAAGTTGTGTCATTGAGAGGCCCCTCTCACCACGAGAGCTCAGCACGAAGCAACTTAAAAGTGAAGCAGGGCGAAGGTGTTAAGAACAGCAAGTTGCGCCGATCTGACCCGTCGGGCAAAACACCCACCTCCCCCAAAACCCCGTCAACCCCCTCTCACAAAAATATTCCACTTTACCGAAATTCGGAATTACGGCACTATCCGCGCATCCCGACCCGTGAAGAGGGGCGATCGTACGTCGTGTCGAACGTGGGTCGGGGTGCGGTGGACGCGGCAGTGCCGGGCAGGTGAAGGCGGGACCAGGGCGAGATGAACCTCGTGAGGTCCTTGCTCCCAGCGGAACGGACGGCGCCAACACTCTGCAAAGTCCTTCGGGACGAAGCAGGGTGAGCTGCGTACGGCGAAAGCGCGTGGTCCTGACCGTCGTTGCTACGGTCAAGCCTTGCGGAGATGCTTCTAGGCTCAACCGGGCCTGGAGCCATCGCCAATTCGCGAGGTGACGGAGACCAGAAGGAACTCGGCTCCGGGGAGAGCGCGTATAAGCTGTCAACCCATCGCGCAGGGAAGGCCGGGTGTTTTCCGGCCCACCTGTTTTTCCGCCTGCGCATTTGCGTGTGCAAAGTCTTCGCGCAGCGGATCATGGGTGCCAGCCGGCACCCGGCCTTCCCTGCGCCCTCTTCAAGGAAGAGGGCGAAAGAGGATAGCAAAACTCGGGCGTTTCCTGCCGCGAGAATGCTGATCTGTGCGTGATTGAACCCAGAGAATGGTGCTGCCAGACAGGATTGAACTGTCGACCTCTCCATTACCAATGGAGTGCTCTACCACTGAGCTACGGCAGCATGTGCTGGGATGAGAATCGGCCGCCACGAGGGGCCTACCAAGCGGGCCGATATCTGCCACAAGCCCCCCCACTGTGCAAGCTTGCAGGTCCCGTCAAAACGAGAAAATCGGGGTCATATCAGGTCCAAAATGCCCGATTTGGCTTGAAACGACTGAGTTTCCGCCGATCTGGGTTCCGTTATCCCCGGCCAACTGGCCAGTTGGCCGCACCCGTGGGGCTGGCCCATTTTGAGTTTCGCACGATCGGATCGCGACGGGCCTCTTGAGCTGCCTTATTCGCTGGGCATGTTATCGACAACAGCTGTAATGGACCCGTGATGGCTGACGAGAACGACGAGAGCGCGAGGCAGGAATCGCGACAGGTGAGGGGGTCGCGGAACGACCGGCTGAAATCGGCGCTGCGCGAAAACCTGAAGCGGCGGAAGCTGCAGGCGCGCGAACGCGCCGCAAGCGCCGACCCCTCGCAGAACGACGATGCTTCCCTAGATGAGGGGACCGCCGGCAAGACTGGCGGTTGAAGACTGGCGATTCAAATTTTTTGGAGTGCATGGGCGTGGCAATGGGGCAGGACGAGCAGCAACGACACGATGGTGACGCGCAGATGTCGCGGTTCACGCGCCCTGAGCAGACTTTTCCGACGCTGACATCGGCCGAGATCGAGCGCATGCGGAGTTTCGGCGAGGTCCGCACTTATGCCGACGGCGAATTCCTGTTCGAGACCGGTAAGCCCGGCCCGGGCATGTTCGTCGTATTGAAGGGTCATGTCGCCATCACCCAGCGTGACGGGCTCGGCAACGTCACCCCGTTGATCGACCAGGGGCCGGGGCAATTCCTGGCCGAGCTCAGCCAGCTCTCCGGCCGGCCGGCGCTGGTCGACGGCCGTGCCGAAGGCGAGGTCGAGACGCTGCTGTTGCCGCCGCCTCGCCTGCGCGCGCTGCTGGTCGCCGAGGCCGAGCTTGGCGAGCGCATCATGCGCGCGCTGATCCTGCGCCGGGTCAATCTGCTGCAGGGCGGCGTCGGCGGTGTGGTGCTGATCGGTCCGTCGCATTCGGCCGGCGTGGTGCGGTTGCAGGGCTTCCTCACCCGCAACGGCCAGCCGCATCATCTGCTCGATCCCGAGCGTGACCGCGACGCCGCCGATGTCATCGCGCGCTATTCGCCCAAGCCGGAAGACTGGCCGCTCGTCGTCACCCCTGATGGTGCGGTGCTGCGCAATCCCGGCGAAACCGAAATCGCGCGCGCGATCGGCATGATCGGCGGCCCCAGCAACGACCGCATCTACGACGTCGCGATCGTCGGCTGCGGACCGGCGGGGCTCGCCACCGCGGTGTATGCGGCGTCCGAAGGGCTTTCGGTCGCCGTACTCGACACCCGCGCCTTCGGCGGCCAGGCCGGCGCCAGCGCGCGCATCGAAAACTATCTGGGCTTTCCGACCGGCATCTCCGGCCAGGCCTTGACCGCGCGCGCTTTCAACCAGGCCCAGAAATTCGGCGCCGACATCATGATCCCCGTGACGGTGAAGTCGCTCGACTGCACGCGCAGGGACGGCGCATTTGCGGTGACGCTCGACGGCAGCGATCCCCTGCGCTCGCGCGCGGTCGTGGTCGCAAGCGGCGCACGCTATCGGAGGCCCGAGATGGAGAACCTCGAAAAATTCGAGGGCCGCGGCGTCTGGTACTGGGCCTCTCCAGTCGAGGCGCGGCTCTGCGCCGGCGAGGAGGTGGCCCTGGTCGGTGCCGGTAATTCGGCCGGGCAGGCGGCCGTGTTCCTGTCGGGCCATGCGAAACGCGTGCTGATGATCATCCGCGGCGGCGGCCTCGGGGCCAGCATGTCGCGCTATCTCATCGAGCGCATCGAAGCGACGCCGAACATCGAATTGATGTTCAACACCGAGATATCGGCGCTCGAAGGCGACGAGGCCTCGCTGCTGCGGCGGATTCGCCTGAAGAGCCGGCTGTCTGATGACGAGGAGGTTGCCGACATCCGCAATCTCTTTCTGTTCGTCGGCGCCGATCCCGCCACCAACTGGCTCGACGGCTGCGGCGTGACGCTCGATCGCGGCGGCTTCGTCGTCACCGGTGCGCAGTCCGAGCAGAACCAGGGCAAGCTGGTGGCGCCGCTGGAGACCTCTGTGCCCGGCGTCTACGCCGTCGGCGACGTCCGCTCCGGCTCGGTCAAGCGCGTCGGCGGCGCCATCGGCGAAGGCGCCCAGGTCGTCGCCTCCCTGCACGGCTATCTCGGCGACGCCGCAAAACCGGCGCTTTAGTCAACGAGAAGACAAGCAGATGGCAAGTCGAATGTGGCTTGCCATCTTGCCGTGTCCCACGGACTATCCCCTCGTCGCGAGGCCAATCGCGCGTGGAAGAACAAAGATTCACAAGGGAGGACTAAATGGCTGAACTCGTCGTGCTCTACAAGACGCCCAAAGACGTTACCGCCTTCGACAAGCATTATGCCGAGACCCACATTCCGCTCGCCAAGAAACTTCCCGGCCTGAAGAAATATGCCGTCAGCACAGGCGCGGTCGGCTCCCCTGCCGGGCCGTCCGGGGTCCATCTCGTCGCCATTCTCAGCTTCGACAACGTGGCCGCTATCCAGTCGGCATTCGGCAGCGAAGCCGGCAAGGCGGCTGCGGGCGACGTGCCGAAATTCGCCAGCGGCGGTGCCGACCTGCTGATCTTCGACACCAAGGAAGTGTAGCGCGACGATCGATTGAACTTTCGTCGAAAGCTGCTGTCGTTTGCGACAGCGCTGCAAAAAAATCAGCCATGCGTTTGTCGATTCGCACGATGACGCATGGCTGCACGCGCATGTGTGATGCCGGCGCAGGTGGCAATCCAATGAGGACCGTAATATCAAGCTTCTGATCTCAATATTGAGAAGAGGAGAGATGCCATGGTTCTCGGGATGAGCCTGCAAGCCTTTACACTGGTCCATGTCATCATCAGCCTGATCGCCATCGTGGTCGGCCTGATCGTGATGTTCGGCCTGCTCAGCTCGAAGCCGATGCCGGGCCTCACCGCGATCTTCCTCATTTTCACCATCCTGACCAATGCGACCGGCTTCCTGTTTCCGTTCAAGGAGCTGCTGCCCTCGTACATCATCGCCGGCATCTCGCTGGTGCTGCTCGCGATCGCCTGCATCGCGCTTTACGGCATGAAGCTCAAAGGCGCCTGGCGGCCGGTCTACATCGTGACCGCGATGATCTCGCTCTATTTCAACGTCTTCGTGCTGGTGATCCAGTCGTTCCTGAAAGTGCCGGCGCTCGCCGCGCTCGCACCCGCCGTGCCGCCGAATCCACCGGGAGGGCCTGTGTTCGCCGTGGTTCAGGGCATCGTGCTGGTGTTCTTCGTGCTGGTCACCATCGGCGCCTGGCGCCGCTACAGGCCGATGGCGTTCGCCTGATCGTTTCTGACTAAAGGAGTTCCCCAATGCCCACCATCACCACCAAAGACGGCGTCGAGATCTTTTTCAAGGATTGGGGCTCGGGCCAGCCGATCGTGTTCAGCCATGGCTGGCCGCTGTCAGCCGACGACTGGGACACGCAGATGATATTCTTCGCGAACCACGGCTACCGCGTCATCGCCCATGACCGCCGCGGCCACGGCCGCTCGTCGCAGATCTCCGATGGCCACGACATGGATCATTATGCCGACGATCTCGCGGCGGTGACCGCGCATCTCGATCTCAAGAACGCCATCCATGTCGGCCATTCCACCGGCGGCGGCGAGGTCGTGCACTACATCGCGCGTCACGGCGAGAGCCGCGTGGCGAAGGCGGCGATCCTGTCCGCGGTGCCGCCGCTGATGGTGCAGACGCCGGCCAATCCCGGCGGCCTGCCGAAGAGCGTGTTCGACGGTCTCCAGGCGCAACTCGCCGCCGGCCGCTCGCAATTCTATCGCGATCTCCCCGCCGGTCCTTTTTACGGCTACAACCGCCCCGGCGCAAAGCCGTCCGAAGCGGTGATCCAGAACTGGTGGCGGCAGGGCATGATGGGCGGCGCGAAAGCGCATTACGACGGCATCGTCGCGTTCTCGCAGACCGATTTCACCGAGGACCTGAAGAAGATCACCGTGCCGGTGCTGGTGATGCACGGCGACGACGACCAGATCGTGCCTTACGCCGATTCCGGTCCACTCTCCGCCAAGCTGCTCAAGAAGGGCACGCTGAAGACCTACAAGGGCTTTCCGCACGGCATGCCGACCACGCACGCCGAAACCATCAACTCGGATCTGCTGGCGTTTTTCAAGGAATAACGAACGCGCGCCTCTCACCCTCCCTGCCGGGGATGGTGAGAGGGCTCACTTCAATATCGCTCGGATCGCATCGAAGGTGCGCTTCACGAAAGCTTCCGGCTTCTCGCGCGCGCCTTCACCGATCCAGCTCTCGCCGCCGACGCGCATGGCGCCGGTCGAGATCATCGCGACGAGCCGCGCCTTCAGCCGGTCCGATTTGCGGCCGGAGCGCTCGGCGAGCCCCTCCGCCAGGGCCCGCTCGAGTTTTTCATATTTGAGCTGGTCGCGGGCGTGGAGCGCGGGATTGTCGCGCTTGAGCCGCGACATCGCGGCAGCTTCGGCCGGGTCGATCCGCTTGACCGCCGCGGCGATCGCATTCTCCGCCGCCGTCAGCATGGATTCGTCCGCAGGCCTTGCCAGGATCTCGGCGACCAGCGCGGCCGCGGCATCCTCCTGCCAGGCGGCGACCACGTCCTCTTTCGAGGCGAAATAATGAAAGAAGCTGCGGCGCGACACGTCCGCCGTGGCCGCGATGTCGTCGATGGTCGTGGCCTCGAAGCCGCGCTCCAGGAACAGCGCCATCGCCGCGCGCTTCAGCCGTTCGCGGGTCTGCTGCTGCTTGCGCTCGCGCAGGCCGGGCGCCGGTGATTTTCCCCCCGGCGACAATGGCTTGGCGCTTTTCCTGGCAGACTTCGAAACCTTCAAATTATTTCACCTCTTGCAAACTTGCACTAAGTGCACATTTAGACCGGTCGCGGGGCTTTTCCAGCCCCGAACGGAGATATCGCATGACCGACTGGAGCACGGCAGACATCCCCTCTCTCAGCGGCAAGACCGCCGTCGTCACGGGGGCGACGGGCGGCCTCGGCTACGAGACGGCGATGGCGCTGGCGGGCGCCGGTGCCATTGTCATACTCACCGGACGCAACGACGCAAAGGGCCTGCGGGCGATCGAGGGCATTTGCGAGCGGTTTCCCAATGCCCTGATCGCCTATGAGCATCTCGACCTCGCCAGCCTTGCCTCCGTCACCGATTTCGCCAGGCGATTTGCCGCCAGCAACGAGCAGCTCGACCTCCTCGTCAACAATGCCGGCGTGATGGCTCTGCCGAAACGGCAGCTGACCGAGGACGGCTTCGAGATGCAGCTCGGCACCAATTATCTCGGCCATTACGCGCTGACGGCGCGGCTGTTGCCGCAGCTTCGCCGCGCCAAGGCTGCGCGCGTCGTCAATCTCTCCAGTCTCGCGCACCGCTCCGGCGCGATCGACTTCGACGACCTTCAGGGCAAGCATTCCTATCGTCCGTGGCGGGCGTACTGCCAGTCCAAGCTTGCGATGCTGATGTTTTCGCTGGAATTGCAGCGCCGCAGCCTCGCCGGCGGCTGGGGCCTGATGAGCCTCGGTGCCCATCCCGGCTACGCGCGCACCGACCTCATTCCGAACGGGCCGGGCGCCAACACCTTTCAGTCGCGGGTGAGCCGTTGGCTCCAGCCCTTGATCAGCCAGTCCGCAGCCGAGGGGGCGCTGCCGACCTTGCTCGCCGCGACCTCGCCGGCCGCGGAGCCCGGCGGCTATTATGGCCCGAACTGGTTCTACGAATTGAAGGGACCGCCGGTGGCGGCGAGGATCATGTCGCAGGCGAAGGATTTTGCCGCCGCAGCCATGTTGTGGGATGTCTCGGCAACGCTGACGGGTGTATCCTTCGATGAGATCGCAGCTGCCGCATGAGCCGCGATTTGGGTGGGGACGTCCCGATGCGAGTCATTATTTTCGGCGCGACCGGTATGGTCGGGCAGGGTGTGCTGCGTGAGTGCCTGATCGATCCCGGCATCGACCGCGTGCTCGTTGTCGGCCGCAGCCCGACCGGCGTGCGCGGCGCCAAGCTCACCGAGATCACGCATGGCGATTTCACGGACTATTCGGCAATCGAGCCGCAGCTCGCCG
>Ga0307510_10002424_pt1 | contig 21171 bp, 24 predicted proteins | sample 12_EM_MG_FD_207224 | JGI IMG/M metagenome (GOLD analysis project Ga0307510, IMG submission 207224) | Populus trichocarpa ectomycorrhiza microbial communities from riparian zone in the Pacific Northwest, United States - 12_EM | ecosystem: Host-associated > Plants > Roots > Unclassified | place... | reverse complement strand
CCGTCACGAATGTCTTGGTGGACGCAGTCTCTGAATTGGTGATATTGGATGCATCTGTGGAGCTAGGACTAGGCTGCGACGTGGTGGTAGTTGATGACCTGGCGAAGAGATTCTAAGTTGGAATAGAAACCGAGGGATGGAAAACGTACATTTGGGATGGCGGGTATAGAAGGGACGCAAGGGAAGGGAGCCTCTGCGATTACCACACCTGTCGGTTTGTGGGTATAGCCCAGGAGAAGAGAGTAGATGAATGCGAGTCGTTCGAACGAACCCTGCCCGTCGTGGGAGGTGTCTTATACAGGGTTAAAGAGCGCTGAGGCCTTAAAGGGCATAGCGTAAGAGATGGTCTGAGCCGGCTAAGGACATCTTCATTTGCCATGAGGCAGGTGTCACTCCACGAACCAACCCTCACTTTTCTATTTTCGTCCCAACGGACCAGGAGCGGAACATGCCGCAGAACGGCTGTCACTGACCCTAATTGCGATCGTGGGCGATAATCGCGGTCATTCTGCAGGCCATTCAAAGAAAAATGAGCTGGTGATGAAAGATTTTCTGATTGACATGCAAAAACACAGCCGTGTCGCAAGACATAGCTTTCCAGAGCCGGAGATACCGTAGATATTCAGCTGACAGCAGACGTTTCGGCGACCGGTCAGGGCTGGAGACACTTTAGCGCCATTACGCCACACCTGAATTTAGAGCGGCACGAGAAGTGGCCAAATAGTGGCCAAATACCCCAATATGGCATAGGCAAAAAAAGGCACGGCAGAACAGCGTGCAACACAACTCGATGTGAAATTTATACAGCAGCTGTGAGAGCCGGACTGCTCCGAAGTACAGGAAAAAATGGAAGAAAAAAGGTTGCTATCGCCCCAGTCAACGCCACGCCACTGCCACCGCGTTCCGAGTTCCCGCCTGTCTTACCTTTCAGAACGCAAGAAATTCTTCGTGTCTGAAAACTGCAACTACTAGAGGGAACAACTCTCAGCCGATACAGCATTGAAACAAAAGGCAGTGAAAAGGCTATTAAATTTCATCGAAGATGTATGTAAAAGTCGCAAAAAAACGGTGGAGGGTATTATACTGAGCTGAGCGGGATAAGTCTACGCAATAATCTGCAAATGACCCATGATCACACCAATATCACTGCAAGTAGCAAGATGAGTAGGACTGCAATTAGGATGGCGATACACCATCCCGATCTTCGTTCTGTCAAAATGTTAAGTACACCCAAATCCCAGATCGAGGGCGAGGGAAACTGACCCTCGGTATCGCGGACAAACTTGCGCATCCTGCGCATCGCATCTGAGAGTTTGCTGTCCGTCTGATCCACACCATGATCGAGGTCATCTAACATCCTACAACGAATGAGACTGCGTGTCAGAATCAAAAGGGACGCTGCACACTCATTGTGTTCGGTGATCTCTGTGCCCATCAGGCCCGCCTGTTGAGCGATCGTACTCAGTGTACCCGCGATAGAGGTGATCGTCTGGTCCTGCTGCTGGATCATTATCTGCAAAACTCTAAAGGTCACCATTTCGTCGCAGAATTTCGGGGAAGAGTCTGACTTGCTGCTCTTGCTGTGCCCATTTAGCCTGGTGGTCTTCCCCCATTGGCTCATGACCAGACCCTGACAAAGGGGATTGTGTGTTCGATCGCCTTGGTGTCGACGGACCCGCCTGTTAGTCCCATGAGCATTGATGTTATTCCGTTCGAGAGCCCGCAATACAGTGAGACGCACACTGTCACTTTTTGGATACCCTTCGATCTCGGCACGCATTGTCTGTAAACGGGGTATGAGAGCCCAACTTAGAGCCTTTGAGAGGGACCTACGCACCACGCACCTCTATTTGGCTTCGTACGTAGCTCACATATCTCCGTCTTTGAATAACTTCCCCATCATCCAAACCGAACATGCGCGCGCCTGTTGCCTCGACGGCCCTAGGAGAGAGAGGTCATATTTTGTCGGAACGCGGCACAGCAATGGCAAACTCGCGTACTTGACACTTTCTTCCAACGCTCCCAAATCTGTTTCTAACGCCGAGAGTGTCCCCTTGAGCTAATGAGGGAGGAGGAGGGGAGAGGGGGGGGACAAACGGTGAGCACGGTTCCGGCAACATCGCATATAACACCACTGGACGAACCTCATTACGCGCCCACTCAAGCTCCTCGTTACCCTCTCGCGCGGTACTCTTTATACGTAGAAATGACGCACGGAGCTGTTCCGCGGCCTGTAGTGAACTCTGTATCTCAGATTGAACTGCGTGGTATGGGTCGATCGACATGGCAGCGGTCTGCAACGGGAACAGCCACAGGTACTATCCGGCACTGCAGTGCGCTCTGTTATCCGGAATAATAATAACCGCAGAAAGTGCGGCTTGTCGTTCTCTTGAGGATGTCGTAGGGTTTGACGGGATCCGTTCAGGGTTCATGTGAGCTTAGCAGTGGTGTCACTGGGAGAAAATCACGTGGTCTCGCTGATCCAATTACAATTACGTTATCTGTATGACGAAACCAAAACCGCTCTTTATTTTGTTCAGGTTGTTCGATTCGAGCCACCGTTGCGACAGTCGGATGCGCCTTACACGGGGCCCAGCTCAAGGTCCACATCGATTTCGTAAATTCCCGCAATGCGAACATTGAAGCTCATACAGGGAACCTCGAAGCATGTTCTGAGGCCTGGCATTTGTTCCAGGAAGTCCGTTATCAACTTTATTGTAATCTAAGTCACCAGCAGCTCGTCCACCACCCACGAGTCCGAAATCAGAAATGCAATTTGAAGGCGGGGGGGTCCCAGGTGGCGTTCGCTTTTTATCACCGGCCCACAATGGCTATGACCGCCCAGGTTCTCACTTGCTATCTTGGCCACGCAATGCGCAAATCTCGCCCTTCTTCATATTTGGGACCGCAACTTCGAAACCCGGCCGGGCGCTATGTTCCATGTCTACGCCTTCGACGGACAACGAATGAAGTTATGCCGAGGACAAGCTGTTTAATGTAATATCTTAATAAAATGAGGTGATCGAGGTTGACGTATGATTGACCCTCATGCTAGTCACTGCGGCCACAAGGCTTCCTCGGCTCTTTGTTGTAAGTCAAATTCGCATGACACAGCTGATTGTTCAGAGGCTGCGGCACGTCCTAAGGGCGCTCTGTGGACCTCTGCACTTCGGGCGCATGGACAATGTTATTCTGCTTGGTGTCACTGGCATTACTGTAGCATAATATAATAGAGTTGTCCGTGACGCCCCACTGGTAGTGCGCGTTGGTCGACTCTATGATCGATGCAAGTGAGGAGCCCTAGTCTTTGGACCATAGTTCGCCCAACGTTCTTGATACCGTGACATGTCACGTCGTAACCCGAGCATGAATACATGTATAATCTGATAACCTGTCATAGCGTACAGCGATAAAGAATCAACACACGAAACGTTAAACTGTGCCACCATCCCTCGGGCCATCCAGCTCGCGTTCGTTGCCATTATCTGTAGTGACAGTATGAAAACGATTGCGGAATGACAGAATGCCATCGCGAAGGCGTGCGATCGTGACATGCGAAGCTCGTAGTGCAGGGGAAATGGGTAGGCGAAGGCCATCCAGCCACACTCCCAATCCATCACTTGATTCCCAAATGGTCGACATACACCCTACAAGGAGGGAAAACACCAAAGCCAATATCGACGCAATAGCTATGCGTGACGAGAGGTTCGAGACACTCCAGGAATATAGAATCATGGCTATGAGAAACAACAACATTCTGTCGGAGATGTCAGCAAATCCCGCGAAAGAAGGTAAGGTGGAAATTTGAGTAGGAATGGACGAACGACCAAATAAGTAATGCCCATGGCAAGCTGAAAACAATGGCCATCAGGTCAAGACCGAAATATCTTCGAGAATTCTGGAAGAAATACTTCCACTACCTAACTGTCAAAATCGACGCGTGTTGAGTTCAACTATTCACTCACTGCCTCTGCTGGCTCTACGTCTTGTTTTGTCCGATTGTGACGCACCAAGAGCAACCCGATGAGAATACTTCCTATACTAACTAATAACGAGAGGATGGTCATTTGACGCGGAATTGACAAGGTGCCATTGGGAACGCTGTAAGGGACGATGCCGGGGATGGAAAGAAAGCCCACGTTCAATGCGAGCACCACGGTCGACTAAGATAGTGAACCAAGTGAGACTTAAGAACTACAGTCACAACCAGACGCGAGATCGTACCCAAAGTATCAAATCAGTCCATTCAATTATTGTCTTGGTCATGAAACTTTTCCAAGCTCTCTCAATAATGACGTCACCCGTCCATAGCTTCTCCATTTCCACGAGATGAATTTCCGGAGCGAAGAAAAGCCACGGCGACAGAAACGAGGCAAGAGTGGATCTTTTACGTTTTCTTGTGTCGTACACTGTCTGATCGCAGAGTAGCTGTGCGTGTCTCTGTCCGTGGAAGTATAGGAACCTCCAATGTGCTGAAAATGTGTGGGAATTAAGCACAGGGACAACTTCCAAGTTGGCTTACCAAAAAAAGACAAAAGACGAGCTGATTACAAAAATTCCCGTAAGTAATGAGAAGACCGTTGTGAAGCGTGCACGTACTAGTTGCCGCGGTGTAATGCCCCATGCCATCCGCATCACTCACACCCCTCACACTACTGATGCCGCTGACACCACTTGCGAACCCTGCGCCACCCACACTTCCTATACCACACCTTGCCTCTGAGTAACGAAGTCAGTGAGCCTTGTCTCATATCCTGCACGATCACGTACCTTTAGCCCTTTGTACAAGCTTGATCATTTTCTGCATTTGATCATCATCGTATGGTAAAGTCGATAACTTCGAAGTCATCACATCTAAGGTGTCCATGTTGGTCTATTCCATGGCCACATTCCGGCTTCAAACTCATGGAGCTCACCTACACAACCATGCACCAAGATCCCCATGAGTTCATCATAAACACCGAATGGAAGACTGCGACCCTGAAAAACGACTGGAAACAGAGACCAGTGGTTCCTATTAAGACACAATCAGCGCGCAGGGAACTGATCCAGTAAGAGATAGCCCATGTACCAATAAAGACTCTCCAAACGATGCACTGTCCGCCGAATTGATGAAAATAGGGCGCAAACTGTAAGTGATTGTGACGCACTGAGATGTGCAGGTGATTCGACTCCATCTAGTTCAGAAGTTATGTGTGTTGCGTCATATTGATCCAGCCAAAACAAGCATCGGGTGTCATGACATGCGTAGTAGTAAGACCACTGTATCTTGTTGTCTTGATTCAGTGTAACATCCAACACCATGTCATAGTTCTTTGACGGGATGGTCAAACGCTCGACGCGCTCGATCTTCTTCAGGTAGGAATAGAAATCCTCCATTTCTTCCCTTGATAGAGGGTCATGCATGTCAGTGTCAGTAAACAACCTCTTCATTAGCCAAATTAGTCACGGCTGAGGGCTGAGGGTTTCAAGATCAGTGACGCACCCTCTTTGGATCATAAAAATACAGAGCGCCATCTGGATGCGTGGCCGGTATCCAAGGGCTACAATCTTGCATGAGCGAGGCCTGGTCAGGGATGTTTGGCTCCGGAAAGCTGGGAGGATCTATTAGACACAAGGATATATCGTAAATTACGGCTCACTGCAAGAATGTAGTTGTTAAGGGTTCCACAAACTGCAGTTTTCCCTCACGAGATCTGCCAACATATGTAAGGATTGTGTAGCTATGACACAATGATCTACTTACATCGTGATATTCTTCGTGTATCGAGGGATTTGATCTGAATTGATCAGCTGAAGAAAGCGACGTCTGGGTAAGGCGAGGGCTGATGTCGCTGAAGAAGCCATAGTCTCGGCTCGATCCGAGGGCGAAATGTGAAGAGACGAGTGTACGGACGTGTCCATGGCCATCGGCTCTTCCGTGATTTCTCGTGCGTTGATCGCGGTGGGTCGTAGCGATTCCGTTGATGGATCCTGGATGTTCCAACCAATACCTATCCTCCTTTGTTTCTGAGGGCGAATGGCTGGTCGTCCTGGCCGTCCTTGCGTATGGGAAGATGAAGAGGGCAAATCCGTGAGACCTTGGGGACCAATTGTGGGATTGATTACCCCATCTGCGTAAGTATGTGTACCCGTCGAAGTAATGTCGAGGATATCGGATTGGGATGTTTTCAGGAAGGATTTCGGGGAAGGTGACCTGGATGATCGGCCTCTTGACCGTGATGTGCGCGGACCACGCCCAAACTGGCGAAAAGTTGCTCTGGGATCTCGCGATGGCCGACTCGGATCGTTTTGGGCTGGGGAACGCAACGATGTGCGTGAGGTAGAAATCATCGAAAACCTGTCACTGGCGCGACTTTGGACACTCCCGGCGCTGTAATTGGCGCGACTTTGAACACTCCCGGCGCTGTGGAGTGAAAACCTGTCACTGGCGCGACTTTGAATACTCCCGGCGCTAACTGTTCGATTGGTCGTACTGGGACCTGCGGCCCAAAGTGGTTCGGAATATATGGATAGCATCGGGTTTGGTGGGGCAGAATCTGACTGCAGGTCAGCACGCTCGCGGTCGAGGGGTTGGTTCGCCGATGCTGGAACAGTGCTAGTAGCCGCCGCATATCCACCGATTCCACCTAAATACCCTGAACCACCCGACACCGAAAAAGAGCCTGCGCTGTCGCTAGGAAACGACGGCTCAGCTGGTTTGGGGTCTCCGACCGTTCCTGGTTTGTTGGGCCACAGGAACCGCCATTCACCCATCTTACGAACAAGATAGGCTAAGACTCGGAGTGAGGTCCAACGTCTCAGGAATCGTTTGATGTGATCCTTCGCGGGGCGCAATCTGTGAAGAAACTCGAGAAGGACTCTGAGTAGTGAAGCCATGCTATGGCAGGAGGACTGAGTGGACAAGGTTTATCGCAGACGGAGTGTCCGCGCGAGAGTTCGAAAGAGAAAGGAAAGATAACGGTGTGAATATGGGGAGGCGGATTGGCGGTTGTTAATCGCGCGACCGCCGGCGAGAGAGAGAACGAGAGAGAGAGAGAGAGTGTGTGTGTGTGTGTGTGTGTGTGTGAGGAGGGACGTGACGGTGCAGACTGCGATGGGCACGCGTTGCTCCAACGGCGCAGTTGGGGTTCGTAACGGCGTAAAGCTTGAGGCGACGGGCACGCGAACGGAAAGAGAACGAAAGTGGCTTTATTCTTCGGCTGTGGCTCTGGGCCAGGTAGTGAGGGTTATATACAAGGCAAGTATTCTATGCACGAAACAAGTCTAGGACAAAAGGAGAATAAAGAACATACAAAGATGGGAAAAGGAAAGATGACGGCGACAGGCGTTTGCTGCCCTGTGGCGTCGTCGGGTGTGTCGGGCGATGAGGAAAACAGGCCGTTCCGAGGCCAACATGCATGCACGCCTTGCAAAGGAGAGGCCCGGGACAGCTGAGTCACAAGGTTGTCGCACTGAGTTGGACAGAGTTGATCAATTTTCGCGAAGAGTCACGTGAAATGTAACGCTTCCCATGTTTCCAAAAAGGAAGGCGACTGGTAAATTGGTAGAGCTGTCAGAATAGCTGTCAGAATTTCAGACCCAGATAAATAAAGAGATCTTGGATTTCGATGTAAACAAAACAAATATAAAACATGTGCTAAGGAGAAAAAAGAAATCTTGGAATAATTAATGTAAGCAAAACAAACATAATGTGTTGTAAAAACATACCCATAAACAGCAGAGGAAAGGCTTTTCATCCTTTATAGCTGGTCATATATCATAAAGGGAGGAACAGAGATAAGGTGTGTTGGTGTGGTGGTAGTTATGCTTGTAGACTTGTAGTCCCATGTGTGAGCATGAGGGGTTCTGTGGGTTTGATTCTGCATTTGGGCAATATATTTTTTGCACATGCACAGTGATGCCGGGCCATTCCACCTTCTCAATGAAAAATTGACTTGTGCAATATTTTGTATCTGCACTCCCTGCCCCAATGATTGGACTGCTTCATGCCACATATATTTTTAATTTTTGCGGCTAACAAACTGGTGTGACAGGTAGCATTTTTTCTAACTTCTATTCATCAAATAAATTGTTATGATCCACCCCAATTTTTCTCATCCTCATCGGACCCCCTCCTCGTCACCCTATCCAACCCTTCACCTATGGCCAAGCAACCATTACCATTGAACCCATCATCCCTACCAGACCTGCCACCACTACCAACCAGTGAACCATCCAAACCATCATCACCCCTTGATCAGCCCCCAGTCAAGCCCCTTGTCCCCATCCCATGGAACATCCATCGTCAGGAATACTCTTCAATGGAGATGTACCAAGAGCCACCCCCAGTAGAGAACCCACTGGAAGACCCAGACAGTCCCATGGAGGACGTGCCACCTTTAGAGCCACAACCAGTCACTCACTATGAACCTGACATCCCTGGAGGACAGACACATACCTTGTCCCCAGAAGAGTCCCCTATTGAACCCTGGGAAGCATACCTCACTCAGCCCAGCAGTCCTGTGTCCCACAAGCACTCCCTGTCACCCACAAGTCCCTCTTCAGCACCCATATGCCAACGCACCAGTAGAGAAGGCAGTTACCAGTCAATCACCCCTTCTGCCTTGTCACCCATAGCTGGCACCTTGCCCCAGAGTCAGGGCTACCAGTCGACCTCTCCCAGAGGATCCGCAGACAATCCCTCATCCACGCAGAGCTCCGCAGACAACACAGATAGCAACATGGCCCTTAATTGGGTCACCATCAATACAGACTACCTTAAAGGGTAGTTGCTTATGCTAGACGCCCATTAAACCAGAATGGGCACATGGAGATCAGATCTCCTCAGATCAACCTCAAACCTTGTGGTCATCATCGCATCATGATGATGCTTCTCTTCTTGGAATGACCTGCCGCCATTGTTTGACCCTTAAGGATGGATTAGGCAACTTGTCAATCTGTCATTCGCTCTCGCTCATTCTCTATTGTTCGACTCATACAGACTGCAGCACTTATCCGCGGACCTTCATACGTCACAGACAGGCCCCTCTTGACCAGAACTACCTACCTTAGTGATTGTAGCACGTGCACTCGCCTGCCTGTATATAAGCGCCCAGTATTTCGACAGTCAAGCCCTAAGCTTGACTTGATTCTCAATATCAATGTTCTTGAAAGCTCCCCAAGTGCCTCCCCTTTCCTCATCTCTTACATAAGCCTCTCAGAGTCATCTCTAGCAACACTAGAGACTTCTACGTCTTCAAGTACTTGCCACTAGTTCACCTCTTAGTACAAGTCATACTATCAAGGCCCATTGAAGCCTTAACACAAGTCAAGCTTTCTTATTGACACACCAGCTTGGTGAGTAGACAACCACCCCAGACGATAACATCCCCTACCTTCCTAGCACCCCATACGTTAGTGCTGGTGGTTCTGTAAATCCACAACTTTGTGAATCTATTGCATAAGACCTCCCTTACCCAGAGTTGAAAGTCTTGTGTAGGAGGATCAAAGCGCCCTCACAGGTGTTGAAGTGGAGGAGCACATAAACCGAACTAAGGTGTGAAGTTTCTTGGGCTTGTGTCCCTTGAAACGAAGAGGCAGGCGAAAGCCAGACAGCCTTGGGTCATACAGACACATCTATCCCTCCATGCGGAGAAGACCTTGGTTCACATACACCCACTCATCTATCCCCCTCCTACCCATCCATCCAAAGACGTCATGACGACATTCATAAACAATATGAAGACATATGCCACAGTTGCTGCTACAAGACGCGCACCCCATATCCAAGACCAGAAGGCCACTGGTAGACCAAAAGGCATCACAGCTACAGGACGCTTGACTACTGGAGTTGGAGCTATCAAACCGACAACAGATTGGTCATACCAGGGAACCACTGGATCACCAATGGGAGAAACAAAGGTGCAAAAGATGCAATTACAGAACAAAGCAAAAACAATGCTTCGCAGAGCTTTATACAAAGTTTTCGATGTCAAAGAACTGATGATCATAGAACAGAAAGACCCTATTGAGGTCAATGCAATTTGCTATTCAGGCAGACAATATAGTGCTAGTCTAGTGACCCAACCAATTAAAATGTCATTTACAAAATATGGAGGTCATAAGCACGTACCACCGCCAGACAAACTTATAAGAAGCAAAGAATGCTTCCATTGCCATAAAAAGGGTCACTATGCTTGTAACTGTCAAGTCAAGTGCCAAGTCAATCATGATCAGAAAGAAGTTGCAAAGATTTGCTCCATGCGAAGCTGTCCAGATACAGGAATTCTACCAATGGATCAACTTACCAAAAGGATCCAAGAGAACAAGAGTGCCAATAGTTTCAACACTCTCAAAGAAGAAACATTGGATCAAGCATCCTCAGTACCTACTCCAAAACTATTGGATGCAAAAAGAATCAAGGAACTCATAGCAGTTCACAAACAGAAGAGCATGCCAATGCTATCAGACATAAAGAAAGTCCAAGAATTTGTCATGAATAATGCCCACAAATTTGATGAGGCTACTTGCAAAGAAATCATAGAGCTATGCAAACCAAAGACAAAGTCCATTGCACAGTGATTGGAACATGCACATGCCTATCTAAAGTCAAAGCCCACTGTAAAGCAGTTGGAAGACACACATGCCTATCCAAAGTCGAAGCCCTCTGCACAGCAGATGGGAGACGCACTCAAAGAACAGATCCAAGCCATGGATGAAGACACAAAAATCAGAACACTCAATGAGCTTATCCCAAAAGCGGGATTCAGCATCCAGAAAATTGAAGCCCTTGCCAAGACCTTTGGACTAGACAGCGTCTTTGTCAACAAAAGTAACTCAGTTCAAATTGAGTTCATGGTCATCAGCTACAAAAGGGAAACAAAAGAAATTGGCCTCCTTGATACTGGAGCCACAGAGAACTTCATTGACTCAGAAACCGTCAAAAAGCTCCACCTAGGAATGAAGGAACTTCCCTACCAGCGACCCGTCTTTAATGTTGACGGAACACTCAACAGACAAGGAAAAATCAGCCACTATTGGAACCTCATAGTTAGCAAAGGAAACGTATGATGACAACTATGTTTCTTCATTACAAACTTAGGAAGAGACCGCTTCCTTTTCGGCTACCCTTGGTTCAAAGAATTCAAACCCAATATTGATTGGGAAGCAGGAACCCTCAAAGGACCAAAAGTCAAAGTTGAAACCATCCAGAAAGTTACCTGGGACAAAGCACAAGGCTACCTCAAAGCAAAGTGACAACAACAAGAAGACAATAATCTTATCATGGAAACTCACAAAGCAATTATGGAAGAACTAGAAGACCAAAGCCAACCCAATATATGGATTGGAAGAACTACTATGGAAGTCAACAGGACCCACAATGCAACCAAAATGGCTCACAAATATGCAGAGCAACACAAGAAAGAAGAAATCACCCTACCTGAAGAATTCAAGCAACACGCAGCCCTCTTCTCAGACAAAGAAGCCAAGAAATTCCCCCCATCACGTCCATGCGACCATAAAATTGAGCTCACAGCGGAAGCTCCAGCTAAGTTCAACTGCAAAACCTATCCCATGAGCCTCAAAGACCAGGAGGCAGAGAACCAGTTTATTGATGAAAACCTGGAGAAGGGATACATCGTACCCTCCGAATCACCCTATGGATTCAGCACCTTTATGGTCCCCAAGAAGGACAGCAAAGAAAAACGCTACATCATCAACTACTGCCCACTCAATGCAGTCACCAGAAAAGACATCACCCCCCTTCCTAACCTTGCCCAATGTATTGAAGACCTCCAAGGAATAGAGCTGTTCAGCAAATTTGATATTTGCTGGGGCTACAACAATATTTGCATACACGAAGGGGATGAATGGAAAGCCGCCTTCAAAACCCGCCATGGGCTATTTGAGCCCAAAGTAATGTTCTTCGGAATGAGCAACTCACTGCTGACATTCCAGAGGTTTATGAACCTCATGTTGGAAGAACTATACAAACATTTCGAGAAGAAAGGAGTCCACAACATCAGGAAAATATTCCGAAGCTATATGGACGACTGTGGACTAGGAACGCTACTCAAAGACATCAAGTTACATATCAAGATCCTCCACTATGCCTTCGACTTATTAGCCAAAAATGGACTACACCTCAAGCTCAGTAAATCAATCTTTATGAAGCCAACCATGGATTCCTAGGAGTACGCCTCACCAAGGATGGTGCAACAGTTGACCCAGCCAAAATTGCCAGAATAGCAGACTGGCCAGAAGACATCACGACCCTCAAAGGAGCCCACTCATTTGTAGGAGTCTTGGGATACCATCACATGTTTATCGCTGGATTTTCCTCCATCACAGCACCTATCACCCGCCTCTTCAGAAAGGACGTCCCATTTGAATGGACACTGGACTGCATAGCTGCAGTTAGAGAACTCAAGAAGCATATCACTAGCACTCCAGTACTCATTTGCCCAGATCCCAGCAAACAATTTGAGCTGGAAGTCGACACTTCACAGATAGCAACTGGAGCCATACTCTATCAAAAAGGACCACCTATCAAAAGGCCTGATGGCACAGAAAAACCAGGACCACAACACCCCTGTGGTTTCCACTCCCAGAAATTCACCAGCACAGAGCAGAATTACCCCATTTACGACAGAGAATTCCTGGCCATTATGTGTGGCCTCAGGAATTGGGACTACCTCCTCAAGGGTACTGAGAAACCAGTACTTGTCTACACCAACCATGCAAACCTCCGCTATTATTGCGACCCCAGGAAGATTGGACCAAGAGTCACTGGATACCTCCCAGAATGAGAACAATACAACATGATCCTGGAATACAAACCAGGAGCTTCAAATTGAGCAGACAGACTCTCAAGACATAAAGACCATGATGATGGCAGCAACCCAGAAAATGAAGATGTCACTGTGTAGCCCAGCAAATATTTCTGCGACCACCATACAAGTATTTGCAGTACCTCCATGGACAGGAGTCACCCCGGAAACGGGCAGCCTGGTGGAGAGAACAAAAACATCCAAGTTATGGATTGGGACATGCTAGAAAGCACCCTGGACAGTAAAATCAAATTGGCACAGTACCAAGACCAGAAGAAACTCAAGCAATGGACAAGCACATTCAAACAAGTCACCCTAGCAGATGGAACCCACTATTACCATGGGAACGCACTAGTTGTCGTGGCAGACAATACCCTTAGGAGGGGAGTAACATCCCTTTTTCATGACCAATTAACCGCTGGCCACCCTGGAATTTCAAAAACACTCCAATTAATTTCGCTGTACTACTTGTGGCCCAACATGAAAGCCTTCATAACTGAGTACATCCGAGGATGCGCAACCTGTCAAATGAACAAAGTGAACACTTATCCTAGTCACCCCCCTCTGTCGCCAATCACTCCACATGAAAACACCTGTCCTTTTGAGACTATTGCCATGGATTTCATCACAAAACTACCGCCCTCTGGAGGCTACAACACTATCCTGATGATCACAGACACTGATTGTACCAAGGCCTCTATGTTCTTGCCTTGCAAAGAGACTATAGACTCTGAAGGAGTCGCGCAACTATACCTGACACACATCCTGCCACATTATGGCTTACCCAAGAAGATAATCTCAGACTGAGATCCCCAGTTTACCTCATGCTTTGGAAAGGAGCTATGCCACCTCCTAGATATCCGCCAAAATATCAGCACAGCCTACCACCCCCAGACAGATGGTGGCAGTGAATGAGCAAACCAATCCCTCGAACAGTACCTCAGAATGTTCTGCAGAACACAACAAAACAACTGGCATGCCTGGCTACCTATAGCCCAGTATACAAAGAACTCATGGCCATCCGCCACTACAAAGAAAGCCCCATTCGACCTCCTTGTTGGATATACTCCACGCGTACATCAGCCCACCAGATCAACTGACATTCCCACCCTAGAAAAACGACTTACCAATATAAAAGAAGCCAGAGAAGCCGCCCAAGAGGCCCAACATAAAGTGCAAGACAGCTGGATAAAGCTAAAGCCAAGATACAAGCCATTCGCAATTGGAGACAGAGTCTGGCTGGAAGGAACCAATCTAAACTTGCCCACCAACGTCACCCCGAAGTTATCACCAAGGCAATACGGACCCTTTTGGGTAGTCGCCATCATATCAAATGCCGTATTCAAAATAGAATTGCCACCTCATTGGAAGATCCACAATGTCTTCCACGCATCGTTGTTAACACCATATTGAGAAACAGAAGCACACAGCCCAAACTGGATAGAACCGCCACCTGACATCATAGAAGGAGAACCAGAATGGGAGGTAGAGCAAATCCTCCAATCAAGACGCTTTGGGTGAACCAAAAAGAAGCAATACCTTGTCTGCTGGAAAGGATACTCGCCCTCTCATGACTCATGGGTTGATGAATCAGACTTGAATGCCACAGACCTTGTCACAGACTTCTACGCTAGCCATCCTGCAGCCATTCGCTCTTGCATAAAAGCCATGGAAACAGCAGAAGAATATTCCCCATCATGCCCCGCCGACCAGATTACTCCCATCCCTCCAAGCAGTCTTTCTTCTTCTTTTGCTTGCTTTTCAGAGACCCCACTATCTTCCCCAACCCCTACCGGTTCAAAGAGTTCATACCAGCTGCCAGAAAGCCAGGATCGCTACAGAGAGCCATCCATATCACCTTCGAACACTCCCTCCTCCACTCCAGCTTGTGTAAGGAACACTACTGCCCCTACCACCGCCAATAGATGGCACAGCATCCGAACCTACCTAGCCAAGGATTCCCCACATCCACCATCTTCACCCTTGGAACAGACAATGGAATTGTCCTTCTCAGAGTACACACAGAAGCCAACAACCTACACCTATTCACCACCTTTGTCAGAAGAGATGACTTCACCGTCAGGTTACATTGGACCAACTGGGAACCACTACAAGAAGAAACTGTCATCAATCACAATGGAATTGATATCCCAGTTGACAGTGAAGAACCAATTGTTAGTGCCTCAATCAGACATCAGTGCTACTACCACACCAGACCCCCATTCCACTTCCAACCCCCTACAGAAACACACACAGAACCTGAGTCACCAGGACACCTGCCCTTATACATGACCAACCCAGATGCCCCCTCAGAGGAACCAAGTCCTCTCAACCCCACCACCAGTACTACCAGACTTTATCCTGGAAGCGAACAACACGCAGAGACAGAAACAGAACCAGAAGAAGAAAATGAAAACAGTGACACTACCAGCCAATACACTGATGCCAGACTACTCCACCAGGAAGTCCTCCTTGCCATCGCCAAAGCAGAAAACACAGAACCTTAAAGCAGAACTCAAGAAAGAAATCCTCAAGTTAGTTGTCAAGGATTTTGTTGCTATGGACAACAAGTGGAAGCGCAACTCAGGACGCTTCGAGACATGGACACTAGCCATTTACTTCAGCAAGCTCAATAAGGACATGGCTCTCTATCTACTCAGGATACACCCCCAGCTCTACTTCATGACGACCAACTTGCTGAAAGGCAGAGGACTTATGCTACCCAACCCCAGTCAGGCCAAGTGGGCATGCTTCTCACTGAACTACCACAAGGAACTCAGGGCTCAGCTAGCCAAAGCTCATAATCGTGTGGAAACAATTCCCTTAGGAGGGGCCTCATATTATGATCCACCCCAATTTTTCTCATCCTTGTTGGACCCCCTCCTTATCACCCTATCCAACCCTTCACCTATGGCCAAGTGACCATTACCATTGAACCCATCATCCCTACCAGACCTGCCACTGCTACCAACCAGTGAACCATCCAAACCATCGTCACCCCTTGATCAGCCCCCAGTTGAGCCCCTTGTCCCTGTCCCATGGAACATCCATCGTTGGGAATACTCTTCAATGGAGATGTACCAAGAGCCACCCCCAGTAGAGAACCCACTGGAAGACCCAGACAGTCCCATGGAGGACGCGCCGCCTTTAGAGCCACAACCAGTCACTCACTATGAACCTGATGTCCCTGGAGGACAGACACATACCTTGTCCCCAGAAGAGTCCCCTATTGAACCCTGGGAAGCATACCTCACTCAGCCCAGCAGTCCTGTGTCCCACAAGCACTCCCTGTCACCCACAAGTCCCTCTTCAGCACCCATATGCCAACGCACCAGTAGAGAAGGCAGTTACCAGTCAATCACCCCTTCTGCCTTGTCACCCATAGCTGGCACCTCGCCCCAGAGTCAGGGCTACCAGTCGACCTCTCCTGGAGGATCCGCAGACAATCCCTCATCCATGCAGAGCTCCGCAGATGACGTGGATAGTGACATGGCCCTTAATTGGGTCACCATCAATACAGACTACCTTAAAGGGTAGTTGCTTACACTAGACACCCATTAAACCAGAATGGGCATGCAGAGATCAGATCTCCTCAGATCAACCTCAAACCTTGTGGTCATCATCACATCATGACAACACTTCTCTTCTTGGAATGACCTGCCACCATTGTTCGACCCTTAAGGATGGATTAGGCAACTTGTCAATCTGTCATTCGCTCTTGCTCATTCTCTATTGTTCGACTCATACAGACTGCAGCACTTATCCGCGGACCTTCATACATCACAGACAGGCCCCTCTTGACCAGAACTACCTACCTTAGTGATTGTAGCACATGCACTTGCCTGCCTGTATATAAGCACCCAGTATTTCGACAGTCAAGCCCTAAGCTTGACTTGATTCTCAATATCAATGTTCTTGAAAGCTCCCCAAGTGCCTCCCCTTTCCTCATCTCTTACATAAGCCTCTCAGAGTCATCTCTAGCAACACTAGAGACTTCTACATCTTCAAGTACTTGCCACTAGTTCACCTCTTAGTACAAGTTGTACTATCAAGGCCCATTGAAGCCTTAACATAAATAATATATACATGCACCAAAAATATATTACCCCTACATGGAATTGAACCCAGAACCCCCCAAAGGTTACATATGGGACTACAAACACAATTACCACCACACCAACACACCTTATTTCTGTTTCTCCCTTTATGATATATGACCAGCTATAAAGGATGAAAAGCCTTTCCTCTGCTGTTTATGGGTGTGTTTTTACAACATGTTATGTTTGTTTTGCTTACATTAATTATTCCAAGATTTCTTTTTTCTCCTTAGCACATGTTTTATATTTGTTTTATTTACATTGAAATCCAAGATCTCTTTATTTATCTGGGTCTGAAATTCTGACAGCTATTCTGACAGCTCTACCAATTTACCAGTTGCCTTCCTTTTTGGAAACGTGGTGTTACAATCCTGGGCTCTATTTTTCATTTTCTGCCTTTCCTGTTATGATCCACCCAATTTTTCTCATCTACCCTACCTGTCCTTGGGCACACCAGAGGTCGTATCCTTTGACCTAAAACCAGCTACCAAACTATCACCTATATTCCCCAGTGCCATGCCACCAGAACTCATGGGAAAGCAGCCACTTCCATTGAACCCACCATCACCATCACCCTTAGAGGATATGCCACCTAAACCAGAGTGGACCAAGCCATCCCAAGTCGTTATGACATGACTGCCTTCCCCTGCGATGTCCATCCATCCATTCTTTGATCTGCCACCAACCCAACCCGCTACTCCTATCCCCTGGAGCATCCATTGTCAAGAGTACTCCTCAATGGAGCAACTCACAGAGCAACCCGCAGAAGACCCAGACAGTCCCATGGAGGATGTGCTGCCTATAGAACCAGAACCAACCCAATATCTGCCTAGCAAAGGCAAGCTGCATACCCTGTCATCAGGAGAGTCCCCTATCGTACCCTGGAGGGAATACCATGAAGATCCCCCTCCTCCTGTGTCCCGCAAGCACTCCCTGTCACCTACAAGTCCCTCTTCAGCACCCATACGCAAACGTACCAGTAGAGAAGGCAGCTACCAGTCAATCACGCCTGCTGCCTTGTTGCCTATAGCCAGCACCTTGCCTCAGAGTCAGGTAGTGTTGCTACGACTTGGCTAACTGCAAGTCGACTTACTAAGCCACGGCTTATCCCAGATATGGCTTGACTGACTGTGGCTTTTCACTCTGGAGCTGCAACTCAACTCAAGTCACAGCTCACAAGTCGACTTGAGCTGTCATTTTTTTTTTTGATTCAATAATTGTGTGGGCAGCAAAGGCCCATATATTCCTGGACTACAAAGCTATCTACAATAAGTTGTGAAATAATAATAACGACCATGCAACGCCTTCATCCTTGTCATTATCCTCTTGCCCCAATCCTGTCCTTGTGCACAGCCAGCCCCTCCCCGGTACCACAGGCAGCTCATCCATGCGTGGTGAGACAACACGTCCTACTCCGTGCAGTTTACACCAAAAGCAGATGGACTGCAAAGCCAACAAGAATTGCATGGGATAAGGCAGTATGACTGTTTCCTCTTTCGCATCCATCACACCATTTCTGCGATGACCATTGCCATTCCCGCTACTCCTGTTTGATAGCACTGCATTCAACCCTTGCATGGTCCCACCCAGGAACCAGTCTCTCTCGGTGCTGTGAGGTTGACCTGAACTGGTACAACCCCTGTGGTGAAGCTGGTGTTCAGGCTGGATGCATCGAAGTCTGGTCCACTGCCTGTACCAACAGTGGATGTGTTCTGCATGATGAGGGCCTTGTATAGTTGCTGAGTTGAGCGGCCGGATATTGTGTCTTGTGTTTGTGGGGTTATTGCAGCTGGAAATGGAAATGTTCATGTTTGTATGGCCAATTGCGTTGATGATGAAGGAAGGAGACGTTTGAGAGAGTTCTGTTGGACGTGGCAAGGTATGAATTGAGAGAGGGAAGGAAGGGAGCAGCAGAAGACGCACTTGTTGGTATTCCTACAACAGAGCAACTGGAGCCCCCAGTTTGACATAATACGGAGAGGCAGCAGTAATGTTTGTAGGACGTTGAGTCGTTGGAACATCCCACACACTGTTGGGAACGGCACTTCCAAACTGGATTCAGGTGTGCCACGAACGCATGCAGTGTGGGAACTGAAGCAGATGTGGGCTGCCAAAGCCAACAAAGATCGCCTGTGGGCCATGCATGGATGCAACGCAGGCCGCACCCCCATGGTACTTCGTTGCTGGCACTGTGGGTGTTGTGGGAATGTGTGTTGGAGGGGCCTTGTAAGAGGAGAAGGGGCTCTTGAAGAGTTTGGCTAGCGACCCAGTGGAATGCCAGTGCTGAGAATGGCAATGCTGCTTGGGTTGCCGATGGCCTGGGCATGTAAGTCCCAGACGTCCTTTGCAGTGATGTCGCCAGTGGTCTGGCTGTCAGCATAGAGCGAATAACCAAGGTCATTACAGAAAGCCAGCTTGTGGGCAAGCTCCAGGACATGGGTCAGAGTAGATTGAATGGTGGCACTGGACTCTGAGTGGACGGCGGGAAGCACATATTCGCCAATGTTACGATCCTGGGCCCTTACCCCAATTTTCCGCTATTTTCCACCATTTATTTCGCGTTCTCGGTCACTCGTCCCTCACTCGTTCCCTCACGCGCCGTTCGGACCGTCACCAAATCACCTGACAAGTCACCTGATAGACCCCATGACTAATCCGCAGTCAACTATCACATGCCATCACTCCGCAGTCCGCAGCATCATGACGTGTCCTCATCTAACCCTTTCTGGACTGCCAGCTCATGATGCGCCACTCCGCAGTTGCCAGCTCATGATGGAGCTATACTTAGAACTGCCACGTCATGATGAACCTTACTAAATATTTCCATATTTCTCTGTGACTCCTGTGACCCGTTACTTCTCATTTGTATATAAGCGCCCGTACTTTTAGCAGTTAGGCCCTAAGCCTAACTTGGTTTTCAATCCAAGACTTGTAGCTTCCACCCAGGACTCCTTGAGTCTCTTGTCTAAACATTCAAAGTCGCTTCAAAGCCTTGAAGCTCTCCTCTCATCTCTATTATCTACCTCAGGAGTCGCCCTTATCATCGGGGACTTTACTCTTATACTGTGTAGCCAACCGGTACCGCGCTACTCACGTGACCCATTGCCTCAGGAGGAGATCCCACTGAGCAATCCCAGTCGTCGCCAAACCAACCCACGCACGTCGCGTCTTTAAGGCCCCTTGGACCTTAACACAAGTTAGGCTTTCCTACGAGCTCTTGAAACACAGAGCTGTTACCATCGTGGCGACCATTCAATACGGAACACTCAACGACGAGTTTACAAGCATCGTCAGGAGACAACAGGACGATCTCCCAGCACACGTCACAAAAGACGCATACTTTGAAGACCACGGAGTAAACAATCCAAACACCGGATATCACCTTGACACTCCAAGTGGACGGACCATCCCTATCGAATTTATTCAAGCAAACGACACCTACCTTTGGGTCCAACTTCACCGACACAACGATACCTGGATTACTAACCAGGGAGGAATTATCAGAAACAACCCAGATCTTGGCTGGTGGCTCATCATCGACCCTCAGCATCCCAATCACATACAAGAGGCCAGCATCCCTCTCACTCTCGCAGCAGTTACCACCACACTTCAGCAGCTTCCTACCCACCCCGACATCCCAGATCATCCAACCATCATGGAAGGACAACAGGAAGACACTAACATCGCTACTGGCCAAGCACAGGCCGAGGCACAGAAGATTAACATCATCACCCCCTCCAACGGCACACTCAAAGGAAACCCTCCTCTCATATTTACTGGAGACAGGAGTAAAAGCCGGAAGTTTATAAGCAACTTCGATCTCTGGCGCCTACTCAACAAACATAACGACACCATGAAGAAACCCCTATCCCGCGTCGTCGCCCTCCTCAGCTACATGGATGGTGACAAAGTGGACGCCTGGAAGGAAGAACAAATGCGTATCATTGAAAAAGCAGGAAACAACGGAGTCCAAGAAACGGACGAAGACCTCTGGGATGACTTCATCGAAAGGTTTAGGAACGCCTTCACCAATCAAAACCAGAGAGAAGAATCCTACCAAAAGTTGTGCAAACTCAAACAAGAAGATAGTCTCGACGACTTCTTCGCCAAATTCAAGCAACTAGCATTCGAGGCCGGAGTTCCCCTAGATGACAAGGGAACTATCGAAACCCTCAAACACGGCATGAACAAAGGCCTCACTAGCGCCATCATTAATTCCCCCAAATTCGACCCCACCGCAGATACCCCTTGGACGTTCAAAC
>Ga0307510_10002423_pt1 | contig 21175 bp, 19 predicted proteins | sample 12_EM_MG_FD_207224 | JGI IMG/M metagenome (GOLD analysis project Ga0307510, IMG submission 207224) | Populus trichocarpa ectomycorrhiza microbial communities from riparian zone in the Pacific Northwest, United States - 12_EM | ecosystem: Host-associated > Plants > Roots > Unclassified | place... | reverse complement strand
TATTAAACCAAGTCAGGCTTAAGGCCCAACTCTAGAAATAAGACTGGCTTATATACATGAGGGCAGCTACCATGACTAAGGAATAATACTACTAGTACCTGTACTAGTAATGACGGAAACCAAGTACGGCAGTTAGTAGGAATGACGAATAACTAGGAGAGGTGTCCTAGTTATGAGCTGGCAAACAAAACATAGCGAAAACAAGTACAACGATCCTAGTAATGAGCTGGCACTCCTAGGGTGACAAGAAAGCAGTCAGGTGAGCAAGAAAGAAGTCAGGTGATGTATCAGGTAAGCAGTCATGTGATGAGAACGGTTTTGGTAAGCATAGAAAAGAAAAATACAGTCCATGGAATGTAACACCCGGGGTGAAATGTGCATGCGCGTGCGCATTCCCGGGCGTTATTTCGGCCTGGAAAAATGCCTGGGCACTCGTCCCAGCATATGCGAACTGTGGAACAGCAGCAGAAAGTGGCACAAACGCGTGCCCTTGCAAAGCGGTGGGAAAACGCGAAAACATGAGCCCCGGCACAACGCTTGAGGGCGGAGATGCAAGTGGGACCGCCGTAGATCAGTTCACATGAGTGAAAGAACCCTCAGCGGAGCTGGCCGCTGCAGCAGAAGGTGTTGCACGTGCGGGAGCAAGCGCAGCAGAGGGGCAGAGCAGGCACAGTAACACGGGTGCGATCATTTGCAGCGGTGGCGGCGGAGACTGCATCAGGCTTGGCACACTTACCTGATCTCTCGCCTGCAGCATAGGGATCACTATATTTGTGACACTTGCCCTTACTAGCGCCGATGCATCGCTCCATGGTGTTTCCACCAACCGGACCGGGTTTCTGCCTTGGGGCTCTTTGAACTCCCATGCGTTTGGCCATTTTGGCCCAAGTCTTCTGATTTGGGTTGAAATCATCCTTTTCTGGTAAAGCCCGGGGTCCGTTTGCCAAGCGGATTACCACATTGAGACTGAATTTGACCAATTCGAGGGCCTCGACATCAGGAGCCGCATCATCGCTTACAGTCATGAGCTGCTGACATAACGCATTGATGTCCTTTAGGAGGACAACGCGCTTATCCACATCTGACTCTGGGGCGATTTGGGGCAGATCTTGGACACACGCGCATTCCGGGATCTTGGGGGAGCTGGTCCTTTCTGGCTCTGGGAACAGTTCAGGGAAATATACATTGACAGCAGCAATGTGTTTGCAGAACCGGATCCTTGGGAAGTCGTCGCAGTCGCAATCATAAGTGGAATCAGAAAGATCGACCAGGTAGCGATGACCCAGATAGGATTCAGAAGCGACGAATAATTTGGAGTCATTAACTTGATGAATTGAATCCAGGGGGATGTTCCTGGCGCTCGCTAGAATCTGTTGGCGACACTTATCACCAAGGCCCAGGCCCTCTAACCCAATAGCTTGTCGCTCATGCCGGATTTGGAAGTCCAGCACAAATTTCTTGACAAGTGTCTTAATGATGTAATCTACGCGTCAGTTGCACTTCCCGCCAAGGTAATGAGATTTCAACACATGATGATATCTAAGATTTGATCAGTTAATTATCTTGGCAAAGTTAGACCACATACGCTTCAACCAGCATGTTGGTATTCCCTTCCTCAAAGATAGATCGCTCTCTCCTGGCAGTTCCAGACCACATATGCAGCACTGGCAACCATTCAGTTTGAAGGTAGTTCACAACGCTTTGAGGTGCTGAAGGATCGTTTGAGATCTCATCCCAGATGTTTAAAAACACTGCAGGGTCTTCTGTTATCACCCAGTGTTTGATCTTTTCCCACAGTGCCTGAAACTGGCCTGTTACGAAATGTGTTCTGATCGCGTGTAGCACGTGCCACGTGCAGAGAAGGATCCAGCTCTGTGGATACACGACCTCAAGTGTGGCTATCTGTGCTTGATCACGATCGGTCATTATGATGCCGGGCCGGACCGATGGACTTGCGTCCCTGACCTATCTGACAAAGAATGTGATAACATCAGTTGTCCTGCTTGACGCCAGCATCCAGGCAACAGGCACACCTGTTCGGGAACATTAGCCTTATCAAAGATATTATAAACGTTAATTATTTACCATGTCCCCAATCATCCCTGGCAACAATTGTAAATAGTAATATATTTTGATATTGGGTAATGTTATGAGTCGCATCGATCCCGATAAAATTCTTCCCAAGGCACCAGAAAGCATCCAGTTGGAAACTTGTTTGGATGCACAGCACAAAAGCATCTTCTGGCAATCTTGAATCGATCAGGGCGCGATCTTGCCTGTCTTTGTAAAATGTACGGGTATCTTGAGTAGCTAGCTGTCTGATTAACAGCCTTGTTGAGATCGCATCATCTGGATGCAATCTGATCTTATCATTGTCAAGAGCGTGAGCTATCTGGTTTACTTCCTTGAGAGCAATCAAGTAATCACAACTCCCATGAGGCGCCAAATCCCAAATCATGCGTACCTTTAAATGTATTAGATCAGCAGCTAAACTGTTTTGGTTTCGGCAACTCATGATCTCCCTGCGATCAATTGTTTGAATAAGCATCATTTTGATTTGCTCCCAGGTAGTGCCGGACAAGCAAGTATGAGCGATATTAGCTGCCCCTATTTCGTGATCATGATCGGCTACATAACATCCCAAAATGGTTGATGTGTGTGGATACTGTTTGATGAGGACTTCACAACGGCAACCAGTCTTTTTGTGAGGGATTGTGCATTCCCTGTTGGGATTCTTCTTTTGGTATGTCCTCCCTCCTCCGGAGTCCTGGCGCCTGCAAACAAACAGCTGCCACCGGCTCCACAGTTTTCCATCGGCCCGGGTGGTGGATGCAACCAATTCAATTGAGGAAGCGTGCTCCTCCACGCGGTGCCAAGTTTCAAACTCGGCTAGATTAGCCCATTTACGGGTAAATCTGCCCTGCTCCCAATCCCAATTGAAGCTTCCCACCCTTCTCGAAGTGGCGGGGGACTCAGCATTGTCCGAGATATTGCCACACGGGATATTGCCACGCGGGATATTGCCACGTGAGCTTGCAGAGAAGTTCAGGCAAACCATCAAGGGCGGGGCAGTCGGTCCGGCCACCACCACGGGCTCACGCGACACAGGAGATAGACAAAAACGCGGCAAAAGTGACATATTGGAGTGTAAATTGGACTGGGATGGCTGGAATTGTTAGGAAAATATATATATTGTTACTGTTGTATTTATGTAGCTTAACTTTTCAATCAACAGACAGTGGAAAACCAATCAACGCATTTTTTTCAATACAATTATATTTTTTAGCATGTTTTTTGTTGGTTAATTTACGCGGCTAAGGGACTAGTGCGACAGGTAACATTTTGCTTACTTATTTTTTCAATATACACAGGTGGCACAGATTCCAAATATTTCACCAAGTCAATTTTTCATTGAGAAAGCGGGAAGCCCAGCATCGCCATCCTGGTTCCACTGCGCTTGCTTCTGCACGCACAACGCCTTCCGCTGCAGCAGCTGGCTCCGCTGAGGGTTCTTTCACTCACACGAACTGATCTACGGTGGTCCCACTTGCATCTCCACCCTCAAGTGTTGTGCCGGGGCTTGCATTTTCGCGTTTTCCCACCGCTTTGCAAGGGCACGCGTTTGCGCCACTTTCTGCTGCCATTCCACAGTTTGCATATGCTAGGATGAGTGCCCAGGCATTTTTCCGGGCCGAAATAACGCCCGGGAATGTGCATGCGCATGTGCATTTCACCCCAGGGCCCTCGACTTAGTCGCAAATGCGCGAGTTTCGAGTTTTAGCAACATGTGGATATTGTGTAATCTGATGACATGTGTAAATTGCGTGAGGAAGCGAGAAATGGACATTTCGTAATTTGATGACATGTGTAAATTGCGTGATTAAGCAACAAATGTTTTTTATTTACAACATATGGTTTTAGGGACACATGCTTTATGTTTGTTTTGCTTACATCAACTAATCCAAGATCTCTTTATTTTTCTGAGTATGAATTTCTGACAGCTGTCTAGTGAAAACCAAACTACGGGGGAATTACCTCTTTTGGGGCATGACACCTTCTGCCAAAACAGCGCAACTGTCAACATCTGCAGGCTTGGCATTGGGGCCATCACAGAAGAAGGGGGGGAGAGGGTGCTGTAGCACAGATAGTGAGTCTGTGCTATGAGTTTGAAAGGAAGGAGAAGGGAGAGGAATAGAACCAACATCATGCCTGAAGCGAGGAAGTGTGATGGAGTGAAGCAGGGGTGGCAGATTGATGGGCATTAATTGTATGACTGCCAATGGGTATGTGTGATTGTGAAACAATCTAGGAAACAGCTAGCTAGAGATGAGAAGATAGAAACATATGAATATGTGTGCAATGTCATAGCCAATAGCAAGCATGTCATTTTGAGACAGGATCAGACAAAGAGAGAGGAGAAATCCACCTGAGTGTCACAGTTAACCCGGTGGTATCACGGGGCCATCTAGTTGAGATCCCCCCCTTATCCCAGAAGGGTTCCTGAGCGTCCCAGTCCCCAGCAATTTCTCTCGTTTCCAGCGGTCACTCATGTGTTCCCGTCCCATCCGGCAACCTCTGCCCGACAACACGTTGCCTCCCACGCCAAGCTTGTCATCTCCGACAGCAAGCACATTTTAGCACTTTAACCACATGTTTTATATAACATATTATATATCATTCGGTTTGTTTTTACAAGTAGAACATGAATATAATGAAATAAAATAAAAATAATGAAGTTCCTAGGCCCGTGCGGCCCCAGCAATCGCCAGGGCCTCTTGGAAACCTGGAGCCAGCTAGCCGGGACTCCTCCCGCGCTTGTCCCTGCCTTAGCAGCCGCAGCCGACGACGACGCAAGCTCATCGTCTCGCACGTTGAGCTTGCTCGCCCTCGCTCTCCCTCATTTAAACACAATATATATATATCATAGGAACTGTATTAAGTAGTAGAACATGAATATGACAGTAAAAAAATAGTATAGAGGTGTGATTGCCCCTGCTGCCCAGGAGGGGTGAATACACCCTTTCTGCCCCTCGCTGCGATGCCGGACATCAACAGAACCCTTCTGCATGGCGCCACGACGCATTCCCGTGCCCCTAAACCCTCCGGTGGCGTGTTGTTACAGCCCCGTGGGCTGGATTGGTTGCCAGGTGGTGTCCCGGTGCCAGTGGCAGCGGCAGCGACGTTGATGACATGGCGATGGCAATGAAGGTAGGGGCGGGCGTGGCGGTGTGAATGGGCGCATTGCCAAGGGAGCATGAGGGGAACGTGGGTGGAGCGAGGGGGTGCATTGGGGCGCGCAGTTGAGGACACAGGTGGCGGCGCAGCGCCCGGATTTGCTTCGCTTGTGCTTCAGGCTGTCTCAGGCCGATAGTTCTAGCCTGCCATAGTATTTGTGGATGGGGGCAGATGGGCGAGGGGACTGTATGGGGGAATTGGTGAGGGGAGACTGGTGAGAAACCCCAACAGAGTTGAATTGCCAGTGAATGCCCAGGGCCTGACAACACCGTAGACATTTCCGGCTCTTCTCCCCCCCAAATTCCCATGTAGTGCAATACAAACTGCTCTTTGCTACCCCCCCTAGCCCCCCTCGAGATGTCCGGCCTGTTCCGCCCTTGCGCTGCTGCATGCGCATTCGACTGCCCACACCCTCGCACCCCTTCGCTCCGCCCGCACTCCCCTCGTGCTCCCTCAGCAATGCGCCCATTCACACCGCCGCGCCCGCCCCTACCTTCATTGCCATCGCCATGTCATCAACGTCGCTGCCGCCGCCACTGGCACCGGGACACCACCCGGCAACCAATCCAGCCCATGGGGCCGTAACAACGCGCCACCGGAGGGTTTAGGGGCGCGGGAATGCGTTGTGGCGCCATGCAGAAGGGTTCTGTCGATGTCCAGCATCGCAGCAAGGGGCAGAAAGGGTGTATTCACCCCTCCTGGGCAGCAGGGGCAATCACACCTCTATACTATTTTTTTACTGTCATATTCATGTTCTACTACTTAATACAGTTCCTATGATATATATATATTGTGTTTAAATGAGGGAGAGCGAGGGCGAGCAAGCTCAACGTGCGAGACGATGAGCTTGCGTCGTCGTCGGCTGCGGCTGCTAAGGCAGGGACAAGCGCGGGAGGAGTCCCGGCTAGCTGGCTCCAGGTTTCCAAGAGGCCCTGGCGATTGCTGGGGCCGCACGGGCCTAGGAACTTCATTATTTTTATTTTATTTCATTATATTCATGTTCTACTTGTAAAAACAAACCGAATGATATATAATATGTTATATAAAACATGTGGTTAAAGTGCTAAAATGTGCTTGCTGTCGGAGATGACAAGCTCGGCGTGGGAGGCGACGTGTTGTCAGGCGGAGGTTGCCGGATGGGACGGGAACACATGAGTGACTGCTGGAAACGAGAGAAATTGCTGGGGACTGGGATGCTCAGGAACCCTTCTGGGATAAGGGGGGGATCTCAACTAGATGGCCCTGTGACACCACCGGGTTAACTGTGACACTCAGGTGGAGAAATCACAATTGCACAAGAATAGAGGAGGGAAATTGGGCCATGGTTGCCTGCTATGCTGCAAGGTCAGGTGATGGTATTTATATGGCAGGGCTGATGCAATAAAGACAAGTATGCTATGAATATTTGTGAGTAAAAGGGAAAGAAAAGAAGGAAAATGTGTCAGCTGGTGACAATCCCACACAGTAATATAGTCAAGGAGTGTTTGGTGAGGGGTAAAGAGCATTGTATCAAGGGGCACAGCTGCAGGCACAAGGTCAATATGTAGAGGGCATTTGTGTTTGGGCTGTCAGCTAGGTGGAAAAAGGAAAGGAAAAAGGAGCATTGTGTTGGGCAGATAAGTGAAAAAGAAAAGAATAAGGAGGGCAGGGATTATCTACAACAAAGGAGCAGGTGACAAGGCAGAGCATGCATTGTTGTTTGCAGACTTGAGGTAAAAAGGGGTGGGCAATCTGAGTTTCTTTGGCACAGAACTTGGGCATGAGTTCTTGGCAAGGCAAGATGCAGGAGAGTGGGCAAGGTGAGGAAGGGGGTGGCAGTGGATGGCAACAATGAGCAGGTGAGGAGGCAATAAGGCAAGGCACAAAGATGTTCAACTTGTTGAAGGCAGCCAAGTCATGTGGATTCATCAGCACACACATGAGACACTCACACACAGCACAAAGGCAGATCCACACTCAGAGATAAGGTGCTGTGGGTCACAGGACTCATTTCCAAGATTGACACATATGCCATCCTTACAGTGCCAACGACGGGGTTGGGATCATGAAGCCGTTCAGTATTAAGTCAGATGAGGGCCCGCTTCGGCGGGGCTGCCGGCGTCGGCCCGCATGAATAGACGCTCTCGGTCGTGTTAATGTGTCGTAGGGGAGCCTCAATACTCCCTGCTGCCTGGGCGAATCGATCTAACATGTCTCCTCCATCCCCGCCCACTTGGACGCGCCGGCGTTCAGGATGAAAGTCGAAATAGCCCATCTGCCGTTGAGGGCGCTGCGGTTCCGGGTCTTGCACCTCTTCCGGTTCTGCAACTTCTGCCAGGTCGACACTGCCAGATCATTGACGCATGTATTTCATCCAGAGCCGTGCCATCCTCGAACAGTGTGGGACATTCATTGACTCGATGTCGACGCTTTCACCATCGAACGGAGGTGAAGGGTCACGAATACCTGCAAAAAACCTGAGCCACTTCTTGGCCGGCGACTTCTGGGTCTTGACGGCCAGCATCGCATGGTCGAGGGCCTCCAGGGCGGCGATGCTCCGCGTCTTGGTTCCCTGCGTGGCGTGGGTGGCTCGGAACCAGTATGTCGACCAATGCATCATCCTTCGATCGTCGGCGTTCCTCCTTCATCATCTTCCGTGAGTTCGTGTTCATGCTATTCAACTCGTTATCACCGTAGCTTGTGAGGTGCATCTCGAACTCGACGTCTTCTGCTTGCGAAGGGGTCAGGCCAGACGTGCGTGGGTGCGGACTGCGTGGAAGGCCGGTGGGTAATCGGAAATGACGATTATTTCCATTTCCGGTGCCTTGGATGCCTGCTTGGATGCTTGTTTGGATGACCGGGGTAGACGGACGAGGTGTATTGTCCTCCCGCGGCGCTACGAACAAGGGAACAGAGATGTCTGGTCGAGTGTGCCCCGATGAAGGACCTTGTGAAGAGCCAGGAGGTCCGCTCCCGGGGTGGGTATTGTCTCGCCTTACGGGCCCATCACGGCCGAGTGAAAACACCTCCGTCGAACTGTTGTTGCCACAAAGGAGTCCCTCGAACTCGGCCTTGTGAGAGTTCAGACTCCGAGGGACGTGCCTGACAACGTATGAGAGTGGCAGTTTGCTTCCATCGCTCGTACCATCCAGATGGTGGGATAGGTTTCTGAGCTTGCGGATGATGGCGGCATGTGGCCGAGGTTGAGATGAGAGAGAATCCATGAGGGGAGTACTGAACCGCGGTGTTGCGCTGAGTGGCCATCGGTGCGAGAGAACCCAGTGGACGAGAATTCTGTCCAGATTAGCGTCACCCGTTTTGCGGCTAGCGACTGAAACACGACATGATGAACATTAGCAACATTAAAGAGCGGAAACTGAGGTGTACCATCTCCGGACACTTTCCCCGAGGTCAGCTTGCGATTTCTTCTCTCTCGATTCCTGGCCCCCGAAGACCATCGCTTCGAGTTCGCCCTACTCGAGTTTTGTCCTACTCCGGAATAGCATTTTCTTAGCAACACGAAAGAATTCGAATAGGAGTGACGGAAGGGTGGCGGAGCGGGCTCAATATAGAAAGGGAGGTCTGAAAAGGGAGATAACGTTGGAGGGTTGGGCCCTGAAGATTAGGAGTTGACGATGAGGCGTGCGAGGAGAAGGATGGCATTGATTATAATCAAAAGAGGGCGAGATTTCTGTGAGGGTGCGATCAGTCTCCAGAGACGCGCAGGGCGCGGTCGAGGGCCCGATTGAAGACGCGCGACAAGTTCTGCGGGGGAGGCGAAGTGGGCTGCAATGTGTGCTGGGGGTCCGGGGTAGGGACGGGACACACGTACGGAGGAATGCTTGGACGAGGTGGGCCAGCGCAGGTGTTGACGTTGAGGGCGAGACTAGAAAAGAGGAATGTAATGATGAGACCATGTGCCCTGGGCGCCTCGCTGATGGTGAAGGTGAACCGGTCGTCGTCGTCGGCGCCGAGGACGACATGGTGGCGATGGGAGAGATAACGATATCCTTGCTCCAGTAGGCGGAGACCTGTAGCGCCCCATTGTTGGTGAGGGTGTCCAAGACGGGGGAGGTGGTCGGGTAAAAGCACGAGGCTCAGTGGGAGACACAGCTGACACGCGAGGTGGCAACCAGACGTGGCCTTGACGATTTTCAAAACATGCAATAGTGCAAGATCGCGCCTGGAGCGCTTGTGGAAAGAACGAGTGATGGCGAGAAAAACAAAAAAAAGAGGGGCAGATGAGCACAACACCGTTCCCAGTCTACGGGTGGATGGTGCTGTAGGAAGGGAAGCTGCCATCGGGGACGATGGGCTCCTCGGTGAGAAGGGGACCTGGTGGTCTGCCATTAGCCATGCCCAGGACGCGTGTGCAAATCATTTCTACATCCTTTACAGAAACGGTCCCTGCAAGTAGGGTTATGGTTGGGCAAGATACGCAAATGGGCTCTCTTCAGGTTCGGTGGAAGGCTTCTGTGACTTGGGTGAAGAGGAAAGCCGCTGTGAAGAGCAGAAAAGTACACGTGGTTCGTGGGTTTCGATGTTATGGAAGTGCTCTTGCCATTTCTGACAGAGCTTTACAAACCCGCAAACGCGACACAATCGGAAATTGGTTTTCCAACCCAAGATGACAACTTAGATGGTCAGAGTTCCACAACGGATCCGTTCCCGCTCAGCATCACCGTGTGTGGCAAACATCCACCCAAAAGCACGTATCCTGGAATACCGCTCTGGAGCCCCAATTGAGACCCAGTTCTGAACACCTTCATCTCAATATATGTACGACGGCCGCGTTAAGAATACTGTCTACCCTAGGGGAAAGTAGACAGAAGAGCGATAGAAATGGGAGAAGGGGAGAGAAGAAGGAATGAGTGCGCACACGAACGATTCCGGACGAAAGACTCAAAACTCCTGATTCTTCGGTTCGATTGTTGTCGTCTACAGTGAGGAGGTGAGCTTATACACACGCCAGCACATACCAGCGTCTGTAGGTACTGGGTAGAGGCAGTGAGAGGAGCATAGCAAATTAGCAGCTGAAGCGGACTACGGAACGAGGTTATGAGAGTGACAGGAAGACGGAGGGAGAGAAGACGTACTTGTTGCTCCGTCATGTGATCGTGATCATTCACGCCACCAATCACGTGTGGCTGTGGAGGCTTGTCACGTCACCGACCCGAGCCGTGTCACTCTCCCCGCCTTCCCTATGCCACCGGCTCCCCCACCGAGCCCACAGACACCGACAAATACTCAGCCAGACTTACGACGTCAGCAGGAGGTGCGCGACAGATTGGCAGGAAAGCCCAGCCCGAAGGCCAGCTCGCTGATTGGGATGCATCAGAAGTAGAGGTAGGTGGCCAGCACTAGAGGCCCTCCGGGCGAGTCCGCTGGTACTTCCTCACAATAGCATCAATCTTAACTGCTCGCGCTGGTGGAGACTGAATCCGCGCCGCTGCCACCACCACCACCGTCCGCAACCCGAGTTGTCACCCTCGCCTCTTGACTTTCCCGGGAAGCGGTACAAAGACGGGCTAGAAGGGGACGGAGAAGGCTATGTGGAGCCGCAGAACTTCGACTTTGGTCACGGTCAGCCCGTATCGGTGTTTTCATGATGCGCTGTTACACAACCTGGTGGAAGGGGAAGAGGGAGAATGAAGGATGAAGGGTGCTTGACGTGCAATTGCGGTGCGTAATGTGTCATCCAAGATTGTCTAAAATGCCCACTCATTTCTACCCTTGTCCTTTTTCATTACCAAGCGTTACCCCTTTCTCCGAACCTGGGTAGGACTTGCTGCGGTGTTGACGAACTCGACGGTATCCGCGGACACGGAATACTAACTATCGATACGACGATACCTCGCCCCAGACCCCCACCACCTATCCTTTTTTATTATCATTTAAATACCCGCCATCCCACGCGAAGTGCTCGTACAATGCTGTGGCACGATATTGTCGTATTTGCCGCCAGACACTTGTTCCCTCATCTTTTCTCCTGAGTTACTTTTCACCGACTCTCTCCCCATCTTTCTACTTTTATCCTGCAGGCTCCTCTGGTTCCTTTCCCCTCGTTTAGTGATCATGAGCGCTCGTTCTTCGCGACGTTCTGCTATCCATCCAGATGACTGACATTAATGCTGCTATCTCTTTTCTTTCCCCCATCTTGGGTCAAGCGCTGCCATATACATACGCCCCACCAAACATGGTGACGCCCTACACTCCACTCGTGCTTCCTCCTCACCTTGGTGTTTTATGCTATCAGTCGGAATCAACATGGTGCTGTAGTGAATCGAATATTCGTCCATTCTGAGAAACGTGATTCCTTTGTCCAACTCCGACTAGAGTCTACGGCGCCACTTGCTACCTGCGGACTCGAATCCGTTCCGGGTATGGGAACATAATGTATGCGTGACAAGTAATTGGAACGCGAGATTGCTACCATCGAGAAGTTGCGAGATAGCACCGTGACACCGTGCGGAAGGATGTCAATCACTTTAGTTGTTACGTCTATGTGTACCGTCACTGGACCACTTGCTACTTCGAATATCCTTGTCCCACCAACTCAATGGAGCACGCCCTGCTCGCCTTTGTTATCCGGTGAGATGCATCAAGCGATGAGTCGTCCGGATCGTTTGGCGGCGGGCCTGGCAGCAGCGCTTCATCCCTTGGCGTACCCACACGTCTCAAAGATCAGACTTGAGGTTACCCAGCCATGCTGCCGAAAGCAGTGAATCGACTAAGGAAGCATAACAGGTCGAACCTCGCTGTGAAGCCCGCACTGTGTAGATTGTCAGTGTCGGGCGAAAGATCCGCGTGTATACACCAGAACTCGTCAAGACTGCTAGGAGTTGGGCCTCCAGGAGATGGTGGATGGATGGATTCATGGGTGAGCCCCGAGCGGACTGAGAGTGCGAGTGTTGTCATGAGTGTGATATGGCTGTGAGGCATATGACGCACATGTCCGCTCATGCCATGACAGAAGGCAATCGAACGCAAGGGAGGGCTGTATGCGCGATATGTGCTCGAGTACGAGGCAAGACCGCAAGGGCGTTACGGGAGTAGTGCCGCTGTGCCCACCCCATCTCGCGAAGGCTGACAATCTTGAGAATGAAATCCGCGTTTGCGTCGAAAGACAATATGGGAATGGTGGCGCGTGAATAGAGAAACCCGTTAGGTATGCATCGACCTGCTCTGGGGAGGATAAATCCAGGGGCGAAGACATATCTGAGGGCGGGTTCCGTCTGTCTGCCTTGGTGAGCTTGAGTCGACCTCGTCGACGCTGAGGACAACATGTCGGTGATGGGAGAGGCAACCATATTATTGCTCACGTTAGCGGTGACCTACGGCGCTCGTTGTTGGTAAGGGTATTCAAGACGGGGGACGGGGTGTGACGAAAGCATGAGGCTCAGCGGGAGACACACAGCCTATGACACAGGTGACACGCGAGGTCATTGCAAGGTCTTGACCGGACGCGGCATTGACGATTTCCCAAAATGTAAGAGTGCGAGATTTCGCCTGGGGCGCTTCTGGAAAGAACGAGCGATGGAGAGAAAAACAAAAAGAGGGGCAGATGGGCACTGAAATTGAAGGTTGGCCAGCGCTGTAGCTCGAACGGAAACGGACGACTTTCGACCACGTGACGGCCTCGGCACGCCCGACCCGTTCAACCACTCGCGTTCCTCGCTTTCTCCCTCCTCGCCTTTCCCCCCCAAAACCCCCTTTCGTCGCACCTTTCCTGCTGCTGACTCCACGCGGATGGCCTACCCTCACTGCCCCGAGCTGTCAAGACAACAGTGTACGCCTCGCCAGTCGAGCCCTCGCTTGGGTCCACATATCGCCGGATGCACAGTAGGCTGTTCCTACTCATACCCTCCCTCTTTCGTACGTTTTCTCCCCTCCTCCTTCGCTTAGAACTCCCACTCCCCCTCTTTTAGTTTCCTTTTCCACTCGGCCGTCGGATTCGGGACAACACCATTCCCCTCTGCTCGTAGCGTACTTGTATTCAAACCCTCTCGCCAAGCATGAGAGGGTCGTGGAACCGATCCAATAGACTCTCCTTTCCCCCCTTTTCGCTCGCGTGCCCGTACCTCAAGACTCTCGTTACGCCCGTTATGATTTCCCTCGCGCGTTCTCGGCTTTCGGGAATGCGGACACGCTTTGGACATAACCTTTCCCCAAACTCACTGACAGCGTGGGCTTTCCACCCGCGATACAGCACATACACCGTTCACGATCGGACGGGTATGCAGGGTCAATAAAGGTAGATGGTGTTGCAGGAGGGGAAGCTGCCATTGGGAGTGACGGGCACCTCATTGGGAAAGTGGCCTGGTGGCCTGCCCTTGGCCCAGGGTGCGTGTGCAAGTCTTTTCCACATTCCTTTCTTTTTTACAGGAACGGTACCTGCAAGCTGGGCTATGGTTCGGCTAGGGAATACGCAGCGGACGGCTTCTCGGCTTCTGTGACTTGAGTGAAGAGGGAATCGCATTGGGACGAGATAATCGACCGAGTGGAATGAATGACCGAGCCACTGTGAAGAGATGAAAGAACGTGTTTGAGGCGTGGCGGCAACCTCCGACAACGGTTGGTTGGTTTCGAGGTCATGTCCCGCGTTTGATCAAGGAAGCGCACCTAGCCACGTTCAGCAGGTGTCCCCCATAACAACCCAGCGTGATCGTGACAGATCGTCACGTCATTCACCATGTATGGCAGGCAAACGCCCACCCAAAAGCCCGTACCCTCTGCCACAAGTGCACTGCCCGGGATGGCCACTGGATGGCCACGAGGCGTATATGAGGATACCGCGAGGGCACACTGTCCCCCCTCCCTCTCCTTCTTGCCTCCACCCACAACGTCCAACCTCCCTCCCACTGCACCATGTCATCGACTTCAAATACGTCCTCATTATCATCCACCTTCGAAACCCTCTTCGAGATAGCCTTGGCCAAGTATACCAAACGCACTGGACAAGATCTCCGTAACCACCCACTGGCTGCCGCCATCGATAGATGCAAGTCTCCGGACGACATTCTCGCTATATTCCAAGCGCAATCCCGGGTCTTTGATGAATTCAGGAATGGCGATCCCAAGTTAATCAAGTGGCTCAGGCCCGTTGTCAATGGGTTGCACGCTATCTCGACCAACACAGTCGCTGGCGCAGGCGCCAGTATCGTAAGTTTAAACGTGTTCCATATCGCCTTGCCAAAATGATTTGACCGTAACCGCTAGGCATTCCCCGCTGCAAAGTTTATTTTTTCTGGAATTGGTGTTCTTCTCTCTGTGAGTGTGACTCTCGATCTCTATGTCTGACCAATAATGACATGTGCGTCTGCCAGACAGCCAAATACGTGAGGGAAAGCTACGATACCCTTGTTGATATCTTCGAATGTATCGAAAACTTCATGAGTCGGCTAAAGATTTATACGGACCCGGAGATCGAACCCACACCCGCCATGATTGAAACTATGATCAAAATTATGGTCGAAATGTTGGCCGTGCTCGCTCTCGCGACGAAGCAAATCAACCAGGGAAGGTTGAGTACGTCTTGCAGCATTTTTTCTGATGACAATCATTGGTTTTGACTCGCTGCAGAGAAATTTGGAAGAAAGCTACTGGGAGAGAAAGACATTGGATCAGTCCTTCAGCGTCTCGATCGACTCACCCTCGAGGAGTCCAGGATGACTGCTGCCCAGACGCTCGATGTGGTATATGGTCTGGTCAATAACATGCAAGTGGTGATGGAAGGTGCGCATTGTCTGCTCGTATTGATGTCCATGTGGTACGACCCACAAATCTCGTAGATGGGCAAGCATCGACAGACAACATCCAGGAGAGCCTTGGTGCGTCTGGCTGACCTTTGCGGTAAAAACTCAAGTTTTTTAACGTCGTGCGGTAGTCCTCATGCAGGAAATAGCAATGGAAGTAAACAAGATGAAACGTTCGTAGCTCACCGACATTACTATTTGGGACGAAAAACCTGAAGCTATCTTGTAGGTGACCAGTTGCAAGACAAGATGCGGTCTTGGTTGTCTCCACCGGACCCATGGACAAATTACAATACTGCTCGCAAAGCCCATCATCCTGGCACTGCCACGTGGTTTACCCAAGGCGATACGTTCCGAAATTGGAAATCAGCTGGCTCCCTTTTATGGGTGAATGGCCTACGTGCGCATTTCTCCTTCCTGTCTTTGCATAATGCTCATAGTTTCTGAATCATAGCCGGTTCAGGAAAGACTATCATTTCGTATGTCACTAAAACCATTCTTCATTCTGTGTACTCATCTCACCGACAGTTCAAGCATCATCAAAGACATCCAGGACATGTGTCCGACTGGATTAGCTATCCTTGCCATCTTCTATTTTCATTTCGGAGATTCCACCAAACAGGATGCGCGACACCTGCTATCTTCTCTCCTTTTCCAGCTTTCTTCCCAATCAGATAAATTCTCTCAAGTTCTCTCATCCGTCTATTCGTCCCACGGCAATGGTTCCCGAGAGCTCAGCATAGACACACTTCTGGAGTGCTTGAAAACCATCCTTGCACTTCAAGGGCAGGCCCCGCTCTACGTTGTTGTCGACGCACTCGATGAGTGCCCAAATTCTTCTGGGATTCGAACACAACGCCAAGAGGTCCTCGAGATTCTGAAGGAGCTTATCGAGTTGAAATTTGCCTATTTACATTTATGTGTCACTAGCCGGCCCGAGATCGATATCCGACGAGCTTTTGATCCCTTGAATCCCTATAATGTGTGACTTCATGATCAGGACAGACAAATCAAAGACCTAGCAGGATATGTCAAGTCAGTCGTCGGCTCAGACGCAACGATGCAGGGTTGGCCACCAAAGGTAAAAGAATTGGTGATCGATACTCTCACTGAAAAGGGTGGTAGAATGTATGTGATTGTGGTCCTGACGCCTAGTATTCCTTTCTCATCTGGCGACTTCAGGTTTCGGTGGGCATACTGTCAGCTGGAAATGCTACGCCAGTGTCCGTTGCGATATATTTCAAGTACTCTGGATGAGTTACCGGAGACTCTCGATGAAACGTACGAACGGATCCTACAAGGCATCCCCAAGAAGATGCAGAAAGATGCACATCGCATCTTCCAATGGATTATGGTATCTTCGCGGCCACTGCGTGTAGAGGAGGTTGCAGAGGTCTTTGCGATCAATTTCGATGAGGAAATGTCTGGAATTCCCAAGTTTGAGCCGAGCTGGCGGGACCCAAATGCCGAAAACGCCGTACTCTCCGCTTGTTCTACTTTGGTCACTATTGTCGAGGACCGGTTGTGGGGAAAAATGGTACAATTCTCACATTTCTCTGTGAAAGAATACTTGACCTCTGATCGCATCGCGAATGCGGAACATGTTTCCCACTTCCACATCCACCCCAAACCGGCTCATACCCTTCTCGCCAAATCGTGTCTCAGCGTCCTCTTTGGGCTAGACTACAACATGGACAAAGCCAAAATCAAGAACTTCCCCCTTGCTTACTACGCGGCGAGGCATTGGGTGGATCATGCACGGTTCGAGGACGTATCATTGTATATCCAGGATGGGATGGATCTTCTCTTTGACAAGGACAAGCCACACTTTGGCATCTGGGTCTGGGTATGCGACGTGGACCGGTATTCCCATGACAGCTCCACCACTCATCCAAAGAAACCTGATGCAGTCCCACTGTATTATGCCGCGCTATGTGGCTTCCGTGGGCTTGTGGAGCGCCTCCTCCCCGCACATCCAGAAGACCTCAATGCCGAGGGCGGCGAATGGGGGGCTCCGTTAAATGCGGCCTTAGTCCAAGGACATCTGGATATTGCGCTGTTCCTATTGGATGGTGGTGCAGACGGGCAGAATGGGGGCAAAATGGACCAGACTGTGCTGTACATCGCATCATCTAGTGGATACGCCGACGTCGTGCGGTCGCTGATCGATCGCGGTGCAGATCTGAACGCGACTTGCCAAGACGGTGATGAGGACGGTGAGGTGAAGTGGACTCCGCTCCATGTAGCGACCTCTCAAGAACGTCGAGATATTGTGGTTCTACTCCTGGAGCGTGGCGCCGACACGGAGATTCTGAGTGGCCGGAATCAGACTGCCCTTTACATGGCATCGTCTCGTGGATGCGTCGACGTTGTGCGGTCGCTAATCGATCGTGGCGCAGATCTGAATGCGATTTGCGAAGACTATGGTGACGTTGATTACGTGAAGTGGACTCCGCTACAGGTAGCGATCTATAAAGAACGTCGAGATACGACGGTTCTATTACTGGAGCGTGGCGCCGACACGGAGACACGGAGCCGCCGGGACGAGACCGCACTTCACATGGCATCGTACGGTACATGCGCCGACATCGTGCGACAGCTAATCAGCTATGGCGCAGATCTGAACGCGGAGTGCGATGGCATTGACGAGTACCACAAAGATGTGAAGTGGACTCCACTACATGTGGCGATTTGGGGCGGGACACCCCCGATTGCGAGGACGTTATTGGAGCACGGCGCGGATCCCAATGCACCGGATAGCTTGGGCACAACTGCATTGCATGCGGCACTACACCGGGGCTGGAAAGTGGTCACGTTTGTCGAGTTACTCCTCGAGTATGGCGCGAATGTGGATGCCCGGGACAAGAAGGAATGGACTCCGTTGCATGAGGCCGCATACCATCTAAACCAGGAGGTTGTGGTGGCCTTACTGAATCGCGGCGCAGATCCGCGTACCCAGACCAATGGCGGCGAGACACCTATCCAGTTGGCTAACGCAGCTCCCCCGTGGGTATCGAAGGAAGGCCAAGCGCAGACCATACGATTGTTATCGTTGTGCACAAGGGAAAGAATGTGGGGTTTGGGATCATGGGAATAACCCCGAAGGGTATGGGTTTCGGTTGAAGCAACTGTAGTTATACTCTTGAATTCTGCGGACGTTGTGCATACTCAATTTCAAGTTGTACAGTACACATAGATGTCGTAATTAAATGAACGTCATCCTTCCGCATAGTGTCACGGCGCTATCTAACAACTTCACAATGGCAGCGGCCTCGCGTTCGAGTTATTTGTTACGCACGCACTCTCATATCTTTAACTGATTCGAGTCCGCGGATAGCAAGTGATGCTATAGACTTCAGTCGAAGCCGGAAAGAGGAATCACGTTTCTCAGAATGGACGATTGTTTGGTTCACTGCAGCATCGTGTTATTTCGGCTAATAGGATAGAATACCAAGATGGGGAGGAAGTACGAGCGTAGAGCATCATCATGTTCGGCGGAGGTGTAAATATATGGTAGCGCCCGACAGAAAAAAGGAGAACAAAATGGGGGAAAGGAAGAGATAACAGCAGGGTCGGTCATATGGATGGATAGCAGAACGTCGCGAACAACGAGCGCTCGTAATCGGTAAAACGAGGGAGGAACTGGAGGGACCAGAGACATAAAGTAGAGGGGAGAGATAAGCAGAGGCGGAGGGATAGTAACTTGGAGAAAAAGAGGCAGGGAAACGAGCGTCTGACAACAAATAGACTATGTTGTGCTACTACATTGTGCGAGTACTTTGCACGCGCGGGGCGGGTATTCAAATTAAGAAGAAAAAGGCATTGGTGGTGGGAGATATGAGACGAGGTATCGATAATTATTTTTCCGTGTCCACGTTATCGTCGAATTCGTCAACAAGGCAGAGAATACTAGCCAGGGGCGGAGAATCTGATAAAATCTTGGTAAAAGAAAGAAACAAAAGGGCGGGCGGAAGGAGCGGGCAATTTCGACAATCTGCATTTTCAGGTATGACACACCACGCACCGAAAGCGCGAGTCATGCACTTTAGTCTTCCTCTTCCTCCTCCACCACGTTGTGTAACGGCGCACGGTGAATATACCGGAATGGGCTGTCCCGACCGTGATCAAAATCCAAGTTCGGCGGCTCCACATAATCTTCTCCGTCCCCCTCCAGCTCGTCTTCTTCAAGCTGCTCCATCCCAGGGAAGTCAAGAGCGAAAAGGGACAAGTCGAGCTGCGGAGGTGGTGGAGGTGGTAGCGGCGCCGTTTCTTTCGCCACCACCGCGGGCGGCTGAGGTAGTTGCTCTTGTGAAGAAAAACCAGCAGACTTGCCCGGAGAGCCTTCACTACCGGCTGCCTGTCGCTCCTTCTCGCGATACATCTCGATCAGCGAGCTCGCCTTCGGCCCGGGCTTTCCTGACAGTCTGTCACGAACCTCCTGCTGTCGTTGCAGGTCACGTTGAGTATATGTCGGTGTCTGTGGGCTCGGCGTTGCAGCCGGCACAGGGGAAGGAGGGGAGAGGGGGCCAACGGCGGGGTTGGGATGAAGCCGTTCAGTATTAAGTCGAGTGAGGGCCTGCTTCGGCGAGGCTGATGGCGTCGGCCCGGATGAATAGACGCTCTCGGTCGTGTCACTACGTCGTGGGGGTGTCTCAGCACCTCCTGCGGCCTGGGCGAAGTCGCCTAACATGTCTCCTCCATCCCCGCCCACTTGCACGTGCCGCCGTTCAGGATGCAAGCCGAAATAGCCCATCCGCGGTTGAGGGCGCTGCGGTGCTGGAATTGGCACCTCTTCCGGTTCTGCCAGGTCGACGCTGCCAGGTGTCGTTGGCGCGTATATTTCATCCAGAGCCGTTCCAGTACTGTCCATCCTCGAACGGTGTGGAACATTCATTGGCTCAATGTCGACACTTTCCCCATCGAACGGGGGGTTGGGCCACGAATGCCTGCGAGAACCTGAGCCACTTCTTGGCTCTCAACTTCTGGGTCTTGACGACTAGCGTTGCGTGGTCGAGGGCTCCCGGGTCGGCGAAGCTCCGCGTCTTGGGTTCCTGCGCGGCGCGAGTGGCTCCCAACCAGTATGTCGACCCAGTCATCCTTCGACCGTCGACGTTCCTCCTTCGTCCCCTTCCGAGAATTCGTGTTGATGCTATTCAACTCGTCATCACTGTAGCTTGTGAGGCGCTTCTCGAACTCGACGTCTTCTGCTTGCGAAGGGGTCAAGCCAGAGGTACGTGGGTGCGGACTGCGTGGAAGGTCTGTGGGTAGTCGGAAACGTCGCTTATTTCCACTTCCGGCGCCTTGGATGCCTGGTTGGGTGCCTGTTTGGACGGCCGGGGTAGACGACGAAATGTAGTTTCATCCTGTGGCGCAACGAACAAGGGAGCAGAGATGTCTGATCGAGTATACCCCGATGAAGGTCCCTGTGAAGACCCAGGGGTCTGCTCCCGGGGTGGGTAATGTCTCGCCTTACGGGCCCATCACGACCGAGTGAAATCGCCTTCGTCGAACTGTTGTTGCCGCGAAGAAGTCGAACCCGGCCTCCCGAGAGTTCCGACTCCGAGGAGCGTGTCCGACAACGTAGGAGCATCCATTAAGGGTGGCATCTTACTTCCATGACTTGGTCTTGCCAGGTGAGAAGAAGGAAGGCAACGTTCTTTTGTGTTGTACGCCCGCAGTTAATTGTTGGCAGTATTTGAGCAGCACAAACTACTCAGAAGTACGCGGTTCGTTACCACCAGAAACAGGATAATGGAAGTGATTTGAACTCAATTTGCAAGGACAAAACACGTTAAGATTGTGATCGTGGAGGGCCTAGTGGCTCTCACCAGAGCCCAATTACACTCCCTGTCAACTTCCTCCCGTTCAGTCTCCATCCATCCACCGCCAAACATCAGGTCACAGAATACATCCATAAACGCCTCCCCAATGATCACCTCTGTGCCCATCACAGGCTCGGTGTCCCATCCAAATGGTGGGAGAGACTTCTGTGTCTTTTTCAACTTGCGCGTGATATTGGCTTGTTGCTTTGGCCAAGACGAGATTGAATTTACGAGGGGAGTGCTAAATTGTAGCGTCGTGCTCAGTGGAGCGTCGGTGCGAGTGAGGCCAGTAGAGGAGAAATTCGGCCAAGTGAGCGTCGTTCGTTTAGCCGCTCGCGACTGTAACACGGTACGTGAACATTAGTAACACAACACGACAGAGCC
>Ga0307510_10002422_pt1 | contig 21176 bp, 30 predicted proteins | sample 12_EM_MG_FD_207224 | JGI IMG/M metagenome (GOLD analysis project Ga0307510, IMG submission 207224) | Populus trichocarpa ectomycorrhiza microbial communities from riparian zone in the Pacific Northwest, United States - 12_EM | ecosystem: Host-associated > Plants > Roots > Unclassified | place... | reverse complement strand
TTCAAACAAACCGCCGATCATTACAGTAGAGCCATCCATCCATCGTGATCAGCAGAAACTTGGAGAGCTTCAATACAGTGAATAGGTTTATGCAACTAGACGAAGAACTAACTCCTACACTATGGTATCATAGCTGCAGTACGTAAACTCGCAAGCCAAAAAAAACTGGGCTTTCATAGCCCGGAAACACGGGAACAATGGAACGAAAAACAATCACCGAAATTCATCACCCTTCAAAAGCCCCCAAAACTTGAGAAACATGTCCTTGAGCAATTAAAGCACTGCGAATCCGTCGGTCTATACAATGTCGAACTCTTGATAAATTCGCTAGCCCCCGTTGACCTCTCAGGTTTACTGCCGCGGTGCCCGGGTTATTGACCTTGCCGCCATCACCGGCCCCGTGCTTGGCAAAGCAGTGTTTTTGTCTCACCGATTACCGTTTGGTACTATACTTGAGTAGGACCCTCACTATCAGCCTTGCAAGGCCAACGGCCTGGAGCTAAGCCTTCCCCCAACCTGCGCTGGTATGATACAGTACCTTTTTTTCTCTCCCTCCCCCTTCTACAGTAGCAGAGGTACAAGTATTAACTTATTCCATCTCTCTACCTTATCGCGCAACATCCGCACTCCCCCTCCAGACTCCTCAAGTTAGTTGTGATGCAATAGTTTCCCCATGATATCAACCCATACATTAGCATTCAAACAATCTTCTTCGCCCCTATCTCATTCCACTCCATTCTAAGCCGCAAGGAATCAGTCTACCCATCACGAGAACCAATCCCTCAACTCGCATATCATAGTATCATACACTGCTTGGCAATTTAAAAAGTCTCCGGGCGCTTTGCATTTATCAGTGCCTATCTTATCACGAAAGTGTCCGGATACCCTTTAAATTGCCAAGTACGATCCATCCTACGTGCACACCGCCAGTATTGTTGGCCAACGGAATTAATCACGCACTCAAGATGAATGGCAACAACACCCCCATCATCCTGCGTCCCCTACCCCCACCTAAAGAAATTGCTCCAGCCCAACCCAAACCAAGTTATTTTGCCCGATTCTCTTAATTTGAGAAACGATCCTCTACGGTAAGTTATTCTTTACAGTTATCATATGTTAGAAATATATTCCTCCAAATTCCGGTACCTATCAAAGTTGACCAGAAGGAGAATCCCATAAAATACCATAATACTACCAATTTTGAGATTCCTATTAAAGAGCCCTTTCCTATTTCTACTTCCCTACTCGTACTCCTCGAGTACAATAGTTTGAAGAAGGTTTAACGAACGTAACTTAAAAAGTGATAAGTATAAAAGATAATTCACTACCCGTAGGTAAGGGTTTTTACCTAATAGAGGTTAAAGCATATCTTGGATTAACAGTATGCTAAATCTCTTGTTCTATATTCTTTTTAGAAATACTCTCTACTGATATATATCTAAGGAAATATGTATGATATAGGTGTGACAAATAATGGAGGCTGAGATCGTAAGCCTTTGCAATACCTTAGTAGTTTCCTACTTATTAATCTGAACCCATTGAGTGTATTCGATATCTGATAAACAACGAGCCTGACAAATACTACGCTTTGTCTCACCGAGTGTGTCTGGCTTCTACTTATTCTTAAAACTCCAAACTCAAATACTTCAGCTTCTCTTGTAGGGCTTATAGTAAATTCATTAAGGCTGCTGCGTGGTACACAAACCATTAATTTCTACCATGCATGATACCTTCATTTACCCCATTCCCCCCCCCGGTCCCATGATACCAGTGGCAGGATTAGTGGGGAGTGCTGTCGTAACGGCCAATCCTCCCGTCTCTTCCAGCACAGCCAATCTTGTTTAGTGACGATACCCACACAAGTAAACGTCAGCACCCATGGCTCGGCAAACCGGCCCAAATCACCAGCCAGTCCCATGATCCCAAAATAATCTCTCTCCTCCTCTCCTCTTTATCCGGTTGGTTGGGCAGGCAGGAGGACTCAGCACCTTCGTGGGAATATGGTGCAAAAAGAGATCTCCCGCGCACCCGTAGGTCATACTTTGGTGCATGATATCAGGAGTATCATATCAGAAAGTGGTGCTCCTTTCAGGACTTTGGGTTCTTTTGCATTTCCTGAGCGGAGGAGTCACGTGCAGATTAGGGCAGGATGGGTCGCTTGGAATAAATGGCTGGATGGACCGAACTTTATTTTCATTCTCTGACATTATCATACCAACTAAACTAACCTGGGCGCAAATTTATGCTTGGGACGGTGTGACCACCAAAAAAGCCTTTGTCGCAGCACAAATATCAATGTCACTCCGTCCCAATCTTTAATTTGTGCCCAAGTAAGCTATCGCCAGATATGGGCTTATGATGCCTGGGCAGGGGGTTTGTTATGGTGGGGGGACTACGTTGACCAGGCAACAGAGCTGTTTACTTGGCAATTTAAAAAGTCTCCGGACGCTTTTGTGCCAAGCTAGGTATTAATAAGCGCAGAGCGTCCGGAGACCTTTTAAATGGCCAAGTATGATACCCCACTAATACTCGAGTAGTAGGATAGCTTGAGTTAACTCCTAGCCCTACTATTAACCGACAGTTAGCTCGAGGTCAGCCTATTAATCGACTTGTCAACTGTATCATACACAATTGAGTGTGGCATTGTTCTATCAACTGCCTTTTTTCGAACTTCCACAACTCAATCAAACCTTCCTATTTATTAAATTTGCTTCTACCATTTAGTAGCTTTATATTTGGGATAAATTTCGCTGTTCCGGGGTCTGCGTCGCTCAAAGTTGGATGATATTGGTGCCAGAGTGGGTTGGTTCAAAGAGTCCCCCACCATGGAGACCAAAGGTGGTGTTTCTCTAACCCATACCATAATCTCATGGCAAGGCTTGGCGGCCCGGTCCCTTAATCCCAGCCAGTTGAGCTGTGGAAAGCATGAGATTGCCTCTGGAATTGAGGGCCCTAAATGCCAACTCCGTACTTTTTATGCCTTTATGAGGCTGTGGTGGTATGATTCCAACAAGATTTATTTCAAGTTGCCCAGGAATCAGCTATTGTATGATCCCTCGAAGGGAGCTGCCGGTAGATGAAGAAGGACATCGGTCATGGATTTCACACGCTCTTGAAGCAAGCGACAACCTCTGGCAACACTATTGATAGCTCTCACTCGTGTCAGACTACGCAGGCCCTCTGTTGGGTAATTCTGGCTTGTGAGTGCTGTGACTACGGGGAAAGAACCGCTCTGGAGGGGGCAAGCTGAGCCACAAGAAGGGTACGGCGCTCCAGCCCGCGGAAATGTTTGATTTGACTTGACAGATCAAGCCATAGCTACCCAGCGTAAAAATTGAGTGCGAGTGATCATCTACCTGTGCTTTATAACACTTTACAGTAAGACCTGGGGTAGCTGAAGCTCACGCTAAGACGTCTAGAATTTCCCTCTTTAGCCAAGGAGAGGGAATCACCCCGGAAAAAAAATTAGCGTTCAGCCATCCACTGAGACAACTCAACACGAAACATACAACAGACCTTACTCGGAGAGGCAATTCCAACGTCTTAGCTTGAAGTCCATCGCTCTAGTTCTCACGGTACCCTATCAGATCATAGCCTGGGGGCGAATTATCCACGCCCAGCCCTTCTCACCAGGTGAGTGCAGTACGCACTGTCAACACTTGTCTCTCCTGCAGATCCACAATCCAGTCAACTTGGGTCCTGCCGCCCCGACTGCATGGTATCGGTACTCGCAATGTCGAAGCATTTTTAAAAAAGAACTGCTATGCATTTCGCCTTGATTCAAGAAAAAGTGCTAAATTTTGGCAGTAGTATGCAAAAGTAGTCCTTTTTTAAAAAACGCTTCGACATTGCGAGTATAGCACAGCGCCGTGCAGCGGTCGCAATGCCGAAGCGTCTTTTTTTGGGAGAACTGCTATGACACACTGCCAAAATTTGGTCCTTTTGCAAGAGCAGTTCTTTTTAAGAACGCTTCAACGCTATCATAAGAATGCAGTGTCACTTCTGCCCAGCGTATAGTAAGCTCATGCCATATCGCTGGCTCTGCACTGCAGTTCACAAGCCTCCCACCTCCCCTCGCACAAATCTAGCACTGTACTCTACGATATAACGCTCGCTCACTTCACAATACTGCCCTGAATCTACCTCGGGGGGTCCCATGCGAGTCCGGTTTGGCTATCAGACCAGTTCGCAGCACCGCAACAGTAATTGCTCAAGAACCGCGAATACCAGACACTAGAGTGTAGGGCCTTTGGGAGCATTCTAGCCATCCCATGAGCCAGCACCACGGCATATCGCATGTGTCTCAATCAACAACCCCCACCCCTGCAAGCTGCACCCCAGAGGGCCAACCCGTCCCAAAAACATGAAGAGACCCCCCCACCCCCATGTCGTAACGTCTATCTCCCATATCTGTAAAAATTTAATGCTGTAAATTTACCCGCCGTTAAATATGCCAGCACTGGCACGGCGCACGTGAGATAGAGCGAGATGGGGGATAAGAGATTTTTACTATTGCTCTATCGTGAGTGCTGATCGGGCCCGTACAGGGTACGCGCAGCCTGCAGGCGTGAGCTTTACCCTGGCTTTTCCTGGTGTCGGTATGGAAGCATTGGAAGGGAGGGAAGTGGAAGGGAGCGAATTCACTCGTGCTATTCAAGATACTGGGATAGCATTGCTATGGAGCTGTGTAGGCGCTCACGTGGAGCACAAACGTTTTGAAAAAAGTAGGCATTCATGATTCATCTCGACCCCCCCCACCATGCCACACAGGGGAGGTACCGTTGTAAGCTGTTCCTACCACTCCACAGCTCAAAAACCAAGCGCAGGCAGGCAGGCACGGAGGAAAATTGCATACGAACATCACACATAACCTTCGCCTTGTAAACGATTGAGAAAGCCCATAATACCTGGCCACTCGTCGTCCAGCCTTGTAGGTTTGTTCATGAAGCTCGTCCGTTCCCTCGTTTGTTCATCATCGTCACCCGCCCCAAACACTCTATCAAGTAAGAAAGAAAGAAGCGTAGGCAGGAAGAGAAGGAATGAATCAAAATTCTCGTAAAAGCTCCTCAATTTGATACTCTGCTTTGTTGCTGCTGACATATATAGTATAGTTTTGGTGCCTCTATAATAATCAACCGAATGCCTGGCCGGTACAAACGCTTCTCATTCTGGGAAGTGAAAGAGGGCGCTCCCAACTCATCAACTCTGCCTCGTGGCACATCCTAAATACGATACATAGCACAGCGTCATCTCATCTTTTGCAGCTAAACGCCCGATTACGTTACGGTACGGGGCGTTCGTATCATCCATCACACATTCACATTCACGCTCTTCGATCATACAGCAGTCTAGCACAGTTCCATACGATACACTCCGGTTCAGGCCAGTCCAGCACGAGGATACCAGAACATTAGTACCCAGCTCTACCAATAGTAGATACCCCGCACGAAAGATCTTTCCCCTTTCCCCTCCACACTTCTTTCTTTCCCCCTCCATTCGTCAATCTAACCCTTGGGGGTCCAACCAAAACCAACCAAAACATCTCCCGGCCTCAACAACCCCCACCCAGCAAATGCCCGCAACGGTAGACTGTTACACCTGCCGCCGCCGGCGCGTCCGCTGCGACCGTGCGCTCCCGTACTGCGAAAAGTGCGCCAAAAGACCCGAGCTCAGCTGTTTGGGATACAAGAAGCCGCTGGTGTGGAATAAGGGCGTTGCCTCGCGGGGGAAGATGATGGGGAAGACGTTCCCGTTGCCAAAACCATTGAAGCAGGGGGGCACCGGGTGCGAGGCGGTGGCGGTGGTGAAGAAAGAGGAGGATTCTAGTGGGAGAAGCAGTAGTCCTGAGAACGAGATGGGTGGTGGGTTGGGGGGTAACAGAACGGAGGGAATAGTGGTCGGGAGGACGGTTGGGGAGGGTGAGAGGGGAGTGGTTGTTGTTGAGAAGAGGGATGGGAAGAGTAGTAATCGTGGTCGTGGGCGGAAGGCTGTGGGTAAGAGAGAGGAGGAGGAGGAGGAGGAGGAGGAGGAGGATGGTACAGGGGCAGGAACGGGGGGTTGTGGTTGTGATAGTGGGGGTGTGAGGGGTAGGAGGGATAAGGGGAAGGATGGTAGGGTGGTGGTAGAACGCCGCGGTAGTGTTGGAGAGGGTTGGCTGAGGCCTTTCAATCCGGAGTTTTTCGGAGATCTCGATGTGACGAGCAAATATTATCTAGACTACTGTACGTCACTTACTCTCTCTCCTGGCTCCACCTCCCTTATGGTACCTCTAACTGACAAAATACCCACACCTAGTCGACAAGCGAGTCTGTAGAGACTTCATACTCTTTGAACGCTACGGCGACAACCCCTACCGCAACCTCCTCTCCCTCGCAGCCGAGCACCCCTCCTTCCTGCACGCAGCTCTAGCAGTTTCCGCAAGACACTACTCCAACAATACCGACTTCCCAGAAACCCACGCACTAGTGTACAAGGGCCGCGCGATCAACTCACTTTCTCAGGACCTGCAGAAGCCAAACTACGATGGCACGACCATCGTCCGGGAGCCGGTGCTTGCGGCAATGCTGTTGTTCCTGTTCTTTGAAGCGCTCGAGAGCGGGAAGGATACGTGGAAGATACACCTCCAGGGCGCCAGGCGACTGATCCAGATGAGTGGGGGCATGGACGGACAGAGGAGCAATCTCTCGCCGTCGTTGGGGGTATTGATCACTCATGTCGCCGCGTATATATCTCCCCCACCCCCTCCGTCAATAATATCATTGCTAATGGGACATAAAGCATCGACATAATCGGAAAATCCCTCGCCTTCTCCGGAGGCGCTGACACGGATACCCTCTCATGGGGCAGCACCAGCAGCAATCCAGAAGAAATCTTCAAATTCCTCGAACAAGCGGAACACTACTCCTTCCTCGGCTGCCCAGCCGAACTCTTACAAGTAATATCTCTCGTCTCACAACACAAGAAAGCCCCCCCTACCACCACATCCCCCACGACGCAAACCCTACTATCAAGAATAACAAATTTCAACCCCCAAGGATGGGTAAGTAAGCGCCTCCCTTCCCTCAGCCAAAACGCAGCTGGAACATCTATCCCGCGCCTCGATGCGTGCGAACTCTACCACCACGTCTGCGCCTACAAGTGCGCTGTGCACGTATTCGCCCTGCAAGTGCTCACCCCCTCATCGCCGTCAACGGTGTCCAAGACGGACGAGCTCGTTGATGAGATCATCACGCACATCGCTAGCTTCGAGCCCGGGTCTGTCTTCTTCAAGGGCGTTTTCTGGCCCGTATTTTTGGCCGGAGCGGCGGCAACAAATGAGCGCCAGAGGGAGTTCATCAGGGAGACGCTGAGGAATATATGGAAATTGTTACCGCAGTTTAACGTTAAGAGTGCGGGGGTGGTGTTGGAGGCTATGTGGAGGGATGGCAAGGGGAATTGGAAGGAGAGGCTTGCGAGGACTGGGAGTGATTATTTGTTTATTTGAGGAAAGGGGGATTATGCTTCTGCACCGTACTCCCCACCCTGGTGATCATATCTTTTCTATATACCAGTATTACAGTCTTGTGCCCCGCCTTTGCGCCGCGGGACTTAAATTTGGGCCTACCTGTTTTCTTTCATTCTTCCTAGTATTAGTAGCGTAGGGCCGGTTTGGAAGGCAAGGAGAGGAAAGGAGGAGAAAAACTGAAAGAAGGGCTATATAGATTATAACCTTCTCGGAATGGATGGCTACGCCGTACTTTTATGCACTCCTCTTCGAGTGAGTCCTTATGCTTCGGTGCTTGTTTCTTTACTTGCGGTCCATCGCCGAAAAGTACCCCTTCCCCCGAGACGAGACCGCTCCATATAACAAACTTCCACAGTACTCGTTCAGCAAGCACAGTACACGTACACCCAACCACCCACCCTACACGTCCAAACCTCTCACACCTCACACCACGCGAGTACCAGTGGTAGGGAATGACGACAAATTCTCTCCCCTCATCACCCCCTCGTGAACCTCACGCACCCGAAGCACCCCAATCCCAATGTCCGCCAAGGACGCGGATCCTTGGTTCACGGGATGCCCGGATATCTTCGAAACCCGCGAGCAGAGAGAGAATCGGGATGTGTACCGGTAGGCCCGGGTGTGGGCACAATTTAACACCATAATATTATATGCTAGAGCAGATGTGCCAGTACCGGTGTCCGATATGAAAGTACCGGCACTGCACATGTCGGAACACGGCGGGAGGGGGGGGGGGTTAAAAGTTTATAGTACGGTAAATTGGGTCATTTGTAAAACGGGGGAGTGCCCACCGCTGGATCTGGACTTGAATCTTCTGGTGCTTCGTGCTGGATATCGTACCGGTGCGGTAAAGTGTAGTGCAATCCCGCCGCCGCAGCCTCGCTATGGTGGGCGCTGGGGGTGGTTGGGTTTTTGTTTCCCTTATTGATGGGTTCTGATGTGGCAAGTTGTGGATAAACCTTCAAGTATCATATCTAGGATGTAATCTTGTATTATTTTTTGAGGCATTTTTCAAGTGAACTCCCGTTTTTTTGTTCTCGTAGCCACACTGGTACACTCATGTAGCTCTGGCTGTTGCTTGGCTGGTGCCTATATACTACGCCAGCCACAACTATATGAATGTACAAGTGTGGCAAGGACTTTCCGAACGGGAATAATACTTGGCCATGATGTCTGCCTTGGTGGCTACTTGGTTCGTGTATGGAGGGAGGGGGAAGAGCTATTTCCTGGACATTTCTTTGAGTGTTTGAATTTCGGGGCGTTGGTTCTAGTACTACCGCCACTGACATGTGTCACCGGGTTTAAGAAGAAAAGATCTGCAGACAGTCGGGGGTGGGCTCTGCCGGTAAACACGTACCGGTATTTTGCTCGGGGGCGGGGTGGTGAGCAACATGATGACGGGGGTGGGCACAATCTCCGTGAAAAAAATTCAGCTTAATGCCAGGACATCATACTCACTCGTCTTTGCCAAGAATACCTCCGTCAGCCGATATCTTGCTGGAGTTCTCACCAAATATTCGGCTCACGGAGGTATTCTTGGCAAAGACGGGTGAGTACTATGCCAGGCTTCCCCTAGAAGGTAGAGCACCTTTCATCAAAGCAGGCTGAGTTCCCGTGTGAACAGGGAAGCTAAAATCCGGTGAAATTTGTCATAGAGTGTTCTCTGATAGGTATTTCGTTATAGCGGGGAAATTTGTGAGGGGCGTTCAAGTTCCCAAGCAATTCCTTCACAACAGAGGTGTTTCCAGTCCAAGGGGATCCATTATGGCGAGGTGCGAGTGCACCCGAACACAGGGATTAGAGGGAATACCGGTACAGGCCAATCGTTCTTTCGCATTCGTGTGTGCAAACAGAACTACCGGTGTGCCCTCGATGCTCGGGTCTCTCTTGCCAAGGGCAAGTACTTATTGCCTGGGGGGAGTATGGTAATAACCCAACGCATTGATCCTTCAGATGATTTTGGGGGTAGATGGAGAAAAATGAAGGGAGGAGGGGGAAAGGAGGTTGGAAGCTGGCGAGAGGGGCGGGCCGCGAGCGGGGAGTTTGGTTATTCTGGCCGCACTGGCGATCACTCGGGTAAACTGCGGTAACGGAGCTTGTAAAAAGGCATGACAAGCCCACCTTTTATTGTTCTCTCTCTTTTCCCCTCTGATCGCCTAGGGTGTTCTCGATCAAAGTTCCCGGGGGACGCGGAAAGAGTGAGGCGAACATCTTCGCGGATGGCCCTTTAGGGTTTCCATTTGTCATAAAAAACGTTGCCGGTACCTCTTTACCGCAGGTTTTCTTGCCCTGATTTTTGGACCCTGTGAGCTTTCGCAAAAGTCGAGGTTGGGGCCGCTGGAAGGGATTTCCGCGGAGAAGTTCTCCAGTTACTCCCATCAGCTAAAACCGGCCGTTCTGCCCCCCTATCGGACACCTAGGCCCCTTTTATCTATCGGTCCACTGATGAAAGATCCCCATAATATCAACGGTTTCTCTCCGGCTGAAGCATGGAATTTCGATATCGACGCCTACATTAGCCCCTTCATCCCAAATCCGAGGATCCTCCGGAGGCTCCCGACATGTATAAGTCGGTTCCTGGGACATAGAAATGAAGCTCGAGAGGGAGAGCTTGACATCGTTGTTTGGACTTGGGCTTTTGTAGGAGCCTTTTCTGGAGTTGCGGTTGTCGAGGCGATTTTCCTACACTGGAGCTATTTCTCTGAGAAAGGGTGTCCAATGATTGTTGGAAGTTATGTATGTACACCCGACCTATTGCTGCCAAGCCGTTGCAAGCATGAGCTGATTTAAGCTCATATAAAAGGGGGCAGCAGCAATACTGTTGTACAGTGCGGTGGACAGTCCGCTGGCTCAACCAAGAAATGCATTCTTCGGGCAAATTCTTTCGGCAGCAACCGGCGTGGCAATAACAAAATTGTTCCTGCTCAGTGATCATTTCGATAGCCTCGTGTGGCTTGTCGGGGCTTTGGCTTGTGCCTCGTCGAGTTTGATCATGTCCGTCACCAAAACCACCCATCCACCTGCCGGTGCTACCGCGCTCCTCGCAGCTGTCGATCCTGGAGTTAGGGGAATCGGATGGGACCTTATCCCTGTGGTTATAATATCCTCCGCCCTCATGATAGCGGTTGCCTGTATCGTGGACAATCTCCAGAGGTCGTATCCGCGTTACTGGTGGACTCCCGGGCCTGTAGGAAAAGAAGCCCGGAGCAAGGATTGCAAAGCAGACGGTATAGACGTGGAGAAGGGGGAGGTCGACACAGTGGGCATGGAGGTTGTTGTCGGAGCAGAGAGCATCGTTTTACCGGAGTTCTTGGTCCTCGGAGAGGTGGAAAAGGAGGTTTTGATGCAAATTAGATGTAGAATTGCGAACTTCAGCGATGGGAGGGACAGCGAGAGTAGCTCTTTATGAGGTGGGGAAAACATGTTTTCCTTTGTTTTATAGGGCGTTCTTTGGGGCACAATGGGCGGTTTTCTCGCGACTATTCTGAGCGCAATTGGTCTGTTTTCACCATAGAGAGACCCGTGGTGATGAGTGACAGGGGTGTCTGTCTGGCTTAACTTTCCATTAGCTTCGGGGTGCACCTAATTGAGTAGTTGACAAGGCTATGAGGGGGGAGTGTATACACCACTGAGCTGGACTGTGCAATTGCGTCAAACACACGATTCGCAAGGACATCGGAGAATGCTTAGAGGGACTTTAGTAAATGAGAAGGGGGTGAGATGGCCGGCGATGCCCACCACCCAAGTCAACATTTCTTTCTGCTGTCGCTGTCATGCCTGGCGTTACAGTTCGTCATTATCCATAGCAAGAGTACTATGGTTACGTCTCTGAGATGCTGTGATGGTTGGAGGAGAGCAATCCAACGGCTAGCGGTATAGTGCCAGACACAGGTGATCAGCCCTTGAGTTGATTGGCTTTCGCTTATTCAGCAGATGATTTCTTCTCTCTTTGGCTTAAAAACTGGCTGTATACAGAGCCACTGCATTACCTGATTGGATGTAGCAGCGCCAAGATATTAGTAGATACAGTAAGCTTGGGCCATGTTAATTTGGCGGCTCTCAAAACTTTGAATCGCCCTATCATCACGGGAAGTGGAAGTTCCTTTAAACCCCTCCGTAATTCTCTAGACAATCATGAGGTAAGCACTTTTGCAGAAGCTTAGGAACTATGGCTGTCGAGCTAGAGGAGTTTGAAGTCGACTATCTGGTGTTGGTTGGGAGTTGCTTACTGTTGGTGTGGTATAACATACAGTACAAGAAGTCTCCAGAGCGAGATCGAACAACACCTCCAGGCCCCTTGCCCGAGTTCCCACCTCCAAATCTCGGTGGGACATCTTGTTAATTTCGGGTCGTCATCTCCTTGTTTCCTACCGGTATCTTAATCTATCCGCTTATCGTGGGTACTCGCCTAAATTACACAGCTCACTATCCCTCCGAACGCGGAAGGAAAGGGTGGTTGCTGAATCATCATGATCTGACATGTGGTTGGTTTATCAACAGAGCTTGCTGGCTGCAGTGCCCCACATCATCAGGGAAGCTTTGGGGAAGCGCCGCAAAAGTCACTGTATGGTACCGGTGTGCCATGCTCTCGTTTCTTGAGCTTTCAAAGACCCTTCCCTCCAAGCGACTCAGTTTGGGAACTCTTGTAACTTTAGTGCTTAATTCACCGTTCTGAACGCAAAGGACAACATACTTATCCACCGTTTCCGCCATTGAACAGTCGGATATAAGAACACCACAAGCCATGAGGAATTTCCTGAGCCTCTGCTTAGCTGCACTCCTCTATCTACGGTACGTTGTCCTTCCTCATTCTCCCCCGCCTCCTCCACTGACCCTTCCAGCACCTCATTCGCCCAATACCCCACATACTTCCCAACCACGATAACCACCGTTTCCACCACACCCTGCCCAACCACCTGCCCAACAGCAACAGTCACCGTTTATCCAGGCTTCATCGTCTCCTCCTCAACCACGGCCCCCTGTCCAGTGGCCAAATGCCTATCGCAACCCCCTACGACGATAACTAGTATCTTGCCGTGCAGTACCGATCCAGTACTTATCGGAACCGGACCCTGCACTGTTCCACCGAGTTGCCTAGTAGCTCTGCCACTTCCTACGGTGACGGTGACGGACGACAGTGTTTGTCCGAAACTGTGCTCCTCAAGTGCTCAAGTGGTATTTTTGGGTGGTGGGTGTCCGAGGACTGCGTGAATAAGTGGGGGTTGTTTTCTATTGTCGCCTTTGGAATAGGAGTATTTTAGGGACAGGACGGGGGGGAACGTTTGGTATGCAGTATATGTTCGACGGGTGTGCTTGGCTTTGTTGCGCGGGTGTGGAGGATCGTTTAGGAGATATGCGGATGGTTCGGGTACGGGAGATCGTTCAACATTATATTATACCGGCATGTCTTTCCTTTATTATCGCGGAACTGTATGGAGAAATAAGGGCATGTGGAGAAATACAGAGATAGGTGTGGTGATCTGTGGAAGGACCAGGACGTGGTATTTGGGTTTTACTTATACACCTGTCTTTACCGTTGGTTTAATTGTAGTGAAGTGAAAGTTGCATTTTGGGATCCTTCGGGTGAAGTGCCGAAGTTCCGCATGAATTCTCTTAGTCTATCGTCTACTTCCGTGCGACCATCATTTCCCACATTGACAGTATACACAATTACGATGGTTATCTGCCGGCAGCTCTAAACCGGGCACTATCATAGACCAATCCTCCGACCACATTTCCTAGATGGCTACCGTGTTCCCATACAATCTTTAGATTCATGATGGAGTAGGATTATGCCAAGCAGGCTTATCCATGTGTGGCTAGTTTAGTTAAACTAATCGCATGAGACCAATTTTCAAACTGTCTCACCTGATTAGGAGATGGCTTAGCTAATAGCTAACGTTTCCATCTCTTTTCACGGGTGTAAGAAATACTTGCGCTTGATTTTTTTTCTCTATATCTAAACAGCCCTTAGGGGGATGAAAATAATTGTGAGAAGAAAGAAATGAACAGCAAATATGCTAAAGGAGATTTGAGACCAGAAAACATGTACAGAAGTAAATCTTATGATAGAAATTTCCAGTCATAAGGACTTAATATGATAGAGATAGCCCCCACCAACGCCACGCTCTAGATTTTAGAAACCGACAAATTCTGGCTCGACTACATAAGAAATTCTGGGGGAAGACTGGGTCTCAAGTCGCACGGGGGGTGGCAGATTCTTGGGGCAGTAACACTGCTACTACTTCTATATGGCCACTCTCAGCGGCCTGCTGAAGTGGTGTTAGGACAAATTTTCCCGGCCTGTGAGGGTTGACGCCGTCCCGTCCAAGCAGTATTTCAACCACTCCTGTGTGGCCGCGTGCGGCAGCACAACTAAGTGGTGTTTGGCCATCGTTATCAGGTCGGTCAGGGCTGACATCATCTCGCTCGAGTACGGTAGCGTTTTCGCCACTCCCTCGCGCCCATTCAAAGCAGCGCGGTAGGGTGGCGTTCGGCCGTCTTTATCTGGTTTGTCGGGGTTGACGTCTCGTTTGAGTAGCATTTTCACCACTTCCTCGTAGACTACCCATACGCAGCAGCATCACTGAGTGGTGTCTGGCCGTTACCGTGAGATTTGCCAGGGTTGATGTCATCCCGTTCGAGCAGCGTTTTGACCGCTCCCTTGTTCCCGCACATGGCAACTGAGTGGTGTTTGGCCGCCGTTATCAGGTTTGTCAGGGTTGACGCCTTCCCGTCCAAGCAGGATTCTCACTACTCGTAATTTCCTGACGTTTGTGAACACAACTGCTATTGCATGATGCCAAGATCAGGGCTAAAAAGCTGAATTTTGGCGGTATGCAATAGCAGTTGTGTTCACAAACGTCAGGACATTACGAGTACTCCCTCATGCCCCTTCTTAGCGGCCCGACGGAGTGGTGTTCGGCCATTTTTATCTGGTTTGTCAGGCTCGATGTCGTCCCGCCCGAACGGCATTTTACCACTCCCTCGTGCCCGTTCCAAGCAGCACGATAGAGTGGCGTTCGGCCGTCTTTATCTGATTTGTTGGGTTGGCGTCCCGTTCGAGTAGTATTTTTACCACTTCCTCGTGCCCATTCATAGCAGCACGGTAAAGTGGGGTGCGGCCCCCTTTATCCGGTTTGACGTCGTCCCGCCCGAGTAGTATTTCCGCTACTTCCTCGTACCCCTTCTGAGCAGCCCACTAGAGTGGTGTTATGCCACTGTCATCAGGTTTGTCGGGGGTGATGTCGCCCCGTCCGAGTAGTTGTTTCTACTATCCTCTTGTGCCCACATATGGTAGTCCAACCGAGTGGTTGTTCGGCTACTGTTATCAGGTTTGTTGGGGCTGACGTCGTCCCGTTCGAGTAGTTCTTTCACTACTTTCTCGTGCTCATTGTGAGCAGCCCACACAAGAGGTGTAGACTATTACCCGCACAATCCCTTTGATTGATAGTACAAGCTTCCACCTCTGCCAGACTAGCTACAATATCAGCAATCCCGAAGAAGGATGCACAGTGCAGACCACTAAATAGGGCAATCTTATCGAAATCCACAGTGCACAAATGTGATTCCTGTGCTTTCAAGAGGATTTTAGTGGATGCTTGATTATAGTCATCAAACAGCCTCAGCGCCATTGATTTCGAGCAAACCGAAAGGTCCGTTTGTGCATGCGCTCCCCAATAGAGAGGAATATTCGAGAAACGAGATGTCTTGGAGATCTGGAAGGGACTAAGTTAGTGGGAAGGGCCTTGATTTCCCGGGAATTCAGATAACTTAGGCAGGTCTCTGCCATTATTGAGTGAGCTGTATCAAAGAGGTCGGGACGGCGCCGGAGGTACTCTTGAAGGGTAAAATGGACTAACCGGACCGTGGAAGCCTCCTTGTCTACCGTAACAAGTCATTGGCAGCAGGCCAGCAATGTCCCTATAGAAGGAACATTATCGGTATTGAGATCCGGAGACCCTATTTCGATTGCCAAAGCCTGCCACAACTCATTGGCCTTTACTGTAGGGCTCGCTCCGCATGAGAAACCCACATCAAAACAGTCATTCCAAGCCTCGCTTTCTCTCCTCCCTGCCTCTACCCGACTCAACGCTGCACCATATACTTCCCCCAACCCCAAGCCATCGGTCATTGCGCTAAGCTTTTGTCATCTACAGTACAGTAGACTGCAGTTTCTTGCAAGATCGCATCGATATTCAGCGAGACTAGCAGGATCTAAATGTATGCCTGTTAGAGGATAACTTAAGGAGCTTTCTCGGTCTTGCTTCTACGTGCATTTCAGAAACTTCTTCAGGAATTTTCTTCAGGATGTCTGCCTCCAGACTAACTGCCCATCGCATCTGGGATTGTGTCCTCGGTGAGCCTGGCATGGAGATATCTGACAACATCAATTTTCTTGGGACTTATGGATAAGCTTGTCACTCTCCCGGAAAGACGCCTCCCGATCTCGGACTGAATGTGCGGTCTACCGGCCATGAATATTCGAGTGCTGGGAGACTTTTGGAGAATCCGATTCAGCGAATCAAGAAGCTTGACTCGATACCCTGCCTCGCATTCATCTACAGCGTCGATGCATATGAACGTGCGCTTTCTGGAAGCGGTGATCTGCAGCATCTTCACAATATCCGAAGTAGTGGTCCCCACCGACCAATGGCACATTTTTGTTCTTCGTATGCTCGTGATATCTCCTCCAGGGTCTCCTCCAGTCCGCAAACCAACTGTTCCAGCAAAGCACCCAGCATGCCTGGGGGACTGCTCTTTTCGGGCCACGAAGCTAAAATAAAAACATGCAACAGTCGCGTTTTGCTCTCCAGCCCCATCAAGCTGTCTATAACCCACGAGCTAACACGGTGCCTTGCTAGCGCTTGTCGCTGTTCTTCTATTCTTCTATGTTCGGCCTTGTTACCTCATGAATGTCTTGCCAACTCCTGGATCTCCGGGACAAAACAATACTGCGTTATCAGATTCACCCCCCCGAGCTACCGCTGTACCAGCTTCTAAATTCCTCGGTTTGTAAGATCCATTCCCCTACATTTTCGATTCGCAGGTCTCGAATCTCCTGATGCCGTGACCTGGGATCTAGCGGGGATAGCCAGGCAATGACACCAGATTGATCATCGGCAACCGTAACGTTAACAGTCGTGTTAAAAGCGTTGGTATTATTACTGAATGATTGAGACATTCTCTGTTTTTATCGCTTCGGGTGTTGTAGATGATTGATAGATAATAGGGACAGTCAACGACTAGAGTTCCAGAAGGCTGAGAAAAGCGGGGTTTTTCATGGAACCCCATGGAACGTTAGAATTGCCCAATGACCCCCCCCCAAATTTCCTCAAACAACACTCTGGTTGCGCCTACCGCATCTGTAGTGAGAAATGTCACACATCTTTAAGTACTCCTCGGCACAGCACGAATCTTGCACTCCGAATAATCACCTTAGAATGCCTGCGATCAAATCTACTAGCTTGGCACCCATGCCAGTCTATCAATCCCCATGGAAGAATTAGTCGAAAAACTTGAATATCCACCTAACCTGAAGCCTCACTGCATAGCACTTTGTGGTGTTGATACGGGCCGGAAAGCGCTCCCCACAACCCTTTACCTTGGTACCGCGAGGATAGGGGCCGTGCTAGTATAGTGCACTCTGATGCTCATCGACGCCTCCAAACGGAACACTGTACTCCAAAGAATAAATAGAACTACTGTGATTAGTGCAGTACGTGCAAGGAAAGGAAACAACCCCGCGCTACACAGCTGCACTTGAGGGGTATTATCTCCACTTTTTCCTCACGTTTTTATAACGTCGTCACAGGCCCTCACTCGTTATGTAACTTAGAGGCAAAGGATGTTGTAAAATACCTGATGGCTAGACTGTATACTGAAGCCTTCGAGAGAGTGAGGGAGTCTAAAGAGCTCCTCTCTATTTAAGAATGCCGGAGAGACCCACTATTTATGCAGCGAAACAATTGTATATCTGGGTCAAGCAATGACATGGAGGAAGAGGTAAAAACATGACCAGTAGAAATCGGACGGTTTTAGTCCGAGACGAAAGAATTCTGGCTAGCTTTGTCGTGCTCAAAAGAGGTAGAAAGTGAATATCCGAAGAAACTATTTCAACAAAGACTACAGTGGCGGTAGGTGTTGGAACTCTTTCTGATCGAAGCCATCCATCCCCCTGCTTACTCCTCCAAGCGCCCATAACCTCAGAAGCCTAGCAACGAGTAATATATCTGCCATATGCCCATTAATAAACTTTGGCAACTGGCAACTAGCTGGTTTACTACCAAACCCCAATTGCGGGCGCCCACGCCTGAAGTTCCCGCACACAATCTCCCGCGGTCAGCTGTTCCACCTCCTACTCCCCCAAAGCGCCCACAAAGTAAACTCCCACCCTGCGTGGATCCTCGCATTTTCCACGCCAACCCTCTCTTGTAGCAATTATATCTGGGACAAGAAAGTTGTTTCCAAACTATCCGGGGGCCTGAGGGAGGACTGTCAAGAGCCCTGGATGGGAATGGGCCGCTATGAGGAGTCCGTCCGGGGGCGATGAAATTGCAATACCGCCACCTTTGGGTCGGACGGCAGGCCCTACAAGGTGAGGCAGTTGCGCTTGGTGTGAAGGCTAGTAATAGTGCGAGTGATATCTGATGAGATAGTATTCAGTGGCTCAGAGGTGTATTATTATCCAATATCCAGTATCATTAACGCTTCTAGAGGCAGGGTGACCGAATATCTGGTTTGGCAACACTGCAAGAATGAGAGCATAAATAGGTTATGATGGAGCGAGTTCAGATAATTCAGAAATTTAAGATATATTTTATTAGGGCCTCTACTGCTCCTTTCTCCGGCTGTTTCTTCACTCTGAATATTTCACTTAATGAAACCACAAGATTACCATAAGCTAAGAGGTCATCTTCCATCCAACCAAGCCACCTGGACCGACACCGTCTAGAATTTCTAAATTCAGCAAGTCGGAAATGATCTGGCCTTACCCCTGCTCAGAGGTATATCCGGCGATAGCCGTGGTGCAAGTGCATCAAGTTGTGCTCCAAGTAGTCTCTTTGGCCCAACGCCTGATAGCACTATAGCAGGTGGGAAAAGCTCTGAGGCAGAAACATAGGGGAGCTGGAAAGAGTTGGAAATACTATTCAGAGGACGGTGCTCTAGGGAGGCCGGACATACTCTCCAGCCTTGTGGTTAGTAAAAGCCTTCTTAGGATGCTCGCCCTGAGGGACAGGGTGATTGAAGCCACTATATAGGGAATTGCTGTAAAATGGGGATGCGATCTATGATTACCAAAATACTCCATTAGGGAGAAAGAAATAAGTCCCCCACCCACCCCTTGGCATTGAATACTAGATCGGTCTTATTATCGTAGCAGAACTAAGGATTATCACCACTAGGGTTTCCATTGGCTCTCCTATTTTGCACTTGTCCGGTAGGATACGTACATGCACTTTAGACGGGCTAGTGTTTCAAATGCCAGAACAATATCTCGGGTGTTGACTGGTTACAAATTGCTAAAGAAGCGAAACAACTCCCGCCGGTGGCTAGTGCACAGCCATCATGATATGGCGCTCGTGTTACCCAGAGAACTAATACTAAATTTGGGGATTAAACTAAAAAGCCAAAAAGAATAGACGCAACTTTCGGTTGTATTCTTTCTTGTTTCCTTGTCCCAGCAGTTTTTCTGCTGTGCTTTGCCCCCCCCTGGATTAATACGGGAATCTTGGGCCTCTTGGTGTAAAGTCTAGTTTCTACTCGCATTGCACAAGTGCTATGCTTGAATGCAAAAGGCGAACACTCCTCCCGCCGTTGCCTAGCCTCCAAAGGGTTCCATTCCGAGCCGCTACCACTTTCCGTCCAACACTTAAGCTAGAGCACCTGTCAGTGTGTAGGTCCGAAGAATGGCCGAGACGAGTTGGGATTCTCTTGCATCACCAACAAGTCGAGTCGAGATAGCAGGGGGCGTCGATAACATACGGCAGTTCTCTAACATAGAGTCCAAGGACGGAGCCGAGCGTGTATACAGTAGGGCGAAGCGTGTTCCCTACTCCCGCTTTTCTTTTTGAAGGTTTTGGAGAAGGTATCCTTCAATAGGAATTGCTTTTCGGGGTACAAGTACAATACTACTTTAATGTATTGGCTTTCAGGCCCATTTAAAGCGTTGAACACTAGCCTATTTGAGTACCCGGGAACAGATCTGCACCGACAATCGCTTTTCCATCATGGCCATGCTGAGCGGCGCGGGTTTTGCACTACCGTACTTGTAAGAACTGGAATAATAGGGGTCCTCAAGGTAGGATCACCACGGTAGTCTTTCAATTTGGGCTGGGAGACGATTGGCTAAAAGGTGCCAAGATGGTAAGGGAACTTGAGGGGACAATTTCCACTCCTCAAGTCGGCTCCCTGGAACTAAAGAAGCTTAAAGAGTTAGTTGATGTGAATCATGCGAAATAAATGCTGGGCATAGTTGAGCGGTGATGAAAGTGGGGATCATATCACAGCTGAAATTTTCCAAATGGATTACGATTGAAATCCTCTTCATCAACCTCTCGCCTGAGTTCGCTTTACTCAACCTATGCCTTTCCTGAAAGGTGATGCCAGCTTCATGATGCGAAGGCTGGAGGATACCGCCTGAACACCACTTTTATTTTTCTGGCTTGGCCCAGACCGTTGCTTGATGACGGTTGAAGGGGTACTCAAAGTTCCACCACTGATTTTAGACATAATTGGCCAGAATTAACCCCCGCTAAGTTGTGGAACAACCGTGGCGATTCTACCTTGAGGACCCCTAATTGAACCTCACGCTAGGACGTTGGAGTTGCCTTTGGTGGTAAAGTCTGGCTCTTTTTTCTTTTTTCCTGTCTTAAGCTCGGACAGAGAGCGATCGTTTAAAATACCATGAAAAACAGGGGTCTCTGTTTAAAATACCATGATATACCATGACAGGGGCAAAGTTTGCAAACTATGACCTCCTCCACACCAAATGCGACCACTGCAGAAATAATCATTATTCAGGAGTCTAAATACCTTCATAAGAGGCCAAATAATAATAATAATAAAATAATAAAAATCATAGAAAAATTATCAAAAATAAGGCCTTGTGAGGCCTAATTTTTAATATTTTTCCCACTGGTAAAGGTAGGGCTTGGCACAGTTATGATGCCTAAAAAGGGTTGATTTTCGCTTAATTTTTGCGCCAAGATTGCTAGTACGGTGGCTCGGCAAGAAGTCATGGAACAGTTATTCTAGGTTAACCAGCCAAATATATCCTTGTCTGTCCCAGTTGATTGCTTTCTACCCTTGTAATTGTGGCTTGAAACTTCACCCCTGTCATGGTATATCATGGTATTTTAAACATACCCCCCCTGTTTTTCATGGTATTTTAAACGTTCGCTCTCGGACAGAGGGGGACAGCTTTCGCTGTGCGCTCGACCCCCTATCCAAGAGAGGGAATCCCCGACCTCTCAGCACGAGGTTCAATTACCGTAAAAACTGTAATAATTGAGTGGTGTGCTATGTAGTCAGAGTTGCCCCCTCTCTCTTGTTTTTTTGTTTTTTTATGTCTCTCAGAGGGGCTGAGCCGTCTTTTTTTGCGGTACTTTTCACCCCTTTTCTCAAGTAGGGAATTCGCGACTACATAGCACACCACTCAATTATTACAGTT